>Ga0123330_1003144_pt1 | contig 13954 bp, 13 predicted proteins | sample BioC13SIPDNA_2_FD_89704 | JGI IMG/M metagenome (GOLD analysis project Ga0123330, IMG submission 89704) | Anaerobic biogas reactor microbial communites from Washington, USA - Biogas_R2_A C13 SIP DNA | ecosystem: Engineered > Bioreactor > Anaerobic > Unclassified | place: Washington, USA... | reverse complement strand
CATTTTGGTGGTGGACGACGGCTCGGGGCCTGAATACGCCGCGCTTTTTGATGACCTCAAGTCGCTGCCTGCCTGCACGGTGATCGGCTACCCGGTCAACGGCGGCAAGGGCCATGCCCTCAAGCATGGCATGCGCTACATTCAGCAAAACTGGCCGGGCGCGCCCGGCATTGTCACCGCCGATTCCGATGGCCAGCACACAGCGCCCGACCTGCTCAAGGTGGCCCAGGCCATGGCCTTGCACCCGGAGCAGCTGATCCTGGGCTCGCGCGATTTCAAGGCCGACAACGTGCCCGGCAAAAGCCGTGCAGGCAACCGGTTGACCAGCTTTTTCTTTGCGCTGCTGTACGGCAAGTGGCTGCCCGATACCCAGACCGGGCTGCGCGGCTTCACCATGGATCTGGTGCCCCTGATGCTGGAGGTGCCCGGCGACCGCTTTGAATATGAGATGAACATGCTCATTTTGGCCTCCAGCAGGCACATCACCTTTCACATCGTCACCATCCAGACCATCTACCTGGAGGAAAACCGCCGCACCCACTTCCGGCCGTTTCACGATTCGGTACGCATCTACGGCCAGTTGTTTAAAAACTTCTTCAAATACGCCTCTGCCAGCGGGCTGTCCACGGTGCTGGATATCGGGCTGTTCACGGCGCTGGACAAGTGGCTGCTGCCGCTGACCGGCCTCAGCCCCAATGCCATGGTTCTGTGGGATGTATCCTGGCATGTGCTGCTGGCCACGGCCATTGCCCGCAGCATCTCTGCGGTGTTCAACTTCAAGGCCAACAAGGCCTTTGTGTTTCGCATCGAGAAAAGCAAGGGCGCCTTCCGACGCTATGTGCTGCTGGCGGTGGTGGTGATGGCGCTGTCCGCCGGCTTGGTCAGCACATTACACGAGTGGCTGGGGGTTGACCGCACGCTGCTCAAAATCATCATCGACACCTGCCTGTTCTTTGCCAACTATCGTCTGCAACGCTCCTGGGTGTTTGCGGACCACGCCACCGAAAGGAACATGTAACATGACCCGTACCGCCAGACTGTTTTGCCTGCTGTTTGCCGCCCTGTTTGTGCTGAGCCTGCCCCTGCTGGTGCCCTCGGGCGCCCTGCTGGATGAGGAGCGCAACCGCATGCTGGAAGAACTGCCCGAGGAGAGCGGCTGGCTTTACTGGCTGATGCCCGCCGCCCGGGCGGAAGCGCCCCTGGCCCCGCTGCCCATGGACTTGAGCCCCGGCCGCGTGCCCGATCAGCAGGCCTTTACCGAGGCCGGCTATAGCGACAGCAGCATCACCCTTTCGCTTGAAACGCTGGACAAGGATCACGTCGTCTGGCGCATCGCCCGCATCACGGTGAGCGATCCGTCCCAGCTGCGCACGGCCACGGCAGGCAAGCCCGGCTCCAACAAGCTGGCGTTGATCTCCTCCATGGCGCAGAAGAACAACGCCATCATCGCCATTAACGCCAACTACCTGTCCAACGACCCGGTGAAGACGTCCTTTGAGTACCGCATGGGCGAAAAAATCCGCACCAAGTACAACAGCAAGAAGGACCTGCTCATCACCGACGAGCTGGGCGACCTGCATGTGTTTGTCAAATCGCAAAAGGACGAGGTAGAGGCCTTCCAGGCCACCGGCCGTCAGATCATCAACGCCTTTACCTTTGGCCCGGCGCTGGTGAAGGATGGCCAGGTGCTGGCCATGGACCCGGACTACGGCTACAACCCCAAGGGCCGTGAGCCCCGCATGGCCATCGGCCAGACAGGGCCATTGAGCTACGTGCTGGTGCTGGCCGAGGGCCGAACCAAGGATTCCCAGGGCGTGACGCATCAGGAGCTGGCCGATTTCATGCTCAGCCTGGGCTGCACGCAGGCCTTTAACTTTGACGGCGGCAACTCGGCCACCATGGTATACAACGGCGGCTACTACCAGCAAAAGAGCCGCAACAACGAGCGCGCTCAGAGCGACATGCTTTATTTCGCCACCCTGGCCGGGCCGGAGGGCAACCCGTGACATCGCAGATGAACTTCCTTGGCCTCACCGTGTATGCTTACGGGCTGCTTGTGGCCGCCGGCTGCCTGGCGGCCGGCCTGCTGCTGATCCACCTGGCCGGCCGGGAGGAGGCGCGAAAGAACGCCGCCGCCCTCACCTGCCTGTTGTCCCCCATCTTTGGGCTGATTCTGGCGCGCCTGGTGTATGTGCTGTGTGATATCACCTTCGCCCCCTTCCTCACGCCTGCCAATGTGCTCAACCTGCGGGTGGGCGGCTTCTCCATGTTTGGCGCGCTGCTGGGCGCGGTGCTGGGCGGCCTGCTGGCCGCGAGGCTGACAGGCGTCAAGGCGGCGCTGTGGCTGGACAGGCTGGCCCCGGCGCTGTTTGCCTTTATCGCCGTCGCCCGGCTGGGCGAGGGGTACACGGCGCTGGGCATCAGCCGGCCGCTGGTCACCGGCGTGCTGGACAACACCTTTCTGGCCATGCGGGACGACTATGACGCCTACCTGCGCACCTACCTGCTTGAGAGCGCGGGGGCGCTGATCCTGTGCCTGCTGGCCCTGCGCAGCCTGCGCCGCCATCCCGAGGCGGGGCGCACCGCGCTGTTTGCCGGGCTGGCCTTCGGCGTGACGCAGACACTGTTTGAAAGCCTGCGCTTTGACCAGCATATCCGCTTCAGCTTTGTGGGCCTGCAGCAGGTGCTGGCCGTGACGCTGTTTTCCCTGATTCTGATCTATCTGGCCGTGCGGCTGCTGCGGCAGGGCGGGCACAAAATACTGGCCGTGTGGACGCTGGGCCTGCTGCCTGTCATTCTGGGCGGCATCCTGTGGCTGGAGTTCAAGGTGGACCGGTCTGAGATGAGCAAGTGGCTCACCTACGGGCTATATACTTTGCTATTATGTCTGCCCATGGGGCTGGGGTTGCGGATGTTGGAGAGGATTGGGTATCATGGATAAGGAGAGGGTAGCATACATGCTCTCGCTGTCGCGCAAAAAGCGCGAGCAGGGCCTCAGCAGCGCTGAGCTGATTGAGTTGGAGGACCTGCGGCGCGAATACCTGGCCGACTTCCGCGACGGATTCCGCCAGCAGCTGGACAATGTGTACCTCCAGCAGGAGGACGGCAGCTACAAAAAGCTCGAGAAAAAGCAAACCCCCGACAACAAGGAGTGAACCTCATGATGAAAAAACGATTGGCCGCGTGCCTGATGCTTCTCGCCCTCGTGCTGGGCATGGCTGCCCCCCAGGGCGCTATTGCCGCCACCAAAAAGCCCGTGATCTATACCGGGCGCATCTCGCTGGATTATGGGGCGGACAGCGGCACAGGCGTCTACTACACGCCCGACGTGATCAGCCCGGACAGCAGCGTCAAGCGCCTGGGCACCTTGAAGGCCGGCTCCTCCATCGACATTGTGGATGTGCTGCCCAACTACCTGGAGATCAACTACGGCAAGCGCACGGGCTTTGTGCTGCGGCACCGCACCTCCAACATCGTGGCGGTGGATCCTGTGACCACGCCGCGCTACGGCACGGTGGTCAGCCAGTACTACACCACGCTGGACAGGGAGACCCAGGTGATGGCCGCGCCGGAGGTGGGCAGCGAGGTGCTGATCACCCTGCAGGCGGGCACGCAGCTGGCCTTTGTGGATATATCGAGCGGCTGGGCACGGCTGATCTTCAAGCGTCAGTTTGGCTATGTGGACACGGCCAATTTGCCCGACCTGCAGATGGTTGCACCCAACGAGCAAAGCGGCGACCAGCTGACCCCGCTGGCCGTCTACAACTCGTTTTACAACATCGCCGAGAATGACATGAACCTCAACCGCATCGAGAACATCAAGGTGGGCGTGGACCGCATGGACCGCGTGATGCAGCCCGGCGAGACGCTGGACTTCAACGGCACCGTGGGCCCCTTCTCCCGCCGCAACGGGTACCTCAGCTCCTGGGGTCTGTTTGAGGGCGAACTGGTGCCCTCGGTGGGCGGCGGCAGCTGCCAGCTGAGCAGCACGCTGTACAACGTGGTGCTGCAGCTGACCGGGCTGACCGTGCTGGCCCGCGCGCCCCACGGGCGCAACGGCGCCCCCTACCTGCCCCATGGGGTGGACGCCTCCTCGGGCGACCTCAACTTCATCTTCCGCAACGATTACGATTTTGCCATCCGCATCAGCTCCCACGTGCAGGACGGCGTGCTGTTCATCGCCTTTTACCGGGACGATATCCGCTCATGAAGCGCGCCGTTGCGGTCATCCTGCTGTTGATTTTGCTGACGGCATCCGCCGTGGCACAGCAGGCGGCGGAGCCCGCGGCGCTGTACACCGGGAGGCTGGCCAAGCCAACGCATCTGCTCAGCCAGCCCAATAATGACGCGCCCATTGTCAGCTACCTGTCCGTGCGCTACCCCATCGAAATTCTGGAGATGGCGCCCGACTGGCTGTACATCCGCACCAATGGCATGACCGGCTATGTGCGGCGCCGCTATGTGGACGATACCCGGGTGGCTCCGGTGGATGCGGCGCGCACGCCCAAGTACCCCGCCGTTACCTCCGGCTACATCGGCTGGGTGGCGCAGGAGGCGCCCGTCAAGGCCGCGCCCGATGCCGGCAGCGACACGCTGATCACCTTGCATCCCGGCGCACGGCTGGCCTTTATCGGCATGGAAAACGGCTGGGGCAAGCTGATTTACCACCGCCAGTACGGGTATGTCGATACCCGGCTGCTGAGCGAATTGCAGCCCCTGTTTGACAGCGTGGACACGGCGGACGACAGCGCCCCCATCGCGGCCTACACCTCCTTTTACCGCATCACCACCGATGAAACCAACCTGGGCCGCATGCAGAACATCACCGTGGCCTGTGAGCGCATGCGCCCCTTTGTGATGGCGCAAAACGAAGTCTTTGACTTCAACCGCGATGTGGGGCCCTACAACGCGCGCTCGGGCTACCTGCCGGCCAATGTGCTGGTGGACGGCGAAACCGTGCTGGGCTACGGCGGCGGCACCTGCCAGGTGAGCAGCACCCTGTACAACGCGCTGATGCAGCTGCCCGGCCTGAACATACTCAAGCGCCGCCCCCACGGGCCCAGCGGGGCCAGCTACCTGCCGCTGCACGCGGATGCTGCCGTGGGCAACAAAAACCTCAACCTGGTCTTCCGCAACCTGTATCCCTTCCCCGTGCGCATCGACGGCAGCGCCCAGGACGGCGCGCTGACCATCCTGATCTGGCGGGTGCAGGAGTAGCCGCCCCAACAGCCGGCGGCCTTACAGTACACCCAGCTGCGCATTTGCCAGGCTGGGTGTCTTTCTTTGCTGCCGGGCATCATATTTTCTTTTTATCTATCCTTTTGCACTTCCCGGCCGTATATATAAATGAGAGCAAGAGGATGCATCCGCGCTTTCAAGGTATGTACCCCTGTAAGGAGCAGTTCATGATTTCTGTTGAACAGTTTACCGAGGAGACACTGGCGCTGACACCGGCGCTGTACCGACTGTCCATGAGCATACTGCGCCATGAGGCAGACTGCAAGGACGCCGTGCAGCAGGCGTTGTTCAAGGCCTGGTCCACGCGCGACAGGGTAGACCCGGCGCGTTTCCGGCCCTACCTCACGCGCATCGTGATCAACGAGTGCCGCAACATCCAGCGCCAGCGCATGCGCGTATCCCCCGTGACCGAGGTGATAAGCACCGGGGAAGAACACCAGCCGGAGGAATCGGAGCTGAGCGCGGCCATCGCGCTGTTGCCCGAAAACCTGCGCACGCCCGTGCTGCTCTACTACATGGAAAACTTTACTGCCAAAGAGACCGCCCGGGCGCTGGGCATCACGGCAACAGCGGTAAAAAACAGGCTGTTCCGCGCCCGCCGGGCACTCAAACAAAGGTTAGTGGACTGGGAGGTAGCCCCATGATGAAGAAAAAGAATGCGCTCAGCAGCGAGCGCCTGAAAGCGCTGTTCCCCGAGACGCCCCCTGCCTTCACCGCCTTTGTTGCGCACAACCTGGATTACCTGAAAGCGGGAAAGGAGACCCCTGTAATGAAAAAGAAACTAAGCCTTGGCCTCGCCCTGGCGCTGGCCCTGACGCTGCTGCTGGCGGCTGTTGCAGTCGCAGCCATGCTGTCCCCCACGGCCGAGGTGTTCGGCTTCCTCTATGGCAAGGAGAAGGAGGAGGCCCTGCTCAAGGGCGACATCGCAACCGTCGGCCAAACCCACGCCTTTGACGACCTGCTGGTCACCCTGGAGGAAGTGGTCTACCAGGCCGAGGGCAATATGCCGGGCCTGTACGGCACGGGCATCATTGCCCCCAAGGCGGGCAGCAATGTGGTGCTGGTGCCCGAGGACTACAGCGTGAACGACCCTGCCGGCTACGCCGTGCACTATGACATGGAGATGAACATCCCGGATACCGCGCTCAGCTACAGCGAGCTGGCGGCAAATCATGGCGCCAGGATGCTGACGATGTGGGTGCGGGTGAACAACATTGTCATCGGCCAACAGGCCGTGGAGGCAGACACCGGATACAGCCTGATTCCGCAGGAGGATGGTACCGTGCGCTTTGCCTTTTCGGTGAGCGATGGACAGCTGCGCCGGGCGGAGAGCTATGACCTGTCGATGTCTGTCGGCTTCCGCGAGACGGATGCCCAGGGCATGCGGGATGACCTGCACCGGGATGCCTGGACGGTGCGCGTATCCCCCGCCCTGTCTGCGACCGCCAAGGCCGAGATTGCCGCCCAGACCCCGCCGGCAGAGCCGGCCGCGGCACCCCCGTCCGCCCCGGGTATCGTCAGGGTGTTGGGCTACGGCTGGAGCATGGACGAGGTTTTTCTGGCCGAGAACCCCGCCCGTCAGATCGAAAGGATTCAAGTGGAATATGATGCGGAGTTTGAGCACATATTAAACCCCGAAAACGCCTGGGACGTGGCCTACATATCCCTCACACAGGGTGATTTCAGCAGCCTGGTGAAGGACGGACGCCTGCTGAACCTGTCGGATGACCCGGTCATCGCCGGCAAAATCGCCCGCATACACCAAAGCATTCAGCAGGCCGTCAGCCAGGATGGCAACGCCTATGCCCTGCCGGTCGGCATCTTTGGCGGCACCTACCAGTTTGGCGCTGGCAGGGACGAGACCTGGGCGCAGCTGGGCCTGTCCAGGTACCTGGTGCCCAAGACCTTCGCCCAGCTGTGTGCCCTGGCCGACACCTACATGGCCGTGCCGCTGGCTGACCGCAAGGGCACATCCTTCCTGAATAATGACAGCGCTGCCGCATCCCGCTACACGCTGCTGGACCGCCTGGTAGAGATCCGCTTTGCTGAGGCACAGGCCGAAGGCGGCCCCCTCACCTTCGACACCCCGGCCTTCCGCGAAGGACTTATGCAAATTGAGCAGGCCGCCAAGGCCCTGAGCGGCAAAATGGCCAGGCCCGACAGCAATGGTAGACGATATGCCCTGATCAACGAAAACAGCAACAGCCTGACCGAAGACGACAACCTCTACCTGCGCCTGGGCGACAACCCCGCCTATACCGCCGACATCACAGTCGTCGTGGTAAACGCCAACGCTGACAACAAGGAAGCGGCGCTGGACTATGTCCGCTGGCTGTCGGGCAACCTGTCCGGCCAATTCCTGCGGCTGCTGGACCGGGAGATGACAGCCGATGAGCTGGCTCTGTACACCATTCAGAACGATCTTGCCTCGCGCAAAGCGACAGACTCCGAACCGGGCGACATCGCGCGCATGGAAGAGCGGCTGAAAAACGGCAACTATGCGGACTATGGCCCCAAGCCTGAAACATTGGCCCGCTACCGGCAGGAGATCGCGCCGAACCTGGTGGTGATGACCAGGCGCCTGCCCGAGGCGGCTTACTACGCAAAGGATAACTACCTCAAGGGCAAACTGGACGCGGACGGCCTGATTCAGGCGCTGGACGCAGCGGTGAAGTAAGAGAACGAAGCATTATCGAACAGCCCCCTTCGTGCCCGGCAGGCAATGAAGGGGGCTGTGTTTGTTGGCAATATATACTAAATCAGTTTACGCAGGTACTTTTGTGCCGCCTCCACGGCGGGCAGGCATTCCTCCATGCCCTCAAACTCATAGGAAAGCCAGCCGTCGTAGCCGGCTTCGCGCAGCTTGTCAACGCACCAGGCGATGGGCACCACGCCGTGGCCGGCCACCGTGCCGCGCAGGTAGGCGCCATTGCGGCTTTTGAACCACCCTTCCCCCGGGTCCCGGGCCCAGGGCGGCTGGTAGAGAAAATCCTTGGCGTGCACATGCACGGCGTAGGGCGCGGCTATGGGCACGGCGTGCACCGCCAGCTCATCCGCGCACAGGAAATTGCCCATGTCGATCAGCCAGCCGTAGTTGGGGTGATCCACCGCGCGGATCAGCGTCTCCACCCGGTGCGCATCCTGCAGCACATAGCCGTGATTTTCGGTGCAGGTGCGGATGTCAAACTGCTGCGCATAGGCCGCCACCTCGCGGATGGGCGCCTTGATGGCCTCCACGGCCGAGCGCCAGTCCGTCCCCTCAGGCAGGGACCAGGTGGCATCGTGGCGCAGCACGCCCGCGCCCAACAGCCGGGCGATATCCACCTGGCGCTTGACGCGGCTTACTTCCTCTGCCCCGCGATTCAGAAAATCCGCCCCCACGGTGTAGGCGATGACCGACAGGCCAATGGCCTCGCAGTGGGCGCGGATTTCGCGCGCCAGGTCCTCCAGGCTGTCAGCCTTTTGTACCTCCAGGCTCAGGTCGATAAACTCGATGCCGTCATAGCCCATGCGGCGGGCAATGTTGCAGATGTCCAGATAGCTTGCCTTTGCCTGGGCGATATGCTTGGCAAAGCTGTAGCTGCTGACGCCGATCTTCATTGGGCCCCTCCATTCCACTGCTGGCGCAAAAAGTCCACCGCGGCGGCGATATCGCGCACGGGCTGGTCGCCCACCTCGCGCTCGATGGTGAGGAAGCCATCGTAGCCAATGGCCCGCAGCGCCTCAAGGTAGCGGTCAAAGGGCACATCGCCCTCGCCCAGGGGCAGCTCGATGAAGGCGGCATCGGTCACCGCATCCTCAAAGGCTATGCCGTAGATCAGCTCGGGGTCCTTGTCAAACAGCTTGCGGCCATCCTTGGCGTGGGTGTGCACGATGTATTTTTTGAGGGTGTGCACGGCGCGCACCGGGTCGTCCCCCGTCACCATCACCAGGTTGGCCGGGTCCAGGTTGACGGCCACACCGGTGGAATTGAGCGAATCCAGAAAGCCGCACAGCGTGTCGGCCGTTTCCGGCCCCGTTTCCACGGCAAAGTGCGCGCCCAGCGAGTCGGCATACGCAGCCAACTGGCCGCAGGCATCCTGCATGATGGCGTAACGGGGGTGCTTGGGATCGTTTGGCACCACGCCGATGTGGGTGGTCACGATGTCGGTCTCCCACTCCTTGGCCAGGTCCAGGATACGCTTGGAATCCTCAATCAGCTGCGGATTCTTCTGCGGGTCGCCAAAGCCGTGCCCCAGGTCGCCGCACAGGGCGGAGATCACCAGGCCGCGGTCCTTCACCATGCGCAGAAACTCGGCCTTGCCGGCGGGCGTCAGCTTTTTGGGCGACAGCTCGCCGTGCGTGGCATATACCTGCAGGCCCTGCACACCCAGATCGCGGATGGTATCCAGCGCCTTGGGGGTGGGCAGCCGCAGGGATTCCAGTATGATGCCGATGGGGAACGCCTTCGTGCTCATGACAAACTCCTCTCAGGCAATCCGCACGATTGCCTATTGCATCACAGGCAGAAGTGCAGCATGCGCAGCACCTCAAAGTAATCATCGTGGCGGTAGCGTAGCGTGCGCTCGTTCACCACCTCGATGCCAGGGTAGAAGCTGCTGCGCCGCGTCTTGGTGTGCTCCCGGTGGGTGAACTCCACCTCAAAGTGCTTGGGCAACGGGAACAGGCAGTCCGCCTTGGGGCGCTTGACGGCCTCGCGCACGATTTCGCGGATCTGGCGCAGGGCTTCCTCCGGGTGGATGGAGCGCACGGCGCCGCCCATGCCCTCGTTGACGGGCACCACCGCGGTGTTGGGGTTTTTTGACTGCATCCAGTCGCACAGGCCCTTGTCCCCCGTGACCGCATATACGGGCACGCCCTCATAGGCCGCAATCATGGCGTTGAGCATCAGCTCGCTGGCCAGCTCGCCGTTGATGACCAGGCTGGTCAGCTGCGTGGTCATGGTGTGAGCCAAGGGGTTGGTATCGCGGCCGGCTGCGTTGTGGTAGCCGGTCATCACCGCGCCGTCAAAGCTGCCGTCCAGCCCCAGCATCATGCTGTAGGGGTGCCCGCCCCAGCCCCGGATGATCTGCGCGTAGCGCGGCAGGCCGCGGGGGTCGATGTTGCGGGCGCTGTCGTGCGCATCCTTGACCAGCACCTGATCAAAGCCGCTGTCGTGGGCGCCCTCGCAGGCGGCCGCTACCTCACGGGTCATCTGATCGGCAAAGTAGCGCCAATCGGCGTGGTTCTTTTCGGTTTCATTCCAATTGGTGATGCCGCAGGTCCCCTCGATGTCCGCGCTGATAAAGAGTTTTTTCATACATGCCTCCACATACAATATTTCATACTATAACGGCAAATCCCGAGCCGCAAACCACCGCATACCTGCCAGCAGAAACACCGCTGCCAGGCCGGGCAAAATGAGCAGCATGCCCTCCATGCGCCCGGCTGTCAGGGCGGGTACGTCAAACAACGAGTAAAAACTGAGCCAGCGTACAAACCCGGGCACCTCCCGCACGCGGCCCGCCAGGCCAATCACCAGCAGCAGCCCGCTGAGCAGCAAAGCAAGCCGGCGCGCGCGCCGTCGCTCGTCCATGCCGCAGGACAGCATCATGCCCAGGCTGCCGGACGCCAGGTACAGCCCAAGAAGCCCCAGGTTGAGCTGCGCAAACCAGGGCACCTGCAGCGCGCCCGGCTTGAACACCATCGCCGCCACCGCTGCCACCAGCGCGGGCACCACGGTGAATATGGCCAGGCAGGCCATCAACACGCCCCACTGGCTCAACGCATGGGCGGCCCGCCGCTGGGGCAGGGCCAGCCAGTAGGCCATCTCCCCCGTCTCCACCTGGGCGGCCATCAGCCGGGCTGCTAATACAGCCCCCAGCACCATGCCCAGCACAGGCAGCAAAAAGCCGTACAACAGCGCCCCCAGGTGCTGCAGCAGCGAGGCGCTGCCCCCCACCCCCAGGGCGGCAAACAGCGCGGGCGACTGCGCCCGGGCATCCGCCAGGGCAAGCACATGCTGCTCCTCATACAGTAGCACAGCCCCGGCCGACAGCAGCGAGGCCGCCGCGGCAAACAGCAACGTGATGCCCAGCTGCTTTTTGAGCTGAAAGGAAAACAGCACGCGCTTTGTCATACCAGGTCCCCCCCGAAGGAGCGCAGGAAGCTGCTCTCCAGCTCCTCCCGCCCGCCCACCAGGTCCAGCACCGTGTACTTGGTCAGGGTTTTGAGCAGCACCTGCGGGCTGGCCGGCACGGCCACGATCACCCGGTTGCGCAGCAGCTCCACCCCCGTCTCCCACTCCTGGGCAAAGGCCGCTGCCTGGTGGATATCTTCAAAGGTGATGTGATATACCTTCTGCCGGGTGTAGGTCAGGGCGCGGGCAGGCTGCACCGTGACCAGCCGCCCTTCACGGATGATGCCCACCTGGTCGCAGCAGCGCTGCACCTCCTCGAACACGTGGGAAGTCATGAAGATGGTCTTGCCGGCCTGCCGCTCCTCCTCAATGAGATCCAGCACGGCGTTGCGGGCATTGGGGTCAAGCCCGGCGCAGGGCTCGTCCAGCAGCAAAATCTTCGGATCATTCAAAAAGCCGAGCAGCAGCACCACCTTGCGGCGGTCGTCCGGCGCCATATACGCCCAGTCGCCCAGGGGGTTGAGGTCCAGCCGCTCCATCAGCTTCTGCATGCGCTTGCGCCAGGTGTCCCCCCGCGCGGCCGACAGCAGGCGGATGAACTGATCGCCCGTGGTGCGCGCAGGCAGCCGGGCATCCCGCGGCACATAGCCCACATACTGCATCAGCACGTGCCGCTGGGTAAAGCAATCCATCCCCCGGATGCTGACCTCGCCGTCATCCGGGCGGATAAAGCCCATCAGCAGGCTCAGCGCGGTGGACTTGCCGGCGCCGCCCGGCCCCAGCAGCCCAAAGGCCTGCCCTTGCTCCACCTGGACGGAGAAATCAAACAGGCCGGCATCCTCATCAAACGCCTTGGTGACCCGCCGAAAGCGAAGCTCAGCCATGCGCTTCCTCCGGCTGCTTGAGGGCGATGCGGCGCCTGGCATCCTCGGCCAGCAGGCGGTAGATCACCGCAAACAGCGGGATGAACAGCAGCATGCCGGTAATGCTCATGATGCCGCCGCCCACCGTGACCGCCACCAGCACCCAGATGGACGGGATGTCAATGGCGTTGGACAGAATGCGCGGGTAGATCAGGCTGCCCTCCAACTGCTGTACGATGAAGTACATCAGCAAGAACCACGGCGCCTGGCCCGGGGACACCGTAAATACCAGCACCGCCCCCAGCAGGCCGGCGATATAGGGGCCGAAGATGGGGATAAAGGCACAGATGAAGGTGATCAGGCTGACCAGCACCGGATAGGGGAAGCCGAAGATGAGCATGAACATCCAGATGAGCGCGGCAGACACCAGAGATTGGAGCACCTGGCCGCCCAAGAAGCGGGAGTAGGTATCGATCATCATGGTGATGACGCGGGTAACCGACTGCCTGTGCCGCTCGGACAGATAAGCCGCCAGCAGCGTGCTGATCTGCCCGCGGATGCGCTCCTTGGAAAACAGCAGATAGATGGCGAACACCAGCCCCACCACCAGGTTGATGATCAGCTGCGCCGCGGTAAACACCACGCTGGACGAATAGGAAAGGCCGCCCAGCATGAAGTTGCCCGCGCGCTCCACAAAATCGCGGATGCTGGTTTCATCGGTGCCCTTGACGCCCAGCAGTTGGCGCAGGTTGGTGTTGTAGCCGGTCAGCCACTCCTCTAACTGGGTCAGCACATCGGGGATGCGGCGGATCAGCGTCTCCACCGCCACCACCACCTCGGGGATGATGACCACCAGAATCAACACCACCACCGCCAGCACAAACAGCACGCTCAGCGTGAGGCAGGCGGCGCGCCTGATGCGCAGCCACAGCGGATACCTGTCGAAATAGCGCAGGCTGCGCTCCAGAAAGCGCAGGGGCAAGTTGATGATCAGGGCCAGCAGCAGGCCGAAGATGAAGGCCGATATGATGCCCAGAAAGCTGGTGAGCAGCCCATAGAACAGATCGATGCGATACAGAAAAAAGGCCAGGAGCATCAGCAGCACGATGCTCCGAAACCGCTTGCTGTTCTGCGACCAATTCATGTTCAATGCGCTCACCTCGAATGCGATGAGCATATCATAACAGGCGTTCGCTGGCAAGGACAAGCCGGGTATCCCGGGGATATCTCCGGGGATATCTCCGGGGATACTCCCGCTTCAAATTTTCCGCACAAACTTTCTGCAATTTCCTTGATTTTTCTGTTGACAGGCAGCATCAGCGTGCTATAATAAATAAAGGTCAAAGAAGGTCAGTATTCGATGACCCAAGGAGGATGAAGGATGAACCAGAACCAGTACACGCAAAAGAGCATGGAGGCCATCCAGCGCGCGCAGGCGCTGGCCACAGAGTACGGCCAGCAGACGCTGGAGCAGGTGCACCTGCTGTACGCGCTGACGGAGCAGCCCGAGGGGCTGATCCCCCAGCTGCTCATCAAGATGAACAAAAATGCCGGGCAGGTGTCTGCCGCGGCCATGCAAGATATTGAAAAGCTGCCCCGCGTGCGCGGCCTGTCCCGCGAACAGGGCAAAACCTATGTATCCCAAGAGATGGATCGCGCCCTGCAGGAGGCTGCCAAGGCCGCCGAGCGGATGCGCGATGAATACCTGTCGGTGGAGCACCTGTTCCTGGGCCTG
>Ga0123330_1003142_pt1 | contig 13962 bp, 7 predicted proteins | sample BioC13SIPDNA_2_FD_89704 | JGI IMG/M metagenome (GOLD analysis project Ga0123330, IMG submission 89704) | Anaerobic biogas reactor microbial communites from Washington, USA - Biogas_R2_A C13 SIP DNA | ecosystem: Engineered > Bioreactor > Anaerobic > Unclassified | place: Washington, USA... | reverse complement strand
TACGCACCGTGTGTTGCCATGACCGCGATCGCACTGTCTGTTTTTTTGATCATGCGCGCGAGGGCATCGTCGAAGTGAATCGATGTACCGTCCACAAGACGGGTCGCCTCCGGGAAAATTCCGAGCGTTCCGCCTCGCTTTAAGGCGGTCAGCATTCCTTTGACCGCTTTGGAGTCCGATCGGAACTGTGTTTTGGGGATCGCTCCGCCTTTTGCAAAAACGGGGCCGACAATCCGGTTTCGGAAGATGAATGTCCCGGCAACAAAGTTGATTTTCCTTCCGAAAAGAACGGCCGCCATAATGATTGGGTCCAGAAAGGACGGATGATTTCCGACACAGACCAGAGGGCCTTTCATTTTGACGACTTCCTTGTCTCTTCTGATTTTCATCCCGAAAACGAATCGCGAGATCGTTACCGCGATTCCGAGGCCGATCCCGTTGTAGAGAAAGGTGTTCGGCACACCTCCCAGGCTACTCTCCTTTGAGTCTGTTTTGGAGGGCATCATGAAAACTCCGTCCTTTCGTATTGTGAACCGTCATTTTTAAAGGATCATCGCTTTTTGCGACACAATTTGATAACATCTATTTCGTATTATACAGGAGAGTTCGGCATTTGGCACGACGGTTCCGTCGATGCGCCGAAATCTCTGTTTCGGAGGTCCTACCCGGATGGCAAAATTCTGTTTCTACTGCGGCCAAGAGATCGCGCCCGGCGAGAAATGCAAGTGCAGATGCGCAAGCGGCGAGGAACGGTCGGGCGGTTCGAAGCGAGGCGGCAAAGATGCACAGTCCGCCGATAAAAAGAGTGCCGGCGGCTCTGCGAAAAGCACCAAGGAAGGTCGTGCATCCTCCGGACCGCGAAGTCGGCGTCCGAAGCGCACGAAAGTGACTCGACCGAGTTTTCGATTGGGGACGTTTACCGATCAACTGAGAACCTTGTTTCCGACGTTTTCAAGCGGGGCGATGTCCGCCTCCGGATATTTTCTGCGTCCCGCAACCAAGATCCGTCAGGAATCGTTAAAGGCGAAACGGCCCTTTTCATTGGTAACGGTGCTCCTTTTTTCACTGCTGACCGGACTTCTCGGCGTCATTTTGGTTTACTCGAGATCTCATCTTTTCACCGTGATGCTGGATTCCATTTTCGGCAAACAGGCACTGGAGTTTTGTTTGAACCGGCCGTTTGCCGCATTCGGAGCGCTGGTTCTGATTACGATTGCTTTTGTCATGATCCTCACCTCTCTTTTTTATCTCTCTTCCCGTTTCAGAAACCGGAAACCGACTTTCCGCAAGACATTTGATTTGGTGTCCGTTTCTCTGGTTTATGTCCAGATTCCGGAAATCATTCTTCTGATTTCAACGCTGATGGGCGGACGCAGTTCGATATCCTTTCTTTTTATCAGCCTGATCCTATTGGGACTGGCTCAACTCCTTGCCTTCCGGAGCGCATTGGGTCTGTCGGAAGATGCGATTTTTCTGATGATTCTATTTGTGTACGCCGGCACGTATCTGATCTCGAAACTTCTGGTTTTCCTTCTGATAACCGTCGCGTTCCCGAGCTGACGAAAAGGACCGGCTTGTGGCCGGTCCTTCGGATTGAATCCATGTTTACCGATCCTCCCGTCTACGAATCGGATTTGTCTTTTTTCCCGGACTTCGTACTTCTACGAGCCGCTCGGGGTTTTTTCGAAATCGAAAGATCCCCGTCCTTCTCATCGATCAACGCAATGTCCCCGATCTCAATTTGCTGATCCAATAGCGCCTGAGAAAACTTATCCTCGACAAGCGACTGGATTACCCGCTTCAGCGGTCGGGCACCGTATTGCGGGTCATACCCTCTCTTCGCGAGAAGCTCCTTGGCCGCCGCCGTCATCTCGATTTGAACGCCCATCTCGGATATCCGGGAGGAGAGATTATTAATGAGCAGATCGACGATTTTCAGGATGGATTCCTTGTTGAGCATCCGGAAGAAGATGATTTCGTCCACGCGATTAACAAACTCCGGATTAAATGCCTTCTTCAGTTCTTCCATCACGAGCTCTTTGGCTTCGTCGTAGGTTTTTCCTCCGTACAGGCGCTCGTTCGAGGCTTCGTCGATCGTTACGAAATTCTGCCCCGTCGTCTCGTCCACCTGCGGGGCCGGAACCGTAAATCCGATTCGGCGTCCGGCCGATGTTGTCAGCATCCGGGCTCCGATGTTCGAAGTCATGATGATAATCGTGTTTTTAAAGTCCACCACTCTTCCCTGTCCGTCCGTCAGTCGGCCGTCGTCCAGGATTTGAAGCATCGCGTTGAAGATCTCGGGATGCGCCTTTTCGATTTCATCGAAAAGCACCACGGAATAGGGTCTTCTGCGAATCTTTTCCGTCAGCTGTCCCCCTTCCTCATATCCGACGTAGCCGGGCGGCGAGCCGATCAGCTTTGAAACGTCATGTTTTTCCATAAATTCCGACATATCCACCCGAATCAAAGCATTTTCGTTGCCGAACATAACCTCGGCCAACGCTCTAGCCAGTTCGGTTTTTCCGACGCCGGTCGTCCCCAGAAAAATAAAGGAACCGCTCGGCCGTTTCGGATCTTTTAGGCCAAGCCTGCTTCTGCGGATCGCTTTGGCAACCGCCGTGACTGCTTCGTCCTGTCCGATTACGCGCTTTTTGATCTCCTGTTCGAGATTCTTCAGCTTTTCCGCATCGCTTTCATTGATTTTCGAAACCGGAATTCCCGTCCAACTGGCAACTATACGTGCGATATCATCCGGAGTCAGTTCTCTTCGGTTTGTTTTGTAGTCGTCGTCCACCTTTCTGCGGATTTCTCCGAGCTTCTTTTCGAGTTCAAGCTCTTCATCCCGAAGCTTTTGCGCGGTTTCGTAATCCTGATTTTCGACCGCTTCGTTTTTCAGGCGGACGATTTCATGGATCCTTTGTCCGATCTGCTTTCCCTCGTCGGTGTCTCTGGTACAGCTGATTCGCAAACAGGAAGCGGCTTCATCAATCAGGTCGATTGCCTTGTCGGGTAAAAACCGATCCGTGATGTATCGGCTCGACAGAATAACCGAAGCGTCAATCGCCTCGTCGGGAATTTTGATCCCGTGGTGTTCTTCATATTTTTCGCGGATCCCCTTAAGGATCAATATTGTATCGGTGGTCGACGGATCATTAAAAAAAACCTATTGAAAGCGTAGCTCAAGAGCGGAGTCCTTTTAAACGTGCTTACGGTATTCATCGAGCGTGGTCGCACCGATGATCTGCATATTTCCGCGGGTAAGCAGCGGCTTCAGTATGTTTGCCGCATCCATGGCCCCCTCGGCGTTTCCCGCGCCGATGATTGTATGAAGCTCATCGATAAACAGGATGATGTTTCCGGAGTGAACGGCCTCCTCCAAGCCTTTTTTTAATCGCTCCTCAAAATCTCCGCGATATTTGGTTCCCGCGATCATCGAAGCAAGATCCAACGACATAAGACGTTTACCCCGCAAAATATCGGGGACGTCGTCACTGACAATCCGTTGGGCGAGCCCCTCGGCGATTGCCGTCTTTCCGACACCGGGCTCTCCGATCAGAACCGGATTATTCTTGGTCCTGCGCGCGAGGATTTGCATTACGCGGTTGATTTCCTCTTCCCGGCCGATAATCGGATCGATATTCCCCTCCGCGGCAATCGCGGTTAAATCTCTTGCGAATTTGTCAAGAACTCCGGTTTTCGACCCCTTCTTCACGGGACCCGCCACTCCGGGAGCAGAGTCCGGAGCACCGAAAAGAGACTCTTCGGGCGAACCCGGTTCCTCTTCCGAAACGGATCCCTCAAAAAGATTCATCAAAGCCCCGGTCGCCGCGGTGTTCTGCAACCCCAATTCAATAAGCACACGAAATCCCGTGCTCTGTCCGTCACGAAGGATCGCCAGAAGGATATGCTCCGGTTCGACGATACTGTTCGAAAGACGCTTTGCCAAGAACTCCGCCAGATAAATGATTCGTTTGGTCCGGTTCGTACACATCGCGAAAAGATCGTTCGGATTCATCGATCGCTCGGTGAACGCCCGCGGTTCCTTGCCGGTGATACCGATGATTGCGCGTAATACGTCTTCCTTTTGAATTCCGAATTCCTCAAGCACTTTTCCGGCGGGTGTATCGCTTTCCGCAATCGCGTATGCGATTTGCTCCGTACCGATATAGTCGAGGGAAAATGCATCCGAACAAACGAACGCACGATAGAGTAAATGAATGGTTCCTTCCGATATATTCATATTGATTTCCTTTCTCCGGCACAACGAATTGCCCGGATGATTTTATTGATAATCGCGTTACCTCGAAGAAGGGTCCGATAAGATCCGGCGAATCATCTCCGCACGATGAATTTCCTGAAGCCGCACGGATAAAACCTCTCCCTTGTCCTTTTGAACACCCGCCGGTCCGATAAACGCTGCGAGTCGGGACAAGGTTTCCTCGTTTTGCTCACTGAAAAAGCCGAGTGCAATCCCGAGCCGCAAATCGCTGATCCTCTTCATCGCTTCCGTGTCGGTCATCATCCGCGCGTAGAGAAGCTCACCGTACGAGCGGTACACCATATCCCGAATCTTATCCGGATTACTGTCAAAAAGCTCTTTTCGAAGCTTTCTTTCGAGATCGAGGACCTCCTCAACCATCCGTTTAAAGCTCAGAAGAACGTTTTTTTCCGTAATCCCCAGTGTGATACGGTTGGAGAGTTGATAAAGATTTCCGGTTGACATGCTGTGTTCTCCGAGATAGCCCCGGACGGTGAATCCGGCCTGAGAAAGACCGTCGATCATCGGTTGCATCCGGCCGAGCATCGTCAGTGCCGGAAGGTGAACCATCACCGAAGCGCGCATTCCGGTTCCGGTATTGGTCGGACAGGCAGTTAAAAACCCGTATTGATCCGAAAAGGCAACCGGGAGGTGATTTTCGAGAAACACCGCAATCTCCTCGGCCTTTCTATATGCTCTGTCCAGTGAAAATCCGCAATCCATCACCTGTATACGAATATGATCCTCTTCATTGATCATAATGCTGACCGATTCGTCTTTCGAAATACAAACCCCGAGTCCCGGTCCGCCTTTGGACAAGTCTTCGCTGATCAGGTGTTTTTCGACCAATGCGAAACGATCCGGCTCGGGAAGAAGATCCATGTTTAAGGTAACGAACTTCTCGGACCGTACGGAGGGCATCGCCGTAATTGCGTCGACAATACGATCGCGAGCTTCCATCTTCTTATCATTTGTCATGCCGTGCGGGAAAGCATATCCTTCAAGATCTCGTGCCAGTCGTACCCTGCTGGATAAAATGACATCCCCGTCCTTACCGCATTGCGTGTACCAACTCATAACGTCACTCCTCCCTCGCCTTTAATACCGAAATTTCGTCGCGCAAACGTGCCGCCGACAAATAATCTTCCCGCTCTACCGCTTCGTTCAACTCCGCCGTTTTTTTCGAAATCAGCATCGCCTTGTGTTTCCGGTCCATTTCCATAAGCTCCGGCTGTATCGGATGGGCCGTGACCTCTTCTTCGCCGACGGATTTCGTCGGTATCATCACTTTGTCAAACGTCTCTTCACCCGCTTGATGATCCGGATTATCCGATTGTTTTCGGACGATATGCCCGGATTTTTCGCCCTTTTTTCTTCCGATGTGCTTCTTTCCCATTTGTGTCCGGCAAAAGACAGGATCCAACTGGGTGCCGAAGGATTCGTAGCAATAGGGACAGCCCAAAAAGCCGGTTTTTCGGAACTCGTCAAATGTGAGATTACACCGTGCACATCTCAGTGCGTGCTTTTTCTGATAATCATCCGACCCGATTCCCAACGTGGTCTGAAAAGCATTTCCCATCACCGCAAACGGGTTGTTGATTTTGACGGGCACCGCTATCGTCGGGATCGAAATTCCCATTTCACGGGCACAGACGTCGCAAAGCATAAAGGTTTGAGGCTTCTTGCCCGCCTCCTGTTGAACGATATGAACATTTGCTTCCCGTTCTTTACACCTTTGACATTTCATATTGATCTCCTAACTCCGCCGGACAATGTCGAAAGTCCGGGGAAACGAGGAAACGATTCCTGTCGCTTCCCTCTCCATTAACGATTAAGGTTTCCGGTAATCAAGCTGATCAGCATATTCTTGAATATATCCATCCGTACCGTTCCCTTTCGGTCGGAATCGACACCGGATAAAGCATTATCGGATACCGCCGCCATAATCAGTTTGGCCTGCTCGTTTGTGACAATCCGATAATCAAGAAAATTCTGAAGATAGATTTCCGCCTGTTGTCGTGACATATCTTCCCCGAGCGAATTAATGGTGTGCATCAGGTATTCGGTTGAATCCATCTTTCGCACTCTGGAAATCCGGATCTGCCCGCCCCCGCCTCTGCGGCTCTCAACGATAAAGCCCTGTCCGTTGGTGAATCTCGTGGAAAGAACATACGTAATCTGAGACGGAACGCAGTTCACCTTTTCGGCAAGAAGGCTTCGGTTGATCACCGCAACCCCCTCGTTCTCATCCAACATCTCCTTGATCATCGCCTCAATGACATCCACCAATCGAGCCAATCGTATCATCCTTCCCAAATCCATGCCGAATACCGGCGCCGCCTTTGACTTTGACTATCTTTGACTTATCTTAATTATAGCGCCGTCTCCGCTGATGTCAAGATTGAGGTAACACGAAAAAAGTCGTCTCCCCCGCGGGGGAGACGACCTCGTTCAATGAAGCGAATGAAGGAACCACTATGTTATTCGTCTGAATGCTCGGTCTCGGTCGCTTCTTTCATTCCGGAGCTCTCCTCCGTATGAATCCCGAGCATTTCGTAATTCTCGCGAATGACCGGTACCGATGTGATTTTCCGATAACGGCTCATCCCGGTTCCCGCCGGAATCAGCTTACCGATGATAACATTTTCCTTGAGACCGAAGAGAGGATCAATTTTCCCCTTGACCGCCGCATCCGTCAAAACACGGGTGGTCTCCTGGAATGATGCGGCCGACAGGAAGGAGTCGGTTGCAAGGGAAGCCTTGGTAATGCCCAGAAGGGTTCTTTTCCCTTTTGCCGGCTCCAGACCCTTCGCTTCCATACGAGCGTTCGAATCCTCAAAATCGAAGATATCCACCATGCTCCCGGTCATCAAATCGGTATCGCCCGGATCATCAATGCGGACCTTGCGCATCATTTGACGCGTGATCACCTCGATGTGCTTGTCGTTGATGGTAACGCCTCCGCTCTTATAGACCTTGATGACCTCGCTGATGATATATTTCTGAACACCGCGAACGCCTTTGATCTTCATAATTTCCTGCGGGCTGACCGTTCCGTCCGTCAAAAGATCACCGGCCTCGACAAAGTCTCCGTCCCTTACCTTTACGGTAGCGGAATACGGTACCGGGTATCTCTTTTCCTCCGTCCCGAGCTCGCTTTCTTCGGTTTCGGCAGCGGTTACGACGATTTCACGTTTTCTCTTGCTTCCCTCTTCGATTCGGACAATACCGTCGATTTCGGAAATGATCGCCTGTCCTTTCGGCTTTCTGGCTTCAAAAAGCTCCTCGACACGAGGCAGACCCTGCGTAATGTCGTCGCCCGAAGCAATACCTCCGGTATGGAAGGTACGCATCGTTAACTGCGTCCCGGGCTCACCGATGGACTGCGCGGCCATGATGCCGACCGCCTCACCGCCGATCGCTTTCTCTCCGGTTGCAAGATTGACTCCGTAACAGTGTGTGCAAACCCCTCTCTTGGAGCGGCAGTCGAAAACGGAACGAATCTTCACGCGGGTAAAACCGAGCTCTTCAATCTTGGTTGCGACATCCTGAGAAATCAACTCGTTGCGGGCAATGATGACCTCTCCCGTCTGCGGATGAACGATATCCTCGGCAGTAAAGCGGCCGGCAAGACGCTCGCTCAAAGATTTGATGCTGTCTTTCTTGTCATTGGCTACGGTGGCAAGCTCGCGCACATAAGTGAAATCATCGGTTCCGCAATCTTCCTCGGTAATAATCACGTCCTGCGCGACGTCAACGAGACGTCGGGTCAGATATCCGGAGTCCGCCGTTTTCAGAGCGGTGTCCGAAAGCGATTTTCTGGCACCGTGCGAGGAGATAAAAAACTCTAAAACATTCATTCCTTCGCGAAGGTTGGATTTGATCGGAATCTCAATGGTCTTACCGGAGGTGTCGGACATATTTCCGCGCATGCCGGCCAACTGCTTGATCTGATTAATCTGACCGCGGGCACCGGAATCCGACATCATTTTAATCGGATTGTAGGGACCGAGGTTCTTCTTCAGTTCTTCGGTAATCGCATCCGTGGTATTGTTCCAAATACCGATTACGGCGCGATATCGTCCGTCTTCGTTGAGCATTCCGCGCCGGTACATCTTATTGACATGCTCGACCTTATCCTCGGCCTCATGAATCATTTTTTCCTTGACGTCCGGAACGATCATGTCCTCGATTCCGATCGAGATTCCGCCGCGAGTCGAGTACTTGTATCCGAGCGTTTTGATATCATCCAAAAGAACCGCGGTCTTTGCGATTCCGTGAATACGAATCGCGCGACTGATCACGTCTTCCAGTCTCTTTTTGCCGATCAGGAAGTCACACTCCAGAATCAATTCGTTCCCGGGAATGGTGCGGTCAACATAACCGAGGTCCTGCGGGATGATTTCGTTGAAAATAAACCGGCCCAGCGTCGAACGAACCAGTGCGGATACCCTTTTCCCGTTGAATTCACGAACAACGCGAACGGCGATCGGCGCGTGGAGCTCCAGATGATGATCATCATACGCCATAACCGCCTCCTCCAGGCAGGAGAAGACCATCCCTTCGCCCTTTTCGTCCGGCTTGTCGATGGTCAGATAATAGCAACCCAAGATCATATCCTGAGTCGGAACCGTAACCGGTTTTCCGTCCTGCGGCTTCAAAAGGTTATTGGAGGAAAGCATCAGGAAACGAGCTTCCGCCTGCGCCTCGGCCGAAAGCGGAACGTGAACGGCCATCTGGTCACCATCGAAGTCGGCATTGAAAGCGGTGCAGACCAGAGGATGCAGTTTGATTGCCCGGCCTTCGACCAGTATCGGTTCAAACGCCTGAATTCCGAGTCTGTGCAGGGTCGGCGCACGGTTGAGCATGACCGGATGATCCCGGATCACCTCTTCGAGAATGTCCCAAACCACGTCGGACGAACGCTCGACCAAGCGCTTCGCCGTTTTGATGTGTTGTGCGTGACCGTCATTGACCAAGCGCTTCATGACAAAAGGCTTGAACAACTCCAGGGCCATTTCCTTCGGAAGACCGCACTGATGCATCTTAAGCTCCGGTCCGACGACAATAACCGACCGGCCGGAGTAGTCAACGCGCTTTCCGAGCAAATTCTGACGGAAACGCCCCTGTTTTCCCTTAAGCATATCCGAAAGGGATTTGAGTGCACGACTCGACGCACCGGTTACCGGGCGCCCTCTTCTTCCGTTGTCAATCAGGGCGTCGACCGCTTCCTGCAGCATCCTTTTCTCGTTGCGGATGATAATCTCCGGAGCGTTGAGCTGAAGCAGTTTGCTCAGACGGTTGTTCCGGTTGATGACTCTTCGGTACAAATCATTGAGGTCGGAGGTCGCAAAACGTCCGCCGTCGAGCTGAACCATCGGACGAAGCTCGGGAGGAAGAACGGGAAGAACGTCAAGAATCATCCATTCCGGCTTATTACCGGACTTTTTAAATGCCTCAACGACTTCGAGCCGCTTGACAATACGCGCCTTTTTCTGTCCGGAAGAGGTCCTGAACTCCTCGCGAAGCGTCTCCGCCATTTCATCAACATTGATCCTTTGAAGAAGGATCTTGATCGCTTCCGCGCCCATTTTCGCAACGAAAGAATTGCGACCGAACTGATCGATGGCGTCTCTGTATTCTTTCTCCTCGATAATCGAATTCTTAACAAGATCGGTCGTTCCCGGATCGATAACAATATACGCGCCGAAATACAAAACCTTCTCCAGGTTCCTCGGCACGATATCCAAAATCAATCCCATCCGGCTCGGAATCCCGCGAAAATACCAAATGTGTGAAACGGGAGCGGCCAATTCGATATGACCTAAGCGCTCGCGGCGAACCTTTGACTTGGTCACCTCAACGCCGCAACGGTCACAGATGATTCCCTTGTATCTAATCTTCTTGTACTTTCCGCAGTGGCACTCCCAGTCCTTCTGTGGCCCGAAAATCCTCTCGCAGAACAAGCCGTCACGTTCCGGTTTCAGTGTTCTGTAGTTGATGGTTTCCGGTTTTTTCACCTCGCCGTGCGACCACCCCTTGATGGTTTCCGGCGATGCCAGTTTGATTCCGATCGACTCGAATTGATTCAGTTCCACCATATGCATGAAATCTCCTTCCCATGCTACAATATCAAACCCGACTGCCGGGTCAGAAAAGATCGTTACTCTTCGTCGGCCGACTCTTCTTCGGAATCATTATCCTCAGAAACGGCCTCGTCTCCGTCATCTTCCTCGATTTCGGACCCCGGAAACTCCAAATCATCCAAGCTCTGAAGGTCATCGGATGCTTCGTCCTCCGGACCGACTTCCGAAAAGCCCTGCCCCGACAATTCGCTTTCCGTCGGCTGCAGAATAAACTTGGAAATCAAATCGGGATCCGGCGGAAGAAGATCTCCGTCCTCTTCGGTCGCGTCCGGGATTTCACATTCCTCGTTCTCACCGGAATAAATGTGCACGTCCAACGCGAGAGACTGGAGCTCCTTGACCAAAACCTTAAAGGATTCGGGGATCCCGGATTCCGGAACGCTTTGTCCCTTGACGATCGACTCGTAGGTTTTCGTACGGCCGGTAATATCGTCGGACTTGACCGTCAGGATCTCCTGTAAGGTATGGGCAGCGCCGTACGCCTCAAGTGCCCACACTTCCATTTCGCCGAAACGCTGACCACCGAATTGCGCTTTACCGCCGAGAGGCTGTTGCGTTACCAGTGAATACGGTCCGATGGAACGCGCGTGAATCTTATCATCGACCAGATGATGCAGCTTCATGTAGTACATCACTCCGACCGTAATCCGGTTCTCGAAAGGCTCTCCGGTTCGACCGTCATACAGAATCGTTTTACCGTCCTTATCAATCCCGGCCTCGTCGAAGGCCCGAACAATATCGGCTTCATCCGCTCCGTCGAAAACCGGCGTCGCGATTTTCCAGTTCAACGCTCTGGCCGCATAACCCAGATGGACCTCCAAAAGCTGTCCGATATTCATACGGGAAGGAACGCCGAGGGGATTCAAAACGATGTCCAGAGGCGTTCCGTCCGGAAGGAACGGCATGTCCTCTTCGGGAAGGATCATCGAAACAACACCTTTGTTTCCGTGACGCCCGGCCATCTTGTCTCCGACGGACAGCTTCCTCTTCTGTGCGATATAGACGCGTACAAGCTTGTTCACGCTTCCTTTGAGCACGTTATCGTTTTCTTTGGTAAATACTTTAACATCGACGACTATACCGGATTCACCGTGAGGTACGCGGACGGAGGTGTCGCGAACCTCGCGAATTTTTTCTCCGAAAATCGCTCGATACAGACGCTCTTCGGCGGTAAGCTCCGTCTCTCCCTTCGGGGTGACTTTACCGACCAGAATATCTCCCGCCTGTACCTCGGCGCCGATGCGAACCACGCCTTCTTCGTCAAGATCCTTAAGCGCGTCGTCACTGACATTCGGAATTTCACGGGTGATTTCCTCCGCACCCAACTTGGTGTCCCGCGCCTCGCACTCATACTCTTCGATATGAATAGAGGTATAAACGTCATCCCGAACCATTCTCTCGTTAATCAGAACCGCGTCTTCATAGTTATAACCCTCCCAGGTCATGAATCCGATGAGAACGTTTCTGCCGAGTGAAATCTCTCCGTCGCAGGTTGAGGGGCCGTCCGCGATAATATCGCCGGCTTTGATCTCTTCCCCCTGGCGGACGATCGGCTTCTGATTGATGCAGGTGCTCTGATTGGAGCGCTGGTACTTGATGAGCGGATAGGTCTCTTTCCGGCTGTCTTTCGTGAGCACTTCGATCCGATCGGCAGCCACAAAGGACACCTTTCCGTCACTTTGAGCAACACGACAAACGCCGGAGTCCTTCGCCGCACGGTATTCCATTCCGGTTCCGATAATCGGAGCCTCCGTCTGAATCAGCGGAACGGCCTGACGCTGCATATTCGATCCCATCAAGGCACGGTTCGCGTCGTCGTTGCCGAGGAAAGGAATCAGAGCGGTTGCGACGGATACCAATTGTTTCGGTGAAACGTCCATATAATCGACATCCTGAGGATCGACTTCGATAAACGTATCCAAATACCGGCACACCACCTTCTTGTCAAGGAAGTGTCCCTCTTCATCAATCGGCTCGTTTGCCTGTGCAATGTTGTAGTAATCTTCCTGATCCGCAGTCATATAGACTACGTCTCTTGTAACGATTCCCTTCTTCTTGTCATAGTGGCGGTACGGCGTCTCGATAAAACCGTATTGGTTGACACGCGCGTAGGTCGCAAGGGAGTTAATCAGACCGATGTTCGGACCTTCCGGCGTCTCAATCGGGCACATTCTGCCGTAATGAGAAGAGTGAACGTCACGAACCTCAAAGTTGGCACGATCACGCGATAATCCGCCCGGGCCCAGTGCCGAAAGACGCCTCTTGTGGGTCAACTCGGCCAATGGGTTGGGCTGGTCCATAAACTGCGACAACTGAGACGATCCAAAAAATTCCTTGACCGCCGCGCTGACGGGTCGGGTATTAACGAGTTGAAGAGGTGTGACCGTCGAAATGTCGGGTACCGCTCCCATTCTCTCGCGAATATTTCTCTCCATACGGGAAAAGCCGATTCGGATTTGGTTCTGAAGAAGCTCTCCGACGGAACGGACCCTTCTGTTCCCGAGATGATCGATATTGTCCAGATGCCCGATCCCGTAATTTAATCCGAGCATATAGCTGACCGTGGCAATGATGTCCTCGACGGTCAGGTGCTTGGGCATAAGGTCGCATTGATGCTTCTTAAGGACATCGGTCAAAACCTCGGAGAAAGGTGCCTTTTCGGTAGCACGCAGTTCGGAGATGATGGAGCGCAAAACCCCGGTCCGAACCTTCTCGTTAATCGGAGTTTCTTTGATGTCAAAGCCCTTCAGCTCCTTCGCGGAAAAACTGGCGCGAATAAATGAATCGGCATCGACTCTGGCGTTCCCGATAACCTTGAATTCCTGCTCGGAAACACGGACCGTATCTCCGATTGTAATAATCGGGAAGATGAAAACCTCGTTAATCCCGGAGTTTTCGATCTCGACCGCTTTCTCGGAACTGATTACGGTATCCGCCTTTAAAATCATTTCTCCGTCGTCCGATATCACATCGCGCGAAGACTTATGGCCCTTGATACGGGAAGCCAGCGAAAGCTTTTGGTTGATCTTATATATGCCGACCCGCGCGAGATCATAGCGCTTCGGATCGAAGAACATCCCGTTCAAAAGCGACTCCGCACCCTCGATCGAGGTCGGCTCACCGGGACGCAATTTCCGATACAACTCGGAAAGCCCCTCTTCTCTCGAATGTGAGGAATCCTTTTCGATCGTCGCATTGAGACACCGCTCATCTCCGAAAAGAGAGCGCAGTTCTTCATCACTGCCGATCCCCAGGGATCTCAAAAAGACGGTAAGCGGAAATTTACGGGCACGGTCCACACGAACATAAACGACGCCGTTGGCATCCATCTCATATTCAAGCCAGGCTCCGCGGTTCGGAATGACCTGAGAAGAGAAAAGTTCAATATCGGACTTGTCTCTTTCCGAGGAATAATACGCGCCCGGAGAACGAACCAATTGGCTGATAATGACCCGCTCGGCTCCGTTAATGATAAACGTTCCGTTATCGGTCATGATCGGAAAATCTCCGATAAAAACAGACTGCTCCGTAATTCGATTGTCCCGCTTATTGCTGAGT
>Ga0123330_1003135_pt1 | contig 13977 bp, 10 predicted proteins | sample BioC13SIPDNA_2_FD_89704 | JGI IMG/M metagenome (GOLD analysis project Ga0123330, IMG submission 89704) | Anaerobic biogas reactor microbial communites from Washington, USA - Biogas_R2_A C13 SIP DNA | ecosystem: Engineered > Bioreactor > Anaerobic > Unclassified | place: Washington, USA... | reverse complement strand
CCTGATCGGCCGGCCGCGGCAACGCCACTCCGACGATGATCAGCAGCACGCTCAGGCCACCGACGGCGGCCACGACCAGTGTCATGAACTCGTTCATACAACATGCCTCCAACTACCCGGCCGGCGGGTAATTGCTGCTACACCTCGATGGCGACGATCTTGCGGATGACGAGGAAGCCGATGGTGACGATGGTGACGGCCACGGCGAGTTGGATCCAGCCGCACAGCTCCGAGAACATCAAGCCCATGTAGTCCTTGTTGATGGCGTAGAGGATCAGACCCAGGCCAACGGGAAGGAAGCCGATCAGGTACGCCGTGTAACGCTGCTGCGAGGTGAGGACGCGGATCTCGCCCTTGATGCGCACCCGCTCTCGAATGGTAAAGCTGATCGAGTCGAGCACTTCGGCCAGGTTGCCACCTACCTCGCGCTGTACGCTCATTGCGGTGATGACCAAATCCATATCCGCACTTGGCATCCGGCGCAACAGATTCGTCATGGCATCATCAAACGAGACACCCAGTTGCAGTTCCAACACAACCCGTCCAAACTCCTCGGAGATAGGTGCCGGCATCTCATTGGAGATCACCTCCATCGCCTGCATTGTACTATAGCCGGCGCGTAACGAGTTCACCATCAGGTTCAGAGCGTCGCTTAGCTGATCATTGAATGCCTTGAGGCGTTTGTTTTTTAGTGTAGAGAGATAGATACGCGGCAGGAAAAAACCGCCAAAGATACCAAGTGGCACAAAGGCAATACGATTGAGGAGAAAAAAGAGCAGTCCGGCCACAGCCGCAAAAATCACGGTCATTACAATGAACTCACCAACCGTCCATTTAAGATTAGCGCGCGCCAATTGGGTTGCCAGGTTTTGCGCAAAACCACGTCCCGCAACAGCACGATCCACCGCGGCCCCGACGACAGATTCGCGCTTGCCCGCCTTCTCTTTCTTTTTAGACTTCCTTTTGGTGCCGCCCAGACGTTCTTCAACAAGTTCTTGACCAGTTGGTTTATCAGATAGTCCAACGACCAACAAGATCACCGAAATGAGTATGACTGCGACGCCGCCAATCAATATAGTGGGGTTCATGATTCATTCACCTTTCTACGCATCAAACGCGTCGTAAGTAGTCCTAGTAACGTACACGCTGCGACACGCCAAAGATCGATGGCGGCAAATGAATGCCAGCTTCTTCAATTTTTTCAATGAATTTAGGTCGAATCCCAGTCGGCCGTAGACGTCCGATGACTTTCCCTTCTTCAAATCCCGTCTGTTCGAACTTAAAAATGTCGGCCGTGGTAATAACATCACCTTCCATACCCTGGATTTCAGTGATGGAGGTAACGCGGCGTGACCCATCGCGCATACGTTCCAACTGCACAATCATATCGATGGCACTGGCAACCTGGTCACGAATGGCCCGGTGGGGCAATTCCATACCAGCCATCAAAACCATCGTCTCCATACGCGAGAGAGCATCGCGCGTTGTGTTGGCGTGAAGCGTTGTCATGCTGCCCTCGTGGCCGGTATTCATTGCCTGAAGCATGTCCAGCGCCTCACCGCCGCGACATTCCCCAACTACGATGCGATCTGGACGCATCCGCAATGCGTTGATGACCAGATCACGAATACTCACCTCACCTTTTCCTTCCACGTTGGGGGGACGTGATTCCAGAGTGATGACGTGTTCTTGCCGAAGTTGCAACTCTGCCGCATTCTCAATTGTGATAATACGAACGTCGGCGGGGATAAAGCTGGAAAGCACGTTGAGAAAAGTCGTTTTCCCGGTACCCGTGCCACCAGAAACGACGATATTGACAGCAGCAACCACGGATGCGCGCAGGAACTCGACAGATTCTTCGGTAACGGAGCCGAAGCGGATCAAGTCCTCAATCGTGAGCGGCTTCTTGAAAAACTTGCGGATGGTCAGCGTTGGACCATTCAAAGAAATAGGAGGGATAACCGCATTTACGCGCGAACCATCCTTCAGGCGCGCATCCACCGTAGGACTACTTTCGTCGATACGCCGTCCCAACGGCGCTACGATGCGCTCGATAATCCGCATCAGATGCTCGTCGGACTCAAAAGCGAGATTCACCCGTTGTACCTTGCCCCGGCGTTCGACAAAAATTTTCTTGGGGCCATTCACCATGATTTCGGTGATGGTTTCATCGGCCAGCAGAGGCTCCAACGGTCCCAGTCCCAGAATTTCCGCCACAATCTGTTCGAAAAGCGCGTCGCGCTCCTTGCGCCCCAGGATAATGCTTTCCTCTTGCAGAATGGAATCGTACATCTCTTTGATGGTCGCACGCACTTCAGCAGTGCGCGACACATCCATTGAGGGATCCATTTCAGTGATTAAGCGGTTCTGTACGCGGGTCTTTAAATCCATATAGGCATCCCGCGCACGTGGCACAGCACGCCGTTGCACTTCTCCAGAACCATCGCCAGCGCCGGGGTCAGGCGAAACAGGTGTAGCCGCCGATGATGAGGGTGAAGGTTTCTTCTCAATTCTACGCAAGAGTGACACTGTTCATCTCCCCATTTTAGCTATAACAGACGACCTATTCCCGGCCGTTTCTGTACTTCACTTACGGTAGCCGTTTCCTCTACCGTTTGCATGAAGTGTTTTTGTATTTCAGTCGCCCAGTTAACAATTGCCTGCCCAATTGGAGTTCGTGCATTCTTGAGAATCAGCGGTTCGCCGTAGTTGGCAGCGCGTAGCGCAATGCGTTCGTCATACGGGATGTGAATCATTGCCGGCATCATTGCACGCTCAATGGCTTCAGGCTGGATGCCCATCCGTTTGTTATCCACGCCATTGATAGCCAGAGAGACCTTTTCCATAGTGTAACTCAATTTTCGCAATAATTCAATAAACTGTCGCGCCCCACGAATCTCAGGAATGACCGGACGTGTGACCACAACCAACAAATCACTGACATCCAGTGCAGCCAAAATCACGTCATCGACTTGGTGTGATGTATCAACGATAATGTAGTCGAACTCCTGACGCACAAATTCCAGGATCGCTTTCAGACGCGTATTAGCGCCGCTCTCCTCAACGTTACTATCCCGAAACACTTCAGCATCCTCAGGTGTAGCCGGAGCCACGAGGACTTGCACGCCAGATGTGTGCGGCACCAGAATAGTCCGCAACAGGTCAGCGTCCAAATCCTGCGCGTGTGGGGCAAGATCGGCAAGCGTACGGCTGGCCTGCAGTTTCATAAAGATGGCTATATCCCCGAACTGCAAATTCGCATCGACAAGGCACACTTTGGCATCTGCCCCTAACAGCGTCTGCATAGCAATCGCCAAATTGACCGCTAACGTGGTACAGCCAGTGCCCCCCTTAGGGCTGTAGATGGTAACAACCTTAGCATTGGTGGCGCGCGTTGCAGAGGTAGCGACTTGCGATTGTCCAGCGATGGGCGTCAACGGCCCCGTTCCCATTTTCTGACGCATTGAGAAAGCGCGGTGGATGGCATCCAACAACTCGTCGGCGCTTGGCGGTTTGGTTAGGTAATCCCGGGCGCCGGCCATCATCGCCCGGCGCATATAGTCGGTTTCCCCCTGGACCGATAGCATAATGACCTGCACGGTTGGGATTGCCTCGACGACCTTGCCGGTTGTGGCAATACCGTCCATACCGGGGAGGTTGATATCCATCAACACCACATCGGGGAAAGCCTGGTTGATGGTGCTCAAGGCTTCTTCGCCGCTGCCAGCCATTGCCACGACTTCAATGTCGGGATCAAATGAGAGCAACTTGCGCAATTGTTCGCGCGTTTCCGCGATATCATCCACAATCATCACGCGAATTTTATCGGCCATATAGGATCCTATTCCTCCAGTAAGGCGGGACTGATGATGGTAATCGTCTTGTGCCAAACTACTAAATCAACAAAGCATTGTTAAACGTTCGATACATACAGCCCTTTGTTAAAAAATACTTAAAGCGGCCAGAAAGTCAAGTGCCGTTTTTGTTGCTATCTATCAGTGTAAGAATAGTTTATCACGGCCTCGAAGCGATGTCAATTCACATTTTAAACAGAAACTATACTTATAACGCATCAATCGTACGCGCCTGACTTTCGAGCCAAGACCCGATATTCACCAATTCGGCATGTGTGGTCTGTAAATTCTTGCGTTCGGCGCGAATGAAGCGTGTATACGGCGCAACCGCGGCTTCGATTTCGTGCAGTGCGCGCTCTAACTCGCGGGTGAACTGGGTATTAAGACTGCGCATTAATTGGTCGCGCACTGCAGCGATCTTGGTATGCAGTTCATTTTTGACGGCGCGTTTCTTGGCCGGGATCACAAGCAATCCCAAAACTGCCACGGTTCCGGCAGCCAGAATGCCGGTCAAATCGGCGGCACTCGTCGTAGCTAAGGTGGTGATAATCGCACCAAGGCCAAGCGCGCTGACCTCAACCAACGCTGTACCGGCAACCGCGCGCTGCACCTCACTGGCGATGCGCGTGGATTCTTCCATCCGATCGTAGCTCTCCAGCACTTGTTGCGCCACGCTGCCCACCGTATCCAGCAAATGAGCGCGATCATAGTTGAAACTTCCGCCGGTCTGGCCGACCAGATGCTCCTCATATTTGTTCCGCCGGCTGATGACGTGCTCCTGCACGGCCTGCCACTGACGCACATTGCTGCTGACCAACCAATCGATGATCTCGTTGACACGCTGTTCGATAATCTGTGGGGCATCCCCTACCACCTGGCGGGCAAACTCTTCCTGTAGCTTCGGTTTGTTCACCAGATCGAAAATGCGCAGCAGACGTACCGTCTCATCGAAGTAAGCCATGCCACGGTTCTCGAATTCGTAGAGGGCGTTGTCCACATCGGCGAGGCGATAGTGGAACTGCTGGTGCAGGTCTTCGCGGTACATTGCCGTTTCGCGCTCCACATCGGCGATAACCGCAAAGTCATCCTCCAACAGGGCCAGTCGCTCATTGACGATTTGAGTGTACTTGTCGATCAAATGCAGCGCCACACCGATAGGATTCCGCAGTTTGAGACGAATGCGCTCTTTTTCGTCCAACGTCGTGATGATGTACCGCTCCAACGTCTCGATCCGGCTCTCGGCCAACAGGGCGCTGTCATCCGTCAACTTGGCACGCAGGGCCAAGCGAGACGAAATCGGAAAGACCTCAGGCGCAAAACCCAACAGCACGCGGGCATTCTCTACAATGAATTCTTCGATATTCGCAATGTCCTCCGGGGTATTCAGAATGTCGATTTTGTTGAGTACGATGACGATCTTCTTTCCCCAGTCACGAATATGTTCGAGAAAAGCACGCTCACTCTCCGTAAAAGGACGATCTACCGAGGTCAGAAACAACACCAGATCGGAACGAGGGACAAACTCCTGCGTAAGGGCCTCGTGCTCACGGTGGATGGCGTTGGTACCCGGTGTATCCACGATGTTGATTTCGTCTAACCATGTGACCGGAGCTGTGTAGGTGTCCACCGCGCTCTCGATGGCGACACGTTCAAACCGATTGCCGTGCTTGAGCAGGTGGATGCGAGTGGTAGTAGGGGTGACGCCCTCGTCCAGAAGGGCCTGACCAAACAGCGCGTTGATAAAAGCGCTCTTGCCGGCGTTGAACTCGCCGACCACGACGAGAAGGAAAAGTTCGTCGAGTTGCCGGATGGAGTGTTCCAAAGCAGCACGATCCTCCGGTGCGGCCGAGAATTGCGCCAGAGCGATCTGCAAATTCGTCAACCAGTGCCGTTCAATGCCGACGAGCGCCTCTTCGGTCGGATTCAGGATTTTAGGCTGCATACAGGATTCTCCACAAAAAACACATCCTCATACTTCGAGATTATCATCCTTTCATCTTTTGATATAGTATGCTCTTATCCATAGAAAACGCAAGTGCGCCCACAATCCCACAATCGACTCAGGCTGATGCACCGATAACAAAACACGACCGTCCAGTGTCGCGGACGGTCGTGTAGATAGACAATACAAGCAGACGATTAACCGTTTGCCGGATCGAGCACTTTATCGATGATGCTATATTCCACTGCTTGCTGTGCTGTCATGTAAAAGTCACGGTCGGTAAGCCTGTCGATTTGCCCGTCATCAAGGCCGGTGTGGCGGCGCAAGATGCTATTGAGCAAGTCGCGCATCCGCAGGATTTCCCGTGCCGCGATTTCGATGTCGGTAGCTTGCCCCTGCGCGCCGCCGAGAGGCTGATGCAGGTGAATCGTTGCGTGAGGCAAAGCGTAGCGGCGTCCCTTGGCTCCAGCAGTGAGTAAGACGGTCGCCATGCTGGCCGTGATTCCCACCGCAATGGTGGAAATGGGGGCCTGAATCAACTGCATCGTGTCGTAGATGGCCAGACCCGCCGAGATTTCGCCGCCGGGTGAATTGATGTAGAGTGAAATCTCCCGCTCGGCGTCCTCGCGATCCAGGAAAAGCAACTTCGCCACAATCTCGTTCGCCACGAGCGCGTTGATGGGCGTGCCCAGGAAAACAATGCGCTCTTTCAGCAGCACCGAGTAGATATCGTATACTCGATCGCCCATGCGAGTATCTTCGATCACATACGGAAACATTGTCACCTCCTCCAAAACCGTCGCGTCGTCGTTCATCAGGTCGTCGCCCGTCGAATAGCCCTATTGTCAAATGTTCGCTGCTTGACGTGGACTGGCGCGCGGATAACGCCGCGATTACGCCTCAGCAGCGTCCTGCTCTGGCGACGGCGTTGCCTCGACAACAACCTCTTCCACGACAGTTTCTGGCTCTACCGGTACATCTTCGGCCACAGGCTCCTGGGTCTGTGCAGCAACAGCTTCAGCATCGACCTCGCCACGCCCGATCTTTTCAAGATGTTCCAATGTCCTGCGGTTGAGGATGCTCAGTCTCAGATTACGGCCCAAAGGCGAATCAAACGGCACCGGATGGCTGTCGATCCGGTGGCCCTGTCCCACTGCAGTGAGGAACCCGTTATACTCCTGCACGACTTCATCATCACTGACGGTAATGTGCTGCGCCTCAGCAAACTTCGACAGGACGAGGGAACGTTTAACGTCTGCCTCAGCCTGCGGCCTCATCTGCTGGCGGAATTGTTCCGCAGTAATCCCCTGCAGTTTCAGCGCGTCGTCGAACGACATGCGCTGCTCACGCTGAATCCGTTTCCCTATATTTTCAATCATGTCGTCGAGTGCGTCCTCCACCATCACTGGCGGATAGTGCACGTCGGATTGCGCAACCAAGATGGATATCAAGTCGTCGCGGTAGTGTTCCTGCGCGTGACTCTGTTTGGCATCCAGCAACCGGGTGTGAATATCCTGCTTCAGATCTTCGAGCGTTTCGAAGGATCCCGCTGTACTGGCAAGCGCGTCGTCGAGTTCCGGCAACACGCGTTCGTAGACCCCAACAATCTTAACATCGAAATTCCCCTCTTCGCCGCGTAGGCTCTCTTCGCCAAAAGTGTCTGGGAAGACCACCGAAAACGATTTCTCCTCGTCAGTGCTCATCCCCACCAGAGCCTCAACAAATCCCGGCGCGACAAAAGTCGCATCTTCCTTGAGTGTAACTTCGATGGCATCCTCTTCAACGATGACCTCGTCATCGACCTTGCCGAGCACGTTGATGTGGACTTCATCGCCATATTCCGCCGGACGCTCTAAGGCCTCCAGAATCGCGTGCTCCTCGCGGATCTGTTCCAGCACATTGGCGACTTCCTCATCGGTCACGCCAACATCCTGCCATTCCAGGCTCAGGCTGTGATAATCTCCCAAGACGATCTCCGGCGTCAGAGGCACGCGGATGGTGAAAGTCAGGGGATCAGGCTCGATTTTCTGCAACTCACCTGGCCCGTAAGGATCGACCTCAGCCTTTTCGAGGATTTGCGGATAGATTTCTTCAAGCATGGCGTCTGCCGCCTCCTGAAGAAGTGCCGCCTCGCCTACGTACTGCACAACTTTGGCATAGGGCGCTTTTCCCCTACGGAACCCGGGGATATTGTATTTTTGAGACAGAACGCGCGCGGTTTTGTGCATCGCGTCTTGCACAGCTTGTGCCTCGATTTCGACGTTGAGCAGCGCCTCGTGTGTCGCTAAAATTTCTTTTTTGATCTCAAACACGCTTGTACCTCCATTAACAAATCGGATGGATTATAGCACACTCCTGATGAAATACCAATCGTAACGAAAACCTGTGTGGCTTTTGACAAAAAGAAAATATAGGTTTGACAAAACGTGCTTATAATGCTACAATAAACTTGTTTATAAATACATCCCTTTACTTAAATAATGTGGATGTCACCAACAAAAACGTCATAATCAGTGGGTTGGGTAGAGAGGACGGCAATGCAGGACACGAGACAACAAATCCTGGAAATCCTAAAACGTCGCGGTGAGGTCACCGTTCAAGAATTGAGTCGTGAACTGAACCTGACGAGCGTGACGGTGCGCCATCACCTGGAGATTCTGCGTTCTGAGGGGTATATCACCGAACCCGAAATCCATCGCTCCAACCGGCCCGGGCGCCCGCGCTACGTCTATCGTTTGACCTCCACCGCCGCTGATCTATTCCCCAACAATTACAGCGGCCTGGCAAACGCGATGTTGGACACGCTGAAAGCGTGTCTCCCCCAAGAGGAACAACTGAATTTCCTGCGTGAAACCGCCAAGCGGATGGTCGCTGGTGTAGGCAATCTACCGGAAGACCGCGACGCCCGGATGGACAGTGTATTGGCCTTTATGAATCAACAAGGCTTCGTCGCCCGCTGGGATAAGGACCAGGATGGCCAGTACTTCATCTACGTCAGCAGTTGCCCTTACCACCACGTTGCGCAAAGCCACCAAGAAACGTGCCAGATCGATGAAACCATCATCCGCGAATTGACCAACGCCGATCCTGAGCGGGTTCAGGCCCTGGCCTCTCGCGGCGGGCTGTGCGTCTACCGCATCCAGTGGCCAAATTAGACGGAATGCTATTGCAAAAAGGTTGCCCAGCGCCGCGCACTCGGTCTCCAGGGTCATAATCGCCGCATTTTTACACGCGCGGAATGACCGTTTCCACTCTACAACCTTTCACCAGTCAACCGTTCGTAGAGAGCCTGGAATTCTTCATCAGAATAGTAATAGATCACCACACGTCCGCCTTTACGTCCGGCTTTGAGCCGCACACGCGTGCCCAGCGATGCCTCGAAGCTTTCCTCCAATGCCTGGACTTCAGGCATAGGAACAGGCTTGGGTTTAGGGGAGCGGGCAAACTGCTGCACAAGCGCCTCGACCTGGCGCACGTTCAACTCTTGCTGGAGAACGATGCGCAACACGGCATCCTGATCTTCCTGGCGGGGCAGTCCCAACAGCGCGCGGGCGTGCCCCTCGGTGATTGTCCCCTCCATCACCGAGGTCTGCACGGCGGGCGAAGCCAACAGCAGCCGCAGCGTGTTAGCGATGGCCGGGCGGCTCTTGCCCACGCGCTGTGCCACATCTCCCTGCGACAGGCCGAATTCCTCGATAAGTTGTTTGTAAGCCAGTGCCTCTTCCAACGGATTGAGGTCAGCGCGCTGCACGTTCTCCACCAGCGCCAATTCCAACATCTGCTGCGGGGCCACATCCTTCACGATGACGGGCACGCGTTGCAGTCCCGCCACCCGTGCTGCTCGCCAACGGCGCTCGCCAGCGATCAATTGGTAGCCACCATCGGCTTTGCGGGTGACGATGAGCGGCTGGATGATGCCATGTTCGCGAATTGAGCCGGCCAGTTCCTGCACGTCCTGCATGCTGATGGAACCACGCGGCTGGTGCGGATTGGGCGTAATCGCATCCAGTAGAACATCCTGCACACCACCCGCCTGCGCCTCATCCACAGGAATCAGAACTTCCAGCCCCCGGCCTAATCCTCGTTTTGTCATCCTCATCCTCTCTTCAGCAATAAACACGCTCCAAACCAAGACAGCAGTATAGCACTTAATACCGACAAGCCAAGAACACGCTTTATCACAAATCGGATTGCCCATTCGTGAAGATCGGTGTAGAGTGATGTTACACTTGTCGAAGGAGCACTCATGAGCGTGAATACACCGTCAGTGAATGAAAATGGCCACGCCAGACGTTTGGTGGTCGGAATGACCGGCGCAAGCGGCGCAATCTACGGCGTGCGCGCCCTCATCACCCTCAAAGCGCTCGCCGTGGAAACCTATCTGGTGATAACGCCACCGGGGATAACGACGCTGCACCAGGAACTCGATCTTGCCTTGGAAGACGTTCAGGCGTTGGCCACGCACACCTACGATTCGCAAGACTTCACCGCACCGATCGCCAGCGGCTCCTTCGCCACGTGCGGGATGCTCGTCGCGCCATGTTCGATCAAGACGCTCTCCGCCATTGCGCACAGCCACGCCGACAACCTGCTCAACCGCGCCGCCGACGTGACGTTGAAGGAAGGCCGCCCGCTGCTGCTGGTGGTGCGCGAGACCCCGCTGCATCTGGGGCATCTGCGTCTGATGGTGCAGGCCGCCGAAATCGGCGCGATTATCTTCCCACCAGTCCCGGCCCTCTATGCCCATCCCACCACCCTGGACGAGATGGTCGAACACACCGTGGGCCGGATGCTCGCCCGTCTGAGCATCGCAAACGCTCTCTACGCCCCCTGGGGAACGTGATTCACCGCAGAGTGCGCAGAGATCGCAGAGAACCTATAGATAACCCAAGTTGCTGCTGGCACGCTTATAAACCCAATAGTACACGAATGGACACGGATCTGACGGATAAAAAACAAGGAGAAATCCGTGTCCTATAGCCTGAAACGAGAGACAGGTAGCAGTTCGTGTAAGATACTCAGCACTCTCTACAGCCTCTGTGGTAAAAAGCACCTTCCTTCAAGGCAGAATGACCGTCTGCGGCGGCGTGAAATTCCGCAGCACAGCGGGCAGATACACGCGCACCAATTTCGGCACGACGCGCAGCACCACCTCAAGCTGCTGTGGCGAGTCCTGCGTATCGGGCGGCGACGCCGTCACCGTGACGGTGCCAGTATAGACGCCGGTCGCGTAGCCGGCCGTATCCACGCCAATCCACAGCCGCTCTCCCTGCGCGCCGGACGTGAGTGGCACATTCAGCGCCAACGTCCCGCCCGGCACAATCCCCGCCGACCAGGTAAGCGCACCATAGCCCACGTTGTCGATGCGCACCGAGCTCGTCATCACCTGCGGCGCACCGATCTCCGCCAGCAGCACACGCCGCGTCGTCTCCAACACCAGGCGCGGCTTCGCGTCCAGGCACGTCACTGGCCCGGCAGCAACCAACACGTCGCCCTCTCGATCCACATAAGCGACGGCGAGTTGGTCGAGCAGCAATGTCTCCACAGCCACCGTCGTGTGATAGGACGCGACAGGCATCAACATGGGCAGCAGTTGGTCCAGCAGCACCTGGCACGTACTCTGCTCCCACACCACAAGATGGCTCACATCCGCCGCGCGCGGCGTGGTGGTGTGCAGGGCAATGGCGAGATTTCCATCCGTCTTGTTAAGATGCAACACCGCCTCTCGCGTGGCTGCCGTCACCCCCCCGGTGTCATTGACGGGATACCACACTTCCGTCCAGGCCAACGTCTCGCCCGCGTCGAGATGCGCCGTATCCCAGAACGTCGGTGCGACGCCGCCATGCAGCTCAACCCCGGCGGATTCCACGTCCGTCCAGATATGCCAGTCAAGCGCAGAGGCCCACCCGTAGGCGAAGCCCTTCGTTCCCCGTGCTACGTCGGCGGGAAAGACGCGCGCGACACCGGCCTGGTTCTCATGATTATAGAGGCCAACAAAGTCCTCTGCAGCATAGGGATACTCGAAGAAGCCAAGCCACTCGCGCCAGTTGCCCAGCCGCGAATAATCCACACCGTTGTAGATCGGCCACGTAAAGCGATAGTCCGGCGCGACGGGGAAGATTGGTGAAGCACCGGGCAGCCGCCCATCACCGGTGGAATGCACGGACATTTCCGCCGCGTTGAAGATAAATTCCAGTCCCGCCGCCGGTTTGTTCGTGTTGCCGGGGGCCAGCATAGCGTTACTCCAGAATTTGTAGTCGATGGCTGTGCCGGTAGGGTTCTCGATGTGCGGCGTGATCGCGAGGTATGCGCGCTCCGCCGGTAGGAAGAGTTCAATGCGCGCGCGCAGCCGGTCTGCGGCGTCGGTATCGCTGACCGTGATGGTCACCCCATCGCTGGCGACGATGGCCGTCCAATCCCAGGGAAGGGCCGACTCATAGCCGTGTTCGTCCACGGGCAAGCACCACTCGATGCCGCCCACCGCCAGCCACCAGCCCTGCTCCAGCGGTCCCCAGTGCGTCGGCTTGATGACAGGGTTCTGGTAAAGGTAATTTTGTCCAGTGGCCTTGTCGATAAGCTGGTACACCCGTCCGCCCAATTCCGGCAAAACCGTGACGATGAGATAATCGTTCTCCATCACCAGGAGCGTGTACGCCTGCGGAACGGGCGTGGGATTGGCAGCGTTGTAGCTGATCCAATCCAGCTTAGGGTAGGTCATATTATATGTAGCGTTGTAAGCGTCGAAAAGGTAGTTTGCGTAGGGATAAGTGGGGATGGCAATGGTGCTGGTGTAGAAGAAAGTTTCATTGAGGTCTTCGACCTTTACGAAGGCGTGCGAACGATATTCATCTGAACCCGCGCAAGGATCCAAATGCAGTATGCTGAGGACGATGGGGAGTAGAGGTATAAGCACAAGGCGCACTAAGCTTTTTCGCTGTCGCTCATACATGGAAGCCTCCTGGACTACTCAACTGCTGTGACAATGGGAATGTCACTTACCCATTTCGGCGTCAATAAATCACTGTAGCCGCTGACGATGACATTGGCGCACCTTACTATAGGTACATGCAATGACCTGATCGTTGTCGGGATTGCGGCTGATGGGGAGGACTTTGTCGGACAATTTCACAACCTCACTCAACGCTGAATGAGCAGGGTGAAAATGTTCTTGCGTCAGATATATGTCAATCAACGCAGCAATCGATGGGTGGTGGATGAACAAATAGCTGATCGGGTATCTTATCAATAAAACAAGGGAATCACGGCGCAGCCCAGGAATCCCCCAGATGCAGAGCTTGCGCCGTTTGAGCAATCAATTCGGCTAAGGGTGGAATGGTATGTGTCGCAAGAGTGCGATCACGCAGATAGGTGTAGAAACTGACCCCCAGCTTCTTGGTGGTTTCGGCGAGCGTCATGAACGTATCCCAGGCCTCTTTGCCCGCTTCACTACGCGGGCCGAAGCTAACATCGCGTTTGCGCACCCGTTGCCGGACCGCCAGTTCGGCCGCATTGTTGTGCAGAGGCAGTTCAGGATGCTCCAGGACCAACAACAGTGCCGCTTTTTTGGCCTGGGTTTTGGCAATGCGGCGATCCAGTTGGGTGTACCCGGTGCGGGTGGCGAACAAGATGTCAAACTCGGCACTCAAGCGCGTGCGTTCCGCGTCGCTCGGGGCGCGTTGATAGGTGCGCAACTGTCGATAGTAGTCCCAAAACCGGGTCAGGAACGCGTCCAACAGTGTCTGATGCGCCGCCACATAGGGGGTCAGCTTCTTGTAGGGGCGCCCTTCATGGACCCAACACAGCATCAACTGCGCCGTCAGCCAGTCAAATTGGGGCGCATCGTCACAGACCAGGGTGCGAATAATGGGCCACGTACGGTTCGCATGATAGGCGGCAATCGCCGCCGCCGTCACTACCCACTGGCGTTGATACGGGGTCAAGGTGGGCAATTCCGTGTCCAGACGGTTGAAGAAGGTTTCCTCGTCCCAGTAGTCCGTACTTTGCCATTGCGTCAAACAGCGCCGTGCCGCCCGCGCCAAGTTGATGTGTTCCAGCAACTGCAGTGCTGCGGCGTTCACGCAGTACTGGCGCGCCGCTTGCGGGTACAAGACGCCCAGGACCGTCAAACGATCCTTGCCCGGGCGCGTGAAATAGGCGCTGTAGAGCGGATTGCACACGATG
>Ga0123330_1003129_pt1 | contig 13987 bp, 16 predicted proteins | sample BioC13SIPDNA_2_FD_89704 | JGI IMG/M metagenome (GOLD analysis project Ga0123330, IMG submission 89704) | Anaerobic biogas reactor microbial communites from Washington, USA - Biogas_R2_A C13 SIP DNA | ecosystem: Engineered > Bioreactor > Anaerobic > Unclassified | place: Washington, USA... | reverse complement strand
GGGGAAATGCGCCCTGCTGGTCGTTGACATGCAAAATTATTTCCTCCCCGTGGCCTCGCCGATTGTCGACAGGGTCTTGTCAATCGTGAACGCCTGCCGCTTACGGAACGTCAGGATCCTCTTCACCCGGCACGGCCACCGGGATATCGAAAAAGACGGGGGGCTTCTGCTGCAATGGTGGGGAGATTGCATCCTCCATGGAACAAGGGACTGGGAGATTATGGATGTCCTGACGCCGTCCCAAACCGATTCGGTGATTGATAAAAACCGTTACAGCGCCTTTTTTGGGACCGGACTTGATGAGATGCTGCGGGCCGAAGGCATCGAAGAACTCATCATCACCGGCGTCATGACGAACTGCTGCTGCGAGACCACGGCCCGCGACGCCTTCATGAGGGATTACCGGGTATTCTTCGTTTCTGACGCCACCGCCGCGGCGGATGAGGAGCTGCATCTCGCTACATTGAAGAATATGGCGTTCGCCTTTGCCCATGTTCTGGATACGGAGGGCCTGTGCCGTTATCTGGAGGGCGATTTTTGATGGCAGGCATCTTGGATCGGGAAGATGACAAGAGAGAACGGGACACAACGGCTGGAAAGGCTGCTTGAGTTTCTGAAGGCCCACCCGGTGCCGCGTGAGGTTCAGGCCTATCGGCGCGAACGGATCGCGGGCATCATTCAGAGGCAATGGAAAAAAGAGGAACTGGCGGATGAGCAGAGGCGCTTGAGCGTGGGGCTCTGCCAGGAAATCAAGGATTTTGAACGCAAAACCGGACTGCGGGTCAAAGGGTTGAGAATCAAGAGAAATAAGCAGGGGATTGCATCGGTCATCGTCAATGTTGAAATGCCGGAATCCTTCTGGACGGCGGATTCCGACCCTTCAGGCATCGCTCCTGAACCGGGGACGTGAACGGGAGAAGGCGGCGGCGCAGGGCAGAAGGGGCCGGGGGCGGTCATGAACCCTTATCTGGGGATGAGAACGTAGAGCTCTCCGTTCTCTTTGAGGGTCCCCGCGGTGGCCTGCGCCTCGGGGCCGAATCCGCAGAACAGATCGACCCGTCCGGGACCCTTGATGGCTGAGCCTTTATCCTGGAGCAGGACAAAGCGGGAAAAGGGGACGCGCAGGGTTGCACGCCCATCGGCATCCAGAATCGGCTTGCGCAGGCGGATAAACGCCAGGGCGCCTTTGGGGAAATAATCCGGATCGGTGGCGATCGACCTGCCCGGCGTGACCGGCTCACCCAGGGCGCCTATGGGGTCCCGGTCCAGAAATCGAAAGAAGATATACCGTTCGTTGTAGCTGAGGATCTCATCGCGTTCCCCATCGCTTTTTCCCTTCAGCCAGGCCTTGAAATTTCGGTACGAGGCATTTCCTTTCTCGATTTTATTCCGATCCAGCAGATTCTGCGTTACGGAGCGATAAGGCCGGCCGTTGTTCTGGGCATAACCGACCGTCAGCAGGGTGCCGTCTTCCAGTTGGATTTTTCCCGAGCCCTGGGTGTGCAGGGAATTCAGTTCGGCAGGATCGGACACCCAGATCAGCTCCAGACCTTTCCCCTTTAAAACGCCTTCGATGTCGATTTCACGGCGCGTGTAATAGGGAATGATCCGGCCGTTTTTCTTCCGTCCGATCGTCATGTTGTTTCCCGGGCCCTTTTCCACGATGAGGTCCGGTGGGGTCTTGTAAAGGGGGTACCTGTATTTTCCCGTTCTTTTCAGGGACCCTGCCAGCAGGGGCTGGTAATAGCCTGTGAACAGGACGGCGCCGTCGCCTCGTTCACCCGATGCCCGCAGAAGGACAAATTTTTCGGCAATCTGTCTTCTCTTTTCTTCGATGCTCATGTCCGCCGAAAAAATGCGGCGGAACGCGACGAGGGATTCTTTCATCCGGCTCGCGCTGACCTGCCTTTCCCCAATCCGGAAGGTCTGATTCCGCCCGATGCCGTCATAGTATTTGAGGCTGCGGTCGATGGCCAGCAGAAGCGATGCGGCATCAAGGTCATCGCTGCATTCCGGGATTTCCTCCGGGACCTGCAGCGGCGGACGGTCAGGCGGCTGCGGTCCGGGCGCATACACCCCTTTTTTAGCGCAGCCGGTCAGTGCCAGTGCGAGCGCAAAAATGAGGAGAAGAAAGCATCTGGCATATGCGATCATATCGGATCAGCTCCTACCGCCTCTGATGCCGCTCCATCCACGGCTTTCCTGCCGGAGCGCCGCCAGGGGCCGCTTTTCCCCGGGGCTTCCGGTGACCGCCAATCTCTTCATTCGTTCTCTCCTTGTGTGCCCACAATGTGACGTCCTCCTTATACCGGGGAGGAAATCTTTGCAATCTTTTCCAGGGAGCCGACCCGGACGCCGACCAGCCGGATTTTCCGGCCTTTGAGATCGACCCGTTTCAGGCAGGAAAAAGCCAGGCGCCGGATTTCCTCCTCCTCCATAACGGCCGTCGCTGTGGAGCATGCCCGGGTGATGGTGCGGAAATCGCTGTAGCGGATCTTCAGGGAAACGTTCCTGGCGGCGTAGCCCTTCCCGACCAGATCGGAAACGACCTCCCTCGTCAATTCGGCAACCGTCCTGGCTATGGACTGCCAATCCTTCTCGTCCACCTGGAACGTCGTCTCCCTGCTGAAGGATTTGGGCTCCCAGCGGGTCACCAGGGGGCTCTCGTCGATCCCCCGCGCCGCCTCGTAGAGGTAGTTGCCGTACGAGGAGCCGAAGCGCTGAACAAGGGCTTCGCGGGGCAATGCCGCCAGCTTCCCGACTGTGTCCACCTCCATGGCCTTCAAATGCTCCTCCGTCTTCGGCCCGATCCCGTAAAGTTTTCTGATCGCCATGGGCCAGAGTCTCCGCTCGATATCCTCCTCCCTGAAGATCGTCAGCCCATCGGGCTTCTCCATGTCCGAGGCGATCTTTGCCAGAAGCTTATTGGGAGCGATGCCGATGGAACAGGTCAGCCCCGTCTGTTCAAAGATGCCGGCCTTGATCTTCCGAGCGATTTCTTCATCGGAATCCGCCTGATCGGTTATGTCCAGGTAGGCTTCATCGATGCCGACATCCTCCATGACGGGGGTCACGTTCAGAAGCACGGCCTTGATCCGGCGGGAAACAGAGGCATAGGCCTCGTAATCCACGGGAAGAAAGATGGCCCCGGGGCAGAGTTTATAGGCGCTCCTCAGGGGCAGGGAAGAATAGATGCCGTATTTTCGCGCTTCGTAATTGGCCGTTGAGACCACGCCCCTTTGACTGGGGTCTCCGCGGCCGCCGATGACCACGGGTTTCCCCTTCAGGCTCGGGTTCCTTCTTTCTTCAACGGCGGCAAAGAAGGCGTCCATGTCGACATGGAGGATCCGCCTTCGGGAAGGGTTGGGTGAAGTCATGCTGTTTTCCCGACGTTCCTTTACATTTCTCAGCGTATGCCTTATAAATACCTCTGTATCCGCAGGGCCGGGCGGCTCTTCAACACGGACAGGCTCAAACAGGAATGTTGCATGAAGAGGCTGCAAATGCAACCTTCCGGGTGAACATTAACCTCGCCGATACCCGGCGGACAGCTTTTTCGGGGTGGGATATTCTGTGAAGCAGGAGATGACAGGCGGCAGGAGCATTGAGGTGGTCCTCTTCGATTTCGGCGGCGTGCTTGCCGAAGAGGGCTGGAAAGAGGGATTCCGGGCCATTGCGGAAGCGAACGGTCTGGATGGGGAAGATCTCGTCCGGGCGGCCGGAGACCTGGTCTATGCGACGGGCTACATAACGGGAAAAGGCTCTGCCGGAGGATTCTGGGAGGCAATGAGGGAGGCGAAGGGCATCAGGGGGGATGACGCCTCGCTGGATGGCGAAATCGTTTCCCGCTTTCTTCCCCGGGAATGGATGTTCGATGTTGTGGAAAGATTGAAGGCAGAGAATCTGAAGGTCGGCATTCTCAGCGACCAGACGGATATCCTGGACCGGCTGAATGCAACGTTCGATTTCTTCAGGCGTTTTGATTTCGTCTTCAACAGCTACCACTTCGGAAAGGGCAAGAGGGACCGCTCCCTGTTCGATGACATCGCCAGTCTTCTGAAGACGGAGCCGGACAGGATCCTGTTCATCGACGACGATCCGGGGAACATTCAACGGGCAGGGCACAGCGGATGGCAGACCATCCTCTATGCCGGCCGGAATTCGTTTTGCGCTTCCATGAAGCGGATGCTGCCGCCTGGATGATGGAAAGCCTTTTTGTCTACATTCTTGAATGTTCCGACAGGACCCTCTACACCGGGTGGACAAACAACCTGGAAAGGCGCCTCCGGGAGCACAACGAAGGCCGATGCGGAGCAAAATATACCGCTTCGCGGCGGCCGGTCCGGTTGATCTATTTCGAAGAACTGTCCAGCCTGTCGGAGGTTCTCAAGCGGGAGGGGCAGATTAAAAAACTGTCCAGGAAGGAAAAGCTCCACCTGGCCGGCGGAATGCCGGGGGCTCGAAAAGAGACGGCCTGACAGGGAACGAAAGAGGAACCGAATTGAACACTTCAGAAACCATGAACCACAACAGCTCCAGCCATAGCGTCCTGATGGGTTATATCCTGTGGATTGTCGGTTTTACGGGGTCGGACCGGTTTTATTACGGCAAACCCATTTCCGGAACGATCTATTTTTTTACCTTCGGCCTGCTGGGGATCGGGTGGATTCTCGATCTCTTTCTGATCCCCTCCATGGCCCGCGAAGCGGACCTGCGCTTTGTTCAGGGAAAAATCGATTACAATGTCGCCTGGCTTCTGCTCACCTTCCTGGGACCGTTCGGTGTTCACCGGTTTTACATGGGGAAATGGCTTACCGGCTTTCTGTACCTGTTTACCCTGGGGATCTTCGGAATCGGCTATATCTACGATTTCTGGACCCTCAACGATCAGATCACGGTTTTAAACGCATCGGACCGCTGAAGTCCGATGCCCGATTTATTCCTCAAGGAGATGTAACCCCATGAAAAAGATGCTGCTGAGCATATCGGTGCTTTTAATAACGGGCTGCTCCAGCGGCCCCGTTCTTTACCCCAACGCGCACCTTCAACGGGTCGGGGAAGCACAGGCCCAGAGGGAGGTGGGGGAGTGTGAAGCCCTTGCCGACCAGTACGTGAAATCCGATGCGGGCATTGCCGCAGCCAAGAGTACGGCTATCGGCGGGGCCGGGGGCGCCGTTATCGGGGGTGCCGCCGGCGCCGTGACGGGAAGCCTGGGGCGGGGTGCAGGCGTCGGCGCAGCGGCAGGCGCAGCGGCAGGACTGGTGCACGGCATGATCCGGGCTTCGGAACCGAGCCCCATTTTCAAGAATTTCGTGACCCGCTGCCTCCAGGAAAGGGGATACGAGGTTATCGGCTGGGAGTGACGGTTCAGGCGCACGGCGGCCTATTCAGTGCGTGCCGCAGCGCCTCTTCAATCCCCGGATATTGAAACTCGAACCCTGAGGCGATCAGCTTGCCCGGAACGGCTCGAAGGGAGGCGAGAAACTCCTCGTCGGCCATTTCACCGAAGAGGGCGTGCAGCAGGAACGCGGGGATCCTGAAGAGGGTGGGGCGCTTTAGTATCCGGTTCAGGTGTTCCGTGAATTCTCGGTTGGTGACGGGATAAGGCGCGCACAGGTTGATCGGCCCGGACAGCGACTCGCGGCAGAGAATATGATCGATGGCGGCCATGAGGTCATCGATGGCGATCCAGCTCATGTACTGCCTTCCCGAACCGAGAACGGCGCCCAGGCCGAATTTGTAAAAGGGGAGCAAGCGCTGCAGCATGCCCCCCTCCCGGCTGAGCACAGGGCTGATGCGAAGGTAGACCACGCGGATCCCCGCCTCCTGCGCCGCAAGGGCGGCGGCCTCCCACTTCCGTCCTGTTTCGGCCAGAAAGCCTTTCCCCCCCGGCCCTTCTTCATCCACGAACGTGTCCCCGCAGCTCCCATAGAAGCCGATGCCGGAAGAGGAGAGAAACACCTGCGGAGGCCTGCTCAAACCGGCAAGGGTTCCGGCCAGGAGCGAGGTGCTGCGGATCCGGCTGGACAGGATTCTTTCCTTCTTCGCCTTCGTCCACCTTCCCTCTCCGAGGTTGTCCCCGGAGAGATTTATGGCTGCGTCGATGGTTTCATCGCCCTGCAGGTCGATGACGCCTTCCAGGGGGTTCCAGAACAGGCCGTCCTGTGCCCTGTTCCGCACGAGCCGAAGGACCGTGTGTCCCTGCGCTTGAAGATGCGGAACCAGGATGGAGCCGATAAAACCCGACGCTCCTGAAATCAGAATCCTCATAAAAAAGCCCCTCCGAACGGCCTTCAGGGTCATCCTGCCGCGCCGAGGAAGAGACGCCCGCCTCGAACGGGACAATTTCCATGCATTGACATTCAGCAAAAGACCTTTTAAACTAGATTCGGCCTTCAATTTTGTCAAGCAGGCGTTCTTTTCTTAATGGCCCTCCGGGTAGAGAAGGATGTTGAAATGGTTGCGCGATTTCAACGGCCGATGGTCAAAATGGACCTGCAGAATGTACTGTATCTTTCCTATCTTGTTCCTGTCGCCCGTCTCCGCCCGTTAGTTCCTTCGGAGTTGCGGCTCAATGCGGCGGGAAACGGGGTCTTTCTGTCGATTGTGGCCATGCAGTGCAGAAAGGTGCACCTGTCCTTCCTGGGATGGCCAAGTTTCAGTTACGATCAGCTCAACCTTCGCACCTATGTCATCGATCCGAAGACGGGCAATCCGGCGGTTTACTTTTTTCGAAGCGGCGTCTCTTCAAGTCTCATCCCCGTGGCGACTCGTGTGCTGGGCATCCCCTGGGAGCACATTTCCTTCAGCCTGGCTGTGGAGCAGGACGGAAGCGGCGCGGATTTCTATAGGGCTGCCGGCGACTGGAACGGAGAAATCGAGATCCGGATGAAGTCTACTCCGGCTGAGGATTCTGATGCCACGATCATCGGCGTCATTACGGGGCCGCTGGCGGGATTCATCGGCAGCGGCGAACGGTTGAAGAGAATCGCCATCAAACACGAGGTTCTGGATGTGCGCCGTCTGTCTCTCCTGCGGATCCGGTTTCCCCTTCCCGTTGAGGCCGGCCTGCTGGCCGCCCCTGAACTGGAAAGGCCCGACAGCGTGCTCATCGTTCCCGAATCGCAGTTTTCTGTGTTTATTTAGCGGAAGGAGGCGTGCCAATGACAGCAGTCGAGGTCACAGTGGCGGCGCTCATCGCGGGAGCAGCCATGGCGGCATTAACCGAATTCGGATACCGCCGGGGGGTGATCAAGGCGAACCTGCTTCTGATCGATGGGGACTTTGCTCTGAAGACAGCCGGGATTCGAGCGGGAAAGCCCCTTGTGTACGTTGTGGGCGTCGTCGTTCATCTCTTCACCAGCGCCGCGTTCGGGGTGGCGTACTACGTCTTGTCGCGGCTGTTGAAATTTGACCCGGAAAATTCAGCCGCGCTGGCTGCCTATGTCTTTGTTCTCTGGCTGTCCATGCTCTTCCTTGCGCTTCCCATAGCAGGCCAGGGCCTGCTGGGCAGGCGTGCGGCACCCTCGGCGTGGTACGAGCAGCTTGCTCTGCACGCCGTGTTCGGAGCGGTTCTGTGGCTGGGGCTGGCTTTGTATTGAAGCCGGCAGGCATTTTCACCCTTTCACAAACGAGTAAATAGGCCGTTTCGCAGCAGGGAACGGCGCCCTTTTTCCCCATCACCTTTTATTTAGGAAGATGCAGACCGTTATGCTTCTGACAGGAGTGACCTGAAATGCGCATCGGAAGAGTCGTGATTTCTCTTGTTTTTGTCTGTCTCGCCATCAGCGGATGTGCTGCTGATCCAGAACGACAGGGGGCCTATATGGAAAATTACCGCAGTTACCTTATGAAGACGGATCCCGGTGTCATCGCTCCACCGGCTCCGGGTTCGGAGAAGGAAAAGGCTGCCATCGAAAATTTCCGCGCCTTCTACGAAATCTTTTCCGAAGAGCGGATCCGGGGACGGATCGGAGGCCTCTACGCCCCCAATGCCTATTTCCGCGACGGATTCCGGGAGGTTCAGGGGATCGAGGCCATAACCGCCTATTTTATCTCGAGCACGGAAGCGGTCCACGCATGCACCTTCGACATCCAGGATGTGGCCGTGCATGAAGGAAACTACTACTTCCGCTGGATCATGCATCTGACGCTCAAGCGCAACAGGGAAAAGCCGATCCAGGCTGTCGGCATGTCCCATGTGCGCTTTGACACCCAGGGATACATCACCTTTCATCAGGATTACTGGGATACGGGAATCATTTACGAGCAGGCGCCGGTCCTGGGCCGGATCATCACCTGGATTCGCGGCCGCATCTGAGTCCGGCCCCCGCTTTTTTGCCGGGAAGTCCGGAGTCCTCTTCAGGGGAGGCGATGACCATGAACGATCAGCGATTGCGCATAGCCGTTGTAGGTGCCGGTGTGGCAGGCATTGTCGCCGCTTACCTCCTTTCCCGCAGGCACGATGTGACCCTCTATGAAAGAAACGATTACATCGGAGGCCACACGAACACGATCGCCGTTCCCGACGGGAAAGGCGGCTCCATGCCGGTGGACACGGGCTTTATCGTCTTCAACGACCGGACCTACCCCCTCTTCACCCGCTTCCTCGATCAGCTGGATGTGAAGGCCGGAAAAACGGACATGTCGTTCAGCTATTCCGAGCGGCGGGGCTCTCTCGAATATGCGAGCCGGGACCTGGACAGCCTCTTCGCCCAGCGGAAGAATCTTCTCCGGCCCTCCTTCTGGCGGTTTCTCGCCGGCCTGGTGCGCTTCAACCGCATCACCCGCAGGAGGCTTCACGAAGGCTCCCTGGGCGGAATAACCCTGGGAAGGCACCTGGAGAGGGAGGGGGTCGGAGAGTTCGTTGCCAGGGCCTTCGTGCTGCCCATGGCCGGGGCCATCTGGTCTGCCCCCGACGGTGATATCCGCTCTTTTCCAGCGGAGACGTTTGCACGCTTTTATGAAAATCACGGCCTGCTGTCCCTTCGGGACCATCCCCAATGGTATTATGTGCTCGGAGGGAGCCAGACCTATGTCCGCGCTTTTCTGAAGGGGTTTCCGGGGGCGGTGCGGTCCGCAAGCCCCATCCGCTCCGTGATGAGGACGGAAGACGGCGTGATTCTGAAGCGGCCCGATGGCGAGGAAAGGCACGACTCCGTTGTAATGGCCACTCACGCGGATGAGGCCCTGAGGCTCCTGGCCGATCCCTCGGCCGATGAGGTCAGCCTGCTGTCGCCCTGGAGGTATGCCGCCAATCGCACGGTTCTGCACAGGGATGCCTCATTTCTCCCGGAAAATCGGCGCGCCTGGGCATCCTGGAATTACATCCGGCCGGCTGGCGGCCGTGAGAACGATCCCGCTACGCTCACCTACGATATGACGAGACTGCAGCATCTTCCTGACGATGGTGGGCGCATCTGCGTGACCCTGAACCCTTGGAAGGAGGTTCCGCCGGAATCCGTCATCGAAACGTTCCTGTACGCCCATCCCATGTACAGCTTTGACGCTCTGGCAACCCAGAGCCGCCTATCGGAACTCAATGGAAGGCGGCATACCTATTTCTGCGGCAGTTATTTCGGATACGGTTTTCATGAAGATGCGGTCCGGTCCGCTGTGGCCGTGGCGCATCGGTTCGGGATCGAATTGTAAACGATGAGAGCGCCCACGGAACTCAAGCCTCATTTCAGATCATGCATTTATGACGGGTTTGTCGAGCACAGACGCCACCATCCGGCCGTCCATTCCTTCCGCTATCCCCTTTTTTTCTTCTGCTTCGATCTCGCCGAGCTGGCCGCATTGGATCGTGAAATCCCATTTTTTGGTTACAACCGTATCCGCCCCTTTTCAATCCATGACAGGGATTATCTCGATGGAAATTCCGACCCGCTGCCGGCGAAGGTGATGTGCAGGCTCGCCGATGAGCCCTTTGCCTCCCGCATTGCAAAGGTTCTCCTGGTCACCTCGGCGCGCTATTTCAACTACATCTTCAATCCCGTCAGCTTTTACTACGTCCTGTCGGAACGGGAGGAGCTCCTGTGCATTCTGGCCGAGGTGAACAACACCTTCGGCGAAAAGCACCTGTATGTCCTCAGGGGCGTCAACGGCGCCAACCAGGGCTATCCGGCGCGCTTCCGCGCGCAGAAGTGCTTTCATGTCTCCCCCTTCAACAATCTCGAAGGGGAGTATTCCTTTCTCTTTTCGTCGGCGGGAGAGAATCTGGACATCTCGATCGAATTGTGGCGCGAAGGGCGGCTGGTTTTCGAGGGGCATCTGCAGGGGCGGGCCCTGGGGTTGACGACGGCGGACATCGCCCGGATGTTTCTGCGGCATCCCCTTGCGCCGACCCTGACGGTCCCGAGGATCTTTTTCGAAGCGGCGCGCCTGTATTTCCTCCGTTCTCTTCCCTATCACGATAAGCCGGTTCCCCACTCCAGGATGACCATCCGCAGAAGGACAGGCTTCAGTGAACGGCTGTGCATGAAGCTCTTCTCCGCCCTGCTGAAGGGGATTCAAACAGGGGGCCTGACGCTGCGGTTGCCCGATGGGGGCAGGTGGTTTTTCGGGCGGCGGGGAGAACGCCTCCAGGGGGAAATGTCTGTTCATGATTACGGGTTTTTCAAAAAAGCGGTCCTCGGCGGAGACGTCGGCCTGGGAGAAGCCTACGTGGCGGGACTTTGGGATTCCGATGACGTTGTGGCGCTTTTTCGCGTCCTCATTAGAAATCGTGAGGCCCTGGTCAACGGCTATCCTGCAACCGCCTGGCTCACACGCCTCAAGAACCGCATGGCCCACGCAGGAAGGGCCAACTCCTCCAGGGGAGTGCAAAGAAACATCGAGGCTCATTACGATTTGAGCAATGCCCTTTTTGAGACCTTTCTCGACGGCCGGCTTTTGTACTCCTGCGCCGTCTACACGGATGGGGAGGATTCCCTGGAAGAGGCGCAGGAGCGAAAAATCGAAGGCATTCTAAAGAAGGCGGAGATTGAGGCGTCGGACCATGTTCTGGACATCGGGTGCGGATGGGGCGGCGTTGCCCTGGAGGCGGCGAAAAGGACCGGCTGCCGCGTGACGGGAATTACCGTTTCGAAAAAGCAGTTCACCTTTGCCCGGGAACTGGCGGCGCGGGAAGGTCTTGCCGACAGGGTGAGCATTCTCCTGACCGACTACCGCCATATGTCCGGAACGTTCGACAAAATTGTTTCCATTGAAATGATCGAAGCCGTGGGGCCCCAGTATCTGGGAGCCTACTTTGCCGCCTGCGACCGGCTGCTCAAACCCGGCGGCAGGGCGGTGATCCAGGCCATCACCGTTCCCGATCAGATCTATGACGCGTACCGAAGAGAAACGGACTGGATTCAGAAGCACATTTTTCCCGGCGGCCATCTGCTGTCGGTTTCCGTGCTGGCCAATGCCGTCGCCCGGAATTCACGCCTGGTCATTGAGCATCTGGAGGACATCGGGCCTCATTATGCCCGTACCCTGAAAGACTGGCGGATGAGGTTCCAGGAGAACAGGGAGGCCGTCCGCTCCCTGGGATTCGATGAGGCCTTCGAGCGCAAATGGGGTTACTACCTGTCCATCTGTGAAGCCGGTTTCCGCGAGCGGGCCATCGGCGATATCCAGGTCGTTCTGCGAAAGCCGGAATAGGCGGCGTGCGGGATGCGGCGGGCCTGTGCCCCGAGTTCAGGATCTGTTCACGCTGGTTATGACCTTAATGGTGCGAAGCAGATAGTGCACTTCCCTTTCGACGTTCAATTCCGCCTGATGGAGATAAGCTTCAATCCCTGTCTTCATGAAGTCATCGTAATACTCGCTCTCCCAGAGCTTGACAAGGCATCTCGAAAAATAGGCCACGGGAAACAACGCCGGCTTTGTAAAATCGACAATGATGATCAGGCCGCTTTCTTTTGTGACGCGCTTCATCTCGTGGAGCGTATTGAGCCCCACGGAATAGGGCATGTCGTGCAGGGCCAGGCTGATGCAGGAAACGTCAAAGGAGCGGTTCCTGAAGGGGAGTTTTTCCGAATCGGCCCGGAGAAGTTTTACATTCTTTGCATGTCTCATCTTTTTCCGAGCGATTTTCAGCATGTCCCTGGACAGGTCAATCCCCGTCACCGTCAGGCCCTTCCTGGCAAATTCGATGGTCTGCGCACCGGTCCCACAGGCGACATCGAGGAGTTTTCCCTGCCGGCTGTCGACGAGATCCGCCACCTTTTTTCTCAGAAAAAGGAGGATGAAGGACGTCAGGTCGTACCATTTCGCCCATTTCCGAAAGGTGTTTGAGTTGTTTTTGATGAAAACGGATTTTTCTATTCGTTCCATTGTAACTTTTTACCAAATTTTTTGAATCTGTTGTGAATAATTTTTTTACCGCCTTGACGGAACATGGATGTGGCCTTGGAAGGAAATCACGTCTTGCATTTCCTGGCCATAATATGGCAAGTACGATTCAGGAAAATCTGAATGAAAAAAAACCGGAGACCTGTTCCAGAGCAGGATCGCTGGCAGGACGGAGGCGGCGCAGGACTGTGCGGACCGGGTATCGACAGGGCAATCGAACCGCCGGCCGGGAATGCGCGAGAGATGGAGCTGAAGGAACGGGCCGGTTTCAGGGGGAAGTCTTATGTGGGAATATACGGATAAGGTCAGGGAATATTTTTTGGAGCCCCGCAACGTGGGCGAAGTGGATAATCCTGACGGAGTGGCGGAGGTGGGCTCCATCGCCTGCGGCGACGCGCTGCGCCTGACGTTCAAACTGGATGAGAACAAGCGCATCAGCGAGGCGAAATTCAAGACCTTCGGCTGTGCCAGCGCCATCGCCTCTGCGTCGGCCCTGACGGAAATGGTCAAGGGGCTCACCGTGGAAGAGGCGGAGAAGATTACCAATCAGGATATCGCCGCCTACCTGGGAGGGCTCCCCAAGGAAAAGATGCACTGCTCCGTTCTTGGACAGCAGGCTCTGGAAAAGGCCATTGCCTATTACCGGGGAGTGCCCACTGAAGTCAAGGAAGGGGAGATCATCTGTGAATGCTTTGGCGTGACGGACCGGGAAATCGAACAGGCCGTTAGGAAAAACAACCTGAGTTCCGTGGAAGAGGTGACCAATTATACCAAGGCGGGAGGCGGTTGCGGAAACTGCCTCGACAGGATTCAGGAAATCATCGACAGGGTGCGGGCGGAAGTGCGTGAGCCCGTTCGTCCGAAAATGACGAACATTCAGAAAATCCGCATGATCGAAGAGATCCTGGATCGGGAAATCCGTCCGGCCCTGAAAAACGATGGTGGGGATGTGGAGCTCATCGATGTGATCGGCAACCGGGTGCTGTTGGCGAAGAGGGGATACTGCGCCGTCTGTCCGGCATCGCAGCAGACCTTGAAGGGTTTTGTAGAGGTCAAGCTCCGGGAACTGGTCTCGCCGGATCTCGTTGTGGAGGAGGTGACGGAATGACGACGGTCTATCTGGACAACAATGCGACCACCCAGGTTTCGGCGGAGGTGCTGGCGGCCATGATGCCCTATTTCGGCCGGCTTTACGGCAATCCGTCCAGCATGCACACCTTCGGCGGTCAGGTGGGGATCAAGGTCCGGGAAGCCCGGGAACAGGTTGCCGCCCTCCTTGGGGCGTCACCGGACGAAATCATCTTCACCAGCTGCGGGACGGAGAGCGACAATACGGCGATTCGTTCGGCGCTGGCCACCTATCCGGAACGGAGGCACATCGTGATCAGCCGTGTGGAGCATCCCGCCGTACGCTCCCTCTGCGCGCATCTGGCCAAGGAGGGCTGCCGGGTGACGGAACTGCCCGTGGACAGCGAAGGCCGCCTCAACATGGAAGCCTATGAAAAAAGTTTGACACCGGATACGGCCATCGTCAGCCTGATGTGGGCCAACAATGAAACGGGTGTCATGTTCCCCGTGGAAAAAGCGGCCCTGATGGCCCATGACCGGGGCATCCTGTTTCACACCGATGCCGTCCAGGCCGTCG
>Ga0123330_1003109_pt1 | contig 14058 bp, 10 predicted proteins | sample BioC13SIPDNA_2_FD_89704 | JGI IMG/M metagenome (GOLD analysis project Ga0123330, IMG submission 89704) | Anaerobic biogas reactor microbial communites from Washington, USA - Biogas_R2_A C13 SIP DNA | ecosystem: Engineered > Bioreactor > Anaerobic > Unclassified | place: Washington, USA... | reverse complement strand
CGCGGTTTACCGCGAAAATGGGACTACCCCCTCCGTCGGCAAGGGGGCAGTCGCGTTTTTCCAGACCTGAAGGACTGAAAAAACGAGCCAGCCGGCCCGCGAACGGTTACGCCGTTTCAGCGTTTGTGTTTTGGGCCGAAGGATTGCGGCAAATTATCCCTACAAAGTGGAACTTCCCGCAAGGTATGATAGAATGTTGGGCACCTGATTATTCTCGCACCGCCATGTATAGTCGCTGGTTCAACGTCGCCGTCGTGGTTCTTTGGCTGTCAACCATGAGTTGGCTGGTCCAGGACAAGGTCTTGCCACTGCTATTGATCGGCGAGCCTCCCCGTTTGCCCGAGTTGGTCGATTCTCAGCTTAACGAACCACCGGTGGGCTGGGAGATTTTCGTCGACGATAAGCCGCACGGCTGGGCATTAAGCGAGACGCGGCCGGGCGAGACGGGGTTGCGCGACATTCGCGGCCGGATGCATTTCGATGAGTTCCCGCTGAGCGAGGTCATGCCTGGCTGGCTGCAACCGCTCACCAAGATGATGGGCAAAACGATCGACGAGTTGCGGATCGACGCCCGTAGCGTGTTGAGCGTCGATAGCTTCGGACATTTGATCTGTTTCGAGTCGTCCTTGCGGCTAAATAATATCGATGAATTGATCGGCATGAGGGGCACGGTCGATCAGGGGCAAATACAGGTGAAAATTCGCGCCGGCGGTTTGTCGCTCGAGCGGGAGTTTCCCTATCCGGCCAATGCGTTGCCGAACGATTTCTTTTCGCCTCAGGCCGCGTTGCCGGGGTTGTATGCCGGCCGCTCTTGGTCGGTTCCCGTCTATAGTCCGCTGATTCCCTCCAAGAACCCGATTAAAATCGTTCACGCCAAGGTCGAGGGGCTGGTGCCGATTACGCACGGCGACGTAGTGGAAAACGTCTGGTTGGTCGTCTATCGCAACGACACGGGTGGAGATTCCGGCAATCAGCGCGACCAACTCGGCAAATTATGGGTGCGGCGCGACGGCGCGGTGATAAAACAGCAGGCCAAGTTTTCCAATACCACCGTCACCTTCGTCCGCATGGACCAACAGCGGACTGAAGAATTGATCGAATCGGCCGGCGACAATTGGTGGATGCCGGATAATCAGGCGTGGATGGACATCAACCATGATTGAGTTCGAGAACGTCACTCGCGCCTATGCCAACAAGGTGGCCGTCAACGGTTTGACGTTGCGCATTCCAGCGGGCGAGTTGTTCGCCCTGCTCGGTCCGAACGGGGCCGGCAAGACCACGACCATCAAGATGCTGACCGGCCTGCTCCGGCCCACGCGCGGCACGGTGCGCGTTTGCGGGGTCGATCTCGTCAGGGACGTCCGCCGCGCCGTCCGCGAAATCGGATACGTGCCCGAGGAGCCGTTTCTCTACGACAAGCTGTCGGGGCGCGAGTTTCTCGAATTCACCGCCGAAATGCGCGGGCTGAATCGCGCGGAAACAGCCAGCCGTATCGGCCGCGAGTGCGAGTTCTTCGATCTCGGCGACTTCATCGACGATCTGAGCGAGACCTATTCGCACGGCATGAAGCAGCGGCTGATTTTCGCCTCGGCAATGTTGCACGATCCGACCGTGCTGATCGTCGACGAACCGATGACCGGACTCGATCCGCGCAGCACGCGGACGGTCAAGGACCGGCTCCGCCAACGCGCCGCCGACGGCGCGACCGTTTTCATGTCAACCCACACCCTGGCAATCGCCGAGGAAATAGCCGAGCGGATCGGCATCATGGATCACGGGCAACTCCACTTCCTGGGCACGGTGGGCGAATTGCAGGCCGAATTGGCATCGACCCACACGTCGCTCGAACCGCTGTTTTTGGAATTGACTTCCGGCAACGGCCAGTTGGGAAAGAATCGGGAACATCCACTGGGAATCAAGTAATCGGCAAGTTATTGTTTGACGGATCCCCAATGGCGGTGCGAGCCGCCAGTTGCGATAGAGACCATGCAAACGCCGCACGCCGCGCCGCCGATCGATTTCCTTCCGCCGCACCGGGAGTCGCGGGCGTTTCGGCGGGCGCGTAATCGGATGCTCGCCACAATCCTGCGGCAGGCGATGACCCATTCGCGATTCCGCGTGTCGTTGGTCGCATTTCTGACCAGCCTGCTGTGGGGTTGCATGTTCTGGATGTTCGCCGACGGGTTTTGGTTCCTCGAATCGACAATCACTCAGCCCGGCATGTATGCCCAAGCCGTGGGCGGCGTGTTCAGCATGTTTTTTTTGGCCCTATTGGCGATGTTGCTCATCTCGTCGGCGATAATTCTCTACGGCTCGCTGTTCCGCTCGCGCGAAGCGGCCTATTTGCTGACTACTCCCGCCCGCGACGAAAGAATCTTCCTCCACAAGTTTCAGGAGGCGATCGTGCTGAGCAGTTGGGGATTCATGCTGCTGGGCAGTCCGATCTTGTTGTCCTACGGGGTGGTGGCGAATGCGCCTTGGTACTACTACGCCATGCTGCTGCCGTTTGTCGTCGCTTTTGTCTACATACCCGTCTCGATCGGGTCGATAATTTGTCTTTGGGTGGTGCGGCGCTTTCCCGAAAGCCGCGCGACGCTGTTGGTCGGCGGTTTGATCTTGTTGGCCATTCTCGCCGTTTGGGTCGGCTTGGGTTTGCTCGTCGGTCCCCGCAACGACCTGCTCACGCCCGATTGGTTCCAGGAAATCCTCGGCCGGTTGCGGTTCTCCGAACAGCGCTTGCTGCCGAGTTGGTGGCTGAGCATGGGGTTGCTTGCATCGGCGTCGGGCGATTGGAACGAAAGCGTGCTGTTTCTCGTGCTGACCGTTTCCAACGCCCTGTTTTTTCGGCAGTATGCGGTTTGGACGGCGGGTAGATCGTATCGCGCGGCCTACAGCGGGCTGTACGGCAGATCGTTGCGCCGCCGCCGCTCGCGGCGTATGTTTTTCGACCGAGGGCTGTTCCTGCTGCTCCGCCCGTTTTCCGCCGAAATGCGTTTGATGATGGTCAAGGATATGCGGCTCTTTCGCCGCGACCCGTTGCAGTGGTCGCAGTTCCTGATTTTCTTCGGCCTGCTGGTGATCTATTTCCTCAACATCCAACGATTCACTTACGACATTTCCTCGATCAGTTGGGTGAACATGGTCAGTTTTCTCAATTTGGCGGTCGTGGGACTGCTGCTTTCGACGTTCACCACGCGGTTCATCTACCCCACGATCAGCCTCGAAGGCCGCCGTTTTTGGGTGCTCGGGCTGTTGGGCATCGAACGCCGCTCGATCGTATGGGGCAAGTTCTTCTTCGCCGTCGGCGGGGCGATTCTCCCCTGTTGCGGACTGGTGCTGCTCAGCGACGTCATGCTCAAGGTCTCGACCTGGATTATCGTCAGCCACCAGTTGACCTGCGTGGTGCTGTGCCTGGGTTTGGCGGGGATCGCCGTCGGTTTCGGCGCCTGGTTGCCCAATTTCCGGGCCGATACTCCCTCGCGCATTGCCGCCGGATTCGGCGGCACGCTGACGCTCGTGCTCAGCACGCTTTACATCCTCTTCGTCGTGCTGCTGACCGCCTTGCCCACCCACTTCTATCTGGCCACCGAATACGCCGACCTGGAACTTAGCTTGCAAAGCCCCACCGGCATGAAATGGTGGCTCGTCTTCTGGCTGGTCTCGGGCAGCGCGGCCAGCCTGGTCCTGGGCGCCGCCGCCACGATCGTCCCGCTGCGGATCGGTTTCCGCGCGTTCGAACGGCTGGAGTTCTAATAACGCGATTTGGAAATCGGTCATTTAGCCCGCCGTGAATACACGGCGGGCAGGGATTGCCCATAACAACCGGTGCCGCTCCGGGCGCATTCACCCGGAGCTAAATACGGACGTGCAATTTCAAAACTCGCTCCCCGCGTCTTTACGCCGAGTTCGAAAACTGTTACGTTGCTATATTGAGCTTCCGATTTCGTAAGGACCTAAAAACTCCCAAATATCAGGCGAGGATTTCCAATGATGGACAAATACGCGGCGGGCGCGCGGGAATATCTCAACAAGTTGCAGGGCGTGTTGGCCGAGCTGGACCTCGGCGAAATCGCCGCCGTCGCCCAGGTCTTGCGCGACGCCTACGACAACCAGCGAACGGTCTTCCTGATGGGTAACGGCGGCAGCGGCTCGACCGCCTCGCACATGGTCTGCGACCTGAACAAGGGCGCCTGTTTCGATGCCGAAAAAAAGTTCCGCGTCATGGCCCTGACCGACTGCACGCCCTTGATCCTCGCCTTGGGCAACGATGTCGGCTACGAATACATCTTCGTCGAACAGTTGAAGAACTTCGCCCGACAGGGCGACGTCGTCTTGGGCATCTCCGGCAGCGGCAACTCGCCAAACGTATTGCGCGCATTTGAATACGCCAAGCAAATCGGCTGCACCACCGTCGCCTTTTGCGGTTACGACGGCGGTAAAATGAAAGGCATGGCCGACTGCGTCTTCCACGTAAAAATCGACGACATGCAAATTGCCGAAGACGCGCATCTGATTCTCGGACACATCCTCATGCGGATATTGGACGTTGGCGAATGCCGCTGCTAAAGATTCGATTCACAGGGGACTGTCCCGTACTGCGAAAATGGGACTGTCCCCCTCCCTCCCTCCGCCCTGCATTATTCGGGCAGCGTCAGGTAAAACGTCGTGCCGCGGCCGAGCGCCGAGTCGACCCAAATCTTGCCGCCGTGCCGCTCGACGATCTTCTTGCAGGTGGCCAACCCTATGCCCTTGCCCGGATACTCGCGGCCATGCAACCGCTGGAAGGTTTGGAAAATCCGCTCGCAATGCTCCGCGGCGATTCCGACGCCGTTGTCCTCGACGGCGAATCGCCAGCCGTTTTCGGCCGCCTCGGCCGCAATGCGGATGCGGGGCGGCTCCCGGCGGCGAAACTTGACGGCGTTGTCCAGCAGGTTCTGGAACAGTTGCACCAGTTGGGTTTGATCGCCCGTGACTGCCGGCATGTCGCCGATCTCGACCTGCGCCTGCTCGGCTCGGATCAAGCCTTCGAGGTTCGCCGCCGCCAGGACGAGAATGTTTTGCATGTCGACTTTGCGGAACGGTTCGCGTGAACGCCCCGCGCGGGAGTATTCCAGCAGGTCGTCGATCAAGCGGCTCATCCGCGCGGCGACGTCGACGATATGTTCGAGATAGTCGGCCGCCTTGCCGTCCAAGCGGTCGCCCAATTCATCGTGGATCAATTGACAATAGCCGGAAACTGTAAGCAGCGGAGACCGCAGATCGTGGGCGACAACCGAAGCGAAAGTTTCCAGTTCGCGGTTGCTTCGGGCGAGTTCCTCGGTGCGGCCGGCCACCGCCCGCTCCAGATCGAGTGCGTAGCGCTCCACCCGCTCGTGACACGCCCGATGCACGTGGCGCAACAACTCGGCGCGGTCGCTGAGTTTTTCCAGATAGGCGAAGGCGCCGAGATTGAGCGCTTCCTTGAGCGAATCGTAAGAAGCGGCGCCGGTGTAGATGATTACTCGCACATGGTCGTCGCAGGTGTGGATTTGCTCGAGCAATTGCGTTCCGGTCAAGTCGGGCAGACGATAATCGACCACGGCCACGCCGAAGTTGTGTCGGCGCACGTGTTCGAGCGCTTCACCGGCGGAACCGCACCCGATGACTCGAAACCCCTCGTCTTCGAGCAACTCGCAAAACAGACCCAGCTCGGATTCGTTGTCTTCGACGACCAGAATATTGGAAAAGCGGTCCGCGTACACAACCGGCCTCCGATGGAAATGCTGGATTTGCGGTGGAACTCCTGGTTCGCCGCCGACGGCCGCTTGCCTCTCGGGGTAAAAAACGGGGTAGAACAAGTTAACACAGTCTCTTGGTTGGGCGGCCGAGGTGAACGGATTGCGAAGTCTATCTTATGACGTTTTCACAATCGGTCAAGACGGCTCCGCTCGAGAGACCGGCAGGCTTTGGACGATCCGGCTGGGTATAACCGTTCGTTTTTACGCCGCGTCTTCCTTGCTCGCCTGGCTGAGCTTGTTGTAGAGGGTTTTCAGGCTGACGCCCAGTTCCTCGGCGGCCTTGGGCTTGTTGCCGTTGTGGCGGTCGAGCGCCTCGTTTATGGCACGCAATTCCAACTCGCGGAGATTGAGCGAATCAGCGGGTTTGGGGGAGGGCTTCGCCGCGGCGCGACTGAAAAAACGCCGCGGCAAGTGCTCCAACTCGATGGGCAGTCGGTCGCAGAGAATCATGGCGTGTTCGATCACGTTGGCCAGCTCGCGGACGTTGCCCGGCCAGGTGTGTTTGTCCAGCGCTTCGAGCGCGTCGGGCGAGAAGACGCCGTCGTCGCTGCCCCGCGGCGCGCCGAAGCGGGCGGCCAAGTGGCGAGCCAGCGGCGGAATGTCGCTGATCCGCTCGCGCAGCGGCGGCAGCGGAATCTCGAACGTGTTGATGCGGAACCAAAGGTCCTCGCGGAATTCGCCGCCGGCGACCATCGCCGCCAGGTCGCGGTTCGTGGCGCAAACCACGCGCACGTCGCAGATTACCGATTCGTTGTCGCCGACGCGGCGGACCTCGCCGCTTTCGAGGAAGCGGAGCAGTTTCGCCTGCATCGGCTTGGGCAACTCGCCGATTTCGTCGAGGAACAGCGTGCCGCCGTTGGCCACTTGCAGCAGTCCGGTGCGATGGTCGTCGGCGCCGGTGAAGGCCCCCTTGCGATGGCCGAACAACTCGCTTTCGATCAGATTTTCGGGCAGTGCGCCGCAGTTTACCGGCACCAGCGGCATCTCCGCCCGTGCGCTTTGCTCATGCACCGCCCGGGCGACCAGTTCCTTGCCGGTTCCGGTTTCGCCGAGGATCAGCACGGTCGAATCGGTGGGGGCGACCTTGGCCACCAGCCGGTTGACTTGGCGCATCGCATCGGAATCGCCGACCAGGTTTACCGATCCCTCGATCCGTTTGAGCCGCTGTTGCAGCGCCCGATACTTGTAGGTCAGTTCGCGTTTTTCGGCAACGCGGCGGAGGACGGTTTGGAGATCGACCAGTTTGCAGGGCTTCGTAAGGTAGTCGAACGTTCCGTGCCGCAGAGCGGCGACGGCCGTCTCCAGCGACGATTTGCCGGTCAGCACGACGGCCTCGGTGTCGGGCGAAAGCTGTTTGGCCAGGGCAATCACCTCGATGCCGCTCAGTCCCGGCATATCCAGATCGACCAGGATGCAATCGTAAGTATTCCGTTCGAGTGCTGCCGCGGCGGTGGTTCCGTCGGGGCAGATCGTGGCTTCGTGCCCCATTCGCGGCAGTTCGAGGCGCATCAGTTCCTGCAACGAACGCTCGTCGTCGGCGAAGAGAAGTTTCAGTCGTTTATGCGGCTCTGGCGTGGAAATGATCTTTGTCCTCCTTGTTTTCGCCGGCCAGCGGCAGCCGGACGCGGAACGTCGAGCCGCGGCCCTCGCCGCCGCTGTGCGCCTCGATGTCCCCGCCGTGGTCGGCGATGATCCGATAGGTGATCGAAAGTCCCAGTCCGACGCCTTGCCCGCCGCGGCGGCGGGTAAAGAACGGCTCGAATACGTGCTCCAGAATCTCGGGCGGCATGCCGCAGCCGTCGTCGGAAACCGTCAGCAGGGCGAAGCCCGCGGAAGTCGCCAAGGCGACCCTGACCGTGCCGCCGTCGTCCGAGCAGTCGAGGGCGTTGCTGAGCAGGTTCAGCACGACCTGCTTGATCTCCTGGGGATTCACGTTTGCCGCGATCGGCCCAACCTGATGGAACTCGATCGGTTTTCGCTGATATTTTCCCAGGTGTCCGATCATGTCGATAACGTCTCGGACCACTTCGCCCAATTCGACGTTTTCCCTTACGCCCGGCCCGACGCGGGAGAAATCGAGCAGCTTGCCGGTAATTTCCTTGCAACGGAATGCCTCGGATTGGATCATGCGGAGATATTCGGCGACGACGGCGCGTTGGGGATCGTTCTCGCCGAGCGATTCGCCGAGGCGGCTTTCGAGCGATTCGGCGCAGATGGCGATCGAGGCCAGCGGATTGTTGATTTCGTGGGCGACTCCGGCGGCGAGAAAGCCCAGGCCGGCCAACTGCTCGCTGCGGACGACCTGCTTGGTCCGCACTTGCACCTGCCGATCGAGATCGTCGCGGATTTCCTGGAATCTGGCGGTCATGTCGTTCATGGCCTTTGCCAGTTCGGCCATTTCGTCCTCGCTGTCGAGGCGGATGCGATAATTGAATTCTCCGGCCGCCACGCGGCGGGAGCCGCCGATCAAAATCCGCAGCGGTTTGAATACCCAAACGTAGGAGAGCCGCATGAACAACAGGAAGATCAGGCCGGCGGAAAGCGTGGCCGCCCAGGCGATGACGATCAACACGCCGTATTGCCCGCGGACTTCGTGCGAAAAACCGGCCAACTTCGCGTGCAAGTGACTGGGCAACTCGGCGGCCAGGACCTGCAAATTCTCCAACTCCACGTCGAGCCATTCGATCTTGACGTTGTCGAGCATCCAGTCCTCGTCGCGGTTGGTCGAGCGGATGCGCTCCAGTTGCGCTTCGATCTTGCGGATCGTTTCCTCCTCGCGTTTGTGGTCGGACATTCGGGGATCGGCCCGCGCTTCGCCGGCCAACTGGTCGCGGTATCGTTCCAGCGCTCTCTCGACCTTGCTGAACTGCGAGCGGAATCTGTCGCGCGCCGTCCACACGCGAACGTGCACCAGATTCACCTCCGCGCCGGGAAAGGAGTCTGCGCGTAGTCCCCGCAATTCGCCGACGGTAATGCGTAAATCGCTGACATGGTTGCTCAGCTCGGCGGCCAGCGGCAACTCGCTCACCCGCCAACTGAGGCTGTTGACCAGGTCGCGGTATGCGTTCGTGGCGATCAGCCCGGTGCTGGACAGAATCGCCACGACCAGCACCAGCAGCGCCAGCCCCAGCAACAATTTTCGGCGGATAGGACATTTCGACAACACCGGCGACCTCCTTGTCGCGGGCGGCGTGGTTTCGCGGCTCGACCGCCAACTTAACGGAACCCAGCCGCACCCGGTTTCCCCCCTGTTTGGCCAAACGCACTCGAATGGACCAAAAGCAGGGGGCGAGAGTGTAGCAGAACCGGTCGCGGGAAAGCAAGAGAGAACATTTTTCAGACGAAAATCGGAGTGGATTCCCCTATTGCTTTGTCAGTCGTGGAGTGACTTGTTCGTAGTGCCGCCTTTAGGCGGAATTTCCAGCTAAAGTCGGTACTACGAACAGAATGTACCCATCAATTCAACATTGAGTAACCACAAGTTGGCGCACGTCCCGGTTAACCGGGGACAGTCCCAATTTTCGCGGTTTAACCAGAAAATGGTGCGGCTGTCTCCCGTCGCCAGGGGGGGTGTCCGCGTTTTTCAGACCTGAATGATCGAAAAATGGACCAGCCCCCGGACTTTGCAGTTCTCCTGTTTATCTCCCTGACGCAACATCTGCTTGGCAACCTTCCTGATGCTATCTGACCCGTTGCTGTTGACATACCGATCAGAACGTGAATACCCCGCTGTCGCTGCTGGCGGGTGGTTGCCGGCGAAGTTGGGCCATGATCGAAGAAATTGCCCGTAGGTGAGCGCGGGCGGCGGTGGCGAGATTGCCCGACTGGGCGGCCTTGGTCGCTTCGGCCAGCAACCGGTCGAAGACCGACCAATCGACCGACCAATTTTCGCTGTGCGAGGCGTCTTTGAGTTGGCGGCCGATTTCGATCAATCGGGCCAGCAGGTCTGGGGTCGGTTCGCCGCTGCAAACGACATAGGGGCCGTGGCCGAAGCGGCGCTGGTCTGGTTCGATGCGGCTGCCGCCGCCGTATCGTTGCACGAGGGCCGCCGCGCCGGCGGCGGCCGCCAGCAAGAGGCAAACCAGCGCCGCCAACGGATATTGGAGGAAAAACAGCCCGACGGCGGCCAGCGAAGCCGCTCCCAGCGCGGTCCAAATCAGCGGGTGTACCGGCCGCGCCGGAGTTTCGGCCGGCGACAATGGTTGCTCGTTCGCGTCGGCTTGGGCAATCTGAGGGCCTAACACCCGCACGACAATCGAGGTAATGTTGTCCGGCCCGCCGCGCAGACAGGCCAGATCAATCAGCGTTTGCACGGCTTCCTTGGGCGGGAGGCAATTCAGCACCATGCCGATTTCGTCGTCCTTCACTTGGTTCGACAGTCCGTCGCTGCAAAGCATGAAGGTGTCGCCCGGCTGAATCGGAAACGGGCCTTCGAGATCGACTTGCACCGCGGAATTTGGGCCCAGCGAGCGGGTAATGATGTTTTTCGAGACGAAAGCGGGCACTTCGGCATCGGTCGATTGGCCCAGTTTTTGCATCTCCCAGACTAAGCTGTGGTCGAAAGTCAATTGTTCGATTTTACCCCCCCGGAGTCGATAGACGCGGCTGTCGCCGACGTGGGCAATCAAAGCCCCGGCCGGCAAGACAACCAACGTCGATGCGGTTGTGCCCATCCCGCGAAAATCGGCATCCGCCTGCCCCCGGGTGTAAATTTGCCGGTTGGCCTCCAGCACGGCGGAGAGAATCGCCTCGGGCGGAGATTGATCGATCAATTTCCGATAGGTCAACGAGACCACGTCGGTGGCGATCTTGCTGGCCAATTCCCCGGCGGCGTGGGCGCCCATGCCGTCGGCCACCATCAGCACATGACCTCGCCGCTCGAAATCGGCCTGGTCTCCGGCCAAAGCGACGGTAAAAGCGTCTTGGTTGTTTGCGCGGCGCAGACCGATATCGCTCGAAGCGGCGTATTCGAGGCAATGACTCCAGATGTCGGTCAGGTTATCCATGAATTATTACTTCGTATTTTACTTCAAGCGATTTGTTTGGAGGGGGCATACGATCGGTTTGGACGCAGGGACGATTTTCGTCATATTCTGTCGCTCAAAGCAAGTATAGCTGTGAAATTCGTGGACAACCAGTATGCTTGGGGGGGGGATGGCGAAAATTCGGCCTAGCCTCGGTTCGCCGTGCCGATTATACTCCCGCCTCAGCCGTTTTTTAGCAAATCCTCCTTTTTCAATAGCGCCATGCTTGGAGCCGAAGCGCCATGTTTGGAGCCGATCGCCGAGAAGAAACGATTCGCCCCGCTGTTAAGGCCGGCCTTGTGCTGATCGCTACGGCGCTGACGGTGGGCTGTTTTTCGGGTTGCTTGCACCGGCGAATGACCATCCGCACCAATCCGCCGGGGGCATTGCTTTACGTGGACGATTATGAGATCGGCACTACGCCCGTCTCGACCAGTTTCACATATTACGGCAAGCGGAAGATTAGACTGGTCAAGGACGGCTACGAGACGCTTACGGTGATACAGGATATCCCGCCGCCTTGGTACGAATATCCGGTGCTGGATTTCATCACCGAGAATTTCGTGCCCGGCCACATTCGAGATCAACGAGTTCTGGACTATCAGCTCAGGCCGCAAACGATTGTTCCCACCGACCAATTGCTGTCGCGCGCCGAGAATTTGCGGCGGGGCATTCATTCGAGCACGGGCACGGCGTCTCAATTGTCCGGTCCGGAACCGGTTCCCGCGCCCCGGGGCGTCGGCGGTCAAACGGTGCCATCTCTGCCGCCGCGTTGAACCGATCGCAAGCGGCGGGCGTAAACGCAAGTTGCGCTGCCCTCATGGCGGCCGCCCTGGATTTAAGGATCTGTAAAACATAATAACTTGCCGATATATTATCCCGCACACGGCGAGGCTGTGAAAAAATTGATTTCAATTCATTGAGAACACAATATTATGTAGGGTGCGTGAAACGCACCATGCACTACCGGTTGTGGTGCGTTTCACGCACCCTACAATTTTTTCACAGCCTCGGCGTGTGCGGGATACCATACAATTCGGTACATTATTCTTTTACAACGACTACCCCGGCGGCCAGCCGAGGCGCCGCCCGGCGAGGACGTGGAAGTGCAGGTGCATTACGTCTTGGCCCGCGTCGGGGCCGCAGTTGGCGACCACGCGATAACCGCCGGTCAATCCCAGCTTGGCGGCCGCCGCGCGGATTGCCGTGAACAGGTGGCCGATCACCGCTTCGTCCTCCGGCGATACGTCGTTTACCGAGGCGATCGCCCGCTTCGGAATGACGAGAAAATGCGCGGGGGCGGCGGGCTTGATGTCCTCGAACGCCAGGCAATGCTCGTCCTCGTAAATGATTTTCGCAGGAATTTCGCCGTCGATGATCCGTTGAAAGATGTTTTTTTCCGCCATTGTCTTCAGTTCTCCCTTAGGGCCAATAGCTGAAAGTTCCCCGCATTTTGTCGTCGAACATCTGCTCGATTTGTTTTTTGAACTCCGCCGGCGACAGCCGCTTCTGCGGTATGCGGATGAGCGAATCGATTACGCCGAAGTCTTCGTCGGATTGGTAAACGGTTGCATCGAGTTCGTTTTTTAGTGCTTCGATCCATTTGGGCGTTTCGTATCCGGCCCCGGAGGGGCGGGAAGTGAATTGATCGATCCGTTTTCGCAGTTGTTCGAGCGCCCGCGGCCGTCGCCCCTCGCGCGCCCCCTCCGCCACCGGCCGAACCAGCGCGCGAAGTTGATCGATGTCCAACGGCAGCACGAACCGCTCGGCGAGGTGCTCGGCCACGCTGGGCAACTTCATTCCGTAGCGCTTCGAGAGCCGCTCGAAATTTTTGAGATGTTCGGCGGCCAGCGGCGCGGTGCGGGCGGCTACCGCGCTCCGCCAAACGTCGGCCGCGCGGCGACGCCCGCAGCGTACCAGCACTTCGTGGGCAAGCATCACCGGACGGAGCAGCCACGCCTGACGGTCGTAGTTCACCTTCAGCCGGAGGAAATCGAGCAGTGTGTAGAGCATCTCGCCGCGATCGGATTGCGTGGTGATGCTGTTGTAATCGATATAGCTGCCGTAGTTTTCGACCACCGCCTCGATGGCCACGCCCAGCCAATGTGCGGCATCGCTCAAGGAGATTTTCACGTCCAGGTCTTCGATCAGCCGGGGAAGTTCGTCATTGTCCGGCTCTTCGCGGAGTGATTCCAGGTAGTTTGCCACGCCTTGTTGGAGAATCCCCCGCAGATTGCCCAGGTTCATAAAGTGTTGCGTGAACAGGTCGGCGCCGTAGTGCTCGATGAATTTATTCAGCATAGTCCAGCGCGTCGCCTCGTCGACGATCTCCAACACCGAGAGCCTCACCCGCCGACTATGGGTCAACCAACAGTGGAGCAGCACGTCGACTAGCTCTTCGAGATAATTGACCAGTTCGTCGTCGGCGCGTTGGCGATCCCATTCTGCGGCCGATTCGGCCAGGCAGCGGATGACTCCCCGGCACCCGTCGTCAAAAATCGAGTCGAACTCGGTGATCGCTCCGGGGCCGACGGGATGCCGGGCTTCCATTGCTTGCGCGGTCTCCAGCAGTTGGCAGGTTTCGACCAGCAGGCCGAGGCGCGGCAACCCCGCCAGCAGCCGCCGAATTACCCGTTGCCGGCTTCGCGAGGCGACGATGCGCCGCGGGTTGCCGCCCCGGCTGACCGACATATAAAGGAGCGGCTGCTTGCCGATGGCCGCAAGGAATCCCGGCCAGAGCCGCCGCAACTCTTGTACGTCGCGGCGCAGCAGCGCCAGGAGCGCCTGGTCCGCGATTCGCTCCCATTCTTCGGCGTCGGCATCCTCCTTCGGCCGTCCCATCGATGCGCGGATCATCCGCACGGCGTCGGTTGTCTCCACGCAAGATTGGATGATTTCTTCCAAGAGCGTCTCCTTGACGCTCTTTCGCCGATCGTACTCCATCAGCGATTCTTGCGAGCCGCGCGGCGGCGGAATCCGATGGCGATGAACGCAATCGAGCAACTCGATCAGCCGCCAGTGGTTCCGCGTCGCCTGTTCGAGCCAGCCGGCCAACGCCTCGTCGCGGCCGGGCGATTCCGCAAATGCGGAGGCCGTCGCCGACAGCTTCCACAACTGGGCAACCGTGGTCAGAAAGTTCAAGCGGCTAACGATCCGCTCGGCCTCGCCAACCAACTCGAATTCGGTGAGCGAAGGACCTGATTCGTACATCTCGCCCTCGATCCCGTCCTCCGCGCTGTCGCGAAAGGTCACGTTTT
>Ga0123330_1003102_pt1 | contig 14070 bp, 10 predicted proteins | sample BioC13SIPDNA_2_FD_89704 | JGI IMG/M metagenome (GOLD analysis project Ga0123330, IMG submission 89704) | Anaerobic biogas reactor microbial communites from Washington, USA - Biogas_R2_A C13 SIP DNA | ecosystem: Engineered > Bioreactor > Anaerobic > Unclassified | place: Washington, USA... | reverse complement strand
TGAAGGAGATCCTCCCTGGAGGTTATTCCGGGGACACCAGGCCGGTGCGAATAGCATAGAGCGCGGCCTGCGTGCGGCTGGGCACGCCCAATTTATCCAGGATGTGGCTGACGTGAGTCTTGACGGTCTGTTCGGCGATGATCAGGGCGGCGGATATCTCTTTGTTGGACTTGCCCTGCGCGAGCAGGCGCAGCACTTCTGTCTCGCGGCTTGTGAGCGGCTCCTCGGCCTTTTCCGGGGTGCGCACTTCGCGCAGCAGGCGGGACGCAGCCTGGGGCGAGAGCTGCACCTGGCCGGCCGCAGCCGCCTTGATGGCGCGGCGCAGTTCGTGGGCATCCGTGTCTTTGAGCAGGTAGCCGATTGCGCCTGCGCGCATCGCGTCGATGACCGCGTTATCCTCGAGAACACTCGTCAGCGCTACGACTTCGGTATCGGGCACTTCCCGGCGAATGGCAGCGATCGCAGTAATGCCATCCATGACGGGCATGATCAGGTCCATCAGAACGACATCGGGCCGGAGCTCGTGCGCCAGCTTCAACGCCTCGGCGCCGTCACGCGCCTCACCCACTACGTTCAGCGCCGGATCTGAGCCCAGAAACATGCGTAGTCCCTGGCGGACGACGCTATGGTCGTCGGCGATCAAGACGCTAACCGTCATCTCGTCCTCCTCATACTTTTGAGGGAGCGCCACATGCGCCTTAAGTGTGAAAACGCTATAGCGCTTCGGCCCGATGTGCAAACGGCCGTGACAACCTATACTTTTCTGTGGCGATCTCGCGCATGTGAAAGTGACATGATTGTACCACAACCGGCACGAAAATCCACGCCGCCTCTTTGGGCGGCGACCGGGATGACCATGATTCGACTCTTGCTCGTTGAAGACCAGCTATCCGTCCGGAGAGGCATGCGAATGCTGCTGGACACCGAACCGGATCTGAATCTCGTGGGCGAGGCGCCGGACGGTGCGGCAGCGCTCGACCTGGCAGCAGCCCTTTGTCCCGATATCGTGCTGATGGACGTCGACGCGCCGCACCTGGATGGGATCGGAACGGCTTGTGCGCTGAGCTCGATCTGCCCGCAGGCCTCGATCGTCTTCATCAGCTTTCATGACGACGCGCGGACGCGGGAGATTGCCGCCCATGCGGGCGCGGCGGCATTCGTCGCCAAATCCATGCCAGTAACCGCGCTGCTGGCGTCGATCCGGCAGGTTGCGCTCATGCAGGGCGCCCGCTCGAAAGGAGGATAGACAGATAGAACTTCGATCTCGAACGACCACGCTTACATCCCAGGACACTGACACGAAAAACGTACGGCATCGCACGATTGCGAAAGGAGTAGGGCCTATGTCATGGCGCAAGTTGTCGCACCTCCTCGTCCTGTTCAGCGTGACGCTTTCCCTGATATTCTCAGGAAGCGCGTCCGTCGCTGCGCAGGTGCAGGACCCGAACGGAGGGGCCAAGGTCCCCAACTATTCTGAAAAGGCACAAAAGACCAAAGAAAGGAAAGACCGGAGAGTCACGCAGGCAGAGCGGCAGGCTGCTGCCGACCTCGCGGCAGCACAAGGACTGGTCGTTCCCGAGGCCGGCAGCCCTGAGGCGGCGGCACTGGCCGCGGTGGCTGCGGCGCCCGGCGATGCGCCGCGCTATTTCAGCCATCCGAACTATGCCAACAGCCCGTATCCGACGGTTACAGGCGTAGCGACCACTGCCACCGTGGGGAATGAACCAATCGCGCGCGCCCTGGCCACCGACACCGCAACGAACGTTCTCGTCGTCCATACCCAGGACACGCTGCCCGCGGGAGATCTGGTGGAGTTCCAGACCTGGGCCCAGAATCTGGCCGCGGGTTATTCGTTCAATGCCTATGTCCTCCGGCCCACGGCCACGCCCGGGCAGTTTACGGTTGTCTTTGACAGCGGTCCGGTGAGCGTGCCCGCGAGCACCACCGGTCTGCTGAGCACAACGCTCCCAACACCTTTCGCCGTGCAGGCGGGCGATCTGATCGCTCACTACGGTCGCGGCATCCCCTACGACAATGGAGCGGCCACGCCGGACAGCCTGTACTATCCCGCAGGTGCTGCGCCCGCGCAGGGCGCCGACATCACGCTCGGCGTTGCGCCTTACCCGGCGTTCACGGCCAGCCGCGTCTACTCGATCCAGGCTGTCGTCAACACCAGCACGGCCACCATCGGCGGCGGCATCCGCAAGTTCGTGGATGGGCTGCCCGGGCTGGGCTCGGGCAGTGCCAACAACCTGGGCCAGTTCCTCCCGGTGGCAGTTGCGGACACCACGAGCTATCCCTTTGTGCCGGCGACAGCGACCACGCCGGAGAAGCCGGCTGCCGACTACTACGAGATCGGGCTCGTGCAGTACCGGGAGCAGATGCACTCCGACCTGCCCCCGACGCTGCTGCGCGGCTACGTGCAGCTCGAGACCGCTGTGGTCACGGGCGATCACTATCCGCTGACTAATGCGAACCTCGACGGCACTGAGACGCCCATCCTGATCAATGGGGTGCAGGCTCTTGGCGTGACGAAGCCCCACTACCTGGGGCCCACGATCGTGGCCACCAAAGACAAGCCGGTGCGCATCAAGTTCTACAACCTGCTGCCGACCGGCGCGGGCGGCGATCTGTTCATCCCGACCGATGTCACGGTCATGGGCGCGGGCATGGGGCCCGACCTGGTCGAACAATGGGGAAGCATGGAATGGCCCAATCCACTGGTGCCTTACTGCGAGACTTCCCCGAAACCGGCTGGCTGCTTTACCGAGAACCGCGCCACGCTGCACCTGCACGGCGGCATCACGCCATGGATCAGCGACGGCACCCCCCATCAATGGATCACGCCAGCGGGCGAAAACACCAGTTACCCGCAGGGCGTGAGCGTGAGGCCCGTCCCGGACATGGACGACTCGGGCGCACCCAACGATGGGATGATGACCTTCTATTACACCAACCAGCAGAGCGCCCGGCTGATGTTCTACCACGACCATGCATGGGGCATCACCCGCCTGAACGTCTACGCGGGCGGCGCGGCCGGCTACATCATCACGGATGACACCGAGAAGGCGCTGGTCGACGGGGGCTTGATCCCCGGCGCGGATGCCACGATTCCGCTGATCGTCCAGGACAAGACGTTCGTGCCAAGCCCGGAGCAGCTCGCGGTCTCCGACGAGACCTGGAACAGCGACAAGTGGGGCGGACTGGGCAACCTGTGGCTGCCGCACGTCTACTCACCTGCCCAGAGCCCAGGCGACAGCTCGGGCGTCAACCAGTTCGGCCGCTGGGCCTACGGACCGTGGTTCTGGCCGCCCACATCCAACATCGCGTATCCGCCGGTGGCCAACGAATACTATGACCCAACCTGCGATCCCGATGCGGGGTGGTGCGAGCCGGACGTGATGCCGGGCACGCCCTTCAACTCGATGGGCATGGAGGCATTCCACGACACGCCGATCGTCAACGGCACCGCCTATCCGGTGCTGGAGGTGGAGCCGAAAGCCTACCGCTTCCGCGTGCTGAACGCGGCCAGCGACCGTTTCTTCAACCTGTCGCTCTACCAGGCCGACCCGGCCGCGCCCACCGAGGTGCAGCTCAACCAGGCTGAGGTAGCGGCTGCGCTGGATGATGCGACCATCTTCCCGACCCCGGTGCAAGGCACGGAAGGGCCAGCCTGGATCCAGATCGGCACCGAGGGCGGCTTCCTGCCTGCTCCGGTCACGATCCCGGCGCATCCCACGACCTGGGTGAACGACCCGACCGTGTTCAACGCGGGCAACGTTGACCAGCACTCGCTGCTGCTCGGACCGGCCGAGCGCGCAGACGCGATCGTCGACTTCTCGGCGTTCGCAGGGCAGACGCTGATCCTCTACAACGATGCGCCTGCAGCCTTCCCTGCGCGCGATCCACGCTACGATTACTACACCGGCAATGGGGACTACCGCGACACCGGCGGCGCGCCGTCGACGCTCCCCGGCTATGGCCCGAACATTCGCACGGTCATGCAGATCAAAGTCGCAGCCGCGGCTCCTGCTCCGGCCTTCGACGTGGCTGCGCTCGAGAACGCATTCAAGGCGACAAGCCTGGGCGGGCTGGGCGTGTTCGAGAACGGCCAACACCCGATCATCGTCGGCCAGGGCGCGTACAACTCGGCCTACAACACCACGTTCCCGACCAACGGCCTGTGGGACGGGTTCGCCCGGATCACCGACTTCGACCTGAGCTTCAAGACGCTCTCCGGCACAGACATGATCGACTTCCCGTTCCAGACGAAGGCGATCCAGGACGAAATGGGCGAGGCCTTCGATCCCGAGTACGGCCGCATGAGCGGCAACCTCGGCTTGGAGGTGCCGCTGACACAGGCGGGAGTGCAGCAGAACCTGATCCTGTACCCGTTCGTGAATCCGGCGAGCGAGCTAATCAACACGACGTTCCTGCCGAAGACCTTCGACCCGAACGATCCCACCTACGACGTGCAGCCGATCTCCGTTGCAAGCGACGGCACGCAGCTCTGGAAGATCACCCACAACGGCGTCGACACGCACCCGATCCACTTCCATCTCTTCGACGTCCAGGTCATCAACCGGGTCGGCTGGGACGGCATCATCCGGCCTCCCGAGGCCAACGAGCTCGGCTGGAAGGATACGCTGCGGATCAGCCCGCTGGAAGATACGATCGTCGCGCTGCGGCCGATCATTCCGGTCTTCCCGTTCGAGGTGACCAACAGCGAGCGCCCGCTCAACCCGATGCTACCGCTGGGCTTCACGATCGGGTTCAGGAACACGGATGCGAACGGCAATCCGACCGATCCGATCGTCAACACCCGCACCAACTTCGGGTGGGAATACGTGTGGCACTGCCACATCCTGAGCCATGAAGAGATGGACATGATGCGGCCCATCTCGGTGGCCTCGCCGCCGACGGCCCCGGTCATCACGAGCGCTACGCGCACGGGCAACGGCGCCAACCGGCGGGACAACCTGATATGGAGCGACAACTCTCTGAACGAGACCAGCTTCACGGTCCAACGGGGCAGCACGATCAACGGTCCGTGGACCGACCTGACAACGTTGGCCGCGAACAGTACGACCTACTCGTACGTTATCGGCAACACGACCCAGGCTTACTTCTACCGGGTGATCGCGAACAACGCGGTCGGCTATTCGGCCACCGCCGGATTCTCGACCCTGACGGTGACGGGAGCCTCGGTCCCGGTGTCCATCGGCACCGTGCCGGCCCAGGCGCCGCTGGCCCCAACCAACCTGACGGCAGTGCTCCAGGCCGGGCCGCAGGTGCTGCTGAGCTGGACGGACAACGCCACCGATGAGACGGGCTTCATCATCGAGCGCCGCGTCCTCGGAGGCACGTTCGCACCGCTCCCGATCACGGTCCCGGCGAACAACGGCACCGGCAGCGTCAGCTACACCGACACCACCGTGAGCGCAGGCAACACCTATGAATACCAGGTGCGGGCCGTGAATGCGATCGGCCAGTCGACGCCTTCGAACATCGCCAGCGTGATCATCCCTGCTCCGCCGGTGGCCCCATCCAACGTGTCGGCGACGGCCGCACGGTCGGGCAACCGGAATGCCAGGGTCACGCTGACCTGGACCGATAATTCCAACAACGAGACCGGCTTCAACATCCAGCGAGCCACCGATGCCGCATTCACCGCCAACGTGGTGAACGCCACGGTCGGTGCGAACGCCACGACGTACACGACCGGCAACATTGCACGCGCGACGCAATACTACTTCAGGGTCCGGTCCTACAACGGGCAGGGCCAGTCTGCGTGGGTGAACGCATCGCCGTTCCCCATCACGACGCCGTAGGCGACAGGCACGATGCAACACCGGCGCCGCCATCGTTGTCCCATGGGACGACGATGGCGGCGCTAACCCTCCCCTGATACTTAAGTCTGAGCAGAAGATCAACCTCACTGTTGACGACATACAGCGCCGCGGATGTTACGCTCTTGTTATCTTGATTGTTCATTCTAACAGGATGTCACATGTCGCTTACACCCGCCGTACGCCAACGCCACATCATCGAACGTCTCGATGCACGCCAGAGCCTGTCTATACGGGAGCTGGCGGCAGAGCTGGGCGTATCGGCCATGACCATCCACCGGGATCTCAACATCCTGGCCGGCGGCGGCCAGCTCGTTAAGACACGCGGCGGCGCGGCCCTGCCTTCCCGGGCCGCGGGCAGAGACGGCGCACCGGGGTCCTGCGCGATGTGCAACCGGCCGGTACCCGAGCGCACTGCGGTCATCCTGCGGAGCCAGGAGCGCGGCCGTGTAGCCGCGTGTTGCCCGCATTGCGGGCTGGCCCTGCTCGACCACGACGCCTCCCCCGGCCTGATGCTGGTCACGGACTTCCTGTATCACCAGGTGGTCAGCGCGAACGATGCGACCTACCTGGTGGGCAGCGAGGTGACGTCGTGCTGCACGCCCGGGATACTGGCCTTCGTGAACCGGGAGGACGCGGAACGGTTCCGGCAAGGTTTTGGCGGAAGGGTGATGGGACTTTCGGAGGTGCGGCGCGCCTTGCGGGATGGCATGTCCGTCTCCGCGGAGCTGTGACCGTGGGTGTTATGTCGGTTACCGGATGGCACATCTCGCCATCACCACAACTGAGGAGGAAGACTATGCGACGGACCCTTATCCTGATCCTGGTGCTCCTGGCTGTCGTGGCAGCGCTGAGCGGTTGTGCCGCCACAAGCCTCGCAGCCAGAGACGCGTTTTCCTACGCGTGTGCGGCCGGCGGCGATTGCGGCGTCTTCATGACGCTCACAAATTCGGGCAGCCAGGGGGACACGCTGGTGGCAGCCCAGACGAACGTTGCGGCCCGTGCGGAACTGCACACGGTCGCGATGGACATGGAGGGGGGCATGAAGATGCAGCACATCGAGAATATCCCCGTGCCCGCGTCGAGCTCGGTCGAGCTCAAGCCGGGATCGCTGCACGTCATGCTTTTCGGCCTGAACAAAGAGCTCAAGACCGGCGACACCTTCCCGTTGACCCTCCGCTACGAAAAAGGCGGGGAGAAGACGGTCCAGGTCCAGGTCAAGACCAAGAACTGAGATGGAATTACCCATGAGCACAACACGTTTTATCGGGCTTGTCCTGGGTGGTGTGGTGGCCGTCGGGCTGCTGGCGGGGTGCGGCGCAGCGGGGCTGCACCGGAGCGGGGTGGCCGCGGCATCTGCATCCACCCTCACCCTGAATGCGGCACAGGAGGCCAAGGCGCCTGCGGGACCCAACCTGGGCAGCCAGGCCCAGGGCGATGTCGTGGGATGGCTCAGCAGCGATCCGGCGCAGCCCGTGCGGGGCGCGGCCAATCTGGATGCCTACCTGGTCGGGGCCGACGGCCAGCCGGTCACGGATGCGACAGTCACTTTCGATATCGATATGACGAACATGAGCCACGGCGAGTACCTGGTGGCGGCCGAGCCGGCAGGTGAAGGCCACTACACGGGCAACGTGCACTTCTCGATGCCCGGCCCCTGGCGCGTGATCGCCATCGTCGAGCGCCCGGGAGCTGAGACGGCCAGGCTACGCTTTGAGTTTGCGGTGAATCGTGACTAGACTGCCCGGCGCTAAAGCACCGGGCGGTGGTGCGGTAGCGAGTTGGCCACCGTTACACAAACAAATTCTTAACGTTCGTCAATCACCGGTAAGGAGACCAGGAATGAACCTCTCAACAGCGATTATCCTGTCGGTTGGTTTTGCAGCCATCAGCGCGGGGGTGGGCATCTATCTCCTGCGCTACCGGGACGCGGTGACGGAGATGCTCGGCATGATGATCGGGATGACGATGGGCATGATGTCGGGCATCGCCATCGGCTACTTCATCGGGGCCGCGACCGACATGTTCATCAGCAACCTGGTCGGCGTCGCGGTTGGGCTGGCCTTCGGCGCGGGCTTCGGCAGCCTGGGCGGGCTGATGGGCGCGATGGACGGCGGCATGGGCGGCTTCATGGGCGGCATGATGGGAGGCATGTTGGGCGTGATGATCAACATCTCCCCCCTCGCTGTTTGGGTCACCGCAGCCTTTACCACCGTGATCTGCCTCTCGATTTATATCGGGCTGATCCGGCTGGTGCAGAAAAGCAGCCACAAGCAGTTCGCCAAAGATCCGGTCTGCGACATGCTGGTGGACGTGGCGACCGCAAGGCTGACGAGCGTGTATCACGGCGAGACGGTCTACTTCTGTGCACCCGGCTGCAAACACGCTTTCGACAAGGATCCCGAGCGGTACCTGGTGCGGTCGCTGCGCCAGAGCACGGCTCCCGATGTAGCTGCAGTATCTTCCTAGCGCATAACTTCCGAGGTAACGGATGTCTGAACTCAAGAGTATCACGCTCCCCGTGACCGGCATGACGTGCGCCAACTGCGCTGCGTCGATCGAGCGCAACGTGCGCAAGCTGCCCGGCGTCGGCGTGGCGGATGTGAACCTCGCCAGCGAGAAGCTGGTGGTTGCATTCGACCCGGCGCAGTTGGACGAGCACGGGATCATCGCGCGTGTCGAACGGATCGGCTATGGCGTGCCGACGGGCAACGTCGAGCTGCCCATCACGGGCCTGCGCGACGGCTCCGATGCGGTGGTGCTGGAGAAGTTGCTCGCGCGGCAGGAGGGCGTGCTGGCGGCCGGCGTCAGCTACGGCACCGAGCGCGTGACGCTCCAGTTCATCCCCGGCGTGACGAGCATCGCCGAGCTGGCCGGGACCATCCGCAAGGCGGGCTTCGATCTCGTCCAGGCAGGCGAAGCCGAATCGATCGAGGATGTGGAAGCCCAGGTGCGCGCCGCAGAAGTAAAGCGCCAAAAGCGCCTGCTGATCACCGGCCTGATCTTCACCGTGCCGCTGATCGCGTACAGCATGGTGCGCGACTTCATCACGCCGCTTCCGAATGACTACATCGCGATGCTTGCCGCAGCGACGGTCGTGCAGTTCGTGGTCGGCTGGCAATATTACGTCGGGGCATGGAAGAGCGTGCGCGCGGGCGGTGCGAACATGGACGTGCTGATCGCTCTAGGCTCATCGGTCGCCTATTTTCACAGCGCGGGCGTCGTGTTCGGCCTGATCCGCAGCCCTTATGTCTACTTCGAGACTGCCGCGGCGATCATCACGTTCATCATGGTGGGCAAGTTCCTGGAAGCGCGCGCGAAGGGCAAGGCCTCCGAAGCGCTCAAGGCCTTGATGAACCTGCGCCCGAAGACCGCGCACGTGATCCGGGACGGCGCTGAGGTCGAGATCGATGTGGATGATGTCGTCGTCGGCGACACCGTGATGATCCGTCCGGGCGAGAAGGTGCCCGTGGACGGCATCATCAGCGAGGGACGCTCTGCCTTCGACGAGTCGATGATCACAGGCGAGTCGATGCCGGTCACTAAGGGGCCGGGCAACGAGGTCATTGGCGCGACGATCAACACCGAAGGACTGGTCAGGTTCGAGGCGACGAAAGTCGGCAAGAACACGACCCTGGCCCAGATCGTGCGCCTCGTGCAGGAGGCCCAGGGGAGCAAGGCGCCGGTCCAGAAGCTCACCGACCGCATCAGCGCCTATTTTGTCCCCGCGGTGATTCTGATCGCGCTGGTGACGCTCGTCGCGTGGATGGCATTCGGCCGTGCGGACTGGACCGGGGCGATGATCAATGCGGTTGCGGTCCTGGTGATTGCGTGTCCCTGCGCGCTCGGCCTGGCAACGCCCACCGCGATCATGGTCGGCACGACCAAGGGCGCAGAAAACGGGATTCTCTTCAAGAACAGCGAGACCCTCGAACGCGCGGGCCGCGTACGCCTGGTGGTGCTGGACAAGACCGGCACGATCACGCGGGGCCAGCCGGCGCTGACGGACATCATTCCGGCTCCGGGCTGGACGGAGGACGAGGTCCTGCACCTGGCTGCCAGTGCGGAACGCGGATCGGAGCACCCGCTAGGGCGCGCGATCGTCGAGGCGGGCGCCGCGCGCGGACTGCGGGTGGTTGAACCCCAGGCCTTCAGGGCGGTCAGCGGCTTCGGCATCCGGGCCACGGTGGAGGACCGGCCTGTCCTCGTCGGCAATCCCCGCTTCATCCAGAACGAGGGCATCGCGATCGATGCGCTGCAGCAGGGCATCGCGCGGCTGCAGGCCGGGGGCAAGACCGCGATGATCGTGGCCCTGGCCGCGCACGACAACAGGTCCCCAGTATCTGCGGGCCTGGTAGCCGTTGCCGACACGGTGAAGCCCGAGTCGCGGGAGGCGATTGCAGACCTGCGCAAGCTGGGCCTCGACGTGGTGATGATCACGGGCGACAACCGGCAGACTGCCGAGGCCATTGCCGGGCAGGTGGGGATCGACCGGGTGCTGGCGGACGTGCTGCCGGCAGACAAAGCTGCCGAGGTGAAGCGATTGCAGGACCTGGAGCAGGCCGGGAAGGGATCGCGCCAGCTCGTCGCGATGGTGGGAGACGGCATCAACGACGCACCTGCGCTGGCCCAGGCCGATGTCGGCATCGCCATCGGCACCGGCACAGATGTAGCGATGGCCGCTGCAGGGATCACGCTGATCGGCGGCGACCTGCGGGGCGTGGCACGCGCCATCTCCATGTCGCGCGGCACGCTTCAGACCATCGTGCAGAACCTCTTTTGGGCCCTGTTCTACAACGTGGTGTTGATCCCGGTCGCCGCGTTCGGCCTGCTCATGCCGATGATCGCGGCGGGCGCGATGGCCTTCAGCTCCATTTTCGTTGTCACCAACAGCCTGCGCCTGCGCAGCTACAAGCTTCAGGCGCTCGCCGCGCCGAAGTCGCTGCCGCGGCAGATCGCCGGCCTCGCGCCGCGGCTGGCCGCAGCAGGAGCCGCGCTCGCGGTGCTGATCGGCGTCTCCATCGGCTGGCTGATGCCGGGCGGAGCCTATGCCGAACGGTTGGCAGAAGCAGCGATCACGAACCTCTCGTTCCGCGCGTACGTGACGTCCGAGGAGCCGCTCGTGCCCGGCGCACCCGCGGTGCTGGACATCGAGATCATCGACCAGTTCGGCAAGCGCTTCACGTACTTCGAGCCGGGCAGCTTCGGCAGGCGATCGACGTATGCATATTTCGCGGTGGCCCGTCGCGATCTCGCCTCACTGCAGGCCGAGCCGCTGTTCCTGGAGCCACAGCTCGGTCCCTCCCAGGGGATCGAAATGGCGGGGATGGGCGCGTCGAGCGATTCGGGCGATTCCGAAGAGACCCCGACATTGACGTTCGACGAGCGGGCCACCCGGCCGGAGATCGTGTTCCCCACGGAGGGGCAGTACGTCGCGTTCATCGATTTCCGGCCACTGGCAGGCGAACCGGTGACCCTCGCGGTCCCCGTCGAGGTCGGATCCGCGGAGACGCCCGCACGCGCCCTGGCCGCGGAGTCTTCGCCCACCAAGACTGCCGGCAGACTGAATATCACCTGGCAGCCCAACGGCCCGCTCATCAACGGCCAGGACAGCTACATCTATTTCGTCGCGACGGATGCGGCCGGCCAGGTGCGGACGGCGGAGGTCGAGATGCAATCGGGCCTGCACATGAGCCTGAACGCGGTCGACGAGACCGCGCAGACATACGTGCGCGGCGAAATCGTCGATCCCGGCAACCTGGAATTCTCGGCCTATTTCCCCCACCCGGGGAGATACCGGATGTGGTTCCAGTTCAAGCATGGCGGACAGACGCACCAGGTTCCGTTCGTCATCGACGTCGAGTGAGGGAAAGATCCTGTGAACTGGAAGAGCTATCGACAGGCTGCAGGAGTGCTGATAGCGGCTTTGCTCCTTCTCGAGGGGCTCACGGCATGCGCGGAGGCTGTTCGCCCAGCCTCACCGTCCGGCGCGGCTGAGTCCGCACCGGCCGCGGCTGCCACCGCACCGCCTGCCGCCGCACCGCAGGCTGTTGCTGCCGCACCGCAGGCTGTTCCTGCGGTCGTCTACAGCCAGCCGCCGAGCGCAGAGGGCGGGCTGCTCAGGTCTTCGCTGCGCGACCCGGAGGGCAGCGACACCGATCAGTGGGCCTGGGACGGCTTCACCTTTCCCTCGCCGCAAGCGATCACGGAGATCACCTGGCGCGGGGGCTATGATCCCTTGCTGCCCGGCGACGGCGGCCCGGTGATCGCGTTCACCGTGTCCATCTATGCCTCCATCCCTTCCGGCGGCCAACCGGATCTGGCACAGCCGCCCCTGATCCACCACGAAGTGGCCGGCAACGCGGGTGAGACACCGGCTGCCATCCTGGGGGGCGTGCAGACGTATGACTACCACTATGTGCTGCCCCAAGCGTTCCAGGCCGCCGCGCAGACGAAGTATTGGCTCCAGGTCGAAGCATTGCAGAGCGGCGCGCCCGATTGGGGGCTATCGAATGCCACCGGCGGAGACGGGGTCTATTTTCGCAGGATCGCAGGCGAGGGGTTGAACTACCAGCTGGTCAGCGGTGACACAGCCTTCAGCCTGCTGGGGCCGGGCACGAACGGCCATGCCGTCTATCTTCCATCCATCAACAGGTGAGGTGAAACCATGAAAAACTGCCAGTGTCTTCCAATTGTCCTGCTGCTCATCATCGCACTCCTGACCGCCTGCAGCGGCTCGGCGCCGGCCGTGCCGGCTGCCAACGCTGCCAACGCTGCCAACGCTGCATCAGCAGCGTCCGCTGCGTCCGCGGCCGCGGACCAAAACACGATCAAGGTGTTCGCGCCTTCCAGCATGACCGACGCAGCCAGGGAGCTGGCGGCGGCCTATGAGGCGGCGAATCCCGGGGCCAAGATAGCCATCGAAGTCGGACACTCGCCCACGCAGCGGCTGCAGCTGCTCCAGGGCGCGCGCGGGGATGTCTTCATCACCGCCAGCCAGAAAGACATGGACGACGCGATCCAGGACCAGAGCGTCGACGGCGGCGCGAACAAGGTGTTTGCGACGAATCAGCTCATCGTGGTGCTGCCCCCCCAGAATCCTGCCAACCTGCAAACCCTGGCGGACCTGGCGAAGCCCGGCGTGAGATTGCTGGTGGCGGTCGTGGATACGCCCATCGGCAAGGTCACGCTGACCGCCCTGGATAAGATGGACAAGCAGATCGGGTCCGGGTTCAAGGACAAGGTATTGGCGAACATCGTCTCCAACGAAGCGGGCGTCAAGCCCATCGTCTCCAAGATGCAGTTGGGCGAGGCAGATGCCGGCATCGTGTTCGTCACCGATGCCGTGGCTGCGCCCGCGCTGAAGACCATCGCGATCCCGCCCGAGATGAACATGATCAGCCAGTTGAACGTGGCCCCCCTTGCCGAGGCGCTGCACCCCCAACATGCGGCTGCCTTCACTGCGTTGGTAACCTCAGCCGAGGGGCAGGCCATCCTGAAGAAGTGGGGATTCATGCCGGGCAAGCCTTGAGGCAATGACGTTGTGGAGTGATGCGACGATGATACAAAACACGGCGCGCATGGACACGATTGCCGCGGGGCTGGCACCCGGTCCAAGGGCACTGGGCCGCGGCGCCAGGCCCTCTGGCGGCGGCGCCAGGCCCTCTGGCGGCGGCGCCACGGATGTGGCGTACCACCAGAAGATCCACCGGGTGCGCCCCCTGGCCGGCTTTCTCCTGCCGGGTGCACTGGCCGGCCTGGCGCTCGCGCTCCCGCTGGTGGTCCTGTTGTGGCGAGGGGTGGACGCGGGCTTTGCGGGCTACCTGGCCGACCCATCGGTGATCGATGCGGCCCGCCTGAGCGTGTTCACCAGCGCCACCAGCGCGCTGGTGACCCTGCTGCTTGGAACGCCCCTGGCCTACGTCCTGGCGCGCTGGTCGTTCCGCCATAAGGCGGTGGTGGAGGCCATCATCGACCTCCCGATCGTCTTGCCCCCCATGGTGGCAGGGATCGGGCTGCTCCTGGCATTCGGGCGAAACGGCCTGCTCGGGGGGCCGCTGCACGCGCTCGGCATCCGACTCCCGTTCACCACCGCGGCTGTCATATTCGCCCAGGCCTTTGTCTCTGCCCCGCTCTACATCCGCGCGGCGCGGCTGGGTTTCGCCGCGGTGCGGCCGGACCTGATCGAGGCGGCCTACACCGATGGGGCCACGGAGCGGGA
>Ga0123330_1003094_pt1 | contig 14090 bp, 10 predicted proteins | sample BioC13SIPDNA_2_FD_89704 | JGI IMG/M metagenome (GOLD analysis project Ga0123330, IMG submission 89704) | Anaerobic biogas reactor microbial communites from Washington, USA - Biogas_R2_A C13 SIP DNA | ecosystem: Engineered > Bioreactor > Anaerobic > Unclassified | place: Washington, USA... | reverse complement strand
TAAACGGGGCGGCGCGTTCGAATGGGCGCGCCGTTTTGTTGCGCTTCGCGGGGGAGCGGAATTCGCGGCTTACTTCGAAGGGGCCTGCCCCCGTACTTGCACTTTTTCGCGCGCTCTGGAATAAATAGCGTTAGAGCCGTCAAGAATCGCGACGGGGGTGATGGGCGTGTACTGCTGTTTCTGCAACGCGGAGCTGGAGGGGGTTCTCCCGAGGTTTTTGGCGCTTTGTCCCGAGTGCGAGGCGCGGCTGCTGGACATATCGCCGCTCAGGCCGGAGTATCCGTGGTTCGTGGCGGCCGTGCGGCGCGCGTTATTCGGGGCATAAGAAAGCCGGGCTCTTTGCGCCCGGCCTTTTTGCGTCATCCGACGAACTGGTAATTCTCGTCCCTCAACATCTGCTGGCTGTACGCGACGACGACGATGTCGGGCTCAAATTCCTCGACGAGCTCGGGGAACGTCCTGTTCGAGCGGCGCATGTCGACCGCGTAGACGTCGCTCGCGGTGAGCGACAGGAACGCGCCGATCGGGGCGCTGTACGAGTCCTTCAAAAGCAATATGCGCGCGCGCGGGGCGGTGCGGTTTTCGATGTGCTCGTAGTTCTCGGTCAGGCCGTAGTCCATGTAGGCGTTGATGTTGTAGCCGCTCCGGCCGCGCTCGAGCTTGTCCCAGCGGACGATCGCCTCCCGGAACGAGCCCTCGCCGTTCAGCATCTGTCCGAGGTAGAACGTCTCGCGGCGCATCTCGGTCTCGTAGGCGGGCCAATAGACCACGATGTCGTCCGGGTCGATGAGCCCGGTGCCGACGCGCTGGCCGTACTTGCCCAGAAACAGCTTCTCATAGACCTTGGTCTCGAAGCCCTCGGGGTCGATGCGGTTCGGGTCGATCGGGAGCCCGGTCTTCTCGGCGGCTTCGCGCGCGATCTCCCGCGCCATGACGATCGCCGCGAGCGTCGTCCAGTGCTGGTCGGTCTTCAAAAGCAGCTCGTCGTACGAATAGCCGGACGCGTTGAGCACCTCGCGGCTGTCGATCGTGTCGATGCCGCGCGCGCGCATCAGGGACACGGCCTCGTCCGCGAACTCCGTGCCGTAATCGAGCTTTTCATAGCCCTCGGGGAACATCCCCTCGTCGTAGACGACCGGGTGCTCGTAGACGAACAGGAACGGGAGGTTCGGGTCGAGCAGGTCCTTGAGGTCCGCGATTTCGGAGACCTTCGGGACCGCGGAGACCGGGCCCTGCAGGTCGTACAGATGGCCGGTGTTCAGCTTGACCATCTGCGAGCCGCCGGTGTTGATCATCTTCTTTCCGAGCGCGTACTGGAACGCGGAGTTGACGTACCCCAATTCCTCCGACTTCCAGAGCGCCCCGCCGAGCTTGCTCTCCAAGGAGCGCAGCCTGGCGTTGAACAGGTCCATGCCGTTCCAGTGCTCCGGAAGGTAGGCCCTCAAGTAGTCCATGCGCCGGACGGCGTCGTAGATTTCGTCCCACTTCGTAAGAAGCGTCATCACGCTCATCAGCGCGATTGCCGCGACGAACAATACCGCCAGTATCCGGTTGACCCTTCCCTGAAAGGATGCGCGCCTCATTGCCGGCCTCCCCCGTCGATCGCCCGGCGCAGCTGCGTCGAGCTCGTCCCCTCGGTATACGGAAAATAGATGATCTTGACGCCGAGCGGCAGAAGCTCCCGCTCGTAGCGGTTGAACCGCTCGGTGCCCTTGTAGTCGCTGCCGACAAACAGCAGGTCGTAGCGAATCAAATCGTACATCTGGTCGTCCTCGTCGAGCGTCACGACGACCTCGTCGACGTATTTGCACGCGGCGATGAGCGCCATGCGCTCCTCGAGCGGTATATAGACCGGCTTGTTCTTGTGCCGCGAGGTCTCCGGGTGCACGCCGACGACGAGGTGGTCGCAGCACTGCTTCGCGCGCTTCAAAAGGTTCAAATGGCCGATGTGGAACAGATCGAACGTGCCGCTCAGGAAGCCGATTTTTCCGCGGTTTCCGCCGTCGACCCTGCCGGACGCGCGCTTGTGGGCGATGCTCTGCAGCGCGAACGCGTGCGGGTCGCTCCGGCAACGCTCGAGCACGCCTTTGTAGACCTCGTCGTAGAGCGGTATGAAGCGCGTCTCGCGCGCCCACATCCTTTTCAAAATCTCGTCCGCGAGCGGGCGCGTCTGATCGCGGTCCTCGGGCTTTCCCTCGAAGCCCGTGCCGCCGAAGTAGCCGGGGTAGACGCCGAGTATGCGGTTTTCGCTCCCGGCCTCCTCGAGCTCGGCGTTCAGCGCGTCGACGAGCTTTTCGACCGCGGCCTTCGCGGCGCCGTAGGCCGCCATCAGGGGCGACGGCAGCAGTCCCGCGATCGAGCCGAGCACCGCGCAGTAAAAATCCCGCGCTTCCCTGAGCCTCGGAAACGCTTTGTGCAGCGCGAGCGCGGCGCCCTCGGCGTTCAGCCGGAACGCGCGGGAGACCTCCGCGTCCGTCAGCGCGTCAAACGGCGCGACGCGGCCCGCGCCGGCGGTCACGATCAGCGCGTCGGCGCCTTCAAGCGCGTCCTCGAAGATCGACCAGTCGTCCGAGAGTATGTTGAACCGCACGAACCCGGGGCCCTCCGGCTCCGCCCGCCCGAGCACCGTCACCCGGTCGCCCTGTTCCATAAGCGCGTCCGCCATCGTCCGCCCGAGCCCGCCGGTTCCGCCCAAGATGACAACCTTTTTCATCGAATGCCCTCCGAGAGCCGGGCAGCGATGTAGGAAGCGACTGCCCCGGCCGCGCGCCCCGTCTCCGAGGCGCCGTAAAATTTCAGGATTTCCGCGCAGTTTTCCCGCGCGCCGCCGAGCTTTTCAAACAGCGCGTGCAGCTCGGCCTCCGTCCGCGCGACCCAATAGGGCGAGTCGTCGACGTCGAAGTACAGCCCCCGGTCGCGCGACACGTACGCCTCGCGGTCGGCCTGGTAGAGGATCACGGGCCTGCCGGTCAGCGCGAAGTCGCCCGCCGAGGACGAGTAGTCGGTGATCAGCATGTCCGCGGCCAGCAAAAGCTCCGCCATCTCCGGGTAGCCGGTCGCGTCGATCGCGCCGGGGCAGTCGACGCCGCTGTTCATGTCGTGGCCGCGCGCGAGGCAGAGCCAGCGGCTTCCGGTGATCTCCGAGAGCCTTTCAAGCGCCGCCTCCATCGAAAACGGGCAGGGCTGCCTGCCGCCGCGCGTCGCATCGCGAAACGTCGGCGCGTACAGAAGCAGCCGATCGTTTTCTCCCGCCCCGAGCGCGCTGCGGACCCGCTCCCTGAGCCCCTCCGGCGGGTCGACGAGCAGGTCGTTTCGCGGAAGCCCGACCTTCAGGACCGGCCCCGCGTACCGGAACGCCGAGCGGTACTGCCTCTCGCCGTAGTCCGAGCCCGCGACCGCGAGGTCGATCTGCTCCCCGTCCGGGAACGGCTCGTCCGGGTACGCGTCGAACAGCACCTTCTTGAACGCGCGGTCGCCGTGCCACGTCTGCACGTACACCTGGTTGCGGAACTTCAGCATGTAGTGCGCGCGGTTGAAGTTGTCGACGAGCACGCGCGCGGTCGAGACCATGTAGAGCGCCCGGAGCGTGTGCGCGCGCACGCATTTTATGTACGGCGGGGCGTTCTTCCCGCAGCCGTCGCGGAACTGCCAGACGATCTCCGCGTCCGGACAGAGCTTATGCAGCTCTTCCGAGATCGCGCGCGGGCTGTCGGAATAGCCCTTGCCCCGGAAGCTCGAGAACAGCACGCGGTGTTTGCGGACGCCCGTCCCATGCGAAAGGCGCATGAACGCGCGCCCGAGCACCCTTCGCGCGAACAGCGCGCCGCGCCGGACCGCGGGGTTCCGCTCCGCCCATCGCCTGACGTCCATCGCCCGCCTCCAGACCAACAGTATAGCAGACCCCGGCCGCGAGGTCAATTTCCGTCGAGTTTCTTGATGATGTATTCGCAGGCGGCCTCGGCGGCGCGGCCGGTCTCGGTCGTGCCGTAGAAGTCGAGTATCGCCCGGTCGTTCTCCCGGGCGAACTCGGGCGTCATCGCTTCGATCAGGGCCTCGAGCTCCTTCTGCGTGCGCGCGACGAGGTACGGCGAGTCCGTGACGTCGAAGTACAGCTCGCGGCTCTTCGCCTTATAGTCCTCGAGGTCGTCCTGAAACAGGAAGATCGGCCGCCCGGTCAGCGCGAAGTCGCCCGCGCAGGACGAGTAGTCGGTCACGAGCGCGTCCGCGATCAGCAAGAGCTCCGCCATCTCCTCGTGCCCGGCGGCGTTGACGATCCTGCCCTCGAGCGCGTCGACGGCGAGCCCTGCGCTCAGGTAGTGCGCGCGGAACAGGCACATCCACCTGTCGCCGGTGCGCCTCTCGAGCGCCCGGAGCGTCCGGTCCAAGTCGATCTGCGCGCGGTGGCGCTGCCATTTCACGAGCAGTTCGTCGCGGAAGGTCGGCGCGTACAAAAGCAGCTTCACGCCCTCCGGGATGCCGAGCGCCCGGCGGATCGCGGCCGCCTCCGCGGGGTCGTTCCGGACGAGCATGTCGTTTCGGGGATATCCCGCGCGCAGAAGCTCGCCCCCGTAGCGGAACGCCGAGCGGAACTGCCTCTCGCCGTAGTCCGAGCCGACGAGCCCGAGATCGCACTCCATCTCGAGCAGGAAGTCCCTCTCCGGGTGCATGTCGAAGCCGACCTTCTTGAACGCGCGGTCGCCGTGCCACGTCTGCACGTACACCTGCCCGGGCTTCCTGAAGCGAAAGAACGGGCGGAAGCTGAAGTTCGCGACCGTCACGCGCGCGGTCGCGAGCGTCGCAAGCGACCTGATGCTCATCCACCGCTCGGCCCTCGCGTAGCCGGGCAGCAGCTTCTTCTTCGCGTCGAAGTTCCGGAACATCCACACGATCTCGGTCTCCGGGCGCAATTCGTGCAGCTTCTCCGATATGTAGCGCGGGTTGTCGGAGTACGAGCGCGCGTCGAACGAGAGGAACACGGCGCGGTTTTTCCGGATTCCGCCGAGCCGGGCGATGCCCATGACCATACGCCGGTACAGGTGCGCGATCCCGCGCGCGACGGCATAGGCGGCCCCGCCCATGCGCTCGAACCTCTTGCGCAGCGCGCGGCTGTTCATCGGCGTGCCCCCCCTTGCGTCCATTGTGCCTATGGACACAGATTATAGCACAAAACGGCAAAAACCGCAACCCGCGGCGAATGCCACGATGTTGCGCTCTTTACACATGCGTGGTATAATCGTGGAATAATGGGGGTTTGTCGGCGCGCGGCCCCACATCATACGCTGCGGAGGAATTCGATGCAAGGGCAACGGGAACCGTGGGATGCGATCATCCGGCCGAAGAGCGGCTGGTTCGACATCAACTTCAAAGAGCTGGTCCGCTATTGGGACCTGACGATGCTTCTGGTCAAGCGCAACTTCACCGTGCTCTACAAGCAGACGATCCTGGGTCCGGCGTGGGTCGTCATACAGCCGCTGATGACGACGTTGGTGTTCACGGTCGTGTTCGGGGGCATCGCGGGGCTCCCGACCGACGGCATGCCTTCGTTCTTGTTCTACATGTGCGGCAACATCCTCTGGAGCTACTTCTCCTCGTGCCTGTCGGAGACCTCGAGGACCTTCATCAGCAACCGCGCGCTGTTCGGGAAGGTCTATTTCCCGCGGCTCGTGATGCCGATCTCGGTGTCGATCTCGAAGCTGATCAACTTCCTCGTGCAGTTCCTGTTCTTCATACTGTTCCTGATCTACTACGCGCTCAAGCCGAATTCGCCCGTGCACCCGAACTTCGCGATGATCGCGTTCACGCCGCTGTTGCTCATACAGACCGCGATCCTGGGCATGGGTTTTGGAATCATCATCTCGTCTTTGACGACGAAGTACTGGGACCTCAACATGCTCGTCGGCTTCGGCGTGCACCTGTGGATGTACGCGACGCCGGTCGCCTACGCCTCGTCGCTCGTCATGGCCAAGCACCCGCGCCTGATCGGGCTCTACATGTTGAACCCCATGACGCCGATCATCGAGTTTTTCCGAAGCGCCTACCTGGGCGTGGAGAACATAAGCCTCCACTACATGCCGCTGTCCGTCGGCGTGACGCTTGTGGTGATGTTTCTGGGGCTTGTGCTGTTCTCCCGCGTGGAGAAGACGTTCATGGATACGGTGTGACGGAAAGGAATTTTTGCGATATGACGGACCGAACTCTTGAAATCGACGGCGTTTCGAAGCGATACCGGCTGGGCTCGATCGGCGGCCGCACGCTGCACGGCGACCTGACGAGCTGGTTTGCCCGCGTCCGCGGCAAGGAGGACCCGAACCTGAAGATCGGCGCTTCGCCGCGCCCGAGCGCGAACGCGACGTTCATGGCGCTCGACGGGGTCAGCTTCTCGGCCGACCGCGGCGACGCGCTGGGCATACTCGGCCGCAACGGCGCCGGCAAATCGACGCTTCTGAAGCTGATCTCGCGCATCACCGCGCCGACCGAGGGCGAAATCCGCATTCGCGGCCGCGTCGCGAGCCTGCTCGAGATCGGCACCGGCTTTCACCACGAATTGACCGGGCGCGAAAACGTCTACTTAAACGGCGCGATACTCGGCATGAGCCGCGCGGAGATCACCTCGAAGATCGGCGAGATCATCGAATTCTCCGAAATTGAGCAATTTATAGACACGCCGGTCAAGCGGTACAGCTCCGGCATGTACGTAAAGCTCGCGTTCGCGGTCGCCGCGCACCTCGACCCGGACGTATTGATCTGCGACGAGGTGCTCGCCGTCGGCGACCTGACGTTCCAGCAGAAGTGCCTGGGCAAGATGAGCGACGTCGCGCGCGGCGGGCGGACGGTGCTCTACGTCAGCCACAACATGCGCACCGTCAACCAGCTCTGCTCGCGCGCGATCTACCTCGAGCGCGGAAAATTGCTCTACGACGGCGGCGTCGCGCGCGCGATCGACCTCTACGCCGGGAGCGGGCTGCGCACCGTAGACCGCGACCTCGACGGCATGCCGCGCGGGAAGCTGCAGGGGCTCCTGATCCGGATGCTCTCGATGCGCATACTCGGCTCCGAGACGATGGAATATCAGATGGACGACGTGATGGAATTCCAGGTCAGGTTCCGCTCGGACGCGCAGGAGAGCCGGCTTCGGCTTCGGCTGATGCTCAAGAACAACTCGTCCTCGCCGGTCGCGATGACGCAGACGGAGGCGTTTGAAGTGAAGCCCGGCGACCGGCCGACGCTCACGATCCGGTTCCCGCTCGAGGGGATCGCGCCGGGCGAGTACGGCATCAAGCTCGCGCTCGTCGGCGGCGACCCGCGCGGCCGGAGCGCGAACTACGATCTCATCGAGGACGTCGGCCACTTCATCATCACCGACGACCCGTCGCGCACCGAGGGATTCCTGTGGCAGGAGCCCGTCTGGGGCAACTTCCGGCTCGGCCGACTGGAGATGGAAATTAAATGATTTCGCCCGCAAAGACGGTCGCCGCGATACACGACCTGAGCGGCGTCGGGCGCTGCGCGCTGACGGTGGTGCTGCCGGTGCTCTCGGCGATGGGCGCGCAGGCGTGCCCGGTGCCGACGGCGATCCTCTCGGCGCACACGGCGTTCGACGGCATCGCGTCCCTCGACCTTACGGACTTCCTGCCCCGCTACCTCGACCACTGGACAAGGCTCGGGCTCCGGTTCGACTGCGTCTACGCCGGCTACCTCGCGAGCCCCGGGCAGGTTCAGATCGTCGCGGATTTCCTCGACGGACAGCCGGCGGCCATGCGGGTGCTCGACCCCGTCATGGGTGACGACGGGGCGCTCTACCAAGGCATGGCCGCCTCGATGCCCGAAACCTGGCGCAAACTGGTGTCAAGGTCGGACGTGATCACCCCCAATCTGACCGAGTACGCGCTGCTCGCCAAAGAGGAGTTCTCGCTCCGCCCGCGCACCGAGCGCGAGGCCGGACAGATGCTTTCGAACCTTCTCGACATGGGCGCGGGGAGCGCGGTCATCACGAGCCTTCCGATGCCCGGCGGCCCCGCGAACGCCTACATGCGCGCGGACCGAACGCTCGGGCTCCGCCCCTATGAGCGGCTTCCCGCGCACTACCCCGGCACGGGCGATCTGTTCGCAAGCGTGCTGACCGGCGCCCTGCTCGCGGGCGATCCGCTTTCAAGGGCGGTCGAGCGCGCGACGGACTTCACAAGCCGCGCGGTCGCGCGCTCGATGGAGACGGCTGTCCACGTCAACTACGGCGTCGACCTCGAGCCGCTCCTTCCTCTGTTGTCCATGTAATCCCCGGCCCGGACGGCAACTTTCGCCTCCGGGTCTTTTCCATCCTCCGCCTCGAGGACGCGCTCAAAAGCCCGACATGGGTCATCGGTTTCCCTCCTAACGGGTCGAAAAAAGCGTTGCGAACCGCTGCGGCGCTTCGTCTGACGTCGCCCCGGCGGGGAGCGTCGGCCTGCCTGCGTGGCTTTTGCCGCCCAAATCTCCTCCGCGCGCAGACTCTGTCGTTGGTCGCGCCGGAAGCTCCGGTCGCGCCGGAAGCTCCGGTCGCACCGGAAGCTCCGGTCGCACCGGAAGCTCCGGTCGCACCGGAAGTTCCGGTCTTTTCGGTCAGGGAGGGTCCCGCGTAGCGCGATATCGGAGGATTCGCGCGACGAGGCAGGTCATGTCGTCGCGCCGCCCGCCGCTTGCCGCGACCTCCTCGGCCGCGCGGAGGATCGCGTCTGCAAGCTCGTTCGGCGGAAGCGTCGCGTGGGTCAGGAGAATCTGCTCCAGATAGCCCTCCGCGCCGTTCTCCATCGCGCCGTCGGTCCCCATCACAATCAGGTCGCCGGGGCGCAGTTCGATGTCGAACGCGGAGGGAACCACCCCTTCGAGCACGCCGAGCGGCAGCCGCCCGCCCTCGACCGGGATCACCTCGCCGCCGCGCACGATCAGGGACCGGCTCGCGGCCAGCTTCAGAAAGTCCGCGCGGCGCCGGACAGGGTCGATCAGGCACAGGTCGACCGTCGCGTACATGTCGCCGTCGCTTCTGAAAAGCATCAGCTCGTTGACGGTCTGGAACGCGGTCTCGGGGTCGACGCGCGCCGCCAGAAATTTCCACAACAGCCTCGCGGCCCGCTCGCTCTCCTCGCGCGCGGCCTCGCCGCTGCCCATGCCGTCGGAGAGCAACATCATCGTGCGCCCGTCCGGCAGCGTCCGCAGGATGTGCGCGTCGCCGCTCGGCGTCCCCGGCGACATCGACATCGCGCTCGCGCCCCAGCGGATGGAAAGCGCCCTGCGCGCCGGCTCGGGCCTCTCCTGCCGAAGCGCCATGTCCTTCAAAATCTTCTCCGCCTGGAAAAACAGCCCGCCGGAAAACACGCCCTCCTCGCCGCGCCGCCGGCGGAGGGCCCGAAGCTGCTCCTCGACGAGGGAGGGGAGCCTGTCCCCCCTGCGGCACACGCGCATCACGTCCGGCGGCACCTCGCCGTCGGGCCGGAGGCCGTCGTTGAACACCGCGGCGTCCGAGATCGCCCTGCACAGAAGCCGCACCGCGCGGTCGTCCTCGCCGGCCCAGCAGTCCTTATATCCGGAGCAGTCGTCGCACAGCTTTTCGCGCAGGTCGGAAAACACCGTCTGCTCGTCCATGACGGCCGCGTTCCCGACGCCGGCGGCGAGCTCCCCGAACGCCGCGCCGAGGCTCCGGAGCGCGTTCGCCGCCTCCTCGCGAAGCTGTCTCCCCGGCTCGTCTACGAAGAACACGCACGAGCGCAGCCACTTCAGCCATTCCTCGGGCGCGGCGACGTACAGCCCCGCCGCGATCGCGGGCGCGACCGGCCCCGGAAACATGTCCGGCGCGTACAGCCCCGCGAGCCCCGTCGCCAGTACGAACCCCGGCGCGGCCCAGAGCCGGCCCCGGTTCGAAAGCAGCCCCGCGACCGCGCCGCCGAGCGACAGCGACACGGCGAGTATCGCGTTCGAGCCGCCGGACAAAAGCGCCATGCCGGTCAGCGCGCCCATCATCGCGCCGAGCCCCGGCGAGCTGTCCGCCGCCGCGATCGCGACGAGCGAGGCGAGCAGGAACGCGCCCGGCTCCCAGACCTCGCGCAGGCCCATCAGCGCGGCGAACAAGAGAAGCGTCGCCGGAGCCCGCGCCTCCGCGTGCATGCGCACCTTCGTCGGCCGCCACTTGAGCAGCGCCTGGAACGCCGCCGCCGACACCGCCGCGACGACCGAGGCGACCAAGAGCAGCACCATCCGGTACGCCTCGAGCTCCGTGCGCAGAAGCCCCGGCAGGAAGATCGCGGCGCCGGCGAGCACCGGGCCCGCCGCGCTTTCGGGCACCTTGCGCTGGGAGGGGAGCCTGTCCATCATCAGCGCGCCCAGCATTGCAAGCGCGCAGCCCGCCGGGAGCAACAGGTCGATTTCCCAGATCGGGAAGCGCAGCGCGCCGAGCAGTGAGCCCAGCAGAAGCGCGGCCGCGCTCTCGCCGGTCGCGAGCCCCGCCGCGAACAGCCCCAGCCCGAACGGGGAGAGCCCCAGCGCCATCCGCGCCCGCGAAAGCAGCGCCGCCGCGGCGAACACGCCCGCCGCGCGCAAAAGCCTCCTTCCCCCAATGCGTGAAAGCGCCTGCGCACCCAACACGATCCATTCCCCCTTCGTGGATTGCTAAACTCTTTTTGTTCATCGCGTGGCAACTTTATATGACCCCGCCGCGGAAAAGATGCGCTTGTCGAAGAAGCGTCCGTTTGTCTTCAAATTTCGTTCACGTTTCGTCCCTTCTCATTGCCGATCGGATGTGTTATGATGTATTCGGAAAAATATGCCGAGAATGTATGGAGGACAACGATGCTGCGCGTGCTCACGGGGCGGAACTACCTGCTGAACGCGGCGCTCGTCCGGGAAACCGGCCGGGCGCTTGCGGAGACCGACCGCGCGCTGATCGCGGTCGTGCCGAAGCAGCTGACGCTCGAGACGGAGCTTTCGCTTCTGAAGGGATTGAACCTGCAGGGCTCGTTCCGGCTGCGCGTATTGAGCCCCGAGCGGCTGTGCGCTATGATCTTCTCCGCCGCCGGGTACCCGGAGGGCGCGCGCATCGACGAGCGCGGGCGCGTGATGCTGCTCTCGAAGGCCTTGAAGGAGCTCCGGGGCAAACTGACGCTCTACCGCGGCGCCGAGGCGCGGCGGGGCTTCGTGCTGCGCGCGGCGAAGCAGTTGGAGCAGTTCCGGCAGGCCGGGGTGTCGCCGGACGAGCTCTCGCGCTCGGCGGAGTCGACCGGCGGCGCGCTGAAATTGAAGCTCCAGGACATGGCGCGCATACTCGAGGCCTACGCGGCGGCGCTCGAGGGGCGGTTTCAGGACGGCGAGGCCGAGTTCCTGCTCGCCGCCGAGCGCGCCGGGGACGCCGCGTTCCTCGCGGACGCGTCGCTGTGGTTCTACGGCTTCGACCTGATGCCGCCGACGATGCACGCTCTGATCGCCGCGATCGCGAAGCATACGGACGCGACCGTGCTCTTGCCGCTCGACGGAGACGAGCGCGCGCGCGACCGCGACCTGTTCCGGCCGCTGGACGCCTCGATGCAAAGGCTGATCAAGGACGCGCGCGGGAAGAACGCCGCCGTCGCCCGGGAGAGCGTCGAAGGCCCCGACCCCCGCGCGGAGGAGCTCAGGCACCTCGGGCGCGAGCTGTTCTGCCACCCCGCGCACCCGCATCCCGAGAGGCCCCGGCATGTGCAGCTCTACGAGGCGCGCAACCCGCGCGACGAGGCGCGCTTCGCGGCGGCGCTCGTTCGCAGGCTCGCGCGCACGCGCATGTGGCGCTACAACGACATACGCGTGCTCTGCCCGGGCATGGACGCCTATCGGGAGCCGCTGCGCGAGGCGTTCGCGGCGTGCGGCGTTCCGATCTTCCTGTCCGAGGGGCGCCCCTGCTCGCGCCACGCGCTGGTCGAGTGCCTCCTGACGGCATTGAAGCTGATTTCCGGCGGCTTCCGCGACGGCGACCTGTTCGCGTTTTTGTCGACCGGCTACCCGGACCTGTCCCCGGACGACGCGGACCGGCTGAAGAACTACATCACGGGCTACGGCGTCCGCGCGGGCTCGTTCTTCAAGCCCCTCCGCCGCGGGCCGGAGGCGCTCGTCTCCGCGCTCGAGCCGCTGCGCCGGCGCGCGATGGAGCCGGTCGTGCGGCTTCGCTCCGCGCTCCGGGAGGCGAAGGACCTCCGCGGGCAGCTGACCGCCGTGTTTTCGTTCCTCGAGGACATCGAGGGTTACGAGAAGGGCGTCGAGCGCCAGCGGCGGCTCGCGGGCGAGGGGCTGTTTGAATTGGCGGGCGAGGAGGCGCAGGTCTGGAACCGGCTGCTCGGCGCGCTCGACCAGATGGACGCGCTGATGGGCGGCGCGAAGTTGAAAATCTCCGAGCTCGCCGACCGGCTGTCGGAGTCGCTCGACGCGTCGGTCGTAAAGCCGCTGCCGCAGTCCGGCGACGCGGTGTACGCGCAGGATTTGACGCGGCTGTCGATGCTGCCGGCGAAGGCGGTGCTCGTGCTCGGACAGGTCGACCGCGCGGCGGGCGCGCCGGAGGGCCTGCTGACCGACCGGCAGGTCGAGGCGCTCTCCGAGGCCGCCGGCAAGTACGTCGGCCCGACCGCCGCCGACGCGTCGCGCAGCCGCCTGTTTTACATCAAGGCCGGCATCGAGATGGCGACCGACTACGTGCTCGTGAGCTTTCCGCTGTCCGGCATCGACGACGCCGCCGAGCGGCCCGGCCCGGTCGTCCGGCAGCTTCGCGAAATCTTCCCCGGGCTGCGCGCGCGCGGCGGCGTCGGAGGGGACGAGCGCGCGGACGAGGTGCTCTACGAGGCCCCCCGCGCGGCGCTTCGGCAGATCGCCTTGGCGCTTTCGGAGGGCGCGCTCTCCCGGGAGCAGCGCCGGGCGCTTCAGGCGCTCTCCGCGATCCCCGCGGCGCGCGAGGGGCTTCGAAGGCTCTCCGGCGCGCTGAAATTGCGCTCCGCGGCCGACCGGCTCCGCCCGGACACCGCGCGCCAAATCTACCGGGGACTGCAAAGGGCGAGCGTCTCGCGGCTGGAATCGTTTGCGCTGTGCCCGTTTAAGCACTTCGTGCGCTACGGGCTGAGCCCGGTCGTCGTCGAGCCGTACGCGCTGACGCCGCGCGACGAGGGCGTGTTCTTCCACGACGCGGTGCGCGGCTTCCTCGCGCGCGCGATGGACGGCGAGGGCTTCGACCCCGAGAGGGCCGAGGCGCGCATGGACGGCATCGCCGAGGCGCTGCTCGCGCCGATGCGCGAGGGGCCGTTGGGGCAGTCCGCGGTCTCGCTCGCCGAGGAGAGGCGCTTGAAGGGCGTCGCGCGCACCGCCGCAAAATTGATCGCGGAGCAGCTCGAGAGGAGCCGCTTCCGCCCGGTCGGGCTCGAGCTGCGCTTCGGGCCGGAGGACGGCGACGCGGCGCTCCTCGTCGGCTCGGGCGCGGACTGCGCGCTGTACGGCTCGATCGACCGCGTCGACGAGTGGGAGGAGGGCGGCAAATACCTGCGCATACTCGATTACAAGCGCGGCGCGCGCGCGTTCAACCTCGCGGAGGCGTACTGCGGATTGCAGCTGCAGCTGCTGATCTACCTCGCGGCGGCGGCGAGGAAGCGCGGCGGGGTGCCGGCGGGGGCGTTCTACTTCCGGCTCGACGAGGGCTACGTGCTGACGCAGCAGACCGACCCGGCGGCGGTCGACGAGCTCCGGCACAAGGAGCTGCGGATGGAGGGGCTGCTGCCCGACGACGACCGCCTGCGCGAGGCGATGTCGCCCGACTGCGAGCGGTTTTTCAAGACCCGGGGCTTCTCCGCGAACACCGACGCGATCGCAAGGCTCGCCCGGCACGCGCTTTTGATGGCGGGAAAGCACGTCGACGGCATACGCTCCGGCGAGGCCGCGCCGTCCCCCGCGCGCACGAAAAAGACCGACGCCTGCGCGTACTGCGCGTGGAGGACCGCGTGCCTGTTCGACGAATCGCTCGACCGCGGCCGCGTCCGGCGCGCGTCGGCGAACCCGGAGGACATCGGCGCGCTGCTCGACGGTGATAGATAATGTCACAATTCGCTGCTATAATGGTT
>Ga0123330_1003062_pt1 | contig 14185 bp, 14 predicted proteins | sample BioC13SIPDNA_2_FD_89704 | JGI IMG/M metagenome (GOLD analysis project Ga0123330, IMG submission 89704) | Anaerobic biogas reactor microbial communites from Washington, USA - Biogas_R2_A C13 SIP DNA | ecosystem: Engineered > Bioreactor > Anaerobic > Unclassified | place: Washington, USA... | reverse complement strand
CCTGGAAAAGCTGTTCGGCGACGAGACAGCCATCTGCGGTAGCACCATCGGCACAGCAGCACGACAGGCGGCGCGTCACATCCGTGAACGCGAGGGCAACCTTTGGAGCCAGTTTTCGAGCGGGCTGATGTGGGGGGGCGAACGCCTCAGGCGAGCACTGAGGCGGCGCATCTAGCGCTGTTTCTGCCCTTCCGATTGTGCTATAGTACCCGCATGGTAACCACAGAGCCCCGCAGACCACACACGCTCGTTGATCTAGCACAGCGCATTGAGGGCGCTGGTTTGCGCACACCTGCACTGGCGCTGCTAGCTATCTTTGCGCCATTGGCGGGCATCGGGCAGCAGCTCCTGCTGCTCAGCCAACCTCTCTGGGCAGCAGGCCAGGCCGAGCGTTGGATGGATGCGCTTGGTGAGCCAGGCGCCCTCGAGGCGCTGACAGACCTCCTATCACAAAGCGAGGGCACGTGACAAGCCCCAGCTTTGCGCATCAACTCGTTGACGTGGGCCTGCTGCTGTTGCTCGGAGCCTGGGCGTCGCTGTTACTGCTGCTGGAATGGCGTCGACGCCCTCAAACACCGATGCGCGTCCCGAGGCTCTATGCCCAGTTGCGCGTTGCCATCGATCGTGCTATCGAAACGGGTCGGAGCATTCACCTCGCCCTTGGCAGCCGCTCTTTGCCTGACGCTGCAGACGAGGCCACTGTGGCTATGGCCCTCGTGCACGCCACTTTGCAAGAACGAGACCATGACGCCACGCCGAACCTCGTCTCGTGTGGCGATGGGACGCTGTACGCCCTGGCCGCAGGCGCTGCGCCTACATCAGCAGCCCATGCGATCATGCTTGGCGTTGAACAAGCAGGCTACGCCGTCGGGGCCTGGCGAGCGCTAGCAGGGCAGCGTTTGGCAGGCCAGATGCTGGCTGGGCCAACAGGGGCCGAAGGCCTACTCTTGGCCGAGGGGCGCATCGACGCTGCGCCCGACGGGCTCGCTGGCGCCGCACGTATGGACGACGCCGGCGTGCTCATGCTGGGCAGCTCAGCGTGGGTCGTGGGTGAGGACTATTACGCTGCGAGCGCTCACTCCAGCGACCCCAGCCACACGGGCGGGCTGGCGTTACAAGACATCGTGCGGTTGCTGCTCGTTTTGGTAATGCTTGCAGGGCTGGCGCTGCGCCTACTGGGCTGGTGGGGCATCTGATGCGCCGCGTGATTTCGGTGAGCCTGGTGGCATTGACGGGGCTGCTGGTCGTTGTTGATGGCTTTGTGCCGGCGCTGGGCCTGGCGCCTGTGAGACTGGCGCTGGTTGACGGCGCCGTTGTACTGGGAGCCTTTGCCTTGATCGCAGGTGTGCTCAACCTGCTTGGCTGGCACCTGCGGCAGATACGCATCCGCAATAGCCCCGCTCAGAGTGCCTTGCTGATCGTAGCGCTGGTGGGCACGGCAGCCGTCATCCTGGTGTCGCCGAACGGTCTGGCAGCTGACTGGACCTATGCTCATATATACGTGCCGGTGCAAGCCAGCCTCATGGCGCTATTGGCGTTCTATGCTGTCTCAGCGGCCTATCGCACTCTTGCGTTGCGCACGCCCGATGCGGTCCTACTTATGGTGAGCGCCGTGCTACTGTTGCTGTTACAGCTTCCCTTCGCTGCCGCGGTTTCACCCGTGCTCGCCGATCTGCGAAAGTGGTTGTTCCATGTGCCCGTCGCAGGCATCATGCGCGGCGTGCTTATCGGAGCCGCGCTGGGCGCCATCACAGTCTCTCTGCGCGTATTGCTGGGGCGCGACCGACCCCAGTTGAGCGAGTGAGATGATGAGGTTCGCCTGCCCCGTGTGCCGCAGTGAACATCCGGCCTCGGCTGTCACCTGCTCAAACTGCGGGCATGATCTCGGAGCCTCACGTCTACTGATCTGCCCCACCTGCAAAACCCTCAACGCGGGCAGCAACCGACGATGCCGCCACTGCGGATCGCCGCTTAAAGAGAGCGCCATCACGGCGCCACCAGAACCCACATCAACCTCAGACAAGCCCTCTCGCCTAGAGCCTGCCGTGGCGCAACTGCCCGATCTGCCCGCCGATCCGCTGGCAGAGGTCGCGGCGCCACTAGGCCTGTCTGCAGGCATGGCCGTTCGCGGGCGCGCCACTTTGCCCAGACCACACGAGCCAGATGAGGCCGAGCATTATGACGCCGAGCTCCTGGCGCATCTTGTCAGCGAGCCTGCGTCGCTGAACGAGGGCGCCCGTCAACTGAGGCAGCCCCTGCGAGCGGGGCTACCCCGCTCGTGGCGGGCAGTGCTCTACGTGCTGGTGCTGTTCGCAGCCCTTGCACCACTGCTCGTACCCTTCAGCAATGAGTGGATCACCCCACGCGACGAGGTGTTGCGGCTGACCACCACTGTGGCCGATCTCTCGGCTGGTGCGCCGGTGTTGCTGGTATGGGCCTACGATGCCAGCTATGGCGGCGAGATCGATCCCCTGGCGGGGGCCCTGCTGCAAGATCTTGGCGGCCGTGCTGCCCAGGTCGACGTCGTCGCCATGTCGCCCGCCTGTCTGGGCCAGGCGCGCCTCGTCGCGGCAGAGACCGCCGCAGACGTTGCCCTGTTGGGCTATCTGCCCACGGGTGCGGCAGGCTGGCGCTTGCTGGCCGAGGACGGCCAGAGGTCGCTGCTGGGCGCCCAGGCCGACCGGCCTTTCGAGGCGCTATCGCACTATGCCTTGGTGGTGCTGCTGGCTAATGATGCAAACTCCGTGCGCGGATGGGTCGAGCAGGCAGGGGCGGCCAGTGGCGTGGCACCAATGACCATCGTGCCTGCTCGCAGTGAAGCGTCGCTGCAGCCCTACCGACAGAGCGGCCAGTTGGGGGCCGTGTTGGGCGCTGGATGGGCTGCGTCAGAGTATGAGGTGGCAGCCAGCTTGCCAGGCGAAGGCGTCTCACGGGCCACAGGGCTGGCCGCGCTGTCTATGGTGATCGTGACCATGACCGCGGCAGCCATGCTGGTGGGGCCGGGCCGCCAGGATGCTCCGGAGAGCCACCGATGAACGCCCTTTTTGACTCTTTCGGTCTTTCGCTGGAGCAGATCTCAGGTCTGGCCACCAGCCTGTTGGCGGTGCTGCTGACGCTGGCCACAATGAGTCGCCTGTTGCGAGAGAACCTGTTTTCACGGCTGGCCCAGCTCCTGTTTGTGGGCGTTGCGGCGGGTTACGCCGTGGGCCTGGCCTGGTGGCACATCCTCTGGCCCCGACTCGTCATCGTGATGGCCGACCCCCTCGGCCAATGGCCACTGACGCTCGCTATGGCCCTCGGCCTGCTGCTGCTCGCCCGAGGCTTTCGGCCGGCCTCAACGCTGGGCGATGCACCGGTGAGCATTCTGCTCGGCGTGGGTGTGGGGTTGGCCCTGGTAGGCGCTGTACGCGGCACGCTCGTGCCACAGGTTCTGGTGGCGATGTGGGGCGCTACGACGCCAACGAATAGCCCTCGCTGGATTGGCATTGCGAGCCCGATCATTCTGACCCTGGTCACCGTTGCCACTCTGGCAGCCTTACCATCAGCGGCGCGAGCGTGGACTGCCGGGCGCCATCGACCGTGTGCTCCAGGCCCTGGGCGCCGTGGGCCGCCGTCTGGTGATTGTGGCCCTTGGCGCTGTGCTTGCCGGCGCATGGGTGACGTTCTTTGCGGCGTTGCAGGGCCGGGTGGCCCTGGTACAGCGGTTCATTTCTGAGATCGTGGCCCTGTGGAGCCAGACCCCATGAGCCAGCCACAGCAGCCCGAGTCGTTTCTGGCGGCCGATATCGGCAGCACCCTAACGCGGGTGTGCCTCATCGATCGTGTTGAGGGCATCTACCGCCTGGTGGCGCATAGCCAACATCCCACCCGGGGCGAGGATGGCATCGACGCCAAGCAGGCGGTTGTGGGCGCGGTGAGGCGCCTTGAGGAGATCGCGCACCGCACCCTGCTGGACGACGCCGGCGAGATGATAAGCCCCGAACGCGATGATGGCACAGGCGTCGACGCTATGGTGGCCTGCAGCAGCGCCGCCAAGCCACTGCGTTGCGCCGTGATCGGGCTAACCGCTGACCTGAGCCTGCAAGGCGCCGTCCGCGCGTGCACCGGAGCGCTGGCGCAGGCCACCACGACGCTGGCCCTGGGCGCTCTGCGACGGGCCGCAGAATTGGCGCCATTGCTCGGCCTAGCTGATTCACCGCCAGAGGCCATCATTTTGTCTGGCGGCTTTGACAACGGCCCTATAGCGCCACTAACAGCCGGCGCCGAGTTACTGGCTGCCGTGCTGGCCGACCTTCCAGCGCACGAGCGCCCAGTCATCATCTACGCCGGCAACCAAGAGGCGCGCCGGCCCGTGGCTCGGGCGTTGGGAGATGATCTGACGCTGGCCGTCGTCGACAATGTGCGCCCCAGCGAGGGGATCGAGAGCCCCCGAGAGCTGCAGCGAGAGTTGCTGCGGCTCTACGGCGAGCGGCTACAATTGGTTCCCGGCATGGCGGCCTTGCAGCGCTGGTGTAGCGTGCCCGTGCAGAGCTCGCCCGATGCTCTTGCGCTGGCGCTGCAGTATCTGGCGAAACGCCATGACCCCTCGACAAGCCTGTTGGGCGTGGATGTAGGCGGCAACCACACCGCAGTGATCGGTGTCGGCAAGAGGGGGGTGAACCTCACCCTGCGGGGCGGCCTCGGCACGGCTGCCGGCCTTGACGGTGTGCTGGCCTCTGCCAGCCTGGACGATCTGCGGCGCTGGCTGCCGCTGGATGTGTCTCTGGATACTCTGACGGCATATCTCGAGAATGCGCGCCTGTGGCCTTTTACGCTGCCGCAGACGCTGGATGACCTGCTGGCATTACAGGCAGCTGCGCGCGAGGCCTTGCGACAGACCTTTGCCGAGTGGCAGGCAGCGTCTCTGGCAGAGCCGCTCAGGCTAGACCTGATCGCTGGGCGAGGAGGCGTGTTATCGGGCTGCCCCCACCCTGGCCTCGTGGCGCTGATGCTGCTCGATGGGCTCCAACCGGTGGGCCTGGCGCAACTCGTCTATGATCGTGACAGTGTCTGGCCACAGCTCGGAGCCGTGGCCGCCGTGGCGCCTCTGGCCGCCAGCCAGGTGCTCAATCGCGATGGCCTGGCGCACCTGGGCACCGCCTTGTGCCTGAGCGGCTCTGTGCGCACCGGCGAGCGCGCGTTACGGTTGCGGCTCGAAACACCCGGTGGTCCCGATCACACCTATGAGGTAGCGGCCGGCGAGGTACGTTGCGTGCCGCTGCCGAGTGATGCAGAGGCCAGTGTCAAACTATGGCCACATCCGCGGCTCGACGTGGGGCTTGGGCCAGGCGCTCCGGCGCAGGCGCAGGTTCAGGGGGGCGCTCTGGGCCTGATCATCGACGCCCGCGGCCGCCCGTTACAGGTCCCAGTCGATCCGCAGGAGCGCGCTGCTGCGCAGCGTCGCTGGAACAATGGGCTGGGCAGACGATGAGCCGATCGCTCTGGATCGGCGAATGGACACATACGCAAAGCTGCAGTCGATCGCTGGTATCGCCGGGCGAGGTTGTGTCTGCTGATAGGTGTGTGGGCATCAGCATCGCTCGAGGCCCACTGATACTTATCGATGTCGCCACGCCTCTGGGGCTCGCGCCTGACGATGTGAGGCGGGCTCTTGCCGTAAGCGTCGGGGACGCTGTCCATCGCGATCAAACGCTGGCGTCGCTCAGGCGACGATACAGGCGCCGCTCCGTGCGCGCGCCAGACGCAGGGCTAGTGCAAGGCATAGTGGGCGGGTACCTCTTGCTTCGACTGCCGGACGTTGAGACCCAGATTCTGGCAGGAGTGGCGGGGACGGTATCTGACGTGACGGCAGAGGGCCAGGTCAAGGTAAAGTGCAACGGCACGCGTATCCACGGTGCTTGGGGCGATGGCGGAACGGGCCGCGGTCCGCTCGCACTGACCACTGAGGGTGCCGATGGCGAGCTCACCTGGCAAAAGGTGAGTCGGCACCTCACCGGCTGTGTGCTGGTTGGCGGCTGGTTGGGCGAAGAGCGCGCCATTTTGCGTGCCCGCCAGTTTGGCATCGCAGGCCTGCTGGTGGGGGGCATCGCCGCGCCGTTGGCACGCCATACGGGCTGGGGGCTGCCTATCGTGGCCACCGAGGGGGTGGGCGTGCCCCATATGGCCCCGACGTTTTACCGGGCTCTCCAACAACGCGCTGGGTGCGTGGTGCAGCTGCAGGGCGGCTGCGCCGAGGGTGGGCCCATGGCGAGTATTAGCCATGCCGTCAGCCAGGGGGCAGAGAACAGCGCTCTCGCGGTGGGCGCAGGGGTTCGGCTCACTCGCGGCCCCTATCTGGGGTACGAGGGACGGATCAGCGCTCTCCCAGAAGGGCTGCAGCGCACAGCGCTGGGCGGTCTGACCGAGGGGGCGCAGATTGCGCTGCCCGCTGGGCAGCGGCTATTCGCCCCGTGGGAGAATTTGGAGGTACTACCCTGAGCCGGGCCATCGAGCGCCCCGTTTGTGTGGCCCACAGCCGATGCTATAATCCGACTCTGAGCAAGGGGGCGCATATGCTTACACGTGAAACGGTGCTGCACATTGCCGAGCTTGCCAAGTTGGAGCTCGCCGAGCACGAGACGTCATTGTATGCCGAACAACTATCCGAGATCCTCGCCTATGCCGAACGTCTGAACGCTCTCGACACCGATCACATCGCACCGACGGCACAGGCCATCTACCGACGCAATGTGATGCGGCCAGACGAGCCTAGACCCTCTCTGTCCCCCGATGAGGCCCTGGCGAATGCACCGCAGCGCCAGGATGACCTCTTTCGCGTTCACCAGATTCTCGATTAGCTTCGCAGACCCTGGCGGAGGAAATGCCGCTTGAACCTACATGACCTGACCATCCACCAGGCCCAAGAGCTGCTGGCAAGCGACGCTGTCACGTCAGTGTCCCTCACCGAGGCGCTGCTGGCGCGCATCGCCGCGGTGGACACGGATCTTCATGCCTATCTCCACGTCGCATCTGAGCAGGCCCTCGCTCAGGCGCAAGAGGCCGACGAGCGTCGCGCTCGCGGCGCCTGCGGGGCGCTGCTGGGCATCCCCCTGGCGATCAAAGACGTCATTTGCACCCGCGGCCTCGAGACGACGGCGGGCTCGCGCATCCTGGCGGGGTTTAGACCAGTCTATGATGCCACGGTGATCGCCAAGCTCCGAGAGGCTGGAGCCATCATCCTTGGAAAGACCAACACCGACGAGTTCGCCATGGGCTCCTCGACCGAGAACTCGGGCTACGATACCACCCGCAACCCGTGGGACCGCGACCGCGTGCCTGGCGGATCGAGCGGTGGCAGTGCCGCGGCTGTTGCTGCGAGCATGTGCCTGGGTGCGCTCGGATCGGATACAGGGGGGAGCATTCGCCAACCGGCAGCATACTGCGGCGTAGTTGGCCTCAAGCCCACCTACGGCCGTGTATCGCGCTATGGTCTGATTGCCTTTGCCTCGTCGCTCGACCAGATCGGCCCCATCGTCAAAGATGTGACCGATGCTGCTCTGCTGTTGCAGGCCATTGTCGGGCATGATCCGCAGGATGCCACCTCTGTTGAGATGCCTGCACCCAACTATGCGGCAGCGCTCGGCCAGGGTGTAGCAGGAATGCGCTTGGGTGTACCGCGCGAGTACATGGTCGATGGTATGGCAGCGGGGGTGCGCCAGGCGGTTGAGGCGGCACTCGATGTGTGGCGCGAGTTGGGCGCCGACATTGTGCAGGTTTCTATGCCCCACGCCGAGTATGCCCTGCCAGCCTACTATCTGATTGCGCCGGCCGAGGCCTCGGCCAACCTGGCGCGATTCGACGGCGTTCGCTATGGCTACTCGCATCCCGACACCGACGACATCTGGGATGCCTTTCGTCGTACCCGCGCCGTGGGCTTTGGCGATGAGGTCAAACGACGCATCATGCTGGGCACGTATGCGTTGTCGGCAGGCTACTATGACGCTTACTACCTCAAGGCGCAAAAAGTGCGTACCCTGATCAAGCGTGACTATGACGAGGCGCTACAACAGTGTGATGCGCTGATAGCGCCCACCACACCCAACATCGCCTTCAGAATCGGCGAGCTGATCGACGATCCGCTGCAGATGTACCTCGAGGACATTTTCACCCTCGCGCTGAACCTGGCTGGCGTTTGCGGCATCTCGATCCCCTGTGGCCTGAGCGAGGGCATGCCCGTAGGGCTCCAGGTGCAGGGCCGCGCCTTTGACGAGGCCACCATCCTGCGCGTTGCCTACGCCTATGAGCAGGCCACAGACTGGCACATGCTCCGGCCTCAGGTATAGCATGACTGAATCAACAGGGCAGCAGTGCTCCCTGAGCGAAGGGATGGACGGACGATGAGAGTCATCATGCCGATGGCCGGCTATGGCAAGCGTATGCGCCCACTCACCTGGTCGCGCCCAAAACCGCTCCTCTATGTGGCTGGTGACACCGTGCTGGGCCACACGCTCCGCAAGTTCTCGTCTCTCGACATTGACGAGCTGGTGTTCATCACTGGCTATCTCGGCGACCGCATCGAGGCTTACGTTCGCGAACGCTATCCCCTTCCGACACGCTTTTACGAGCAGACCGAGCTTCGCGGCCAGTCGCACGCCGTGTATTTGGCCCGCGAGTCGCTCAGCGGCCCCTGCATGCTCTTGTTCGTGGACACGCTGTTCGATGCTGATCTGACACAGTTGCGTGACGTCGATGCCGATGGCGTCATCTTTACTATGGAGGTCGACGACCCACGCCCCTTTGGCGTGGTGGTCGAAGAAAAGGGGCGCATCACGCGATATATCGAAAAACCCACGGACTTGACCTATCGCAAGACGACGGTAGGTGCTTTCTGGGTGCGCGAGGGGGCCGAGCTGGCCAGCGCAATCGAAGAGGAGATGCGGCGCGACCTTCGGCGCAACAACGAGTACTATCTCGCCGATGCGTTCAATATCATGATCGAACGAGGGGCACGATTTGTGTCTCTGCCAGTCACCATGTGGGAGGATTGCGGCCAGCCCGCAACGCTACTTCACACCAACCGCTACCTGCTCGAACACGGCCATGCCAACACAAAGCGTCTCCAGGAAAATGCAATCACACCGCCTGTTTATGTTCATCCCTTGGCATCGGTCGAACGCTCGATCATCGGCCCCAACGTCACTATCGCTCGGGGCGCCGTTGTGACCGACTCGATCGTGTCCGACAGTATCATCGATGAGGACGCTCACATCAGAGGCGCCATCGTTACCGGCTCGCTGGTGGGCCAACGGGCTGTAGTCGAGGGTGCCGCGCTTTGCGTGGTCTTGGGTGATGACAGCAGCGTCTTGTCATATTCAAGAAACGGGGCGAGCGCATGATCGTCGGCATTCCGCGTGAGATCAAGGATCACGAGTCGCGCGTGGCCATGACGCCTGGAGCGGTTGAATCGCTCATCCATGATGGACACACCGTGCTCGTCGAGGTCGGCGCAGGCGTTGACAGCGGTTTTGGCGATGACGAGTTTGAGCGCGCCGGCGCAACGCTGCGCTCCTCTGCGGCCGAGGTCTATGGCGAGAGCGAAATGATCGTCAAGGTCAAAGAGCCACTAGAGAGCGAGTATGGCTTTCTGAGGCCAGGGTTGCTGCTGTTCACCTATCTTCATCTGGCCGCCAACTGGCCGCTGACTGAGGCCCTGCTACAGACGCAGGTAGCGGCGGTGGCCTATGAGACGGTGCAGCGTGACAACGGCTCACTGCCGCTACTCACTCCCATGAGCGAGATTGCAGGCCGCATGGCCGTGCAGATCGGCGCTCACTACCTGGAGGTGACGCAGGGCGGCCGCGGCGTTCTGTTGGGTGGTGTGCCTGGGGTGCGCGCAGGCGCGGTGGCCATCATCGGCGGAGGCGTGGTGGGCACCAACGCTGCCCGTGTAGCGCTAGGGCTGGGAGCACGGACCACCGTGATCGACCTGAACGTCGATCGCCTGCGCTACCTCGACGACGTCTTTGGAGGCCACCTTACCACGATGGCGTCGAATCACCGCAACATCTTTGAGGCTGTGCGCCGCGCCGAGCTGGTGATTGGGTCTGTGCTGCTGCCAGGGGCCAAAGCCCCCACGCTTGTGACCGAGGCAATGATCGAAGCAATGGCGCCAGGCTCGGTGGTGCTTGACGTCGCCGTGGACCAGGGCGGCTGTATCGAGACGATTCACCCGACATCCCATTCGCAGCCCACCTACCTATTGCACGACGTCATCCACTATGCCGTGCCCAACATCCCTGGGGCCGTGCCTCGCACTGCCACCTACGCTCTATCAAACGCCACCCTACCCTACATTCGTGAGCTCGCCAATCGTGGCCTGGCACAGGCCGTCAGGGGCGACGCCGTGCTTGGCCGCGGCGTGAACACTTTCCGAGGACACATCACCCACGCCGCCGTGGCGGGCGCGTTTGATCAGGCCCAGGCGCCCCTTGAGGGGCTGCTTTAGCGCGGGAACAACGCGCATGCGTATGGCGTCTTCTCGTCAAGCCCTATAGTGAGGAGCCAGATGTCGCTCAACAAGTCGATCCTACTGCTATCAGCGCTCGTCATCGCCATCAGTGCGGCGGGGTGCATCCCTCGTGGCCTGCGCGGGCTGTTGCGCCCGCAGCCCACAGCAACGGCTGTGGCGCTCCATCAGGCGACGGCCACACCGTTACCACTGCCCAGCCCTACACCCATCCCAACCATCGCAGCCATCACGCCCACGGCAATGCCCACCTCAGTGCCAGAGTCGTCAGGGGTGGTCAAAGAGATGACCGAGGACGAGATCAATGAGTATCTTGCTGGCGAATCGTTCAACGAGCAGGGCGCCACGGTGGACAACCTGAGTGTCGACATCAAGCCAGATGCGATGCACATCGATGGCTCTGTGAGGCACGAAGCCACCGGGCTGGCCGGCGATATCTCTATCAGCGGCACACCGCACGTGGTGGACGGCAAGCTGTATTTCAGCATCGACGACGTGGCGCTAGGGCCACAGTTCAGTGGACTGGTGCGCACGATCGCCCAGAGCCTGATTCTAGAGGCAATGCGCACCTACAGCGGGCCCGACGGCATTCCCATTCCCGTATCGCTGCCCGCGGGGCTAGAGATTACGGCCGTCAGACTGGGCGAGGGGAAACTGGTGTTCGAGGGCGAGCGGAACTAGAGGCGCGTCGTTCTGCCAGCGCGGTTGACGTGGGCGCTCTCAGGCGCTGTAGCCAAGCCGCTGTAACGCTTGACGGGCAGTGTTCTGGTCGCTCCAGGGGTGCTCGACCTCGCCATAGCACATCGAGCGTTCGTGGCCCTTGCCACAGAGAATGACAACATCGCCGGGTCGGGCGATCGAGACAGCCATCTCGATCGCCTCGGCGCGGTCACCGATGCGCAGGAACCCCTCTCCCTCTTGCCGGCCGGCGCGGCGACAGCCCACAGCCATCTGCTCCATGATCTCATCCAGTGACTCGGTCCGCGGGTCCTCTGCGGTTATCACCGTCATATCGGCCAGACGCCCCGAGATCTCGCCCATCCATGGACGCTTGGCGACATCGCGCAGGCCGGCGCAGCCGAACAGGGCAATGACGCGGCCCTGTGCCAGGTCTCGCGCGGCGCGCAGCGCGTTGTCGAGAGCGTTGGGAGTGTGGGCAAAGTCGACGATCAGGGTAAAGGGCTGCCCGAGATCGATACGCTCCATACGCCCCACCACAGAGCTCACCTGCGCCACACCCGCAGCGGTCTCTTCGGGAGCGAGCCCTTGTGACAGGGCCACACCTGCCGCCGCCAGGATATTGAGCACGTTATAGCGCCCCACAAGGGGCGAGCTGACGGGTACGGCGCCTCGCGGCGTCTCGAGCAAAAAGTGCAGCCCCTGCGGCGACACACTGATCCCATGCGCCATGAGATCGGCGGGGTGTTCGACGCCATAGGTGAGCCGCACATCGACTGGAATCTCCGCTAGGTAGTCATACGAGCTGTCGTCGCGGTTAAGCACGGCCACCTTGGCTATGCCTGGCTTGCGATGCGATGTCGTTAGCGAGCGGAAGAGGCTCGTCTTGGCCTCGCGATACGCCTCATACGTCTTGTGATAGTCGAGGTGCTCGTGGGTGATATTCGTCACCACAGCCACGTCGTACTCGCTGCCGGTTACGCGGTGCTGCGCCAAGCCGTGAGAGGTCGACTCGAGCACGGCGTACTGCATACCAGCAGTCACCATCTGGCGCAGATAGGCCTGAACCTGTGGGGCGTCGGGCGTGGTGGTGTGAAAGCCGGTGTCGAGCTCGACATCGCCCACAAAAGCGCCCACCGAATCGACGCTGCCTGTGCGACGACCGGAGCTGTTGAGGATGCCCGCGATCAGCCTGGTGGTGGTGGTCTTGCCGTCGGTGCCGGTCACACCGATGACCCGCAGTTGCCGGCCAGGGTGGCCCTGCCAGGCAGCATGGAGCCAGGCCAGCGCTTCGCGGCTGTTGCGCACAGTCAGAGTAGGCACGCCCTCGCAACCGGCGACCTCATGCTCCAGCACCAGCGCCACCGCACCGCGTTCGACGGCGGCAGCAGCATAGCGGTGTCCATCGACCGCCACACCCTGCACCGCGATGAACAGATCGCCCGGCATCACCTGTCGCGAGTCGGAGCGCAACCCCTGTACACTGAGGCCTGACTGCCAGTTCAGCGCCCGATAGGACGGCAGAGCTGAGATCAGCTCATCCAATAGCATGGCAAGCACCTCTCGAGCACAGGCTGCAATCACTCATAGCGTTCGAGACGACCTCAGCGATGGCGCTGCAGTTAGGCGTTGCTCTCATCACCGCCCAACAACGCCCGTACCACCATGTCGCGACGTTTGAGCTGGGCCTTGACCGCATACTCGCGCACAGCCTCGCGATACGAGACCAGCCTGTCTAGTGCCTGCGTCCAGGCTGCAGATTCGACCGGCATATGCAGGTACCCCGTACGCACGCTACGGATGGCGCCAGGCACCGGACAGACGCGCTCGCAAACCCCACAGTAGATGCAGAAACGCTCATCGACGCTGACATGCTGCCCATCATAGATGATGGCATGCGTAGGGCAGACATCGGCACAGGCCTGACAGCCCGCGGGACAGCGTGCCACGTCGAGCTCGATGCGCCCCTGATAGGGCTTGACGATCTCAAAACCGCCGGCCGGCCCCTCTTCCATGCAGCGGGTGCAGTTGTAGCACACGCCGCGGTCGAGCTTGACGTCACGCACACCGGTCACCTGAGCGTGCGCATCGCGCAGAATTTCGCCCGAGAGCGCGCCCGAGGGGCAGTTGTCGATATAGTCGGCCGTGGGGGCTTGCTCAAGCACGGCCTGGTTGACCGACATACGCCGCACGAGCATGGGAAAGGCCTTGCCCTTGATCACCGGCACCTCGGGCTCGCCATTCACGGTGATGCTCAGAGCATGGGTGGGGCACATGGCCACACATTCGCCGCAGTAGACGCATTTGTCTGCATCGATATCGACGCGGGGGCGTACCTGGAGGCGGCCATCAACCACCTCAGCATCGGTCAGCGTAATGGCCTCTTTAGGGCACACGGTGGCACAGGTGCCGCAACCACAGCACACCTCATGATCGAGCGCGAGCTCGTAGCGGCGAGTCACCATGGGGCGCAACAGGGTGAGGCGCACGTCGGTGGCGGTCTTGATGGTCTGGCCTCTGCTCGGCATCACTCCCTCTCCCCGGCCTAGTCGCGGATCAGGCGAGCGACCTGCTCGCCGTGACTATCGAACACAGTGACATCTAGCGCCATCTCACCCATCACGGCATGTGTGGCGCAAGCCAGGCAGGGGTCATAAGCTCTGAAGGCCATCTCAATGCGGTCGAGCAGCCCCTGGGTGATCTCGCGTCCGCCCCCAATCAAGGCTTGCGCGGCCTTTTTGATCGATAGCGAGATAGCGGCGTTATTGTTGGTGGTGCCCACGATCAGGTTCACCTTGGTGAGCACCCCTCGTTCATCAGTCTGGTAATGATGGGTAAGCAGGCCACGCGGCGCCTCAACGATGCCCACGCCCTCGGTCGGTGTCTCGCAAGGGATTGCTCGAATGTCTGTGTCGAGGATGCGCTCATCAGACGCCAGCTCGAGCGTGCGCTCGGCGACGTAGAGCATCTCTATCAGGCGCGCCCAGTGGGTGGCCAGGGTGG
>Ga0123330_1003056_pt1 | contig 14217 bp, 9 predicted proteins | sample BioC13SIPDNA_2_FD_89704 | JGI IMG/M metagenome (GOLD analysis project Ga0123330, IMG submission 89704) | Anaerobic biogas reactor microbial communites from Washington, USA - Biogas_R2_A C13 SIP DNA | ecosystem: Engineered > Bioreactor > Anaerobic > Unclassified | place: Washington, USA... | reverse complement strand
GCACGCCTTCCAGGGCACCGCATACACGGTCGCCGGCCAGGTGGCCCGCGCGCAAGGGAACCATCACCCGTCGATCTCGCCCTACGGGCTCTTCGAGTGCGCCGACGGCAAGCTGCAGATCGCCTGCGGCAGTGAAGGCCTGTGGGTCAAGTTCGCCACCGCGTTCGGGATCGACCCGGCCGCCCCGGGCATGGCGACGAACGCCGACCGGGTCCGCAACCTGCCGCTCGTCATCGAGACGGTGAATACCGTGTTCAAGGGGTATGCGACCAGCGACCTTCTCGCCCGCCTCGCCGAGATCGGGATCCCGGCCGGCGAGGTCCGCACGCTCGACCGGGTCTATGAGTGGGACCAGGTCGCCTCCCAGCACCTCCTGCTCAACGTGGACCACCCGGTCCTCGGTGACATCACCCTCCCCGGCTCGCCGATTCGCCTGGACGACAACGAGTTCGGCGGTGGCCGAGCGGAGCACCTCCCCCCGCCTCGCCTCGGCGAGCACAACGACAGCGTGCGCGCGTGGCTGGACTCCCTCGAGGCCGACGATGGGTGACACCGAGCGGCAGGCGCGTCCCAAGCGACCGAACTCGGCCGAGCTCATCGAGGCGGTCTTCGATGCCGGGTCCTGGGTCTCGTGGGACGAGCAGCCACTGACTGTCGCGGATCCGGGATCGGACTATGCAGCGGCCTTGGCCAAGGCCGCTGAACGGGCTGGGACCGACGAGTCGATCGTCACCGGTGAGGGCCGCATCGGCGGCCACCGCGCTGCGGCGATCGTCGGTGAGTTCCAGTTCCTCGCCGGGTCGATCGGCCGGGCCGCTGCCGAGCGGATCGTGCGGGCCTTCGAGCGGGCGACCGACGAGGGCCTGCCCCTGTTCGCGGCACCGACCTCCGGTGGCACGAGGATGCAGGAAGGCACCCCGGCATTCGTGACGATGGTCAAGATCACGGCTGCCGTGGGGGCGTTCAAGGCCAAGCGGCTCCCCTACATCACCTATCTGCGGCACCCGACGACCGGTGGGGTCTTCGCGTCCTGGGGCTCCCTGGGCCACGTGACCGTGGGCGAGCCCGGGGCGACGATCGGCTTCCTCGGCGCGCGCGTCTATGAGGCGCTCTACGGGCAGCCGTTCCCCGAGGGCGTCCAGACCGCCGAGAACCTGTGGACCAACGGCCTGCTCGACGCGGTCCTGCCCGTGGAGGACCTGCGCGACATGGCCACCCGCTTCCTCGGCCTCGTCCTCGCCCCCGTCGAGCAGCCCGCCGTCGCCGACGTCCCGCGCGAGGACCTGCCCGACACCCCCGCCTGGGACTCCATCACCCGCTCACGCAACCCCGACCGCCCGGGAGTGCGCACTCTGCTGCGCTATGGCGCCGACGAGGTCATCCCACTCTTCGGCACGGGCTCCGGCGAGTGGGACCGTTCACTCTTCCTCGCCCTCGTGCGGTTCGAGGGCGTCCCGTGCGTCGTCCTCGGCCAGGACCGGCGCGCGGAGGCCGAGGCGACCAAGCCACTGAGCCCGTCCGGGCTGCGGGTCGCTCGACGTGGGATGCGGCTGGCCCAGGAGCTGGGCATACCTCTGGTCTCCCTCATCGACACGGCGGGGGCGGCGCTGTCGAAGGAGGCAGAAGAAGGTGGCATGGCCGGCGAGATCGCCCGCTGTCTGGCCGAGCTCGTCGCACTCTCCGAACCCACGGTCTGTGTGCTGCTCGGGCAGGGCACCGGCGGTGGCGCCATCGCGCTCATGCCAGCCGACCGGGTCATCTGCGCGGAGCACTCGTGGCTCTCCCCGCTCCCTCCCGAGGGTGCGTCGGCGATCCTGTACCGCACCGCGGACCGGGCACCGGAGATCGCGGCCCAGCAGCAGGTCCGCTCGGCCGACCTGCTCCGCAACGGCATCGTCGACCGGATCGTCGCCGAGCACCCCGACGCCGCGGAGGAGCCGGTCGAGTTCTCCCGCCGGATGGCTCAGGCCATCGCGCACGAGCTCACCGACCTCACCCGGATGGCACGCGAGGAGCGCCTGTCGGCACGGCACACCCGCTATCGGGAGCTGTGAGCTAGCGGGTGGCCCGAGCCGGTTCGGTCTCTCGCGGTACGACGACGGCGGGGCGCTTGGCGCGTTGCTCGTGGAGGGCGAGTGCGACGACGGTCGCCAGGACGATCGTGATGCCGAGCCACTGGGTGCGGGTGGGGCGGGTGGCGAAGACCGTGATGCCGATCAGCGCAGCCGTCAGCGGGAACGCCAGCTCGGCCAGCGTCGCCCGCGAGGCTGGCGTGTGCCCGAGGGCCAGGTAGTACAGCACCAGCGCGAGCAGTCCGGGGAACAGCGCCAGCAGCAGAAGGGACGGGGCGGCGGACCAGCGCATACCCAACGGGGTGCTGGTCAGCGCGGCGATCGCAGCCAGGGTGACCAGCCCGACCGAGAACCGCAGCGCGGTCAGGTCCCGGAATCCCAGCTCGGCTGAGGCGAGGCGGCCCAGCACCGTCCCGGCCGCCCACAACGCAGCCGCGCCCAGCGCGAGCAGCGCCGCCTGTGCCGAGGCCACCGACACCCCCAGCGGGTCGGCGAAGGCGAGCAGCCACGCCCCGATCAGGGCCGGAATGACGAACAGCAGGAACTTCGCCCGCAGCCGCTCCCCCAGCAGCACCGCCGCCAGCGCGATCGCGATCAACGGCTGAAGCTTCTGCAGCACCTGCGGAGTGATAGCGTCCCCCACCCGGAACGCCATCGTGAACAGTGTGGTCGCCAACGCCGACGACCCCGCCCCGATCACCAGAACAGCCAGCCGGGTCCGCAGTGAGGCTTGCCCGAACCGGCGCCACGCCGGCACCAGCCACGGCGAGACCAGCACCACGAGGATCAGGTGCTCCCAGAACACCACCGTCAACGACGGATAGTCCTTGGCCAACGGTGAGCGCCACAACGCCGACAGTCCCCACAACGAGGCAGCCAACGCCACCAACCAGGTGCGATCGGATCGTGCTGCCACCGGATACCCCTTGTCTGCTGCGACCTTCAGCCGCCGATCCTGCCACAGGAGGAGGCGGCCGCTGCGGGGCGTCTCGTGGGGAGACGGCCTTCGCCATTCGGCTGCTCTGTGGAAGACGTGGCGGGGTATGCGCGCGCCCGGCCGACCGGTGACCGTTCGCCGTTTCGGTCCGATGGGAGTACCTGGCGGCTCGGGGTGGATCGGGAGCACAACAATTGCCGGCTCCTTCGGCAGATCCTGCCAACGTGACAGGGTCGTGCATCGTCCTAGGGTCAAGACGTATGAGGCCCCGGACATGAGAGTGCTTCTCGCACTCGGCGGCAATGCGATGACTGCCAAGGACGGCAGTGCGACTCCGGCTGCCCAGATCGAGGCGATCACGACGGCGATGGAGAGCGTCGCCGCCCTCGTCGCTGCCGGTCACGAGGTCGTCCTCACCCACGGCAACGGCCCGCAGGTCGGCAACATCCTCGTCAAGAACGAGCTCGCCGCCCACGTCGTGCCGCCGGTCCCCCTCGACTGGTGTGGCGCCCAGACCCAGGGGACGATCGGCTTCGTCGTCCTCAACGCCCTCGAGGCGGCCTTCGCCGCCCAGGGCATCGACAAGCCCGTCGCCGTCCTCGTGACCCGTGCGCTCGTCGACCCGGAGGACGCGGGCTTCACCCACCCGAGCAAGCCGATCGGCAGGTACCTCCCCCACGAGCAGGCCGAACAGATGATGGGTCACGGCCAGGTCTGGGAGGACCGGGGCGAGAAGGGTTGGCGCCGGATCGTCGCCTCCCCGCGCCCGCTCGAGGTGCTCGAGACCGCGACGATCCGGACCCTCATCGACGCCGGCCACATCGTCGTCGCCGCTGGCGGCGGCGGCATCCCCGTCATCCGCCGAGAGGACGGAACCCTGCGCGGCATCGAGGCCGTCATCGACAAGGACCTCACGGCGGCCCTGCTTGCGGACGCGCTCGAGGCCGACGCGCTCGTCATCGCGACCGACGTCGACCATGCCATCCTCGACTACGGCACCGACCACGCCCGCCCGATCGAGCAGGTCACCGTCACCGACATGGAGAGGTATGCGGCGGCCGGCCAGTTCGCATCCGGCTCCATGGGTCCGAAGGTCGAGGCGGCGCTCCAGTTCGCCCGCATCGGCGGGCGGAGCATCATCACCTCCCTGCACCGCATCGTCGACGCCGTCGACGACGACTTCGGGACGGTCATCTCGAACTGAGCCCCCCGAACCAGACCCAGCCGCCACGCCAAGCCAATTCACAGAACGCAAGCACCGCATACCCCATCGGTATCTGAAAGGAACCCACCTCATGCCCGACGCAATCGAGGTTCGCAAGGTCCCGCTGCACACCGTCTCCGACGCGAGCGAGCTCGGCAAGCTCATCGACGCCGGGGTGATGGAGGCCGACCGGGTCATCGCCGTCATCGGCAAGACCGAGGGCAACGGCGGGGTCAACGACTACACCCGCATCATCGCCGACCGGGCCTTCCGCGAGATCCTCGTCGAGAAGGGTGCGGACAAGGACAAGGTCAAGGAGATCCCCATCGTCTGGTCGGGCGGCACCGACGGGGTGATCAGCCCGCACGCGACGATCTTCGCGACAGTCCCTGCGGACATGGCCGAGAAGAGCGACGAGCCCCGTCTGACAGTGGGATTCGCGATGTCGGAGCACCTGCTCCCGGAGGAGATCGGCTACACGCCGATGATCACCAAGGTCGCCGACGCGGTCAAGGTCGCGATGGAGCGGGCCGGGATCACCGACCCGGCGGATGTGCACTATGTGCAGACGAAGACCCCGCTGCTGACGATCCACACGATCCGGGACGCGAAGTCGCGCGGCAAGTCGGTCTGGACCGAGCACACCCACGAGTCGATGGACCTGTCCAACGGGTGCACCGCCCTCGGGATCGCCGTCGCTCTCGGGGAGATCGAGATGCCCACCGACGCCGACGTCATGGCCAACCGGGACCTGTTCTCCTCGGTCGCATCCTGCTCCAGCGGCGTCGAACTCGACCAGGCTCAGGTCGTCGTCGTCGGCAACGCCCGCGGTGTCGGCGGCCGCTACCGGATCGGGCACTCGGTCATGCAGAACGCCCTCGACCAGGACGGCATCTGGGCCGCCATCAAGGACGCCGGGCTCGACCTGCCGGAGCGTCCGCACGTCTCCGACATCCAGGGCCGACTCGTCAATGTGTTCCTCAAGTGCGAGGCCTCCCTCGACGGCACCGTCAACGGTCGCCGCAACGCGATGCTCGACGACTCCGACGTGCACTGGCACCGGCAGATCAAGTCCTGCGTCGGCGGGGTGACCGCCGCCGTCACCGGCGACCCGGCCTGCTTCGTGTCGGTGTCCGCCGCCCACCAGGGCCCTGAGGGTGGTGGCCCGGTCGCCGCGATCGTCGACCTCGGCTCGGGTGAGCCGACGGGATACCGCCCGCCCACGGCCTGAGTCCGGCTCAGTAGCCGGCGGCGAGCCCGTCACAGCGGGTCTCGCTGCCGGCGAGCCAGGTCCCGTCCGGTTCGCGCCAGATCGCCTGACCCCGGCCGAACCCGCCGTCGTCGACGACCCGGACGGTATGCCCGCGCCCGGTCAGCGCCTCCGCCGCCGGAGCGAGACCCGGTTCGAGGAGCACGACGTCCCGCCCGCCGTCGCGGTCCACCCGCCAGCGCGGTGCGTCCAGGGCCTGCTGGGGATCGGCCCCGGCTGCCGTCCGCAGCACCACCTGGACGTGGCCCTGGGCCTGCATGTGCCCGCCCATGACACCGAACGGTCCCAGCGGGGCGCCGTCCCGGAACAGGAACCCGGGAATGATCGTGTGGAAGGGTCGGGCCCCGGGACGCAGCACGTTGGGGTGGGCCTCGTCGAGGACGAATCCGTGCGCCCGGTTCTGCAGCGCGATGCCCCACCCGGGCACGACCACCCCCGAGCCGAACCCGTGGTAGTTCGACTGGATCAGGCTGACCATCTGTCCGTCCGGCGCGGCCACGCACAGCAGCACGGTCCCACCGGTGGGCGGTGTCCCGGGGCGGACCGGTGCGGCGTGCGGTCCGATGAGGCGCCGGCGGTCGCGCAGGTATGCCGGGTCCAGCAGACCTCTCGTCGGCACCCGGGTCCGGCTCGGGTCGGCAACGTGGGCGAAGGCGTCCGCGAAGGCCAACCGCATCGCCTCGATCTGCAGGTGCAGGGCGTCAGCATCCTCGAGGTCGGGGCCGACCTGGAGACCGTCGAGGATCCCGAGGGTCATCAGGGCAGCGATGCCCTGACCGTTCGGGGGGATCTCGGCCACCGCATACCGGCCGTAGTCCATGGTGATCGGCTCGACCCACTCGCCGCGGTGCTCCGCAAGGTCTGTCGCCCGGATGAATCCGCCGGTCTCCGCGGCGAACTCGACGATCGCGGCAGCGATCTCCCCTGAGTAGAAGTCCTCGGCCCCGTGTTCGGCGAGGCGGCGCAGGGTGCGGACGTGGCCGGGCAGGCCGACCCGCTCCCCTTCCGCGGGTGCCCGTCCGCAGGGCGCGAAGGTCGGCAGGAACGCCGCGAACTGCGGTCCGTGCCGCGTCGCGGCCGCGGTCACGGCCCGGCTCCAGTAGTGCGCGACCACGGGCGGCACGGCACAGCCTCCGGCGGCGAACTCGATCGCCGGCTGCAGGACCGTCGACCAGGGCAGCCGGCCGAAGCGGTCGTGCAGGTCCGCCCAGCCGCGGATCTGGCTGGGGACGGTGACCGAGGCCCACCCGTGCACCGGCATCGAGTCGTTCCCGAGGTCGCGGACGAGGGTCGGGGTCAACGCTTGCGGAGCCCGGCCCGAGCCGTTGTATCCGTGCAGGCCACTGCCGTCCCAGACGAGAGCGAACAGGTCGCCGCCGAGTCCGTTGGAGGTCGGCTCCAGGACGGTCAGGGCCGCGGCGGTGGCGATCGCGGCATCCACCGCCGAGCCGCCGGAGCGGAGCACCTCCCGACCGGCCTGGGCCGCTGCGGGGTGGCTCGTCGCGACGACCCCGTGCCGGCCCGGACAGCGGGCCGCGGTCGAGGCAGGAAGGAGACCATGTCCACACCTGCTCAAAGGCGTGGGGCAGCTCAGCCTCGAACGCGTCCTTAGCCGTTCGCCCCGGCAGGGCCGGCCGTGATCGTCGGCGTTGGCTCCGGCTGCACCGGGATCGTGACGGGGGGCTCGGCACACTTCTTGGCCGCTGCCACCACGGCGTCCGACACCGCCTGCTTGCCGCCGAGCGCAACAACCTTGTCGGGGGCCAGTCGGCGGATCTCCGTGCACACGGTCGCCGGCACCGTCTTGGAGAGCACCAGCAGAATCGGGGCATCCTTCGCCACCGCGAGCGGTGTGCCGGACAGACCATCCGGGTAGTTGTAGCCGTTGGTCAGGAGCACGGTGTCCGCGCTCGGGAAGGTTGCCGCCGAGACCGCTCGAGAGGTGGCAAACCGATCCGCCCCCGCGAGCCGCTTAACCGGCGCGACCTTCCCCGCTGTCGAGGCAACGGATGCGGAGATCGCTGCGGGGCCACCGAGGATGACGATCCTCTCCGGGCTCATCGCCTTGAGGTGGGCAGCAGTTTCCACCGAGAGCCGGTCGGGTTCGGTCAGCAGTAGGGGGGCTCCGTCCAGGGCCGCGGCGACACCACCGGAGAGGGCGTCGGGGAAGATGGCACCGGACGCGAGGTAGGCGACGGACGCCGATCCGACCCGCTTGGTCAGCTGTGATGCGACGATCCTCGCGGTGTCGTATCGATTCTCTCCACCTAGCCGAGTGACGGTGCCCCACGCAGCGGCCTGCACCTCGATGCGGCGGGAGAGTGCCAAAGGACCGCCGACGAGAATGATCTCGTCGGGGTTGAGCCGGTCGAGCTCAGCCACCACAGCATCGGGGATGATCCCCTTGCCGGACAACAGCACCGGCGCTTGGAGGGCTCCGGCCGCGGCGCCGGCGACGAGCGCGTCGGGGAAGGAATCGGCGTGGACGAGGACTGCGACGTCCGCTCCGTGCGGGAAGGCCTCCTGGGAGATGGCCACCGACGTAGCCGTGCGGTGGGGGCCTCCGATTCGCTCATCTGAGGCTGAGGCAGTCGCTACTGCCGCACTGCCAAGGACCAGGGCGGTCGTCATGGCAGTCACGAGAACACGCTTGACAATCATCATCCGGGCTTCTCCTCAAAGTCGACCACACTGTCGCGCTGGTGGCGTTCTTCGAGGGTATACCCCGGCGACGTTCGGTGACATCGTCTCACACAGCGCCTCCGTGGTTCCTGGGACGCGCACGAGTTATCACCCGCTGGGAGAAGACAGCCAAGGGCCCTCTCGCCGATAGACGAGAGGGCCCTTGAAGTTGACCGAGAGGTCAGATCAGGTGATCAATCAGATCCGTGATCACTTGATCTCGGGGTCGATCTCGAACTTCGCGGCAAGGAGGTCCTTGATCTGGTTCGTCACCGCGAGGCGGAGCGCATCCGGGCCACCGAAGGTGAAGATGCGGTCACCGTCGTCGACGGAGGCGTTCAGGTAGGCCGCCGTGAACCGCTGGTTGAGCGACGTCGGCTCGGTCAGCAGGAGCGGACCGTCCAGGTTGGCGATGTAGCCAGAGGCCACGAGCGCGTCCGGGAAGGTCTCACCGGAGACCACGGCGTAGTTCCGCGGGTTGCCGAACGTTGCCTCAGCGGTCAGCGTCGCGGTCTCGTACCGGTTGACACCGACATAGCTGGCAGCCAGGTCGATGCTACCCGCAGCAGCAGTGGCCGACGGGCCACCCACGGCGAAGATCTCCGACGTGTTGATGTGCTTGTTGCTGTCGTCCACCCAGTTCCTCAGGTCCTTGAGGAAGTCGAGGGTGAAGTCGTAGGTGTCGAGCTTCGTGCCCTGGGTCAGCAGGACGACGCCGTCGTTGTTCGACGCGGCCGCGCCAGCGGACAGAGCGTCGGGGAAGTTCTCACCGGTGGTGAGGTAGACGTTGACGTCGTGCGACTTGGCGCTCGACGCGAGCCCATATTCGTCAACGGTGACCTTCGCGATTTCGCTCGCGGTCTCGTAGCGGTTCAGACCCTGGTAGCGCAGGGTGTTGTCGACGTTCTCGATGCCGTCGATGCCGTTCTCGACCGAGTGGGCGAGAGCCTGGGTGCCACCGAGGAGGTGAACGGTGACCGTCACGCCCTCGTGCTCGCCGACCTTGGCGAGGCTCTTGATCTCAGCCTCGACCGAGTCCATCACACCGTTGCCGTTGGCGTCCGAGCCGGCCGGTGCCGTGGTCGGGTGGAGCAGGATCGGGGCGTCGAGGACATCCGCGAGCGGAGCGGCCGCGAGCGCGTCCGGGTAGTCGTCGGAACGGGCGACAATGATGTCCATGGTGCCGGTCGTGGCACCGACCTTGACGACCTTCTTCACGACCGTGCACTTGACCTGGCCCCACGCGGGGCTGCCGATGTACACGGGGTAGAAGAAGTCGCCCTCCTTCCAGTGCTTGCCGATGACCGGCTTGTTGTTCAGCGGGTAGCCGGTCTTGGAGCACGACCAGAAGAGACCGGTAGTGTCCGTTGCCTTGGTGATGTTGCCCCAGTCGGTGCGGGACTCCGAGGCCTCGATGGCCGTCAGGATTCGGGTCGAGTCAGCAATGCGGAACACCTCGGCCTTGCTGACCTTCTCGTCGGGGACGATGACGACAGGGCTGCCGTCCGGGTCGTCCAGGGCAGCGAAAGCGTTCGGCGCCAACGAGAGCACCATCGCCCCAGCCGCCAACGCGGCAAATGCGCCGCGCGTCTTCTTGTTGCTCATGCGAGCTGACCTCCTAAGGTCGGTTGTAGGAACTCGTGCCCCCCGTAGTGCGTTGCCGAAGAGGAGAACCTTCCCGGCTTCTGTAGAAGCGGGCAGGAACCCGCTCTTCGAGGAGACCATGAGTGATGCTAGCAGTGGATGAGGGAATAGCAAGTCGTTCTACGGGGGCTTTATGCGGGAAATCCGCGTGATTCGATCACGATCCTGTAACGGGCCGGGCGAAGTGAGCCCAGGAGGCGACCGCAGCCACCCCCCTTTCCGCACGAAACCGGCGCCCGAAGACGCCGGTGGCCTGCGGAAACGTCACCCCAGAGTACCTGGGAGGGTGGTTGAGACGTTCGTCACAGCCGTCACCCCTGCCTCACCGGCACCGCCGGGGGAAGCCACCTGCCGCCCAGCACAACCTGCAGCACGGGGTCTCGAGCACTCCCAGCGACTGCTGACGGGCCCCCGACAATGAGCTCGATGGCGGCTCTAATGCGGCCCGGAGCGCCCCGAACTCCGCCGGTGTGCAGGTCGTCCAGAGCAGCACCACGGGGCTGTCTTGCTCGGATCACGTGAAAACGTTTTCTTCGCAACGGGATCCACCTGACCTGATGCTCTGCGACGCGTCCGGTTGTCGCTTCGGGCAAGAAGTTCGGAGATGTCAGTCACGACGCGATCCGGCACCGGGTCCGCCCAGCCGACCGCGACGACCTGGCGGGGTTGCGCGTCGCTCCACGTCTGCTCGGACCGGCACCGGAAGTCCAGCCGAACGGACGAGGATGAATGGAGCCGATTCCTTATCCGCAGCCGCAGGGGCCTCCCATTTGGCCCTCCCATTTAGCAGGTGGCCATGCACAGCCCGCCGCGCCGACCCTTTCATCGCGTCCGCATTGGCCACAATGGCAGGTGTGGATCCTGTGGAGCCGATCAAACACCGCGCCGCCAGCGGTCCGACGCGGCGCTTCTCCGCAGGCACGCGCCGGATCACCCGGGCCATGGGCACAGGAGCCCGGGCGACGGCGCGAGCCACCGCCAGCGGAAGTCAGCGGACCAGTCGGGCTTTCCAGTCGTTCGCTCGCCGCGACGGGGCCGACCAGTCCGGACTGGCACGGTTCATCGAGATGCACACCGTCCAGGTGGCCGGCGACGCCGGCCTGACCGTCTCCCTCGCCGGCACCGTGTTCGCGATGCCGACCGACCAGGCCCGCAGCGCGGTGGCGCTCTTCCTGATCCTCACGATGGCCCCGTTCGTGCTCCTCGCCCCGCTCGTCGGGCCGATTCTCGACCGGTTCCGCCACGGACGCCGCTGGGCCATCGGCACCACTCTGGCCGTCCGCGGCTTCTTCTGCTGGGTCCTCGCCGGGGCCCTCGTCGCAGACTCCCCGTGGGTGTTCCCCCTCGCGTTGGTGTGCCTGGTCGCCTCGAGGGCGTATGCCGTGGCTCGGGCCAGCGCCATCCCCCGCCTGCTGCCGGGCGGGATGGATCTAGTGACTGCCAACTCCCGGATCATGATCGCCGGGCTGATCGGCATGGGCGTCGGTGGCGCCTTCGCCGGGGGCGCCAGTCGCATCGGCCCCGAATGGTCGCTGCGTCTGGCGTTCGCGATCTATGTCGCGGCGACGGTGCTCGCGATCCGGCTGCCCGCCCAGGTTGACACCCCGGTCACCGACGAGACCCCGCTGATCCGCCCTCCGCTGCGCAGCGCACCAGAGGAGCGCCTGCGCAACCTCCCGCACCGGGTGCTCCACGCGCTCATCGTCCAGTGCGGGGCGCGGTTCCTCGTCGCGTTCCTCACGCTGTTCCTCATCTTCCTCGCGCGCGAGAACCCCATCCCCGGCTGGTCGACGCCGCTCGTCATCGGTGCCGCGGTTGCTGCTGCGGGCGTGGGCAACATCCTCGGCTCCCTGCTCGGCAACAAACGGGCCGCACCGCCGCCGACGCCGACGCTCGTCATCCTCGGCCTCCTCGGCGTGGTGAGCACGATCGTCGCGGCCCTGTTCTATGCGCTGTGGAGCATCCTTCTGATCAGCTTCGTCGGGGGCGTCTACACCCAACTCGGCAAGCTCTGCCTGGACTCGATCGTGCAGACCGAGGTGCCGGAGTCCCGCCACAGCCGGGTCTTCGCATGGATCGAGACGACCCTTCAGCTGGCCTGGGTCGCCGGAGGGGCGATCGCCATCGTGCTGCCGCTCGAGCCCAGGATCGGCTTCGGAGTCGCGGCTGCGGTCATGGTCCTCGGGTTCCTCATCGCAGTGCGCACGCGGGTCCACGGCATCCGGCTGCAGCCCGCAGGGACACCTCCCAGGCTGACTGAGGAGCCCGGGGTTGCAAGCGATCATCGCCTGGGCGATTGAGCCCGCTGCGGGTCACGCGGGATCGTCCGGACCCGGATGTGCGTCGAGTCCGTACTTCTCGGTGATGGGATCGATGAAGAGGTCAGGCTCACTCGGGGGCTTAAGGGTGAACACCGCATAGGCGCCGACGATCCCGGCCAGATAGATCACAGAGATGACGACAACGAGCGCATCGGCGTCCAGACCACGGAACACACCGACGAAGATCGCCTGCGCCATCACGATGGACACCGCGAACATCCCGATGTCCACCCACACGATGTTGCGACCCACGATGGCCTTGTACGCCCACACGAAACCGATCATGCTGATCGGGATCGAGTACAGAGCGATGGTGGCCGCCGGCACGAACGAGGGATACGCGTATCCCCCGCCCGTGAACAGCAGCATATAGAGCAGCATCGTCGGCCAGGCCGCGATCTTGATGTGCTCCCAGTAGCTCTCGTTGACGGCGCTGAACACCGCGAAGAACCGACTGTGACCGGACCAGTCGAAGCTGAAGTGCAGGAGCGAACCCACGACGACGAGGGGCAGGATCGCCCACCAACTCACCGCGATCACGGCTTCCATATCGAGCATGGACTGAACCGTTCCGCTCAGGGGAACTCGTCGATGACCGCGAAGACACGCCTGCAGCAGTGGCTCCGGTCAGCGGAATCGTCCGGCGAGGAGGGGATGGGGGCGACCGACTCAAAGGCCGCAGGGGCCGGCGCGCTCGACGGCAGGGAGCCCACGCGAGAGCCGACCGGGAGGAAGACCATGTCGGCGCGCAGATCCGCTCTGCGGAAGTCCGCCAGCTCGCGGTGATAGCTCTGCGGCAGCGTCCACGGCGACCGGTCACCCACCTTGGGGAAGGATGCGACGGTGCGCTGCACATACCCCGAGGCGATGTCGAGGATCGGCCCGGCCGCCATCCCCTCCGGCGCCACCGGCACCGCGATGCCGAGCCGGTGGTCGCGCAGGTGCTGCAGCAGCCGCGTGACGTAGCGCGCGACGAGATCGGCGCGCAGCGTCCAGGGGGCGTTGATGTATCCGACCGTCAGCGACGCGTTCGGCACCCCGGAGAGCATGAGGCCGCGATAGGCATACGTCCGGGCCAGGTCGACCGGCTCACCGTCCACGCTCAGCCCGGCCCCACCGAGGATCTGCAGCTGCAGTCCGGTGGCGGTGACGATGAGGTCCGCCTCGACGACGCGGCCATCGGTGAGCCTGACCCCTTCGGGCACGAAGCGGTCGATGTGCCCGGTGACGACCGAGGCGGACCCGTCGGCGACAGCCGTGAAGAAGTCACCGTCCGGGACGGCACAGAGCCGCTGGTCCCACACGCCGTACGGTGGCTGGAAGTGCTCGGCCACGACCTCGGCGGGCAACCGCTTCCCGGCGTCGCTGAGGATGAGCCGCCGCGTCAGCCCCGGCGCCCGGCGGGAGAGCCGATACAGGCCGCTCTGGGTGGCGATGTTCTTGCCGCGGATCACCTTGTGCGCCAGAGCCTCCGGCAGCACCTTGCGGGCGAGGTTCGCGACCGGGTCGGAGCCGGGGACGGTGAACAGATAGCTCGGCGTGCGTTGCAGCATGACGACGTGCGCGGCCCGGTCGGTCATGGTGGGGACGATGGTCACGGCGGTCGCGCCCGAGCCGATGACGACGACCCGCTGACCCGCATAGTCGAGATCCGGGGGCCAGAACTGTGGGTGCACGACCTGCCCGGCGAAGTCCTCCACCCCGGCGAACCGGGCGTCGTAGCCGCCGGCATAGCTGTAGTAGCCGCTGGCGAAGTGGAGGTATGCGGTGCGCACCTGCCGCCTCGTCACCGCACCGTCGTCGTCGGTCACCTCGAGATCGACGGTCCAGCGCTGATCCGGGGTCGACCACGCCGCCCCCACGACCCTGGTGCGATAGACGATGCGGTCCGCCACGCCGCGCTCACGCGCCGTCTCACGCAGGTACTCGAGGATGTCCTCGCCCCTGGCGATCGAGTCCTGGCCGGTCCAGGGACGGAAGGGGAACGAGAGGGTGAACATGTCCGAGTCCGAGCGCACGCCGGGATAGCGGAACAGGTCCCATGTCCCGCCGGAGACCGCTCGGGCCTCGACCACCGCATACGCCAG
>Ga0123330_1003052_pt1 | contig 14230 bp, 10 predicted proteins | sample BioC13SIPDNA_2_FD_89704 | JGI IMG/M metagenome (GOLD analysis project Ga0123330, IMG submission 89704) | Anaerobic biogas reactor microbial communites from Washington, USA - Biogas_R2_A C13 SIP DNA | ecosystem: Engineered > Bioreactor > Anaerobic > Unclassified | place: Washington, USA... | reverse complement strand
GCAAAGAGGTTCAGTACCGCGACGTTTGAACCGGGATTGATCTGCAGGTGATGTTTTGCCAGCCTGGCTATCTCTATCTTTAACGGGTCAATGACAATCAGGGGCGTACCTGATTCCACCACGGACCTGATGCGTGCGCCCGTCACCGGGTGGGCTGATGAAGGATTTGCACCAATGATCAGGATGCAACCTGTCTTGTACAGTTCATCAATTGAATTGGTGGCAGCGCCTGTGCCGTAAGCCCACTGCATACCCATGGCCGTGGGGGCATGGCACACCCTGGCGCAACCGTCAATGTTGTTGGTGCCGATCACTATCCTGAAAAACTTCTGCATCAGGTAATTCTCTTCATTGGTGCACCTGGCCGAGGAGATGCCCGCCAGCGCATCAGGGCCATACTTTTCCTTTATCTCACTGAACCTGCGGGCTGTATAATCGTATGCCTCGTCCCATGTCACCTCTGTCAGCACCCCCTCCTTTCTGACCAGGGGTGAGCGCAGTCTGTCAGGGTGGTTATAGAACTCAAAGGCATACCGGCCCTTGAGGCATGTATGACCCCTGTTGGCAGCGCTGTCAAGCGGGGCCTGGATGCCCCTCACCACCCCGTCAATAACCTTTACATCGAGGTTGCATCCAACCCCACAGTAGGTACAGGTTGTGCGTACTATGGCGTCAGCCTTGAGGGTCTTGGCCGAGTAACGGTCATAGAGCGCATTGGTAGGGCAGGTCTGCACGCAGGCCCCGCATGATACGCAGGGCGAATCGTGGAAGGAGGTATCAAAGCCCTTGATTATCCGGCTTCCGTCGCCCCTTCCGTATATTCCCAGCACATGTTCGGCCTGCAGCTCATCACAGGCCCTGACACACCGGTAGCATTTAATGCATTCAGTAAGATCTGACCAGACATATGGTCTGCTCCTGTCCCTGTCATGAACGGTGATCTTCTGCCTGTACCGCACCTCTTCAATGCCTGCTGCAGCCACTACTCTCTGAAACTCCGTCGGCACCATCCCCGTCTCCGGCTCAAGTCTGTCGGGCGGATACTCAGAGAGCACCAGCTCAAGGATATTCCTGCGCAGCCTCTTTATTTTTTCAGTGGAAGGATAAATATAATATCCCGGAGCCACGGGTGTATGGCATGATGCCATCACCTTACCGGGCCCGTCCTCCTTCAGGGCCACCTCCACGGAGCAGATGCGGCATGAACCATAGTTCTCCAGGTTATCAGCCTGGCAGAGAGTAGGTATAAGCTCATGACCGGAGTTTCTTCGGACAAACTCAAGGATGGTTTCACCCTCCCTGATCACATAAGGCCTGTTATCAATAAATGCAATCTTTTCCATGGTCATGCCTCTTCATTTGTGAAATATTCCTTCAGTTCATCGCGGAAGTATTGAAGTGCATTCTTCACCGGCAGCGGCAGTCCTCCTCCCAGTGCGCAGAGCGAACCAAGCTGCATTGTATCCAGGAGATCATCAAACAGCTGGCGGTCAATCTTCTCTTTCCCGGCAACGGCACCGGACAGCAGCTCGAGGCCACGTGCTGAACCCAGCCTGCAGGGGAAGCACTTGCCGCACGACTCCTTCCTGGTAAACTCAAACAGATGTTCAAGAAACCTTATCATTGGAAAATCTTCAGGAACAGAGACTATCCCCGCATGGCCAAGAAGGAACCCCTCACGGGCAAACGATTCAAAGTCAAGGGTCAGGTCATCAATTTTTGATGCCGGCACCAGGCCTCCGAGAGGTCCTCCCACCTGGAATGCCTTGACGGGATATCTTGTTCCTCCTCCCATCTCGTCAATGACTCTTCTTAACGGAGTACCCATCTTCACTTCCAGCAGTCCGGCCCTGTTAAACGCGCCGTCAAGCGATACCAGCTTCGTGCCGGGCGACTTCTCAGTGCCCATGGCAGCCCAGGCTCTCCCTCCTTTCTCAAGGATATAGTGAATATTTGCGAATGTCTCCACGTTACTCAGCACCGTCGGCCTGCCGAAGAGACCATATACTGCCGGGAAGGGCGGGCGTGTGCGCACCTCGGGGCGCAACCCTTCAATGGAGTTAAGCAGGGAGGTCTCCTCACCGCAGATGTATGCGCCTGAGCCCTCCACCACATGAAACCGGAACCCTGAGACCGGATCATCGTCCTCGCCGACGGCTATACCGGCAATCCCGAGCTGGCTGACAGCTTCACGTACCCTTCTCACTGCCAGCGGGTACTCTCCCCTGATATATACCACACCCGTATCCGCGCCGGTAATGATGCCGGTCATCAGCATCCCGAACAGTACTGAGTACGGTCTCTCCTCAAGCAACCATTTGTCTGAGAAGGCTCCCGGGTCACCCTCATCGCCGTTGCATACAACATATTTCCTGTCAGCCGCTGCATCACGTGATGAGCGCACCTTGACATGGAACGGAAAGCCTGCGCCGCCCCGACCCCTCAATCCTGACACCTCCAGCTCCTTCAGGGCATGCTCTGCCCTGCCAATCCACAATCGTGCCAGTTTGTAATACTCCCCGACATCACCTGTGGGAGTGATCAGCACCGGCATGTCGGTATTGGAGCTTACTCTCACGTTTGCGGGATGGTCGCCGTTATGGCATAGCCGTATCTCCCCGTTGACCATGAAAGCATCATTGGAATGACAATGACCAAGGCATGTCACAACGCCAATCTCATTCTCACCGTAGCTTTTCAGAAGGCTTCGTTTTACCTCATCACTCTTCCCTGATGTCAGACAGGCAGTGCCGTCACACATATAAACCTTTTTCGCATGATGGGCAGGCTGCAGAAAATCATAAAAGGAACTGGCACTCAGGACGGCAGCGTCACCTGTCATGAACTCGCCGGCTATCGCTTTCAGTCTTTCTTCAGGGTGATTCCGGCCCTCCGGTACCGCTCCGGCAATATTCTCATAAAGGCTGTCTTCCAGACCTTTTCTGGATGAGAGGCCTCTCAGATTCCTGGACATGGCTTTTCATTTTTCATTCTTCCAATATATTAACTTACAGCGTGCCATACCTTAAAAATGAGAATTATCATGTTTACCGGAAGTTAAATTTAATGAGAAGAGAGCGCATCCTTTTGTTTAACTGATTTTTGTTATATTTGTCGCCTGTATTTTTCAAGAGCTAAATTCATTATTTAAATAGTATTCAGATGGCAATACTTCAGGATTTGAGAGAGAAGGCGGGTCCGCTTGTTGCAATAGTGATTGGTGTTTCCCTGCTTCTTTTTGTAGTAAGTGATTTCTTTGGGAACAATACCTCCCAGCGCCGTAAGGCAGACAAATATTATCAGCTGGCACTTATTGACGGGGAGACAGTATCATACCAGGATTATGAAGCCCGTGTGCAGGACCTTGTTGATATCTATAAGATGTCAGGCACCTCAGAGGTGAATGATGAGATGATGCAGAGCCTGAGGGAACAGGTATGGCAGCAGATGCTTTCCGAGAAGCTGATGGACAAGACTTACCGCAAGACAGGCCTCGGGGTCAGTCCTGACGAGGTGGAGATGCTTGTCTTTGGCGAAAATCCCCACCCCATTGTCAGGCAGCTTTTTACTGACCCCAATACCGGCATGTTCAACTCGTCATTCCTGGTCAATTTCCTGAAAGCCACCGAGACGGATGATGCAACAAAGAGATACTGGCTCTTCTTTGAAGACCAGATCATAAATGACAGGCTCAACACCAAGCTGGTGAACCTGATGTCAAAAGGTCTCTATGTAACCGGCAAACAGTCAGAGTTTGAAAACAGTCTTGCAACCAACACTGTCAATTTCAGCTACATAGTGCGGAATTATGCAGTCATTCCTGACAGCCTCGTAAAGGTCTCCCAGAATGAGATAAAGAGCTATTATGAAAAGCATAAGGATAATTACAAGAGGGGTGCTACCAGGGATATTGAATATATTGTCTTTGATGTTGCTCCTTCAGAATCTGACATGAAGGAGACCGAGACATGGGCAGAGAACGAGAAGGAGAACTTTGCGGCAGCTACTGATCTTGTGCAATATATCAATCTGACTGCAGATACGCGCCATCAGGGTTTCTACCAGTCACTGCAGGAGCTTCCTGAGAGCCTGCGTCCGCTGGCAGAGTCAGGAGATAAATCAGCGGTAATGGGCCCCTGGCTTGAGGAGGGCGCCTACAAGCTTGCACGCATAGCAGATATAGCCGAGCGTCCCGATTCTGTCAGGGCAGCACACATACTGCTCAGCCCTAACCCTGCAAGGAGCCTTGCACAGGCCAGGAAGGAAGCCGACAGCCTGATTGCCCTTGTCAAAGGCGGAGCCGACTTCAATGCTCTCGCCATGGTCAATTCCGATGACCAGGGATCAGCACAGGTGGGCGGTGACCTGGGATGGTTCAGTGAAGGAATGATGGTCACACCATTTAACAATGCATGCTTCACCAACAGAAAGGGAGACATAGTCACTGCCGAAACAACCTACGGGGTACATATCATCAAAATCATTGACCAGAGCCGCAGGGTCAGGAAATATGACATCGGGGTGGTTGACCGGATGGTTATTCCGAGCAGTACCACCACCCAGCGTATCTATTCGGAAGCTTCCCAGTTTGCAGGCACCAATGACACTTACGAGAAGTTCAACAATGCCGTTGCAGAGGGCAACCTGGATAAGAAGCTGGCCATGAATGTCACACCGGATCAGAAAGAACTTCCCGGCCTGACACAGTCAAGAGGCCTTGTAATGGCTCTGTTTCAGAACAGCAAGGCCGGCGCCATTGTACTTGACAACAGCAGCCAGGCAGTGTTTGAGCTGCCTGACAAGTATGTTGTAGCCTATTGCACAAGGGTTCAGGAGGAGGGTATTGCCCCGGTGGATGATGTGGCAACGGATATCAGGTTCATCCTGGCCAGGGAGAAGAAGGCAGAAATCATTGCCGATGAAATGAAGAAGCTTGCTTCCGAAGGCAAAACCATCAATGAGATTGCAGCGCACTACAGCACCTCGGTGCAGGATGCCAGCGGCATAAACTTCAGATCATACTCGGTACCGGGAGCCGGCATAGAGCCTGCTCTCATCTCTGCAGCCTCAGCATCAGAAACAGGGGTATTATCAAAACCCGTAGAAGGAAATAACGGAGTGTATATGTTCGTGGTCAGCGATGCCACTCCTGCCGCAGCTGAAGAGCTGGCCATGGTCAAGGAGAGAATGAACTCCAGCTACCAGATCCGTGCATCATATGAAGCCTACCAGGCCATCCGTGACAAGAAGGAGGTAAAGGATCTGAGATATAAATTCTATTGATCAGATTATTTACATGATATAACCGTAACGGCAGGTTTCAGACCTGCGGCTGCTGTTTTACAGGCAGAAAATGTATTATCGGGCAGGAGCGGCAGGCTTCAGACCTGCCGCTGCCTATATAAAGGCAAAATTTTCATTATGGGGTAATTAATCCGGGCATGAGGCCAGCCCTGTCAATTACCTGAGCGATTGCCTCCTCCCAACCGAGCGGCATGATATGCACTCCGCTCACGCCTCTCTTCCCCCTGAGCTTTTCTACGTTCTCAACGGTGATAGAGATGCTCTCCTCTGCAAAATGGTCTCCCGCGTCGGCCAGACGCCTCATGACCTCTTCCGGCACGTTCACTCCCGGGATATTATCATTAAGATAGCGTGCCAGTCTGAGCGACTTAAGAGGGCATACGCCGGCAAGGATAAAGACCTTATCCAGCAGACCCTCCTTGTCCATCTGCTCCAGCCACGGATCGAGGCTGTCAGGGTCAAAAACAAGATTCGTCTGCAGGAACTGTGCCCCGGCATTTATCTTCTTCCTTATACGGATGGCCTGCATGGCCGGATCCATGGCATAGGGTGCTGCCGCTGCTCCCAGGAATATCCGGGGTCTGTTCTTTATCTGCCTCCCGTCAAGATAGATGCCCTCATCTCTCATTCTCCTCAGTATCCAGAGCATCTGCACCGAATCCAGATCATTGATATTCATGTTACTGCGGGGGGCGGGCCCGACACGCGGGCTGTCACCGGAGAGGCACAGGATGTTGTACGCCCCCATGGCATTGGCACCAATGGCCAGCGACTGCAGGCTATTGCGGTTATTGTCTCGGGCAGAGATCTGCAACACCGGATCAACGCCCAGCGAAGCCGCCACCGAGGAGCATGCGGCGCTTGACATCCTCGGCACCGCTGATGATCCGTCAGTGAAGTTGACAGCTGCAACCCAGGGTTTAACCAGCATTATCTTTTCCTTAAGCCTCCCTGTGGCAGCGCTCAGCGGAGGAGTCACCTCAGCAGTGATGACAAAACGGCCGCTGCGCAGCTCTCTCTCGAGAGCCGATTGCGGTTCAGTCACTGCAGGCGGATGATATTCCGAATCTCCCTGCCACCAGTCGGGCTGACGTATGGGCCTGAAGATCTTTTCCTCCAGCACCTCCCCCAGCTTCTTTCCTTCTCTGGCGGATGGGATGAATATCTTCCTGAATCCTGCCTTCCGGGCTACCCGCACCACTTCTCCCCATGTCTCCGTGCCGGCCCTGTCCCAGTCAACAGGAGGAAGCACTTCGAGCAGCTTGTGCTCACGGTGCATCCTCCGTGACCGTTCATATATCAGATACCAGGCGCACCGCCTGGTGGGATCAACATAGCAATAACCATTGTTCACTCCTCCGCAGGGACCGTTCCTCAGTCCCTTGGGGCAGGCCATATGACATATGAAGGCTGTCTCCTGGAGGAGGCAGTTGCCACACATCCTGCATCCGAAGAGGGGACCCTTGACCACCCTTTCTGTCAGGGCAAGCAAACGTCTCCCGGCCGGCTGCCGGCTGAAAGGTCTGAATGCAGGCTGCCAGCGGCGCAGGGGAGTGAAAAGGGCCATCGCCTTATCAGATGATGTACATGTTTATCAGTTGCTCGTATAGCTCCTGTTTGCCACTGATTTTCTTCGGTTCACCTGCCTTCGTGGCCAGGCTGCGCAGATCCTCGAGGGTCAGCTTGCCCTTCTCATAGAGAGCACCGTTGCCTTTGTCAAAGGATGAATACCTCGCTTTGCGCATCTTAAGATAATCAGAGTCCCTGAGAATGCGGTCAGCAATGACCAGACCCCTGGCAAAGGTGTCCATGCCGTTGATGTGGGCAATGAAGAGATCCTCAGGATCGGTGGAGTTACGCCTCACATGGGCATCGAAATTGATGCCGCCGGTCTTGAAGCCACCGGCCATGAGAATAACCAGCATAGCTTCGGTAATCTCATTGATATTGGTTGGGAACTCATCGGTGTCCCAGCCGTTCTGGTAGTCGCCCCTGTTGGCATCAATGCTTCCCAGCATCCCGGCATCGGCAGCCACCTGCAGGTCATGCTGGAAAGAGTGGCCCGCAAGGGTTGCATGATTGACCTCAACGTTGAGCTTGAAGTCCTTGTCAAGTCCGTAGTGACGCAAAAAGCCAACAACCGTTGCAGCATCATAGTCATACTGGTGCTTGGTGGGTTCCATTGGCTTGGGCTCAATATAGAAGGAGCCCTTGAATCCCTTCTTGCGGGCATAGTCACGCGCCAGAGTGAGCATCATGGCCAGGTGATCAACCTCACGCTTCATGTCAGTGTTGTGCAGTGTGAGATAACCCTCACGTCCGCCCCAGAAAACGTAACCCTGTCCGCCCAGCGCTATGGTGGCATCAATGGCGTTCTTCAACTGTACGGCCACATTGGTCAAGACATTAAAATCGGGATTGGTGGCTGCACCGTTCATGTACCTGGGATTGCCGAAGACATTGGCCGTTCCCCAGAGAAGCTTCATGCCTGTCTCCTTCTGCCTTGCCTTTATCACAGGCACCCATTTCTCAAGACGTTTTTCAATCTCAAATACAGATCCGTCACCCACGAGGTCAGTATCATGGAAGCAATAGTACGGCGCTCCGATCTTTTCAAAAAACTCAAATGCCATGTCAAGCTTGACTTTGATCCTGTCATCACCCTCGAGGCCGTCATACGGGAAATCCCGTGTCTTTGCACCGAAGGTGTCGAGGCCGTCACCGCAGAATGAATGCCAGTAAGCTATCGCAAAGCGAAGGACATCCTCCATCTTCTTGCCGCCCACCTTTGCCTCGGGATCATACCATTTAAATGCGAGGGGGTTCTTTGAATCCCTGCCCTCATACTTGATTTTCCCTATTCCGGGAAAGATTTCACTTTTGCTCTTTTTTGCCATAATGTTATTATTATTATTCGTAAAAGTAATTTTGAAGTATCTCGAGCCATTCCATGTATTTTGCGTCATAGATCATGGAGAGCTGATTGTCAGGTTCACTGGATCCGGTGACCTGAAGCCCTTCAAAAGCATCCTGCTCAGATTTGAAATAGCCGCATCCTATTCCTGCCCCTCGGGCAGCGCCTACCGATCCGTCAGTATTATATAAGGTGATCACCGTGGATGTCAGGCTTGAGAGTATATCACGGAAGACCTTGCTGAGGAACATGTTTGATTCGCCGGCCCGGATAACGGTGGGGTTGATACCTGTCTCCTTCATTATCTCAAGCCCGAAGCGGAAGGAGTAGGCAATAGCCTCCTGGGCTGCGCGGTAGAGATGACCCTGCCCGTGAATGTTGAAGTTGAGTCCATGGACAGAGGCACCGATATCCCTGTTACGCAACATCCTCTCCGCCCCGTTGCCGAAGGGCAGGATAAACAGACCGTCGCTGCCGGGATCCACAGAAGCAGCTATGTCATTCATTTGAGGATAGGTCAGCCCCGCTCCCGTGTTCTTCTTGAGCCAGGAGTTCAGTATCCCCGTGCCGTTGATGCACAACAGCACTCCCAGCCGGTTCAGCCTCTCCGTATGATTGACATGCAGGAAAGTGTTGATCCGTGACATCGGGTCAAACTGGGTTCTGTCAGTGACCCCGTAGATGACACCTGAAGTGCCTGCCGTGGTGGCCACCTCTCCCGGCTGCAGCACGTTGAGTGACAGCGCATTGTTAGGCTGATCACCGGCCCTGTAGGAGACGGGTATGCCGGCTGGCAGTCCAAGCTCCTCAGCAGCACGGCCTGTCAGCTCTCCCTGTATGGAGAATGACCCGGCAGGCTCAGCCAGGAGGGCAGGATCAATGCCGTAATAATCAAGCAACTCTTCGGAGACCTCATTGCGCATGAAGTCCCAGAAGATCCCTTCGGAGAGGCCTGAGAAGGTGGTTCTGATCTCATTGGTCATCCTCATGGCCAGGTAGTCACCTGGAAGCATGATCTTGTGTATCTTATTAAAGACCTCAGACTCATTCTCCCTGACCCACGCCAGTTTGGAAGCTGTGAAGTTACCCGGGGAGTTGAGCAGGTGATGCAGGCAGAAGTCCCTTCCCAGCCTGTCAAACGCCCTTTCACCTGTCTCCACAGCTCTGCTGTCACACCATATGATTGAAGGGCGAAGCACCTTTTTATCTTTATCCACGGCCACCAGGCCATGCATCTGGTAGGAGATGCCGATGGCGCCAACGTCTTTTCGCTTTGGTCCCAGAGGTTTAAGGCATGCTGCCAGAGCCAGGGTAAAGTTGCTCCACCACTCTTCCGGATCCTGCTCGGCCCAGCCGGGATAGGGAGCGGATATTTTCATCTCTGTTGGCGGATATGATGATGATGATAAAGCCCTGCCGGTCTCTCCGTCAATAACGGATACCTTCACCGATGAGCTGCCAAGGTCAATACCTAATAATAGCATACGGTTTCTGTGTTAGGAAAAATTTCTCACTGTCGTGATAAATGTACGGATATTTTCCGTAGGAGCATCAGGAGGCATTCCTCCCCCGCATGACCAGATTATTCCCTTCGTGTTGCCGGCTTCACGCATCATGCTGATCACGCCCGCCTCCACCTCGGTTGTTGAACCCATGGCAAGAATATCTCTTGGCGGCAGGTTGCCCAGAAGGATGACATCTTCACCGGCAAGTTTTCTTATCTCCGTGATAGGATGATTGAAGCTGAAGTTGAACAGGTTGATACCAATCTGCTTAAGGTATTGGGCTGTAATCACGCCCGGAGCATCATTGTGAAAGAAACCAACCTTCGGGTTGAAAGTGCCGTATATTCTTTTCAGGTGAGGCAGCACGAAGGTCTCAAAGTCAGGCTGCCCCAGAAAACCCACAATATCATCCAGGAGCAGAACTCCCTGTATATCAGGGAACTTTTCAAATTGCAGTTCCAGCCAGTCAATAACGAAGTCAGTAATCACCGTCAGTGCCTGCTGTGCCTCGTCAGGGGTGACCGCCAGCGCCATCATGAACTCCGTAGTTCCGAACAGAAAGGAAGCAATATTGAGTGGCCCGCGACTGATGGCAAAGCGGTAGTGACATCCGCTTGCCTTAACCTTATCTTCATATTTCACCATTCGGCTTATGACAAAGGGCAGCAGACCGTCAGTCTTCACGCTGGGTTTTGTCAATGCCGAGATGGCTTCGGTGGAGCAGTTCAGTTTAACCGGGTGGGGAAAGTCGTTCTCAGTCCATACCATTTTGGTTCCGAACGCCGAAGGTTCTGTGCACATCCCATACTCGGACCAGAAGCCCGGAAGGAACATCACATCGGGAAAAGCTTCCTGGGCGTGGAGGTTAGCCTCGAACCAGGTGACAGGGTCAGCAAAGTATTCAAGGATTGTTGTTCCATGCCAGCCGGGCAGCCATGGACTGTCAATGATGAATCCCACAGGCCTCTCTTCTGTTTTTTCTCCGTTGATAACCTTTAAAAGGGTCTCCCAGTGTCTGTCATTCATAGGTCAGGTAAGCTTTGTTCAACAATAACTAAATGCCGGGAACATAATGGAATCTCAAACCGCGGTAATATTCCAGGCTATGCAGTGGTTGCTCAACCCCTTCAGGGAAGGGCATCCGTGAGAATGTCTGATAATAGAGGAGGCAGGCATCCTTCCCACAGCGGGCCTCTGCAGCCTGTATCCCGAGCATCTGCCCTACATGCTCAAACTGCCCGTCATCTCTCAGCGTCACCAGCATGGGCGCCAGAAGTAATATTACCAGCAATGATCTCCTTGTCATATGTATCATTCTTTGCCTGACCTGAGTGACGACTGCCTTATAATGAGTTCATGTGTCAGGGTTATAGTGTTCACCTTTTCGTACTGTGTGCCCTCGAGTATCCTTATCATGGTTGAGGCGGCCACCTCTCCCATTGCCCTGCCCGGGTAATGCACAGTTGTAAGATTGGGTTCAACTATCCGTGAAACGGGATCGTCATTGAATCCGGCAACAGCAATATCATCAGGGATGCGGTACCCCTTCTTCTTCAGCTCGCATATGAGTGAGACGGCCGAGTTGTCATTGGCTGTGAAGATACCGTCAGGCATTGTTCCGTTGTTCAGCAGATGTTTAAGTATGGTCACCCCTGAGCCATCACCCAGATCGGTCACTATGAGCATCTTCTCGTCAAACGGAAGGGAGTTGTCAGACAATGCCTGCCTGTAACCCCTGTATCGATCATTGTACACATTCCTGTTCAGGCTTCCTGCAACATGCACGATTTTTCTGCAACCCTGGTCAACCAGGTGTTGTGTGGCCTCATATCCTGCCCTGTAGTTGTCAATTACGACACTGACGCAGTTGCCGCAATCAAACACCCTGTCAAAGAAGACCAGGGGTATGTCCTTTCGCAGAATGTTGGCAAAAGCATCCTTTGTCTTTGTTTCATAGGACAGGGAGACGAGCAGACCGTCAACGCGGCTGTTGAACAGTGCCTGTATATTGGCTTCCTCTAGGGCGGCAGATTCCTCACTCTGACTGATAAGCAGCTGGTAGCCGGAGTTGTTTGCAACCTTTTCCATTCCAGAGATTACAGTGGACATGAAATGGCTGTCAATCCTTGGAATTATTACCCCGAGGGTCCTCGTGCGCTTCTGTCTGAGGTTTGCTGCAAACTTATTATGCTGGTAGCCCATCTCCTGGGCTGTATGCATTATCTTTTTCCTCAGTTCCTTCCTTACCTGGGGACTGTTGTTGAGGCCGCGCGAGACCGTTGAAGCAGAGATATTCAAAGCCCTGGAGATGTCATAGATTGTGACCTCGCCTTTTTTCTTCATTCCGGTCATAATTCTTCAAAATAAGTAAGAAAACCGCTATTTTTGAAATTTTTGAACTATTTTTTTGCAATCGGTTGCGGATTTAAATTTAACTGACTGTTTATGCAACCGGAAACAATAAAATCATCTGTTAAAGAGAAGATTGGCTACAGTTCCGGTGACAGTGCAATTGCCTTGCTGTTCCTTGCAGGCCGGTTGGCAGGAGCTGTTGCCGGCCCGGTTATACCTGTTCCTTTCAGGAATGTTTTTCTTTGAGTCTTTTATAAACATCATCAAGCGTTCCGCTAAACGGGCCGGGAGTCTCCATTTTGATTGATACAAGAGCAGCAGCAAACTTCAACGACTCCCGGACCTCGTGATCCAGTCTGTGTGAGAGGTAAGCGGCAAATGTTGTATCGCCCCTGCCGGTTCTGCCGGCTACACTGTTGTTGGAGAATTTTTCATAATAGGTTTCCCCTTTGACTCTCGCAAGCACCCCTTCGGAATGCGTAATCAAAACTTCCGGACAGCCCCATGATTCAACGATTATTGCAGCTTTTTCAAGATCATCCGTACCGGTAAGAAGTTTGGCTTCCACAACATCCAGTTTCAGTTTGTCCATCATTGCAGCAATTTCCTTCTTGTCCGCCACATCGCTGAACTCGTGGTTTTTTGTCACGGGATTGATATGGCGAACAAAGCTCTGCATATCAACTGACAGGCTTGGGAAATTTCTGGCTTTCATTTCCTTCATGAGTGGCATGTCAAACTCGGTATCCGAAATTCCCGCCAGGTGAACACATGTGGAATCCAATTCGGGAATTTCCTTAATGTCGATTATCCCGGCCGATTTGATAAGGGTCATTTCACGTTCATCGACATTTGCGGAAAAGTGTACAACCCTGTTATACGAAGTTTCTGCGCTGGGAATGAGATAACAATCGATGCCCAGATCTTTCATGGGCTGAAGGATCTCCTCGTCCTTCCTGGCCATTTTAGCAACTACGGCAACCTTCCTGCCAACTCTTGCGGCAACCATGGCTCCGCATAAAACAGCGCTTCCCGGAGCTACACGTGGCGTTCCACCGAACGGAACGATCTCATCATAGCACATGTGCCCGACAAATGTGATATCATATTTTTTAGTCATACCAACCGACTTCTGATTTTTTGTCAATGAATTAATTTGTGCTTATTTACTTTATTCTTCCGAGTCACTCAGCAACCAGGGATAGAAAGGCATCAGGTCTTCCGGCCCGATTGTCATGGTCTTGTTTTTCGCCTGCAGATCCTTGATGTGATTCATCACCAGGTGTGACCATACGGCTCCGGGCCGGGGATATGCTGCCACAATATAATGCGGACAGGGTTCTTTCTCACCGGCTTCAAGTTCCAGCTCTGCCCGGAGATTATCCGGAGTTGTCAGGGTATTTGCATACTTAAATACTACGCGATCCATATGTTTGTATACCTCCTTGCTTTCCTCGACCATACCGTAATAATCCAGCAACTGGGCAAAAACATAATTCGTTGTGGTATACACATCCTGCCCCTGTTCAGATTCAACCGGCTCTCCATCCTTTGTTTTGCACATGGCCCATCCCATATACGAGCGGTTTGTGTCATAAACAGCTTTGAGAATCTTTTTAACCCGTTCTTCCGGAATTGCGGGAGGCTCTCCAATGGCTGTCAGGTACCATAAAGCGTCAAGCTGATTGGTCCATACATCCGTATTCGTATTTCCTGTTTCAGGATCAAAGCAGGTAACGTAATATTCGAGTTTCTCACCTTTTTTATTTACATCCTCGCGCCATAATTTCTCAAAACTGTTCCATGCTTTGTCATACTTTCCCCGGATGTATTCCTCATCGCCCTTTTCGCCAAGCATTTGGGCCATTTTGATCAATGCCTGGCATCCGCCCAGGAATTGGGTTGCATCATACGCATCAGCGCCGAAAAGCACAAGGTTATCAAAAGTATTTTTAACATCGTCCGGATGACCTTCGGGGATCCCGTCGTTGTCAAAATCAAGTTTCAGCAACGAATCCAGTCCGAACTTCATCGTTTCCCAGTTCGATCTGAGGAATTCCATATCCCCTGTGAATTTTACATTACGTAACACACGCATCATCAGTTTGGGATACAGATCGACCCAGTAATTATTATTGTACCATGCGTAATCACT
>Ga0123330_1003051_pt1 | contig 14235 bp, 13 predicted proteins | sample BioC13SIPDNA_2_FD_89704 | JGI IMG/M metagenome (GOLD analysis project Ga0123330, IMG submission 89704) | Anaerobic biogas reactor microbial communites from Washington, USA - Biogas_R2_A C13 SIP DNA | ecosystem: Engineered > Bioreactor > Anaerobic > Unclassified | place: Washington, USA... | reverse complement strand
CATGACCTCTCCCCGTGTCTCAAGTCAGGTCTAACACCAAGTAGACCCCGTATCCGGGGAATATGGCCGAGTATTCAGCCGCCCCCCTGCCCCAGTCAAATCGGAATTCCTACCCTGGATCAGGCATTTGCCCGATCCTCCGGCCCGGTGTCCCGGGCCACGCTGGACCCGGATATCGCCATGGACGGGGCGGTATCGATTCTCCGGCCGGAAACGGGTGATAAGCATGGATGCGAGTGAGCGGCAGGCTCCGCGCCTGTTCGACGAGGTTCGCCGCAGGATGCGGTTGCATCACTACAGCCTGCGGACCGAGCGGGCCTACCTGGGGTGGATCCGCCGGTTCATCCTGGCCAACGGCAGGCGCCATCCGCGCACGATGGGCGCGGTGGAGGTCGAGCGGTTCCTGACCACGCTCGCGGTCGAGGGCGGGGTCGCCGCGAGCACCCAGAACCAGGCCCTGTCGGCGCTGCTGTTCCTGTACCGGGAAGTGCTGGGGATCCGCCTGCCGTGGATGGACGAGGTCGTCCGCGCCAAGCGGCCGGCGCGGGTGCCGACGGTGCTCTCGCGCCGGGAAGTGGCGTCGCTGCTGGCGGGGATGGACGGGCGCGCCGGCGTGGTGGCGCGCCTGCTGTACGGCACCGGGATGCGGCTGATGGAGGGGCTGCGGCTGCGGGTCAAGGACGTGGACTTCATCCGCAACGAGATCGTGGTGCGCGACGGCAAGGGCGGCCGCGACCGGCGCACCGTGCTGCCGGCGACGCTGGCCGGGCCGCTGCAGGCCGAGCTCGAACGCGCCAGGGTGTTGCACCGCGGCGACCTGGAGGACGGCTTCGGCGCGGTCTGGCTGCCGCATGCGCTGGCGCGCAAGTATCCGTCCGCCGCGCGCGAGTTCGGCTGGCAGTACGTGTTCCCCGCCCTGCGCCGCTCGAGGGATCCGCGCGACGGCGTCGTGCGCCGCCACCACCTGGACGACGCGGTGGTCTGGCGCGCGATCCGCAGGGCGCGGCGCGCGGCCGGCATCGACAAGCCGGTCTCGGCGCACACGCTGCGCCACTCCTTCGCCACCCACCTGCTCGAGGACGGCTACGACATCCGCACCATCCAGGAGCTGCTCGGGCACAAGGACGTCGCCACCACGCAGGTCTACACCCACGTGCTCAACCGCGGCGGCCGCGGCGTGGTCAGCCCGCTCGACCCCGGGCGGGCGCCGGCAGCGGCAGGCCGCGGTAGCCCTTGATGGTGCGCAGCACGAAGCTTGAATTGACGTCGGCCACGCCGGCCTGGGCGAGCAGGCGGTCGAGCAGGAAGCGCGAGAAGTGCTCGAGGTCGCCGACCACGATATGCAGCAGGTAGTCCATCTCGCCGGTCAGGGCGTGGCAAGCCACCACCTCGGGGCAGTCGTTGACGTGGGCGGCGAAGGTGGCCAGCGCCTCGGCGTCGTGGCGGGCCAGGTGGACGCGCACGAAGGCCTGCAGGCCCAGGCCCAGGCGCTCGCCGTCGAGTTCGGCGCGGTAACCGGCGATCACGCCCTCGCGTTCGAGCCGCTGCACGCGGCGCAGGCAGGCCGAGGGCGACAGGTGCACCCGCTCGGCCAGCTCGGCGTTGGTCTGGCGGCCGGCGCGCTGGAGTTCGGCCAGCAGCTGGATGTCGATGCGGTCGAGTTCGATCGCGGTCATTTCGCGCGTCCTCCCGGCGTTGTCCGCACGAATGGTGCGCGCTCGCGCCCATGCGATGCAACGTTCGCAATCCTGTTGCGGCCGCGGCGCGATATCCTGCCGGTTGTATCCCATGCCCGCCGGCCAAGAGGAGACCGCCATGTCCACCGCACCGCGCCGCGTCGAGAACCTGCACACCGACAAGGGCAAGGTCCCGGTGTACGCCACCGGCATCGTGGAACAGCCCTGGGACGATTACAGCGCCGCCGACCATGCCACCTGGGCCACGCTGTACGCGCGCCAGCGCGGGGTGCTGGCCGGGCGCGCCAGCGCGCAGTTCCTGCAGGCCCAGGACGCGATGGGCATGAATCCGCGTGCGATCCCGCGCTTCCGCGACCTCAACGCGGTGCTGGGCCGGGCCACCGGCTGGGAGCTGGTGGGCGTGGAGGGCCTGCTGCCCGAGCTCGACTTCTTCGACCACCTGGCCAACCGGCGCTTCCCGGTCACCTGGTGGATCCGGCGCCCCGACCAGATCGACTACATCGAGGAGCCGGACCTGTTCCACGACCTGTTCGGCCACGTGCCGCTGCTGATGAACCCGGTGTTCGCCGACTACATGCAGGCCTACGGGCGCGGCGGGGTGAAGGCGCACGGCATCGGCCCGGAGGCGCTGCAGAACCTGACCCGGCTGTACTGGTACACGGTGGAGTTCGGCCTGATCCGCGAGGCCGGCGCGCTGCGGATCTACGGCGCCGGCATCGTCTCGTCGTCGGGCGAGTCGGTGTACGCGCTGGAAAGCGCCGCGCCCAACCGGATCGGCTTCGACCTGGAGCGGATCATGCGCACCCGCTACCGGATCGACAGCTACCAGAAGACCTACTTCGTGATCGACAGCTTCGAGCAGCTGATGGACGCGACGCGCCCTGACTTCACCCCGATCTATGCCCGCCTGGCCGGGCAGCCGGCGATCCCCGCGGGCGAGGTGCTCGACACCGACCGCGTCCTGCACCGCGGCACCGGCGAGGGTTGGCCCGACGACGCCGACACCTGACGCCGCCCTCCCGCCGCCCACCGGCGCCTGTAGGAGCGGCTTCAGCCGCGACCCGACGAAATCCCGGACCGACGACAATCCCCTGGGAGCAGCCCCGTCCCCGGGCCGCCGTGGTTCGCGGCGGCGCGGGCGCGTTCTCCGTGAATGCGCGAGAAGCGGAGGCATGGGTCGCGGCTGAAGCCGCTCCTACAGGGGCGGGGATGGAGACGAAGGCGGGGGCTGGTGGGGAACGTTCCGGCCGCAACGAACGCGGCCGGCGTGGAGATCGCTGCTAGAATCAGGCGGTTTTTCGCCGCGGCCCGCGGCGCCCCTCCCCTCCTCCTGCGACGACTGCCGCCGTGTCCTTCTTTGCGAACGTTGAACTGGTCCCGGGCGATCCGATCCTGGGCCTGACCGAGGCCTACAACGCCGACGCCCGCGCCACCAAGGTGAACCTGGGCGTGGGCATCTACTACGACGAGGACGGGCGCATCCCGGTGCTGCGCGCGGTGCAGCAGGTCGAGCGCCAGCTGGCCGAGCAGAGCAAGCCGCGCGGCTACCTGCCGATCGACGGCCTGCCCGACTACACCCGCGCCACCCGCGACCTGCTGTTCGGCGCGCAGTCGCCGCTGGTGGTCGAAGGCCGCGCCGCCACCACCCAGACCATCGGCGGCAGCGGCGCCCTGCGCGTGGGCGCCGAGCTGCTGAAGAAGACGCTGCCGTTCGCGCGCATCGCGATCAGCTCGCCGAGCTGGGAGAACCACCGCGCGGTGTTCACCGCGGTCGGCTTCGAGGTGGTGGAGTACGCCTACTTCGACGCCGCCACCCGCGGCGTGGACTTCGACGGCATGCTCGCCGACCTGCGCAGGCTCGAGCCGGGCACCGTGGTGCTGCTGCACGCCTGCTGCCACAACCCCACCGGCGCCGACCTGACCCCGGCGCAGTGGGACCAGGTGGTGGCGCTGCTGCACGAGCGCGGCCTGTTCCCGTTCATCGACATGGCCTACCAGGGCTTCGACCGCGGGATGGAGGAGGACGCGCACGCGGTGCGCCTGCTGGCCGCCTCGCCGATCCGCAACTTCGTGGTCGCCAGCTCGTACTCCAAGTCGTTCTCGCTCTATGGCGAGCGCGTGGGCGCGCTGACCGTGGTCGCCGACAGCGCCGACGAGGCGCGCCGGGTGCAGTCGCAGATCAAGCGCCTGGTGCGCGCGAACTACTCCAGCCCCTCCACCCACGGCGCGGCGCTGGTGGCCGGCGTGCTCAACGATCCGGCGCTGCGCGCGCAGTGGGAAGAGGAGCTCGGGCAGATGCGCACGCGCATCCACGCCCTGCGCGCGGGCCTGGTCGAGCGCCTGGCCGCGCACGGGGCGCCGCAGTACGACTTCATCCAGCGCCAGGCGGGGATGTTCTCGTACTCGGGCCTGTCGCGCGCGCAGGTCGACCGGCTGCGCGACGAGTACGGGATCTACGCCGTCGGCACCGGCCGGATCTGCGTGGCGGCGCTGAGCGCCCGCAACCTCGACTACGTGGCCAGCGCGGTGGCCGCGGTCAGCTGACCGCCCGTGGAAGAGACGGTTGCGGTGGAAATCTTTCCCCATCCGCGACCATGACGATCGTCCCGCGCCGGCGCTCCGGGCACCGCGTAGATTGCGGTGCATGCCCCCGATCCCCGCCCCCGCGCCGATGAGGGTGCGCCGCCCGGTCCTGCCCCTTCGCCTGCGCGCCTGCGCGCTCGCCGTGGCGCTGGCCCTGCCCGCGCTCGCAGCGGCCGAGGACGCGGCCGACGCGGTGACGCTCGACCGCCTCCAGGTCACCACCGCGCGGCTGCGCGACGTGCCCGCGTTCGAGGTGCCGGCCTCGGTCACCACGATCGCGCTCGACGGCGACGCCGCGGGCCAGGGCGTGGCGCTGGCCGAGGCCCTGGCCGGCGTGCCGGGCCTGGCCGCGCGCGAGCGGCAGAACTTCGCCCAGGACACCCAGCTGTCGATCCGCGGCTTCGGCGCGCGCTCGACCTTCGGCGTGCGCGGCCTGCGCCTGTATGCCGACGGCATCCCGGCGACCATGCCCGACGGCCAGGGCCAGGTCTCGCACTTCGTGATGGCCGGCGCCGAACGCATCGAGGTCATGCGCGGGCCGTTCTCGGCGCTGCACGGCAATTCCTCCGGCGGCGTGGTCCAGGTCACCAGCGCCGAAGGCCAGGCGCCCGCGCGCGGCCACCTGCAGGCCAGCATCGGGCGCGACGATGCCCGCGCGCTGACCGCCAGCCTGCGCGGCGCCGGGGACGTGCTGGGCTACGCACTGGCCGCGAGCCGTTTCCAGACCGACGGCTGGCGCGACCACAGCGCGGCCGAACGCAGCTGGCTCAACCTCAAGCTGCACGCCGGCCTGCCCGGCGACGGCCGCCTGGTGCTGGTGGGCAACCATTTCGATGCGCCCGATGCGCTCGATCCGCACGGCCTGGACTGGGACCAGCTGCAGGCCGATCCGCGCCAGGCCACCGGCGTCGCCCACCAGTTCAACACCCGCAAGTCGGCGCGCCAGGACCAGCTCGGCCTGCGCTGGGAGCAGCCGCTGGGCGGTGGCCACGCGCTCGAGGCGATGGCCTATGCCGGGCAGCGCGACATCGAGCAGTTCCTCGCCATCCCCGCCGGCGCGCAGGCCAATCCGCTGCACTCGGGCGGCGTGATCGACCTGGACAACGACTACGGCGGCCTCGACCTGCGCTGGCGCTGGGGCGGGTCGCTGGCCGGGCGCACGGTCGAGCTCACCGCCGGCGCCAATGCCGACCGCCAGCGCCAGCACCGGCGCGGCTACGAGAACTTCGTCGGCGAGGTGCTGGGTGTGCGCGGCGCACTGCGGCGCGACGAGCGCAACCGCGTCGACAACCGCGATGTGTACGCCCAGGCGTGGTGGCAGCTGGCCGACCGCTGGTCGCTGCTGGCCGGCGCGCGCCGCAGCCAGGTGCGTTTCGATTCGCGCGACGGCTATGTCACCGCCACCAATCCCGACGACAGCGGGCGCGTGGACTACGCGCGCACCACGCCGGTGCTCGGCCTGTCGTTCGCGCCCACCGGGCACCTGCGCCTGTATGCCTCGGCCGGTCGCGGATTCGAGACGCCCACCTTCAACGAACTGGGCTACCGCGCCGACGGCGGCGCGGGCCTGGCCTTCGACCTGGCGCCGGCCACCAGCCGCAACCTCGAGCTCGGCGCGAAGTGGCGCAGCGGTGCAGGCGCGCAGGTCGAGGCGGCGCTGTTCCGCGTCGACACCCGCGACGAACTGGCGGTGGCACGCAACGTGGGCGGCCGCAGCAGCTACCGCAACGTGGGGCGCAGCCGGCGCGAGGGCGCCGAACTCTCGGCCGCGCTGCCGCTGGCCATGGACTGGTCGCTGGAACTGGCGTGGACCTGGCTCGACGCGCGCTTCCGCGATGCGTTCCCGGTCTGCACCGGCGCCGGCTGCACCGACCCCTCGGTGCGGGTGCCGGCCGGCAGCCCGATCCCCGGCACGACCCGCCAGCAGGGACATGCCCGCCTGCAGTGGCAGCCGCGTGCGTGGAGCTTCGCGCTGGAGGCCTCGGGCAACGCCTCGACCGCGGTCAGCGACACCGGCGCGCGCGAGGCGCCCGGGCATGTGCTGGTCCACCTCGAAGCGGCGCGCACTTGGACCACCGCGCACGGGCGGCTGCGCGGCTTCGCACGCGTGGACAACCTGTTCGACCGCGACTGGATCGGCTCGGTGATCGTCAACGAGGGCAACCGGCGCTATTACGAACCCGGTCCCGGGCGCGGGCTGCTGCTCGGGCTGCGCTGGGACTGGAGCGCCGGCGCCGACTGAACCGCGGGCGGCGCGCTGGCGCGCTCGACCAGGGCCTGGGCCAGCCAGCGCGCGGCCACGCGCAGCTCTGGCACGGCGGTGATCTCCCAGTAGCGGCCGCGCAGCAGCGGACCGAGGCAGTACAGCCCCGGCACCACCCTGCCGCGCGCGTCCACCACTTCCAGCGCATCGGTGGTGTCGAGGCCGAGCTCGTGCGCGTCCGGGCGCACCATGCCCGATTCGCGCAGCTGGGCGAGCAGCGGGTGCGTGGTGCGGGCCACGTCGGTGTTCAGGCCGGTCGCGCGCAGCAGCACGTCGTAGCGCTCGTGGCGCACGTCGCTGGCGCCGCGCGGCCGCAGCAGCACCGACACGCAGTCGTCGGCGCGGCCGGCACGCACCAGCCGCCCGCGCAGGATGCGCAGCTGGCCGTTCCCGCGCATCGCGCGCAGGTGCCCGGCCACCTGCGGCGGCAGGCGGTGGCGCGCGACCTCCCACCACGAGCGCAGGTGGCGCAGGAACTGGCCGCGCTGCCGTTCCGGCAGGCCCTGCCAGAACGCCTGGGTGTGCGGCCGCAGCGCATCGACCAGCGCGCGCCAGTCGACGAGGTTGGACAGCGCGCGGATCCGGCGCACCAGTTCGCGCAGGTCGTGCCCGGCCAGCACCTGCAGGATCGCCGGCGGCAGCGACACCGGGGCCAGCGGCTGCTCCGGATGCTCGGCCGGCAGCAGTCCGTGCCGCGACAGCACGTCGATGCGCGCGCGGTGGCCGCGCTGGTGCAGGGTCAGCACCACGTCGGCCATGGTCAGGCCGGTGCCGACCACCAGCACCCGCGCATCGGGATCGATGCGCTCGATCGCGTGCTCCTGCCAGGGCCAGCCGATGTAGGACGGATGCACCGCCAGGCGCGGCCCCACGCCGGCCAGCGGCGGCGGCGGCAGCGCGCCGACCGCCAGCACCACAGTGTCGCCGAGGATCGCCGCGCCGTCGTCCATGCGCACCGCGAAGCCGCGGTCCACGCGCTCGATCGCCACGGCCTCGCGCCGCACCGCGTGCACGCGCGCGCCGGGCGCCTGCAGCAGTTCGTGCAGGCGGTCGCGCAGGTAGTCGCCGTAGAGCTGGCGCGGCAGGAAGGCGTTGCGGCCGCGGTCGCCGAGGTTGAACCAGTTGGCGAAGTCCTCCGGGTCGTCGGCGTCGAGCCCGAGTTCGCGCGCACGCACGTTGAGCACGTGCTCGGGGCGCGCCTCGCCGTAGGCGACGCCGCCGCCGAAGCCGCGGTCCACGCCGACCAGGTGGATGCGCGCGTCGTCCGGCGCGATGCGCTGCAGCGACGCGGCCAGCGCGACGCCCGAGAACCCGCCTCCCACGATGGTGATCCGCATGGCCTGCTCCTGTCGCCAACGGGCCACTGTTTACGCAGCCGGGCGCGGCGATGCGTGAAGCGCGCGTTATCCGCGCAGGCGGGTTGGTTGGGTGCACATTCCGGATCGGCATGACGCGGCGCCGGAGCGGGTTCGCGCGCGCTCGACATCGGGCGCGGCGGCAGGGAGCGGCGCGGTGGCGGGCGGTGCGGCGGGTCGCGGCTGAAGCCGCTCCTACAAGGGGTGGCGGAGGGTTGCTGGCGGTCAGCTCGCGACGCGCGGGTGGTTGAGCACCAGCCAGTACAGGCCGATCTGCTTGACCACGTCGACGAAGCGCTCGAAGTCGACCGGCTTGCGGATGTAGCTGTTCACGCCCAGGGCGTAGGTGGCCTCGACGTCGAAGGGTTCGTCGCTGGTGGTGAGCACCACCACCGGCAGCGAGCGGGTACGCGCGTCGCCGCGGATGGCCTGCAGCACCTCGCGGCCGTCGAGCTTGGGCAGGTTCAGGTCGAGCAGCACGATCGCCGGCAGCTGGCGCACGTCGCGCCCTGCGTACTGGCCCTTGGCGAACAGGTAGTCCAGCGCTTCGGCGCCATCGCGCACCACCACCAGCTGGCGATCGATGCCGGCCTGCGCGAACGCGATCCGGGTCAGTTCCGCATCGTCCGGATTGTCCTCGATCAGCAGGATGTCGTTCTGGTTCATTGCCCTGGTTCCGCGCCAGCGCCGGGGGACGCCGCCGGCAGTTCGATGAAGAAGGTACTGCCCTGCCCGGGCCGCGACTCGGCCCGGATGCTCCCGCCATGGCACTCGGCCACCCGCCTCGCGATCGCGAGACCGAGTCCGTGGCCGCCGCCCTGGTTGCTGCCATGCAGGCGCTGGAACGGCAGGAACAGCTTGTCAGCATAGCGCATGTCGAAACCGCATCCGTGGTCGGTGACCGCCAGCTGCAGGCGCCCGTCGCTGACCGCGCCCTCGACCGTGATCCGCACCTCGTCGCGGTCGGCCGAGAACTTCCATGCATTGTCGAACACTTCCCGCAGCAGCACCTTGATCCAGTGCTCGTCGCCGCGCGCCCACAGGCCCGGGGCCACCTCGATCCGGGCTGCGCGGCCGCGGTCGCGGTCCTGCAGTTCGGCCGCCACCCACTCGCACAGCAGGCTCACGTCCACCGGCTCCTGGCGCATGGGCTGGCGCGAAGCGCGCAGGAACTCCAGCAGCGCCTGCACCAGCTGGTCGGCGCGCGCGGCGGCGGCGCGGATGCGCTCCAGGTCGGGCCGGCCGTCCGCCGCCACCTGGCCGGTCTCGTCGAGCCGGGCGGCGAACCCGGCGATGCTGCGCAGCGGCGCGCGCAGTTCGTGCGACAGGCCGTGCGCCAGGTACTCCTGCAGGGTGGCGCTGTCCTGCTCGCGCAGGTGGTGCGCGCGCTCGGCGGTGAGATCGTCGCAGCGCAGCAGCAGCGCGCCGCCATCGCCGGGCAACGGCGACAGTACGATCCGGCGGGCCGGGCCGGCGGCGGCGTCCGCGCCGGACTCGAGCACCAGCCGCGGCGCGCACGCCTGCGCCGGGGCGGCGAGCAGGGCGTCGATGGCATCGGCGACCGCGGGCTCGAACACCTGCCGGTGCGCTCGCTGGCCCTGCAAGGCCGCCGCCGGCTGCCCGGCCAGGGCGGCCAGCGCGGCATTCACCAGCAGCCACTCGCCCTGGGGCGAGAGCACGGCCAGCCCGGCATCGGCGGATTCGAAGGCCAGGCGGTACAGCGACGTCGGCTTGGTGTCCACGACTCCCCGCATGGCGCACGCTGCGCGCGCCCAATGCGGCAAGTCTACGAGACCCGGGGGTGGATGCGCGGTGCAGGGCCGGGGCGCGCAGGCCGCCCCGAAGGCACGGTTCAGAACAGCTGGCCCTGCGCCCCGGGCGCGGGCGGGACGCCGAAGGCGGACGTGTCCAGCGGCGGCAGTCCGGGGAACCCGAGCCGCCTGCGCGTGCGCGCGAAACGCTGCGCCAGCAGCTGCGCGAACGGCCCCTGCCCCTGCATGCGCCGCCCGAAGCCGCCGTCGTAGTCGCGCCCGCCGCGCATCTGCCGCACCAGGCTCATCACGTGCGCGGCGCGGTCGGGAAAGTGCAGTTGCAACCATTCCTTCCAGATTTCGCCCAGTTCGTGCGGCAGCCGCAGCAGCACGTAGCCGGCGGCGCGGGCGCCGGCCTCGTGGGCGGCTTCGAGGATCGATTCGAGCTCGTGGTCGGTGATCGCCGGCACCACCGGCGCCACCAGCACCCCCACCGGCACGCCGGCGTCGGCAAGCGCGCGGATCGTGCGCAGGCGGGTGTGCGGCGCGCAGGCGCGCGGCTCCATCCGCGCCGACAGGCGGTTGTCGAGCGTGGTCACCGAGACATGCGCATTGACCAGGCCCTGCGCGGCCAGCGGCGCGAGCAGGTCGAGGTCGCGCTGCACCAGCGCGCTCTTGGTCACCAGCCGGAACGGGTGGCGGAACTCGGCCAGCACCTCGATCAGTTCGCGGGTGATCCGGTAGCGGCGCTCGATCGGCTGGTAGGCGTCGGTGTTCACGCCCAGCGCGATCGGCGAGCAGCGGTAGCCCTTGCGCGAGAGTTCGGCGCGCAGGCGTTCGGCGGCATTGGTCTTGGCGAACAGCCGGGTCTCGAAGTCCAGCCCCGGCGACAGGTTCATCCACGCGTGCGACGGGCGCGCGTAGCAGTACACGCAGCCGTGCTCGCAGCCGCGGTAGGGATTGATCGACTGGTCGAAGCCGAGGTCGGGCGACTGGTTGCGGCTGATGATGCCGCGCGCGGCCTCTTCGTGGACGCGGGTGTCCGGGTGCGGGGCCGGGGCGGTGTCGTCGCCGGGGTCGCGCGCGTCCCAGCCGTCGTCGCAGGCCTCGATGGTGGTGGCCTCGTAGCGGCCGGGCACGTACGAGGCCGCGCCGCGCCCCTTGATCGGGGCGGTGGCCGGGGCCCTGGCTTTCGTCGCCATCGACATCCCGCTAGCCTAGCGCCGGGGCGTCGCAGCCGACGCGACGACGGGCCTGCCGTGCCGATTCTCGATCTCCTGCGACAGGGCTGGGACGCGCTCGCGGCGGTGCCGCACCTGCGGCTCTACCTCGCGTTGGGCTGGGCGGTGTACCTGCTGCTGCTCGGCGGCTGGATCGTGCTGCAGAAACGCGAGCCGGTGGCCACGCTGAGCTGGCTGCTGGGCCTGGCCCTGCTGCCCTACGTCGGCTTCCTGGTCTACCACGTGTTCGGCCCGCAGCGGATCCGCCGCCAGCGCCTGCGCCGGGCGAAGGTGCGCGGCGAACTGCCGACCCAGGACCTGGTGGACAACGAGGAGGTGGCCGAACTGGCGCGCATGGCGCACGAAGTCACCGGTCTGCCGATGACCACCGCCACCGACGTGCGCCTGCTGGTGGACGGCGCGGCCAAGTACGACGCGCTGCTGGCCGACATCGCTTCGGCGCGCGCGCACATCCACCTCGAGTACTACATCTGGCACCCCGACCGCACCGGCACCGCGCTGCGCGATGCGCTGGTGGAGCGCGCGAAGGCCGGGGTCAAGGTGCGGCTGCTGGTCGACGCCTTCGGCGGCGGCAAGTGCGCCAGGCTGTTCCGTCCGCTGGTGGAGGCCGGCGGCGAGCTGGCCTGGTTCCATCCCACCCGCTTCGGCCGCGTCTGGCAGCGGCCGTGGGCCAACCTGCGCAATCACCGCAAGCTGGTGGTGATCGACGGGCGCATCGGCTACACCGGCGGGATGAACATCACCGACGACCAGAACGAGCGGGTCGATCCGGCGGCCTACCGCGACCTGCACCTGCGCCTGGAAGGCAACGTGGTACGCGCGCTGCAGCTGGTGTTCGTCGAGGACTGGGCCTACGCCACGGGCGAACGCGACTTCATCGGCGAGGTCGCGCGGCAGACCCCGCGCCAGCCGACCGGCCCGGTCTGCGCCCAGGTGGTGCCGTCCGGCCCCGATTCGCCGTGGGAGGCGATCCACCGCATGCACGTCGGCGCGATCCATGCCGCGCGCGAGCGGGTATGGCTGGTCACGCCGTACTTCGTGCCCGGCGAGGCGGCGATGATGGCGCTGACCTCGGCCGCGCTCGCCGGCCTGGACGTGCGCCTGCTGGTGCCACGGATGAGCGACTCGCGCCTGGTCACGCTGGCGGCGCGCTCCTACTTCGGTCCGCTGCTGGTGGCCGGGGTGAAGATCTACGAGTACGGCCCGCGGATGCTGCACACCAAGGCGCTGCTGGTCGACGACAGCACCGTGCTGGTGGGCAGCGCCAATTTCGACCACCGCAGTTTCCGGCTCAATTTCGAGGTGTCGGTGCTGTTCGAGGACGCGGCGATGGGCGCGGCGCTGGCCCAGCTGATCGAGGGCGAGCTGGCCAGCGCCCCGCGCGTGCGCCAGGGCCGCCGCCGCAGCCTGCTCGGCGCGCGCCTGCCCGAGGCCCTGGCGCGGCTGCTGTCGCCGCTGCTCTAGCCGCGGCCCGGACCCTCGCCCGCCGCTGCCGCCGGCCACGTCCCGACGCAGGCGCCGGCCGCGACGGTACCGCTCCGGCGCGGGCGCGGCCACGGGTCGCCGAAGCGGGGCCGCCGCCACGGCACGGGCGGTCGCTCCGCGGCGCCGGACGGCGTGCGCGCGCGGCGACAGGCGGTAGACTTGCGCCATCCCCGCAACGGAGCCTGCGCATGCCCTGGTTGTTCCTGTTGCTCGCGGTCGCGGCGCTCGCGATCGCCTTCATGGCCTCGTCCATGGCGGTGGTGGTGGTTTGCCTGCTGGCGGCGATGGTCCTGCTGGTGCTCTGGGTGCTGGGCCTGCTGTCGCAACGCATCGACACGCGCAGCCGCGACGATGCGCAGATGCTCGACCCGCGCGAACTGCAGCGCATGCGGGAACTGGCCGAGGCCCGCCGTGCCGGCGCCGAGCAGCCGCAGGCGGCCGCGCCCGGCGACCCGCCACGCGCGTCGTGAGCATGGCGATGCCTGGATCCCGGCGCCCGTGAGCACGCGGCTGAGCGTCAACCTCAACAAGATCGCGGTGCTGCGCAACTCGCGCGGCGGCGCGGAGCCGTGCGTGGTGCGCGCGGCGCGCACCTGCCTGGACGCCGGCGCCCACGGCATCACCGTGCACCCCCGGCCCGACGCCCGCCACATCCGCCACGACGACGTGCTCGCCCTGGCGGAGGTGTGCAGGGAGTACGGCGTCGAGTTCAACATCGAAGGCAACCCGTTCGCGCCGCCGCGCGAGGGGTACGCCGGCTTCGTCGCGCTGTGCGAGGCGGTGCGGCCGGCGCAGGCCACCCTGGTGCCCGACGACGACGCGCAGATCACCTCCGACCACGGCTTCGATTTCGCCCGCGATGCCGATGCGCTGGCGCCGCTGGTCGCGCGCCTGAAGGATGCCGGGTGCCGGGTCAGCCTGTTCGCCGACGCCGGCAGCGAGGTCGCGCACGCGGCGCGGATCGGCGCCGACCGGGTGGAACTCTACACCGGCCCCTATGCCGAAGCGTTCGCCGCTGGCCGCGCCGGCGACGTGCTGCCCGCCTTCGCCGCGACCGCGACGGCGGCGCAGGCCGCCGGACTCGCCGTCAATGCCGGCCACGACCTGAGCCAGGCCAACCTCGGCGCCTTCCTCGACGCGGTGCCGGGGGTGGAAGAGGTCTCGATCGGGCACGCGCTGATCGGCGAGGCCCTGTACGAAGGCCTGGCCACCACGATCGCCCGCTACCTGGCGATCCTCTCCCCGCGCTAAAAAAAACGCCGCCCGAAGGCGGCGTTGGAAACGTGTGGCGGTAAGCGGCCGGCGCGCTGCAGGCGGCGCCGGACGGTCGAGCTTTACTTCTTGACGAACCCGATCTTCTGCATGTGGGCGTTCTTGGCCGCCGCCAGCACCTTGGCCAGCACGCCGTACTCGGCATCCTCGCTCATGTCGATCTCGAGCGTGGGCTGGTTGCTGATGTCGCGCTGGACCTCGGCCTCCATCATCTGGCGCAGGGCCGACAACGGGGTCGGGCTGTCGTTCCAGTAGATGGTGCCGCCGGCGTCGATCCGCAGGCGGATCGGCTCCGGCGGATCCACCGGGTTCTCCGGCGGGTTGAGCGAACGCTGCGGAAGGTCGATGTCGATCGGATAGGACACCTGCGGCGCCGTGACCATGAAGATGATCAGGAGCACCAGCATGATGTCGCACAGGGGAATGATGTTGATGTCGGCCATCGGCGCGCCATCGCCACCACCTGATGAAAAAGCCATCGTGCGTTCTCCCGATCAGTTCTTTTCGCGGGCCGAGACGAAGCCCACCTTGCGCATGCCCTTCTGCTGCGCAAGGGTGACTACCTCGTTGACGATCCGGTAGGGCGTG
>Ga0123330_1003030_pt1 | contig 14327 bp, 16 predicted proteins | sample BioC13SIPDNA_2_FD_89704 | JGI IMG/M metagenome (GOLD analysis project Ga0123330, IMG submission 89704) | Anaerobic biogas reactor microbial communites from Washington, USA - Biogas_R2_A C13 SIP DNA | ecosystem: Engineered > Bioreactor > Anaerobic > Unclassified | place: Washington, USA... | reverse complement strand
CATGATCCGCACCGAGGTGCGCAGCGCCCTGGGCGACGCCCACCTGGGCCATGTGTTCACCGACGGCCCGCAGGAGCTGGGCGGCCTGCGCTACTGCATCAACTCGGCCTCGCTGCGCTTCATCCCCCAGGCGGAGATGGACAAAGAGGGGTATGGGGATTACATGAAACTGCTTGACTGACCCTGAGCAAAACCGCAAACCGCCGTCGCCGCATCCCGGCATGGCGGTTTTTGTTATCTTGCATTCGTGCTTTGAAATGGATTAGAATAATCGGAGAAAACCAAGGAGGGCGGCCATGATTGCGCTGGGAAACGACCATACGGGCCTGGACATGAAGCGGTGGGTCATCGAGGTGTTGGATGAACTGGGCCTGGACTATGAGGACATGGGCACCAACGAGGCCGCCAGCTGCGACTACCCGGTGGCGGGCGAGCGCGTGGCGCGCGCCGTGGCCGAGGGCCGGTGCGAGCTGGGCATCGCCATCTGCGGCACGGGCATCGGCATTGGCCTTGCGGCCAACAAGGTGCAGGGCATCCGCTGCGCCATGGTGTCCGAGCCCTATAGCGCCATGATGGCCCGGCGGCACAACGATGCCAACATGATCTCCATCGGCGCGCGGGTGCTGGGCGAGGAGACCGCCAAGATGATCGTGCGCACCTTTTTGACGGGCAGCTTTGAGGGCGGGCGCCACCAGCGCCGGGTGGACCAGATCGGCGATATTGAGCGGCGGGAGCACGGGCAATGACCCAGCGCCACGGCCAATATCCCTGGGCGTATGGCCTGCCCATCGCGGTGTACTATGCCGCGCTGGGCATCTTTCAGGGGTATAACGCCAAGTACTACCAGGCGCTGGGCATCGCGGCGGACAGCACGCAGATGATGCTGCTGATGGTGTCTCTGCCGCTGGTGGCGCTGGCCGCGCAGCCCCTGTGGGGCATCATCGGCGACAGGATGCGCCACCGCAACACATCCCTTGCCATCATGATTGTGGCCAGCGCGGTGCTGGTGGCCCTGCTGCCCGCCCGGGGCGGCTTTGGCTGGATGATGGCCCTCAGCTGCCTGTTTGCCGCCTTTTTCACGCCCATTCAGCCGATGATGGATTCCATCGTGCTGGAAGACATGCACCGCCTGGGCGCACCCTTTGGCCCGGTGCGGCTGATGGGCAGCGTGGGCTACGCGCTGACCAACCTGCTGCTGGCCGGGCTGTTTGAGGGGCGTTTCCACCTGGTGCCCTGGGCTACGCTGATTGCCCTGGCGGCGCTGTACTTAAGCGTGCTGGTGCTGCCGCGGCTGCGGGGGCACCAGCGCGGCCGGGTGCGGGTACCGGTGAGCAGCATCCTGAAGGTGCCCCACATGGTGCCGCTGTTAGGGCTGGTGATCGCCCTGCAGCTGGCGATGGGGTATTTCTACAGCTATTACACGCTGCACTTCACCTCCCTGCCCGGGGGCACCTCGGGCCAGCTGGGGCTAAGCTACTTCATCTCGGCGGTGTGCGAGCTGCCCTTTTTGCTGTATTCCCACAGGCTGTACCGGCGCTTTGGCGTGGGGCGGCTGATGGTACTGTCGGCAGCGCTGCTGGCCATACGCTTCTTGATCACCGGGCTGGCCACGGACGCCACCTGGCTGCTGCTCAGCCAGGTGCTGCACGGCGGCGGTTTCATCGTGATCACGGTGGCCATGGCCATGTACATCAACGACACCGTGCCCGACGAGCTGAAAAGCGGTGGGCAGATGCTGTTGGCCGTGGTGGGCTATGGCCTGGCACGGGTGTTCGGCACCTTTTGCGGCGGCTTTATCAGCCGGTGGACGGGCGGCACGGCAGGCGGCTTTCTGGCGATGGCCGGGCTGTGCCTGGCGGCCTTCGCGCTGGCCGCGCCCTATTTTTTCAAACACGGCCCGCTCAACGGCATCAAGCGCCCCCAACCGGAGTTATAAGGAGAGGCGATGATTAATTCACTTGACTATCAGACGCTGCAAAGGACCGCCGAGCGGCGGCGCAGCCTGTACGACCTGTCGGCCGACCTGCCCATCACAACCGAAGAATTGCACGGCCTGCTGCGCGATATCCTGCGCACCACGCCCAGCGGCTTCAACAGCCAGACGGCGCGCCTGGTGCTGCTGTCCGGGGCGGAGCACCGCCAAGCGTGGGATGTGATTCAGCGTTGCGTGCAGCCCCTCACCGAGCCCGCTGCCTTTGAAAAGACGGTAGCCAAGATGGATGGCTTCCGCCGGGCGGCAGGCACCATATTGTTCTTTGAGGATGGTGAGATCCTGCGCGATCTGGAGCAGCGCTTCCCCAAGTTTGCAAACAATGTGCCGCTGTTCTCCGCCCATACCAGCGCCATGCACCAGTACGCCGCCTGGACGCAGCTGGCGGCGCTCAACATCGGCGCCAACCTGCAGCACTACAACCCGGTGGCCGATGACGCCCTCAAGGCCGCCTTCAACCTGCCGCAGGCATGGGAACTGCACGCACAGATGGTGTTCGGCGGCATCCTCTCCCCCACCGGCAAGCCCCGGGAGCAAAAGCGCCCGGTGGAGGAGCGGTTGGTCGTGCTTGGGGAGAAGTGAGAACCCGAAATTTTGATTTCGGAATTCGGAATTCGGAATTCGGAATTCGGAATTCGGAATTCGGAATGAATGGTTTCGCCTTCACTGAACTTGCATTTTTATTGATGATTCATTGTTCCATTGCAAAAGCGGCCCTCTTGAGCCGCTTTTTTCATGTCAAAAAGTAGAGGTGTAGTTGCGCGTGGCGTTCCCTATTCCGAATTCCGAATTTCGCATTCCGAATTCGAAACCCCTCACCCCTAACCGATAACCCCTAACTGCCCCTCTTCTTCCTGCTCAAACATCACCTCGGTAAGGCACACGCCGCCCTCCATGCGAAAGGCCTCCGCGCGCAGGGGGGTGCCCTCCTGCGGGTCCAGGTAGACGGCATACAGCACGCCGCCCGGCTGATCGTCAAACACGGCCAGCGCCACCTCGCGCTCCGGGCCCCACAGGGTCATCATCTCCACCGTCAGCCCGCCCTGGGGCAGGTAGGCATCGTCGATCTCCAGGTCAGTAACGAGCAGGGCACGGGCGCGGGCAATCAGCGCGGCCTGCTCCTCGGTAGGCTCTGCCTCAGGGGGCTCAGCCAATGCAGAAGGGGGCCAGGTGGGTGAGGGGGTGGCCTGCCCGGCAAAGGCGGGCAGCGCAATCAACAGGGCCAGCGCCGTCAGCAGGACGATGGCCGTCCGGAAACGGTAGATGGGTAAATGATTCATGGTACCTCCTTGATTGGTCACGCGTGGGTGGCGCGGTAGAACTCCGCACCGCCAGGGTACACGCTGGCCTGCGCAAAGCCCAGGTTGTTCAGCATGCGGGCCGCGGTATGGGCGCGCACGCCCGCGGCGCACACCACAATGAGCGGCCGGCTTTGGTCCAGTTCGCTCGCCCGGCGGCGCAGCTCGCCCAGCGGGATGTGGATGGCCCCCGGCAGGGCAAATTCGGCCAGCTCCCAATCCTCACGCACATCCAGCACGCGGGCATCCCCCGGGTTGTCCAGCGCGTCCCATGGGGCAAAGCGGGCATGGCCCTTGAGCACATTGTCCGCCATGAAGCCCGCCATGTTGACCGGGTCCTTGGCGGAGGAGTAGGGCGGCGCGTAGGCCATCTCCAGCTCCTTGAGCTGCTGCACGGTGGCGCCCAGGCGGATGGCCACGGCCAAGGTGTCGATGCGCTTGTCCACGCCGGACTGGCCCACGGCCTGCGCGCCGAAGATCTTGCGGCCGTCCATGGAAAACAGCAGTTTCAGGTACATGGGCTCGGCCCCCGGGTAGTAGCCGGCATGGCTGTTCTGGCGGATGAGCACGCCCTCATAATCCTGCCCGCGCACCAGGCCGCGGCGGATGAGGGCCTTTTCATTGGCGCCCACGCCGGCGGCCGTCAGGTCAAACACCTTGGCCACGGCAGCACCCAGGCTGCCCTCATAGCGCTGGTTCAGGCCCGCGATGTTGTCCGCCGCGATGCGCCCCTGCTTGTTGGCGGGGCCGGCCAGCGGGATCATGCAGGGCTCGCTGAACACGAAATCCTCCACCTCCACGGCATCGCCCACCGCGTAGATGGCGGGATCGGCCGTGCGCATGTGCGCGTCCACCACGATGCCGCCCCGCTGGTTGACGGGCAGGCCGGCATCCTTGGCCAGCGAGCCGTTGGGGCGCACGCCGATGGACAAAATGACAAGCTCGGCATCCACCTGCCTGCCGCTCTTCAGGCGAATGTGCACCTGCTGCCCGTCGTCTTCAAAGCTGGCCACGGCATCGCTCAAAATGAGGTCCACACCCTGCCCGCGGATATGCCCGTGCAGTATCTCGGCCAGCTCCATGTCCAGCGGGGCCATCACCTGATCCATGGCCTCCACCAGCGTGACCTCAAGCCCCAGGTGGCGCAGGTTTTCAATCATCTCCAGCCCGATGAAGCCGCCGCCGATGACGGCAGCGCGCTGCACCTTGTCCTGCCGGATGATGCGGCGCACCTCATCGGTGTCGGGCACCGTCCACAGGGTGTGGATGCGGGGCGAATCGATGCCGGGGATGGGCGGCCGCAGCGGCGACGAGCCGGGCGACAGCACCAGCGTGTCGTAGCGCTCCTCATAGGTGCGGCCGGTGGCATGGTCGAGCACGGTGACGCGCTTGTTCTCCCGGTCGATGGCGGTTACTTCCTGCCGCACGCGCACATCGATGTTGAAGCGGTCGTTCATCAGCTCGGGCGTCATGAGCAGCAGCTCATCCCGCGGCTCGATCACGCCGCCCACATGATAGGGCAGGCCGCAGTTGGCGTAGGAGATGTACTCCCCCCGCTCAAACAGGATAATCTCCGCCGATTCATCCAAGCGGCGCAGGCGCGCCGCACAGCTGGCGCCGCCCGCGACGCCCCCCACGATCAGTACCCTGGACATATTATTGTGTTCCTCCTCAGTGCCGTTTTCCGGCAAGAAGCAATATACCCCGATGACAACAGAAGTAACCAAAGAGCCCCGCGCAAGCGCGGGGCCGGTGGGTCGAAGGGTTGAGGAAATCAGCCGCCGGTGGTGGGGGAAGCAACGGGCGCTTCGGCAGCCGGGACAGGCAGACCTGCATAGCATCGCAAAAAAAGTTCAAAATACAGTCCAAAGCCATTGACAGTTGCACGGGTGTTCAACTATAATCAACTCGATTGAATGGTTGTTCAACTGATTTTGAGCAGTGAGGAGGATAAACCATGACCATTAAGAAGACCTATGCCCTGCAAAACCTGGGCTGTGCCGCCTGCGCGGCCAAGATGGAGAAGAAGATCGGCGCGCTGGACGGCGTGCAGGCCTGCACGGTCAACTTCATGACCTCCCGGCTGATCATCGAGGGCGAGGAGGCACAGCTGCCCCGCATTGCCCAGGCGGCCGGCCGCATCGTGCGCCGCATTGAGCCTCAGGCATCGGTGAAACTATGACACGCCGCCTGATCCGCATCCTGCTGTCGGCCGCGCTGTTCGCAGCCGGCCTGCTGGTGAAGGAGCCGCCCGCGCTGCGGCTTTTTTTGCTGCTGGGCGCCTACGCCCTGGCCGGGTGGGACGTGCTGTGGTACGCCGTGCACCACCTGATCAACGGCCAGGTGTTTGATGAAAACCTGCTGATGTCCATCGCCACCGTGGGCGCCATCGCCATCGGCGAATACCCCGAGGCCACGGCGGTGATGCTGTTTTATCAGGTGGGCGAGCTGTTTCAAAGCTACGCGGTGGACCGCTCGCGCCGCTCCATCGCCGAGCTGATGGACCTGCGGCCCGAGGAGGCGCTGCTGCTGTCAGACGGCCGGCCGGTGTCCGTCTCCCCCGAGGAGGTGCAGCCGGGCCAGCTGATTCTGGTGCGGCCGGGCGACCGCATCCCGCTGGATGGCGTGGTGCGGGATGGCGGCTCCTCGCTGGATACCGCGGCGCTGACGGGTGAAGCCATGCCGCGGGACGCGGGTGTGGGCGATGCCGTGCTCAGCGGCGCCATCAACCTGACCGCCCCCCTGACCATCGAGGTGAGCGCCCCCTACGGCGAATCCACCGTGGCCCGCATACTGGACCTGGTGGAGAACGCCAGCAACCGCAAATCCCAGTCCGAAACCTTCATCACCCGCTTCAGCGCGGTGTACACGCCGGTGGTGGTGATACTGGCCGCGCTGCTGGCGGCGGTGCCGCCGCTGCTGTTTGGGCAGCCGTTTCAACCCTGGCTGTACCGGGCGCTGCAGTTTCTGGTGGTCAGCTGCCCGTGCGCGCTGGTGGTGTCCATCCCGCTTAGCTTCTTTGGCGGCATCGGCGGCGCGGGCCGCCAGGGCATTCTGGTAAAGGGCAGCAACTACCTGGAGGCGCTGGCCCAGGCCGACCAGGTGGTCTTTGACAAGACAGGCACGCTGACCCAGGGCGTGTTTGCCGTGACCCGGGTGATGCCCCGGGGCATGAGCCGGGAGGAGCTGCTGAGGCTGGCTGCCCATGCCGAGGCGCACTCGGCCCACCCCATCGCCCAGTCGCTGCGCGCGGCCTGGGGCCAGGCCATCGACTTCAAGCGTGTAACCGATGTGCAGGAGACCGGCGGCCGCGGCCTGCAAGCCATGGTGGATGGCCGCCCGGTGCTGGCGGGCAATGCCGCCTGGATGGCCGAAAACGGCCTGACGCCCGAAGCCGCCGAGGCCGCGGGCACGCTGATTCATATCGCCGCGGATGGCCGCTACGCGGGCAGCATATTGATCGCCGATCAGGTGAAGCCCCAGGCGGCCCAGGCCGTGCAGGCGCTGCACGCCATCGGGGTGCGCCGCATCGCCATGCTGACCGGGGACAGCGAGGCGGCAGCCCGCCTGACGGCTAAGCAGATCGGCATTGACGAGGTGCACCACAGCCTGCTGCCCCAGGACAAGGTGGCGCTGGTGGACGGCATGCTGGCGCAAAAGGCGCGCGGCAAGCTGTGCTTTGTGGGCGACGGCATCAACGACGCGCCCGTGCTGGCCCGCGCCGACGTGGGCGTGGCCATGGGCGGCCTGGGCAGCGGTGCCGCCATCGAGGCGGCCGACATCGTGCTGATGGACGACAACCCCATGAAGCTGCCGCTGGCCATCCGCATCGCCCGCAAGACCCTGCGCATCGCCCAGCAAAACGCCGTATTTGCCATCGGCGTCAAGGTGGTGGTGCTGGCGCTGAGCGCCTTGGGCTACGCCAGCCTGTGGTCGGCCGTGTTTGCCGATGTGGGCGTGACGGCGCTGGCCGTGCTCAACGCCCTGCGCACGCTGCGAAAGACAGTGTAGCACACGGAAATCCTTGCCCAACAGGCCCCGGCCCCGTATACTGTATGCGTTGACAGTGAAGGGCCGGGGTCTGTTTGTTGGCCTCGGGCGCGGCAAGGAGAAAATATGCAACCGATACTGGACATCCGGGGCTTTTCCAAGAGCTATGACGGCAAGGCCATGGCGGTGGACGGGCTGAGACTGGCCATCCAGCCGGGGGACATCTACGGCTTCATCGGCAAAAACGGCGCCGGCAAGACCACCACGCTGCGCGCGGCGGCGGGCATTTTGCGCTTTGACACGGGCGACATGTTGGTGGACGGCGTATCGGTGAAGGCCGACCCCCTGCAGTGCAAGCGCAAAATCGCCTACATCCCGGACAACCCGGATTTGTACGAGTTTTTGACCGGACGGCAATACCTGGACTTTGTGGCCGACCTGTTTGACATCAGCCGGGAGGAGCGCCATCAGCGCATTGCCCACTATGCCCAGGCGCTGGACCTGACGGACCGGCTGGGCGACCTGATCTCCTCCTACTCCCACGGCATGAAGCAGAAGCTGGCCATGATCGGCGGCTTCATCCATCGGCCGCTGCTGTTTTTGATGGATGAGCCCTTTGTGGGGCTGGACCCGGAGGCCGTGGTGCGCGTGCGGCAGATCATCCGCGATTTTTGCGCCCAGGGCAGCGCGGTGTTTTTCTCCACCCATGTATTGGAGGTGGCGCAAAAGCTGTGCAACAAGGTGGCCGTCATCAAGGAGGGCCGCCTGATCGCCGCCGGGCCCACCGACCAGGTGCGCGGGCAGGGCAGCCTGGAGGAGTATTTCCTGGAGGCGATGCGCGATGCGTGAATTGCGCCTGCTGCTGTATTTGCAGCGCGTCAACGCCCTGCGGCGCAACGAGATCCGCCACACCCGCGACAGCAGGCAGCGCCGGCGGCTGATCTGGATGCTGGTGCTGTACATCGTGCTGGCGCTGACCGGGCTGGCCTACGCGGTGGGCATCAGCTGGGGGGTCTACGCGGCCGGGCTGGCTGCGCTGCTGCCGGGCATGGCCGTCACGATGTCGGCTGCGGCGGCCCTGATGGTCACGGTGATCCGAGCCCAGGGCCTGCTGTTTGACGCGCAGGGCTGGGAGCGGCTGGCCGCGCTGCCCATCCGGCACAGCACGGTGGTATGGGCCCGCCTGCTGGACCTGTACCTGACCGCCCTGGGGATGTCTGTGCTGATCATGCTGCCGGCGGCGGTGTTCTACGCCCTGGCCCAGGGGGCAGCGGCGCTGCCCTTGTGGCTGCTGCTGTGGCTGCTGGCCCCCCTGCTGCCGCTGGGCCTGGGGCTGGGCATCGCGGCGCTGTTGGCCGTGGCCGCCCGGCGGTTTCGCCAGCGGCACCTGCTGGTGGCCCTGTTGGCGCTGCCGCTGACCGGCTGGCTGATGCTGGCGCTGTACACCTCGCCCCTGTCCGCCGCGGGCGGGGATGCCGCCATGCTGGACATGATGCGCTCGGCCGGCGGCGCCATGAGCACCGCCTATCCCCCGGCCAACTGGGCCGCGCTGGCTGTGCAGGGCAGCCCGGGGCACTTGCTGCTGCTGACCTGCGTCAGCCTGGGGGCAGCCGCCCTGGCGGCAGCAATCTTGCTGCGATGGACGCCCGGCCACACCGGTCGGCAGGCAGCCGCTCAGGCGCACGGCCATGCCGGCCGCCCCCTGCCGCCGCTGTGGGCGCTGGTGCGCAAGGAGTGGCGGCGCATGCTGGCCTCGCCCCTGTACCTGATGAACACCGGCATGGCCGTGTGGCTGGCGCCGGTGATGCTGCTTCTGTTGCCGCTGGTCAAGCCGGACGCCGCGGCCCTGCTGCGCGACATGCCCCGGGTAATGGCCCCGCTTATACGCTTTTTGCCGCTGATCGCCTGCTTTTTCGCGGGGATGAGCGTGCCCAGCGCCATCAGCCTGTCCATGGAGGGCAAAAGCGCCTGGCTGATGTGCACGGCCCCGGTCAGCGCCGGCACGCTGCTGGGCAGCAAGGCGCTGTTCAGCTTTCTGTTTTGCCTGATGCCGGCGGCGCTGGGCGGCGGCCTGCTGGCCTGGCACATGCAGCCGGGCTGGGCCGCTGCCCTGGCCTGCGTACTGCTGCCGGTGGCGCTGTGCGCCCTGCTGTCGGTGTGGGGGCTGGCGCTCGACCTGCGCTTTGCCCGCTACGATTGGGAGAGCGAGCAGCAGATCGTCAAAAGCTCCGCCCAGACCGGCCTTGGCCTGCTCAGCGGCTTTGTGTTGATGGCGCTGATGGGGCTGGTGTTGTGGCTGATGCCGGCGCAGTGGGCCGCGCAAACGGCCTGGGCGCTGGCGCTGCTGCTGGCCCTGGCCGCAGCCTGGTTGATGCGGCGGCTGTCCCGCCGGCGCGTGTACCAAGTACAATAGGAGGTTTCCATGATCATTCACAGCTTTGACCCCCATACCCCGGCCGTGTTCGGCCCGGAATCCGTATACCCCGCGCCCGAGAAGGCGCTGTGTGAGGTGATGATCATCACCTTTTCCCATGTGGTGATTGAGCACGCCCTGCGGCACTTCAATTGCCGGCAGATCGCCGCACTCCCCGGCCTGAACGGCGACAAGCCCATCTACGCGCTGACGCACAAGGGGCGGGACATCGGCTTCATGATGAGCCCCATCACCGCCGCCCACGCCGGCATGACGCTGGAGGAGGCCGCCCGCGTCACCGGGGCGCGCCGGTTCGTGCTGTTTGGCAGCTGCGGCGCGCTGGATGCCGCGCTCACCGAGGGGCGCCTGATCGTGCCCACCGAGGCCTACCGCGACGAGGGGCTGAGCTACCACTACGCGCAGGCGGCGGACTATATTCCCATCAAAAATGCCGGCCGCGTGGCCCGCATGCTGGACGACCTGGGCATCCCCCAGGTATCCGGCCGCGCCTGGACCACCGACGGCATCTACCGCGAGACCCGGGGCAATGTGGACCGGCGCCGGGCCGAGGGCTGCATCGCGGTGGACATGGAGTGCAGCGCCCTGCAGGCGGTGTGCGACTACCGGGGGTATGAGTACTATACCTTCTTCTACACCGGCGACCTGCTGGACGCCCCCGAGTGGGAGCAGCGCATTCTGGCCAACGAGGCCGAGAAGGATCACCAGCTCAGCAACTTCCTGGTAGCGCTGGAGATCGCCGCGCAGGTGTAATCGGTCGGGAGGGATCGCCATGGCAGATCACAACTACTACAGCACCTTCATCGCCGTGGCCCCGGACACCGCGGCTATGCAGGGCACCGTGCCTCCCCCCTACCGTGGGCGGGAGACGGTGGCCGGCATCCAACACCGCCTGCTGACGGAGCAGCCCTACCTGCGCACGCAGGAGGAGGTGCTCTTCCTCACCGACTGGATCAAGCAGGGGCACGCCCCCGATGCCGCCACTGAGGCCGACAGGCAGGCCTTCTTTGCCCAGCCCCGCGCCTGCCTGCGGGCCTCGCCGCTGTGCAAGCAGTACGGCTGGGGCATCCACTTTGATAAGCAAGGCCGTGCCGCGCTCTACCCCATGGAGGGCCAGGAATACCGGCGCCTGGCGGCGGATCCCTTGATCACGCAGCTCAAGGCCATGCGCAGCAAAAGGGCGTGAGCGCCAAATTTTCCTATACTTATTTCCTTTGGTCAACCCCTCTGCCAACCGCCGGGCTTGCTCATCCTGAACGAATGAGTGAACGCACAGATGGGCGAATAATTTTTTCGTGTCCGTGAAGCTGATTCAAATAAAGCGATGGCTGAAAAAGACAGGTCCATCGAGGCGTTAGAGTTTGAGCTCAGTATCAATCCCCAACCGCTGAAGCGCAGCCAAGGCAGCGGCTTTTTCTTTTCGTTGAAGGGTTTCAAATATATCGCTTAGGCGCGTGGCATCCAAATATGGCGCCAGGCCGTTGATGGCCTGCCTGTCCTTTTCTGCTTTCAGGCCCCGTCTTTCATTGATAACGCACTTGTGCAGCACATATGCCTCAGGAAGAGGGACCATGATGCGCATATCAAACACGGTCACTTCCACGGCATGGTCACGCAGCATGCTGATATGGGTTAATGCCTGGGCGTTGACACCAAGGTTGGTAGGCAACACCGCCTCCTGCCCGCTTCCTTTCTGGGCAATCAGAAACTCCACCTCCAGGCCATCCAGGGTGTACAGCTTGGTCGCCCCCGTCAGCGTATCCTGCTCCATCAGGCATCCTGACGCCTGAACCGCTTGCATCAAGTTGACCTTCTGCGCCGGGCGGCGCTGATTACGAATCAGAAAATCTACATCCAGCGTGCGCAAATTGGCAACAAAGCCCGGCAAAAAGCCGGACTGGGCATATAGATATTCCGCCCAGCTGCCAATCACCAGCATGTGCGGCAACAGGCCGGCCTCAGAAAAATGCCGCAACAGCCGCCAGAACCCGGCAAATTGCTGCTGAGTCATGGCTTCAGCGCCCGGCCAATGCGCCGGAGGGTTTCCTTGGCCTCCCTGTCCATGGCCAGCAGTTGCTTGCGTCTGGCAATGCCTTGGCGCAGGCCCTCCAACTCTTCCTTGGGAATATAGCGCCCCACGACCTTGTCTCCCTCGCGCCTTTGGAGGTAGAAGGCCGGCTTGCCACGTATCATCTTGCGCGAGATATAGCCCCGAGGCAGCTTCTCCAATTCGCGCGCCAGCGCTGCCTGCATGCGCTCGGCACGCTCCCGTTCTTCCCTCAGCACATCCTGCAACATGCTCATGCCTCTCCCCCCCTTTCTTCGCATTGATTGTACCGCCCGCAACCTACAATGTCAATATTATTTCATTTTGTAGGTTGCTTTGCGCCAACCAGCGCAACCTACATTTGATTATTTATGCAACAATGTAGGTTGCTTCGATGTGCCTGATGGCTGCGTATATCCCGTACCCAATGGGTATATAGAGCATAGCGCTCCGTATATCCAAGGAGGGCGTCTGGGAGGGTTACATGAAAGACATCATCATCACCAACTTCACCGACCCGGTCTGCGTATGGTGCTGGGCCATGGAGCCGGTGTTCCGCGCGCTGGAGACGCGCTACCCCGGCGTGGAGGTGCGCTATGTGATGGGCGGGCTGGTGCGCGATATCGACGACTTTGCCGACCCGGACAATGGCATCGACGCGGGCAGCGACGGCGCCAACCGGCAGATCGTGTCCCACTGGCTGGAAACCTATGACACCCACCGCATGCCTATCCGGGCGGAGGGCTTTCACCTGTTCAGCCAGGATGCCCCCTCCACCTACCCGCAGAACATCGCCTACAAGGCGGCACAGATTGCCAGCCCCAGGCTGGCCGACCGCTACCTGCGCCTGCTGCGCGCGGCCACCTTTACCCGCGCGCTGGTGACCAGCCGCCGCGATGTGCAGGTGGCGCTGGCCCGCGAGGCCGGGCTGGATGTGCCCTCCTTTGAGCGCGCGCTGGACGACGGCAGCGCCGGCCGCGCCTTTCAGACCGACCTGGGGCTGACGCAGGCGATGGGCGTATCCTCCTTCCCCACATTCCAGGTAAAATCCGCCCAGGCGCGGCAGATGGTGATGCGGGGCTACAACCGCCTGCCCGACTTTGAGCGCGTGTTTGCCGAGCTGAGCGGCGACACCATGACGCCCCTTGCCTCCCCACCGGATGAGGATGTGCTGCGATGGCTGTATGACACCCACGGCGCCCTGACAATGGAAGAAATCTACCGCGCGTTTGACTTTGAGGGGCGCACGGAGGCCGAGCGCTGGGTGGACAGCCTGATCGCGCAGGGGCGCTGGGCCAAGCAGCCCGTGGGGCAGAGCGCCATGGTGCAGCCGGCGGGCACCCCATGAGCGAAACGGAGCATACCATCCGCCGCGCCAACCCCGGTGACGAGGCCGCGTTGGCAGCGCTGGCGCACAGGCTGTGGCCCCACCATACGGCGGAGGAATTGATGCCCGACTTCGCCGATATCTTAAGCGACGCCGATGCGGCGTGCTTTCTGGCCGGAAAGCCGGGGCAGGAGATTGGCTTCGCCCACTGCCAGCTGCGCCACGACTATGTGGAGGGCACCAGCACCAGCCCGGTCGGCTACCTGGAGGGCATCTACGTGACGGACGCGCACCGCGGCCAGGGCATCGCCGCGCTGCTGCTGGATGCCTGCCAAAGCTGGGCGCGGGCGCGGGGCTGCCGCGAATTCGCCAGCGACTGCGAACTGCACAACACCGACAGCCTGCGCTTCCATTTGAGTGCGGGATTTGAGGAAGCGAACCGCGTCATCTGTTTCCGCAAGGATATATAGGCAAGCACAATGAAGCAGGCGGCCCGACGAGAACGGGCCGCCTTTTTGCAGTGTTGAATGACACGAAACGAATGAGAAAATGCAATGCTGAGTGATGGGTTTTTTCGCCCCCGCTGAGCCGAAAGAAGGAGGCGCAGCGGCGCCTACGCTGACTGAGAGAGGTGACGCGGGAGCGGAAAAAGACGAACTCAGCGAAGCGTGTGTGATTGAGTTTCGTGTTTGTTATTTATCCCCGCCCAGGATGGAATTGAGGATGTCCTGCAGGTTGAGCTCGCGCGCCTGCTGGGGCTGAGCCTGCTGGGGCTGCTGCCGCTCCACCTGAATCTCGCGCAGGCTGCCGCTGCGGGATTTTTGCTTGCTGCGCTCGGCCTTGGCCTCCTCCTGCGGGGTGGGGAAGAACGTCTCGTTGCCCTGGTCCTCCGCGGGCTTTTTGAAGGTGTACATCAGGTAGCTCTGCCCGATGGCGTTGATGCTGACCAGTTCCCAGCCATCCGCACCCACCTTGTTGAGGATGTCCAGGCGGATGCTGTCCTTGATGCTGGTGCCGGGCTCCAGCTTGAAGACGAAGTAATTGTATGCCCAGTTCTTCATGAATCTCCCTCCTCTATCCTGTTGTATGGCCCCCTGTGATAAGGGCATGATACCACAGTCGCGCGCGCGGCAAAAGGGGGAATCCGGCGCTTGGCGGCGCGGCCTGAATGATATGGACAGAAATCCTGAAAATGTGCGGAAATATCGCCCCTTCCCCTTGATTTCTGCGCCCACAGGGACTAT
>Ga0123330_1003028_pt1 | contig 14330 bp, 7 predicted proteins | sample BioC13SIPDNA_2_FD_89704 | JGI IMG/M metagenome (GOLD analysis project Ga0123330, IMG submission 89704) | Anaerobic biogas reactor microbial communites from Washington, USA - Biogas_R2_A C13 SIP DNA | ecosystem: Engineered > Bioreactor > Anaerobic > Unclassified | place: Washington, USA... | reverse complement strand
TAGCGGTCGCCCCGGCGACGTGCGGGATGCGGGTGTAGGGCGCGCACGCCGGTGCGCGCCGCCTGGCGAGACAAGAGCCGTACGGCGGTGGCGATCGGCCCGGCGACGTGCGGGATGCGGGTGTAGGGCGCGCACGCCGATGCGCGCCGCCCGGCGCCATACATCGTGCGCAAAAAGCCCCTGCGGGGCTCACTATGGCCCCGCAGGGGTCTATGTCTAGCGTAGCCCGGCGGTTCAACGCCGGGTCGGCGTCGCACGCGTTGCCTATTCCTCGTCCTCAGCCACGTCCTCTTCGTCCTCGGTCTCGACGAGACCCAGCGCCTCGGCCAGTTCCGGGGCGTAGCTGAGCCACCCGGGCTCGCTCGGCACCAGGGCGGCCTGCTCCTTGGGGTTGTTCAGGCGGTAGGCGTCCTGCCGCCTGGCAAGCTCGCGCACCAGGAGGCGGTGCAGGGCGGGGGTGGCCGACTCGGGGCGCACGGCCGCAAAGATGTCCAGGACGGGCTCGTCGCTGCCGTTGGTCCACGCCGGCCCCAGGGCGGCAAAGGCCACGACTTCGCTCTCCTCACCCAGCACGACCATCGCCTCACGCCAGGGCTCGCCCAAGTGGGGCAGGTAGCGGGCGTCGATGGCGTCCACCTCTACGGGCAACTCTGCCTCCGGGTACTGGGCGTTCAGGCTGCGAAACAACTCGGCGACGGCGTGGAGGTCGTCGGTCATGCAGGTGCGCGCCGTGAGGTGTTTGATCTGCTCGCTCTCACGCGCCTCCTCCTCCGCCTCGGAGCGCACCCAAGCGAACTTGCGCCGCAGGATGGTGGGGTAGTAGCGCTCCAGGACGTCATAGTCGACCTCCTGGCCCCAGCGGTAGTACACCCGCGGGTCGATATAGGACTTGAGGCTGGTGCCCAGGTTCCAGGTGCGCTTTTTCGAGGCGATGGTGGCTTGGGCCTTGATCTTGCCCAGGGCGATCTGCGCCTTGCTCACGCGCTCTCGCGCCGTCTGGGTGCGGCGGCGCGCCGTCGCCAGGCGCTTCTGGTAGCGCTGGCGCACGCGCTTGCGGCGCTCATCGGTGGCGGCCTCCCCCTCCTTGGCGCGCGCCTCCTCTTTCAGCGCCGCATAGGCGTCGTTGAACTCCTTGACCTGCACCTGGTAGCGCGCCACGCGCTCCTCGGCCTTGACGCGGCGCTCCTGGTAGCGCTGGCGCGTCGCCGGCCAGTTGCCCGTCTCTTTTTTCGTGTGGTTGCAGAGCACGGCCGCCTCGAGGTTGGCCATGTTCGCCGCCTGCCACTTGACATATTCCGGATGGCGGGACTTGACGCCCGAGGCTGCCAGCGACTTTTCCACCGCTGCGGTGGCGTGGTGCGTGCGGAACACCTTGGCGGTCAGCCCGGGCTGGATGCCCGACAGGTAGGCGTTCACGTCACGGCTCGAGACGTTCGGGAAGAGCTGCGGCTTGTCGCGGGTAGGGTGATTGCGGTCCCCGTTGCCGTTGGGGCTCGACGGCCGGGCATTGCGGACGAGTTCCGCCAGGTTGTCCAGCACCATCTGGGGCGGCTGGAGCGACTTGTTCCACTCTACCGAGTCCTTCCCCAGGAAGCAGAACTCGACCACGCCATCGTCGCGGATGGTCACGTGCTCGGGGCGCAGCGTGGTGGCGCCCACGGTGTCCGCCTCGTCGGGGTCCTTTTCGTCGCCGACGCGGAGGCAGAGGGTGTCGATGAGATAGCAGGCGGTGGCGATCATGCGCCGGCGCGCGTTCTCGTGGGATAGGTCCAGCTGGATGCGGGCGCGCACGCGGTCGATCTCGGCGTCGAGGTCCACCGCCTTGTCGAACTTGAGCGCTTCGCGCTGCTGTTTGACCGGCGCGGTATCGCTGAGCCAGATGTATTTGAGCTTGTCGGCCAGCTTGTCCTTCCAGCGGGCCACCCACAGCGACTCGGGCTGCCAGACGATCTCCTGCCAGTTCCCCTCGACGGGCGGGGCGTCGGGGCTGAGGTTGAGCGTCACATCCTCTCGGCGGGCGCCCTCCTTCCAGCGGCCACGCAGGGGGTGCTCTCCGCGCCCCATAAAGATGCCCGAGGGCTCGGTCATATAGTTGCCCAATTCGACGCGCTGGCCGTTGACGATGGCATAGCCGTAGCGCGCCTTGAGCGCCTCACGTACCTCCTTGCGCGCCGCGGCGGCGGCCTTGCGCTCCTCGCGCGTCATCGCCTCCTTGGCGGCACGCTCGGCGTCTACCACAGCATAGGCGGGGGTCAGGTCGATCTCGTCCGGCGTGAGGGGGAGGCCACTCCCACGCCTCGTGCTCGGCGTGAGGGGCGGGTCGATCCCCAGGGCGGCGGAGAAATCGGCGAAAAAGTTGGCGGCAAAGACCTCATCCTGGACGTAGGGCGTGTCCTTCTTGCGCGCCCAGGCGAGGGCCATCTCCTCTTGCTCGGGCGTCAGCGCCACGGGCTTGCCACGCACGGTGATGACCAGACCCACCGGCTCGGGCGGCTCTGGGATGACAATGCCGTTATGAACGAGCTGTTTCAGCAAGCGATCCACTCTCCCGTCAAGGCACTCCAGTTCCATACAAGGGACCGATCAACAAGGGAGTGATCGGCCCGGCATTAGAGGATACCACGGGAAGGGCGGTTTTGGCAAGCAGAGTTGGCATGCGACGGCCGACTGCCGACCGCCGCATGCCGAGAACGTTCGTTCCATATCTCCGACTGTGGTATAATGTGCTGATGGAGGGAGCACCATGAGCGACAAGAAGCGGCTGATGCTGATCGATGGCCACGCACTGGCCTATCGGGCCTACCACGCCATCCCGCCGCTGACCAGCCCGACGGGCGAGCCGACCAACGCCACCTTTGGCTTTGCCAACATGCTGCTGAAGGCGCTGTCCGACTATCAGCCCGACTATGTCATCACGAGTTTCGACGTCGGCCGCACCTTTCGTCACGAGGAGTATGCCGAGTACAAGGCCCACCGCGCCGAGACCCCCGATGATCTGCGGGCCCAGATCGGCCGCATCCGCGAGCTGCTGGAGGCGCTGGGCATCCCCATCTGCATCATGGAGGGGTACGAGGCCGACGACGTGTTGGGCTCGCTCTCGGCCAAGGCGCAGGCGGCCGGCCTCGAGACGATCATCGTGACGGGCGATAGCGACGTCTTTCAGCTCATCGGCGAGGGCGTGCGCGTGCTGGTGCCACGGCGCACCTTTGGCGACGTGGCGCTGTACGACGAGGAGGCGATCAAGGAGCGCTATGGCCTCTCACCGTCGCAACTCGTCGACCTGAAGGCGCTCATGGGCGATTCGTCAGACAACATCCCCGGCGTGTCGGGGGTGGGGGAAAAGACGGCCACCAAGCTGCTGCAGGAACACGGCTCGGTGGAGGTGATCTACGAGCACCTCGACGAGGTCTCACCCCAGCGCTTTCGCTCGGCGCTGGAGCAGGGGCGCGAGAGCGCCGCGTTCAGCAAGCACCTGGTGTCCATCGTCCGCGACCTGGACGTGCCCATGGACCTCGAGAAGAGTCATTGGGGCGACTTTGACCGGCAGCGGGTGATGGATCTGCTGCGCGAACTCGGCTTCCGCACCCTCGTGGGGCGTATCCCCCAGGGGAGGGCGGAGGGGCCGGTGACGCAGCTCGGCCTGTTTGGCGCGGCCGATCGCGCCGAGGCGGCTGGCGCCAACGGCAGCGCGCCCATCGGCGACTATACCACTGTCGACTCTGTCGAGGCGCTGGACGCACTGGTGGCGCGCCTGCGCGGGGCGACGGCGTTGGCCGTTGACACCGAGACCACCAGCACCGACGCCATGCGGGCCGGGCTGGTTGGCATCTCTCTGTCGGCGGAGCCGGGCGTGGCCTATTACCTGCCGGTGGGGCACGACGAACGCCTGCGTCCCGGGCCGCAGCTCGACCTGGACGTCGTCCGCGCTAGGCTGGGGCCTCTGCTGGCCGATGCATCGATCCCCAAGGTATGTCACAACGCCAAGTTTGACATGATGGTCCTCTCGCAACACGGCATGCCGTTGGGTGGTCCCTGCTCCGACACGATGCTCGCCGCCTGGCTGCTCGAGCCGGACGGGCGCGGCATCGGCCTAAAGAATCAGGCCTGGCTGCGGCTGAACGTCGAGATGACGACCATCGACGAGCTGATCGGCACCGGCAAGAACCAATTGCGCATGGACCAGGTGAGCGTCGCTAGGGTGGCGCCCTATGCCTGTGCCGACGCCGACGTGACGCTGCGCCTGTGCGAGGTGCTGGAGCGCGAACTCAAGGAACGCGACCAGTGGTCGCTGTACAATGAGATCGAGTTGCCGCTCGTGCCGGTGCTCGTGGGCATGGAAGAGCACGGCATGGTGGTGGATCGCGGCTACCTCGAGGCCATGTCGCGCCAGCTGGCTGAACGCCTGGGCGAACTCGAGGGGGCCATCTTTCGCGAGGCGGGGCACGCCTTTAACATCAACTCTACCAAGCAACTCGGGGCGGTGCTGTTCGAGGAGCTGGGGCTCCCCGGCGGGCGCCGCACCAAGACGGGGTTCTCGACGGATGCCGCCGTGATCGAGGGGCTGAAGGATCAGCACCCCATCGCGGCGCTGCTGCTCGAATATCGACAGATCGACAAGCTCAAGAGCACCTACCTGGACGCTCTGCCGGCGCTGATCAACCCCAAGACGGGGCGGGTGCACACCTCGTTCAATCAGACGGGCACCAACACCGGCCGCCTGTCGTCCAGCGACCCCAACCTGCAGAACATTCCGGTGCGCACCGAGCTGGGGCGCGCCGTGCGAGCGGCGTTCATCGCGCCTGAGGGACATTTGCTTCTGGGGTGCGACTATTCGCAAGTGGAGCTGCGGCTCTTGGCGCATTTCTCCAAGGACCCGGAGCTGATGGGCGCCTTCCACCGGGACGAGGACGTGCACGCCTCGACGGCGGCGGCCATCTTTGGGCTGCCGCTGGCGCAGGTCACGTCGGACCAGCGCGCCATGGCCAAGACGATCAATTTCGGCCTGATGTACGGCATGTCGGACTTTGGCCTGGCGGCGCGCACCTCGCTCAGCGTGCCCGAGGCGCGCGAGTTCATCAACGCCTACTTTACCCGGTTCCAGGGGGTGAAGGAGTACCTGGAGGGGACGATCCAGCGGGCGCGCCGCGATGGCTATGTGGAGACGCTACTGGGGCGCAGGCGTTACTTCCCCGAGTTGCGCTCGCGAAGCGCCGCCAACAACAACATGCGCGCCGCCGAGCGCGCTGCGGTAAACATGCCGATTCAGGGGAGCGCCGCCGATATCATCAAGCTGGCCATGATCGTGCTCGATCGTCGGCTGCGCGAGGAGGGGCTGGCGTCGCGCATGGTACTGCAGGTGCACGACGAACTGGTGCTCGAGGTGCCCGAGTCCGAGTTGGAGCGCGCCCAAGCTCTGGTGGTGGAGACCATGGAACGGGCCTACACGCTCGACGTCCCCCTCAAGGTGGAGGCGGCCACGGGCATGAACTGGATGGAGATGAAATAGCGTGACCATCATCGATACTGCGACAGTTAGTCGCGACCTTCAGCGCAACCTCGCCAAGGCTATCAAGTCGGCCCAGCGCAAGCGTGATCTCCCCCCGTTCGACGTGCCGGAAGAGATCGTCGTGGAGCGTCCCAAGCAAGAGTCCATGGGCGATTTCGCCTCGCCTGTGTGTATGCAGCTGGCGCGTCTGGCGCGCATGGCGCCCATCAAGATCGCCGAGCAGGTGGTGCGCCGCCTGCCGCGCCACCCCGCCATCGCGGCGGTAGAGGTGGCGCATCCCGGGTTCATCAACTTTCGCCTGGCCGCATCCTGGCTGACCGATCAGGTGTCGGCGATCCTGGCGGCGCCCGACACCTACGGCAACGTGGATCTGGGCAAGGGGCAGCGCGTCCAGGTCGAGTTCGTGAGCGCCAACCCGACGGGGCCGCTGCACATGGGCTCGGCACGCAACGCCGTGTTGGGCGACGCCATCGCCTCGGTGTTGGCCGCGGCGGGCTATGACGTGCAGCGCGAGTACTATGTGAACGACGGCGGCAGCCAGATGCGGCTGTTCGGCGCGACCCTCTATGCGCGCTATGCCCAGGCGCTGGGGCGCGACGAGGCGGTCCCCGAGAACGGCTACCAGGGGCAGTACATGGTGGAACTCGGCGCCAGGCTGGTCGAGGAGCACGGCGACCGCTTCCTGACGTTGCCGCGGGATGAGGCGGTTCGGCAGCTGGGCGACCTGGGCTTGGCCGAGGTGATCGCCGGCGCCAAGGCAGACCTGGCGATGATGGGCATCACCTACGATTGCTGGTTCAGCGAGCGCAAGTTGTATCAGGAGGGCCAGTACGACAAGGTCATGGCCATCCTGAGGGAGGGCGGCTACCTCGACCTGCACGACGGCGCCGTGTGGTTCAAAGCGACCATGCTGGGAGCCCCGAAGGACGAGGTGGTGGTGCGCTCCGATGGCACGCCGGGGTATTTCGCCTCGGACATCGCCTACCACTATAACAAGTTCGTCGAGCGCGGCTTTGATCGCGTCATCGACGTGTGGGGCGCCGACCACCAGGGCCACGTGCCGCGCATGTTCGCCATGATGAAGGCGCTGGGGCTGGACCCCACGCGTCTGTCGCTCATCCTCTACCAGCTCGTGACGCTCAAGCGGGGCGGCGAGGTGGTGCGCCTCTCCAAGCGCACCGGGGACATGATCACGCTGCGCGAGGTGTTGGAGGAGGTGGGCCCCGACGCCATGCGCTTCTTTCTCCTGGCGCGCTCGGCCGACAGCCAGATGGATTTCGACTTGGAACTGGCCAAGGAGCAGTCGGACGAGAACCCGGTGTACTATGTGCAGTACGCCCACGCGCGCATCTGCTCCATCCTGCGCCACGCGGGAGATCTGGACTATAGCGAGGGCGACGTGGCGCTGCTGACGTCGGAGCCCGAGTTGGCGCTGATCCGGCGCATGGTGCGGTTGGGCGAGGTGGTGGGCCTGTCGGCGGAGCACGAGTCGCCCCACTATCTGACGTACTATGCCCAGGAACTGGCCGCGGCGTTCCACGCCTTCTATCGAGACTGTCGCGTGGTCAGCTCCGAGCCGGGAGACGAGGCGATCTCCAAGGCCCGCCTCAAGCTGGTCTCCGCGTGCCGCATCGTCCTGGCGAGGGCGCTGGGCTTGATGGGGATGACGGCGCCTGAGGTGATGTGAGTGCGGGCAGGCGAGCATCGCACGGGTTACTATCGGTCAGTTTTCGGTTATCAGTTGTCAGTAATCAGTTATCAGTCGTGATCTAGAGCAGTGTACTGCAGAATGACAGGTCTATCGCCAAGCAGACCAATCACGGACTCACAACTGATAACTGACAACTGACAACTAGTAACTGACAACCCTTAGTCGATCACCGCTCGCGTTCCACGCCGAGTCCTTTGACGATTATCGTCTTGTGTGGTACACTTTTTGGGTGTGCCGTTGAGCGGCCACCGTTGGGCGAATAGCTCAGCTGGAAGAGCGCTTCCCTTACAAGGAAGAGGTCACAGGTTCGAGCCCTGTTTCGCCCACACGCAGTTACACGAGCGCATGCGCCTCGATCCGGCGGTCGGCAATCGGCTATCGACGCTTGCCACGGGCCGGCGTCCAGCGGCCCCGCCCATGGGGCCGGCGGGCCGTGGCCAGCTATGGTAGGCCGCTCACTGCGGGCCATTTTGCGCGCATTTCACCCGAGGAGGGGTTCATGGCCGGTGTTCGCACGTTGCAGACCCTGACAGAGTCATTCTGGCGCGACGACTATGTCGTGTCGACCGCCGACATCGATCTCGTGACGGGGCAGATACTCGAGGCGGCCAAGCCGCAGCGCCTGGGGGCGCTGGCGTCTACCATCATTATGCGCCGGATGCAGGCGGAGCGGGACGCTGCCACGCGCCAGGCCAAGAGCGGCGATCTCTACCAGCCCAAGGGCCACTATGAGGTCGGACAGACGGTCGTCTTTTCGGCGCAGGATTTCGAGACGGGGCGCGTCGTCGGGGTGCGGGCGGGCGAAAACCCCAAGTATGGCCCCTTTAGCGTCATCCGCGTGGCCTTTGATGCCCCGCCCGCGGAACGCGAGTTCGCGGCGGACCTGGACGTCCCTCATCCTCTCAACGCGCCCATCGAGGAGCTGGTAATCAGCACCGACAGCTCGGTAAGCGAGGCCGACCTGGTGCGCGCCTTTGAGCACTATGTGGCGGTCAAGCTGGAGCCGGCCCTGGAGGAGGCGCCCGAGTTCGTGCGCTTCAATGGGCAATGGTTCCTACGCGACCTCCTCCCCGAGATTCACGTCGGCCACCGGAACCTCGCCGAGGCGATGATCTATGAGGCGGGCCATCCCCTGCCCGCGCGCGAGATGCTGACGGAACTGGAACTCTCCGTGGCCGGGTCGCGCGATGCCCAGTTGTTCGCGCTGAACCGCGCCCTCGGTGAGGACAGCCGCTTCGACAATGTCAGCTCGGCCGAAGATCCCATCTGGTTTCTGCGAGCCCTGGTGCCCGAGGCGGTGTACCAGCGGCCGTCCGTGCTGGAGCCCGCCTTCAAAGCCCAGGGTGGCGAGTACATCGGCTTGACGATGCTCGATATGGTCGAGGAGATCGGCGACGAGTTGGACGATGTCGACGCCGCCGCCGTACTGCGCGACGGCAACAGCATGCGGTACCAGCTCAGCTTTCCGCATCTCCATGCCGGCAGCATGCCGGCTTCTCAGCGCCTGCTGCGCATGATGCCCGCCAGCACTCAGCGCTACTTTCCCATCACCATGGTCGACAGCCGCACGAAGAAGCGCTTCGACGCCTGGGTGGTGCCCGAGGAGCGCTATGTGTGCGGCCTGAAGGAGTGGTACACCTCGTCGAGCCTGACGGTGGGGGCGGAGGTGACCGTCGCTCCTGCCGACGAGGCGATGACGTTCACCATCACCGTGGCGCCGGTTCGCAGTCGCCGACGCGATTGGCTGCGCACCGCCAGTGTCGCCGAGGGAGACCTCAACGTCCAGTTGCAGCAGCAGGCTCCCCCCGCCGTGCGGGTGGATGCGAACATGCTGTTCCTGGTGCCGGACGAGGAGGCAATCGCAGAGTTGATGGCTCAGGCAAGCGATGCCCAACTCTCGCTCAGCGCCATGGTGCGGTCGGCGTTCTTTGAGTTGGCCAAACTGGGCGGCACGGTGCACGCCAAGAGCCTCTACTCGGCCTGCAACATGCTGCGCCGCACCGGCGCCGTGCCCGTCTTTGCCGAGCTTACCCGCCGCGCCTGCTACGATCCCGTGGGCGATGGCCTGTGGGTCTACAGTCCAGACCTGGAGGGGGCGGTGTATCGCGATCCGGACGAGATGCGGGAGCGTCCTCTGTCCACGCGCGAGAACACCGTCCGGGATCAAGCGATCCAGTATCTGGGAAGGTAGGAGGAGATCCATGGCCGCCAGATGGCATCGACCCACGGTCGACACCAAGTTCCACATCGACATGGACTGGTGGGAGGCCAGCAACCGCAACATCCGCGTCTACATCCGCGAGGCGCTGTGCGACGAGTGCCGCAACGACTATGTCGGGGCCGATACCGGCGAGATCGACTGGGTCGATGAGCAGACGGGTGAGGTGACGCGCGTGGACGGCCTGATCCACGCCCTGCGGACCTGCTGTAGCACCAAGCCCAGCTACATCACCCCTACCACGCCCATCATCGACGCCGTGTTCCGCACCTTTCTCGCCAACGGCAACAAGCCGCTGACGGTGCGCGAGCTGTACGAGTTGCTGGATCGGCGGCCGCCGGAGGTGCTGCTGCGCATGCTCACCGCCGGCCCGATCTACATGGGCATTCGTCCGGTCACGTGAGCGCCCGGGACTCCTCCCAGGAAAAGAGTCCGCCCCACGGGGAGGGCTCTTTTTGGTTGCGCTCCGGCGGTAGGGCGGTCGGTGCGGCGTTCGCCCGGGTGCCGGCGCCCGTGTGGCTCGCGGCGGGCGCGGCGGCACTGTTGCTGCTCTTCTACGGGCCGGTGCTCCTCGGCGGCGAGGTGTACTATCAGGGGGACGTGGCGCGCGTGTATCTGCCCCAGCGGGCGGCGCTGACGCGGGCGCTGCGGGATGGCGCGCTCCCCTGGTGGACGCCCGAACTGGGGATAGGCTACCCGCTGCTGGCCGAGGGGCAGGCGGGCGCGCTGTACCCCATCAACTGGGCGCTGAACCTCCTCACCACGCCCCTGGCGGCCGTCACCGCGGCGGTGCTGCTGCACTATCTCATCGCCGGGACGGGGGCGTACGCCTACGCGCGGGCGCTGGGGCTTTCGCGCCCGGCGGCGTTCTGGGCCGGGATGGTGCTCACGCTGGGTGGGTTCTATGTGGCGCACCTGAGCCATCTGAGCATCCTGAGCGTGGCGGCGTGGCTGCCCTGGTCGCTGTTCTGGGGCCGGCGGCTCCTCGGGCGACCGCGGGAGTCGGCGCGGCCGGTGTGGGGCGCAACTGCCGGCCTTGGGGCGACGGTGGCGCTGCAGCTGGTGGCGGGGCACCCACAGATGGCGCTCCTGGGCCTCCTAGTGCTGGCGGCGCAGGCGGCCTCGCTGGCGTGGCCGTCCCGTGGCGAGGGCGGTGTCGCGAGCCGGCTGGCGCTATGGACCGCCGCGGTGGCCTTGGGCATTATCGCGAGCGCCCCCCAGTGGCTGGCGGGCGCCCAACTCACGACCCTGTCGCAGCGCTCGGGCGGCGTCGATAGCGCCTTTTTCACCAGTTATTCCTTCCATCCCCTCCTGCTGGTCACCTACTTGGCGCCGTTCCTCCGCGGCAACCCCTACCCCGAGGGCTCGGTGGAGCTGATGCCCTACCTCGGCGTGCTGCCCCTGGCGCTGGCCGGGCTGGCGCTGTGGCATCGGGGGCGCGAGCGCTGGTTCTGGGCGGCGCTGGGCGCGGCCGGGGTGCTGCTGGCGTTCGGGCGGTGGAACCCCCTCTACGGCTTGCTGCGCCACGTGCCGGTGCTCAACCTGTTCCGCGTGCCGGCGCGCTATCTCTACTGGACGAGCCTCGCCCTGGCCCTCCTCTCGGCCATGGGGCTGGACGACGCCCTCCGCCTGGGCCGGCGCGCGCCGACGGGCGGTTCGCGGGCGCGGACGTCCGTTGTCGTGGCGGCTGTGGCCGTCGTGGCGGCGCTGGCGCTGGGCGCTCGGGTGGTGGGCTTGGGGCGCGACGCCGACGCGCTGGTGCGGCTGTGGGCATGGCTGCCCATCGCACTGGTGGCGGCGTCGGGCGCACTGCTGCTTCTAGCACGGCGCATGGCGCGAGGGGCATGGCGCGTGGCCGCGATGGCGCTGCTAGTGGCCGACCTGTTCGCCTACAACGCCGTGCTCGGCGCTACCTATAGCGCCACGACGCCACGTGAACTCGCCGAGGCCGAACCGGCCTCGCTGGCGTTCCTGCGCCAGGCGGAGGGCATCGCCGGGGGCGGGCTATACCGCCTGTACACGAAAGAAGAGATCACGCCGGCCCTCTCGGTGATGCGCGAGTCCTACTTCCCCAACATGGCGCTGACCCATGGGCTCTCGGGCGCCAACCTCTACCTGCCCCTGGTGCCGCGGGCGTACGGCGACTACCTGGAGACCCTCACGCCCGAGCGTCTGAACCGACTCAACGTGCGCTACTACCTCGTGCCCCAACTGCTGCCGGTAGACGAGGCCAGCGAGCTGTACGACGTGCACAACCCCCTGGCGGCGCTGCCCACCGACCGCTGGATCGAGACGCCGGAGCTGCGCCTCGATGAACTCGTCGTCGAATCGTACCTCAGCCACTCGGCCGATCTCCCCGACGGCGCCCTCGCCGCCGAGATCGTGCTGCGCGACGCCGCGGGCGTCGAGACGGTGCTGCCCCTGCGCGCCGGAACAGAGACCGCCGAGTGGGCCTATGAGCGCGACGACGTGGCCGAGGTGGTGCGGCACGCCATGCCGCCGGCGGCGACCACCTGGCCGGCGCGGTCCGGCTTTCCACCGCGCGAGCACGTCGGCCACACCTATGCGGCGCGGTGGACGTGGGATGCGCCGGTGGAGGTGGCGGCCGTGGCGATCCGGCCGGCCCTGCCGCTGGCCTACGTGCGGGTGGAGAGGGTGCGGCTGCGCGACGCCGCCGGCGAGGAGCGGCTCCTCTCGCACCTGGCGGGGCAGGGCGATCACTCGATCGTCTATCGCAGCGAGGACGTGCTCATCTACCGCAACGAGGACGCGCTGCCCCGGGCCTATGCCCTCCCCTGGAGCGCCGTGAGCGCGGCGGACGGTCAGGCGGCGCTGCCGGCACGGGTGGAGGCGGCGGAGGTGGGAGCGGTGCATGTCGTGCAGTATGACGCGCACGAGGTGGCGCTCGAGGTCGCCGTGGACGAACCGTCGCTCCTGGTGCTGGCCGATCTCGCCTACCCCGGCTGGCGTGCCACCGTCGACGGCGAGTTCGCCCCCATCCTGGTGGTGGACGGCGTGTTCCGCGGGCTGGCCCTCGAGCCCGGCTCGCATCGCGTGCGCATGGCCTACCGGCCGGCGCTGCTGGAGCGCGCGGCGGCGCCGGCAACGCCTCCCGAGGGGGGCCGTGTCCAGCCAAATGATAATGTTACCGAGAGGCATTGGTTCACTCATTTGATACTGTTACCGGGGGCTGCCCCCTCCTTCCTCCAGGATACTGGGGTCGTACAGCGTCGCGAACACGTCCTCGGTGCACCCGGGCGTGGCGTTGGGTAGGCGCCATAGCTCCTCCAGCAGCGTGTGCAGCTCCTGGCGCAGTGCCCGGGGATTCGTGGCCAGGCGTTTCGCCTCGAGTTCCTGACGCACCGCTTCTGCCAGCACCGGGGAGTCCTCCCCCGGCACCCTCGCCGCACACAGCCGCTCGAAGGGGGTGCGCGCCGGGGAGAAGCGCCGCGTGATGTGCTGGCCGTCCTCCGCGGGCTCCTTGCGCTCCAGGCGCAGCACGGGCTGGAAGAAGTTGTGGTACAGCCACAGCTTGTCGTAGATGGCGTTGAGCAGCACCGCCTGCGCGGCGGTGTCCAGGCGCCCGTGCCCCACGTGCCCGCGGATGAGGTCGCCGTTGCCGTGCTCCACGAAGCGCGCATCGTTGCTGTGATTCGGGCGGTTGCGGGAGCGCTCCGCCCCTCGCAGCTGGGTGCCAAAGAAGCGCGTCATGTGGGCGTTGAAGAACTCGCTGCCGTTGTCCGTATGCACCTCGCGCACGGCGAAGGGCAGGCGCGCCAGGCAGCGGCAGAAACCGTCGCGCACCACGCGGTAGGAGCGCCCCAGCACGGCCGCCGCCTCGCTCCAGCCGGTGGTCACGTCCACGAGGTGCAGGGTGTGGAGGTACTCGCCACTGGCCTCGGGGCCGCTGTGGTGCACTAGGTCCGCCTCGAAGTGCCCGGGCTCGGGCTCGTTCCACGGGATGCGCCGGATGGGCACCCCCTGGCGCGCCACCGGCGGGTGGGGACGGCGCTTGAGGCGCGGCTCGTCCTGGCGCAGGCGGGCGAGGTGGCGGCGCACGGTGGAGACACTGATGCGCTCCAGATCGGCGCGTAGCGCCGCGTCCAGGACCAGCTCCCCGTGGCGCTCCAGCTGCTCCGCCATGGCCAGCAGGTTGGGCTGCAGGCGCTCGGCGCAGATGTAGTCGTGGGCCTCGGCGATGACGCGCAGGGCGTCATCGACCGCCGCCCCGTAGGTGCGGCCGCGCTGGGCGCGGCGCGGGGTGCGCGCGCACGGCCCCCGCAGGAGGCGGATCAGGCTTTTGCGATGCAGCCCGGTGAGCGCCTCCAGGTGGTCGAGGAGGCGCCCCCGCTCGGCGCGGCTGGCCCGCTGGTACTGCTGTTGGGCGATGCGTAGGACCTTGAAGCGTTCGTCGATGTCCAAAGTGTCGCTGGGCATGGCTCTCTCCGGTAACATTATCATTTGAGAGAACCATACCAGCTCGGTAACATTTTACGTGAATGAACACGCACCGGGCGCGGGTTCGGCTATCCTTCCCTCGCTCAAGTGCCACATACACTTGGGCCGCGCCTCGGGGTGCTCGCAACACCATCGAGGCATCCTTGTTATAGCACAGGGTGTCAAGGGGCGGAGGCACCGGACCGCTGTCGATTCGACCGACGATTAGGCTGTGGTAGGACCGGTCACGAAAGACGCTCTGGGACCGGTCGCCCACATCACTTCCGCCGCTCCATGTGCCCAGTTTGGCGCTAGCTGGCGAAGAGCATCGCTATGTGTGGTGGGTGCTACCTTTGCGTCGCCGCCGGAATCTGGCTTGCCCGTCAGCGTACATGCTGGAACAGGGCCGGGGAGGATGCATGGCGTCATCAGGAAGCGGCCGTTACTTCTGGGATCTC
>Ga0123330_1003019_pt1 | contig 14354 bp, 11 predicted proteins | sample BioC13SIPDNA_2_FD_89704 | JGI IMG/M metagenome (GOLD analysis project Ga0123330, IMG submission 89704) | Anaerobic biogas reactor microbial communites from Washington, USA - Biogas_R2_A C13 SIP DNA | ecosystem: Engineered > Bioreactor > Anaerobic > Unclassified | place: Washington, USA... | reverse complement strand
GGCTTGAGGGTCGCAACACGGAGCGCCCGGTAGGCCTGAGGGCCGCAAGACGGCGCGCCCGGTGGGGCTGAGAACCGCAACACGGTGCGCTCGGTCGGGAGGTAGCCGCCGCCCGGTCGGGAGGTGTCGGGGGAGGCTCAGTCGTGGTGGGTGGCGTGGCGCGTGGAGAGGATGTGGGCGCGCATGACGGCCTCGGCCCACTCGCCGTCGCCGGCGCGGGCGGCCTCGACGAGTTGCTGGTGGGCCTGCATGGAGCGCTCGAGGGAGCGGGGGCTGTACTCCCGGAAGGTGCGGGTCACGACGGCCGGGCGGAAGAGCGCCTGCAGCGCGATCGACAGGTGCCGGTTGCCGCACCGCTCGACGAAGACCGCGTGGAAGGCGTTGTTGAGACCGGTGAGCTCGGCTGCGTCGTGGCCGCCGGCGACGATCGCCTGCATCCGGGCGTCGAGGTCCTCGAGCTCGGCCAGGTCGGCCTCGACGAGGCGCGGCACGGACAGCCGGCAGGCGACCGGCTCGAACTGGGCGCGCAGCTCATAGAGCGTCGCCGCGTCCTCGGCCGTGAACGAGATGACCTGCGCACCCTTGTTGGGGGTGGTGTCGACCAGGCCCTCGGCGGCCAGCCGCTTGAGGGCGTCCCGCACCGGCGTGCGGCTCACGCCCAGGTCGTGGGCCAGCGCCTGCTCGTAGAGCCGCTCCCCGGCGGCGAACTCGCCCTCGGAGATCCGGGCGAGCAGCTCGGCATACACCCGGTCGGAGGCCTCGCCGGTCGTGGGTTCGCCGGCCTCGGAGCGCTCGCTCACCATGTTTCCCCTGAACCTCGGGTCAGTCCGGCCAGGACGCGGTGGCCAGGTCGGCGCGGCTGCCGCCGCGGGTCACGAACGAGGTGGACGGGATGCCGGTGAGCTCCACCGCCCGCTTCACCACCTGCAGGTATGCCGTGAGGTCGACTCCCGTGGTGATCCCCAGGCTGTCGAAGAGGTGGACCAGGTCCTCCATCGGCGCGTTGCCCAGGACCGTCGGGTCGCCGGGGAACCACAGGTCGCCGCCGAGGCCGGCGAAGGACCCCTCGAGCCAGGTGGCGCCGGCCGCCACCGCGGCCAGGGCGTTGGCCGGGGCGAAGCCGTTGCGGTTGTGCAGGTGGACCCCCAGGTCGAGGCCGGGGTGCCGGTCCAGGGTGTCGGTGACCCCGGCGAAGACCTCGCCCGGGTGCTCCTGGCCGGAGGTGCAGGCCAGGTAGATCCCGTCCGCGCCGGCGTCGACGGCCGCGTCGACGACGAACTCGCGCTCGGAGCGGGGCACCGGGCCGCGCGCGGGCGCGAAGAACGAGCAGGCCACGGCGACGACCAACCGGGCGCCGGCCGAGGAGACGATGCGGGCGATCTCGGGCAGCTCGGCCACGAGCTCGGCGGTCCCGCGGCGCTGGTTGCGGCGGCTGACCTCCTCGTCGGCCGAGATGACGACGACCACCTCGTCCAGACCGCACTCGACGGCCCGCTGCACGCCCTTGAGGTTCGGCGCCAGCCCGCGGTAGCGGACCCCGTTGGTCCGGGGCACGGCGGCCATCACCTCGGCGGCATCGGCCAGCTGGGGGAGCACCTTGGGGTGGGCGAAGGAGACGGCTTCGATCTCGGTGAGGCCCGCGGCGATGAGCAGCCGGACCAGCTCCACCTTGTCCTCGGTGCGCAGCGGCTCCGGCACCGCCTGCAGCCCGTCGCGCAGCCCCACCTCGACCAGGCGCACCGACTTGCGCAGCCCGAGGGTCGCCCAGCCGGTCGCTGTCGCGGTGGTCATGCCGCCTGCCTGCTCTGCCCCGCGGTGGGGGCCGTCTCCGCGTTCATGCCAGCCCATTCTCCCGGAGCGCCGCCAGCCGCTCGGCGTCGACCCCGACCTCGGCCAGCACCTCCGCGGTGTGCGCGCCGAGCTCCGGGCCCGGCCAGCGCACCCCGCCGCTCGTGCGGGACAGCCGCGGGAAGACGTTCTGCATCTGCACCTCGCCCAGCACCGGGTGCGGCACCGTGGTGATCGTCCCGCGCGCCGCGTAGTGCGGGTCGCTGAGCATGTCCGCCGGTCGGAAGATCTTGCCGTGCGGGACGGCGTGCTCGATGAGCAGCTGCTCCAGCTCGGCCACGTCCTTGCTCGCGGTGAACTCCGCGACGAGGTCGTCGAGCTCGGCCTGGCGCTCCCCGCGGGCCACGTGGGTGGCGTAGCGCTCGTCCGTCGCCAGCTCCGGCTGCCCGATCGCCTCGGCGAGCCGCGCGAAGACCGTGTCCTGGTTGGCCGCGATGAGGATCCAGCTGCCGTCGGCCGTCGGGTAGATGTTGCTCGGCGCGATGTTGGGCAGCACCGCCCCGGTGCGCTCGCGCTGGTAGCCGGTGAGCTGCCACTCCGGGATCAGCGACTCCATCACGCCCAGCACCGCCTCGTAGATCGCCGAGTCGACGACCTGCCCCCGCCCGCTGACGTCACGCTCGCGCAGCGCCGCCAGCGCCCCGATCGTGGCGAACATCGCGGCCAGGGTGTCGCCGATCGAGATACCCATCCGGGACGGGGGAGTGCTGGGGTCCCCGACCACGTAACGCAACCCACCCATCGCCTCGCCGATCGCGCCATAACCCGGGCGCTCGGCATACGGCCCGTCCTGGCCGAAGCCGGAGACGCGCACCATGACCAGCCCCGGGTTCAGCTCGCGCAGAGCCTCGTAGCCCAGGCCCCAGCGCTCCATCGTGCCCGGCCGGAAGTTCTCCACGAGCACGTCCGCGCCGGCGATCAGCTGCCGCGCCAGGTCCTGCCCCTCCGGCTCGCGCAGGTTGAGGGTGACGGACTTCTTGTTGCGCCCGACGATCGACCACCACAGCGACTGCCCCTTGGGGCGCTGCCGGCCCCACATGCGCAGCGGGTCGCCGCGGGAGGGGTCCTCGATCTTGACCACCTCGGCCCCCAGGTCGCCCAGCAGCTGTCCGCAGAAGGGTCCCGCGAGCAGCTGGCCGACCTCCACGACCCGTATGCCGTGGAGCGGGCCCACCTGGTGGCTCTCGTCAGGCTGCGGGTCGGGTGTGGTCACGATGGTCCCCTTCGTTGGTTGCATGCAATCTTGCAGATCCGAGCGGTGCTTTCAAGACACGTCATGCGGCGGGAATCCGCCAGTCTTCAATGATTGCATGCAGAACCCTTGACGCCTCCGGTCGGGCGTGGAAGTGTGAGGGACACCGAATCTCCGTGACACAGCGACGTATCCGTGGCGCCGCGGCGCCTTCCCAGGAGGACCCATGACCTTTCGGCTCGGCGTGGACGTCGGTGGCACCTTCACCGACATCCTGCTCATCAATGAAGACACCGGGGAGTCCTTCCGGGAAAAGACCGCGTCCACGCCCGAGGACCAGTCGGTCGGTGTGCTGCGCGGCATCGAGGCCGTGTGCCGGACCGCGGGGGTGGGCACCGACCAGGTCCGCGAGGTGCTGCACGGCACGACCGTGGCGACCAACGCGATCCTGGAGAAGAAGGGTGCCCGCGTCGGGCTGGTGACCACCAAGGGCTTCCGGCAGATCATGCAGATCGCCCGGTCGTTCGTCCCCGGCGGTCTCGCCGGCTGGATCATCTGGCCCAAGCCCGAGCCGCTGGCCGCGCTGGAGGACACCGTCGAGGTCGTCGAGCGGGTGGGCGCCGACGGGCAGGTCGTCACCGAGCTGGACGAGGCTGACGCCCGTGCCCAGCTGGAGAAGCTGCGCGCCCAGGGCGTCGAGGCGCTCAGCATCAGCTTCATCAACGCCTACGCCAACGACGCGCACGAGATCCGGGTGGCCGAGCTCGCCGCCGAGATCCTCGGCGACATCCCGATCTCGCGGTCGTCCGCGGTGCTGCCCGAGCTGCGGGAGTACGAGCGGACCCTGACCACCGTCGCCAACGCCTACGTCCAGGGCCAGGTCTCCCGCTATGTCGGCAACCTCGAGCGGCAGCTGCACGGCTCCGGCCTGGACGCCGACCTGTCGATCCTGCGCAGCGACGGCGGCCTGGTCTCCGCAGGCATCGCCGCCGACAGCCCCGTCTCGCTGCTGCTCTCCGGTCCCGCGGGCGGCGTGACCGGCGCGGCGTGGGTCGCCGAGCAGGCCGGCTACTCCGACATCCTCACCTTCGACATGGGCGGCACCTCCACCGACGTGTCGCTGATCCAGGGGCTCACCCCGAAGGTGGGCCGCGAGACCACGGTCGGCGACCTGACGGTCCGCGCCACGTCCCTGGACGTGCGCACCGTCGGCGCCGGCGGCGGCTCGATCGCGCACGTGCCCCCGCTCACCCAGGCCCTGCGCGTCGGCCCCCAGTCGGCCGGCGCGGTCCCCGGCCCCGCGTCATACGGCCAGGGCGGCACCGAGCCCACGGTGACGGACGCGGACGTGGTCCTCGGCTACCTGCCCCCGGCGCTCGCCGGCGGCGAGATCTCCCTCGACGTCGACGCGGCCCACGAGGCGGTGCAGAAGATCGCCGACGCGACCGGGCTGCCGTCGGTGCAGGCCGCGGCCGAGGGCATCCACGACATCGTCAACGAGAATATCTTCGGCGCGCTGAAGCTGGTCTCCACCCAGCAGGGCTTCGACCCGCGCGACTTCGCGCTGATGGCCTTCGGCGGTGCCGGCCCGCTGCACGCCAACGCCCTGGGGATCCTCACCGGTGCGTGGCCGGTGATCATCCCGCCCTCGCCGGGGGTCCTGGCCGCCTACGGCGACGCCACCACGAGCCTGCGGGACGAGTCCGTGCAGACCCTGATCCGCCGGTTCAGCGAGCTGACCGACGGTGCCCTGCGCGACCTGCTCCACGGGCTCGCCGACACCGCCAAGCAGACGCTGCTGGAGTCCGGGCTGACCGAGGAGCAGCTGACCGTCACCTACGCGGTCGACCTGCGCTACCACGGCCAGGGCTTCGAGATCCCGGTGACGATCGACGCCGACGACCTGGACGGCGGCGCGCTGGACGCGCTGCGCAAGGCCTTCGACAGCGAGCACGACCGGCTGTTCAACTTCCTGCTCTCCAACGAGCACGAGCTGGTGACCGCCCGGGCCACCGTGAGCGGACCGCGGCCCGAGATGGCCGCGACCGTGCTGGCCGAGGGCGGGGTCGACCCGTCCGCGGCCGCCCGCCGCACGCACCAGCTGTGGTTCGAGGGCGAGCACATCGAGGCCACCATCTACGACCGCCACAAGTTGCTCGCCGGCAACGTGGTGACCGGTCCCGCGGTCGTCGCCGAGATGGACTCCACCACGCTCGTCCTGCCCGGCCACGCCGCGACCGTGCACCCCAGCGGCAGCCTGCTCATCCGCCCCATCGACTCCGGCTCCGAGGACTGACCCATGGCTGAACTGCTCCAGACGAACACCGAGGACTTCGGGAAGGTCGACGTCGACGTCGTGACCCTCGACCTCATCGAGAACGGGCTGCGCAGCGCGCGCTACGAGATGGACGAGGTGCTCTTCCGCACCGCGCTGTCGCCGGGCATCCGCGAGCAGCACGACGAGTTCCCGCTCATCGGCGACCCCGAGGGCAAGATGGTGGTCGGACAGTTCGGGCTGTCCATCCCCGACTTCCTGGCGAACTTCGACGGCACCATCGAGGAGGGCGACGTCCTCATGACGTCCGACCCCTACTCGTGCGGCGCCGCGATCAGCCACGCCAACGACTGGCTGGTCGTCATGCCGATCTACTTCGAGGGACGGATCGTCGGCTGGGCCTCCCAGTTCGGGCACATGTCGGACGTGGGCGGCAAGACGCCGGCCTCGATGCCGACCGACGCGCGCACCATCTACGAGGAGGGCGTGGTCATCCCGCCCTTCAAGCTCTACAAGAAGGGTGTGCTCGACGAGGACGCGCTGCGGATCATCCTCAACCAGGTCCGCAAACCGGACTGGAACCGGGCCGACCTCAACGGGATCGTCGCCGCGTGCCGCACGGCCGGGCGGCGGGTCCAGCAGATGTGCGAGCGGTTCGGGGTGGACATCTACACCTCGGCGCTCGACGCGCTGCTCGACCGCAACTACCGGGCCATGAAGGCGCTGCTCGCGGCGGTCTTCGAGGAGGGCAAGCCGGTCAGCTTCACCGACTACATCGACGACGACGGCCGCGGCAACGGGCCGTTCGAGCTGACCATGACGATCACCCGCACGGGTGACAAGGTGCTCATCGACCTGGCCGGCAGCAGCCCGCAGGCCGAGGGGCCGATCAACTACTACATCAACGAGAACCTCATCCGGATGTTCTTCGGCATCTACATGATCACGGTCGCCGACCCCCAGATCCTGTGGAACGACGGCTACTACCCGCTGGTGGACGTCAACATCCCGGAGGAGTCCTTCTGGAAGCCGAAGTTCCCCTCGGCGCTCAACGGCCGCAACCACGGCATCGGCCGGCTCTTCGACCTGTTCGGCGGACTGCTCGGCCAGTGCAACCCCGACCTGATGAACGCCGCCGGCTTCTCCTCCTCGCCGCACTTCATGTACTCCGGGAACTACTCGGAGGGCGAGCGCAAGGGCGAGTGGTTCCAGCTCTACTCGATCGGCTTCGGGGGCATCCCCGGCCGGCCGGTCGGGGACGGCCCGGACGGGCACTCCCTGTGGCCCTCGTTCATGAACATCCCGAGCGAGTACCTCGAGTCCTACTACCCGCTGCGCATCGAGGGCTGGGAGACCGTCGCGGACAGCGGCGGCGCCGGCCTGCACCGTGGCGGCAACGGCGTCGACGTCTCCTACCGGTTCCTGGAGCCGGGCACGATCGCGATCCACGACGACCGGTGGCTGACCTATCCGTGGGGCGTGCTGGGTGGCGCGCCCGGCGCCCGCGGCACCAAGTGGATCGACCGGGCCGACGGCACCCGCGAGGTGCTGCCCAGCAAGGTCCACGACGTGGACGTGGCCCGCGACGACGTCCTGCACTTCGTCACCTGGGGTGGCGGCGGCTGGGGCGACCCGCTGGAGCGCGCGGTCGACCTGGTGGCGCTGGAGGTCAAGCGAGGTCTGGTCTCCGCCGACGGCGCCCGTAGCTACGGCGTGGTGTGCGACGAGGCTGGCACCGTCGATGAGGCCGCCACCGAGGCGCTGCGCGCCGAGCTCCGCGCCGGGCGCTCCGGTGAGCGGCCGCTCTTCGACAAGGGTCCGGACCTGGAGACCATCCTGGCCAACGCCGAGGCGGAGACCGGGCTGCCCGCCCCGACGGCCCCGAAGCCGGTCTGACGAGGCAGCCGTGACCGAGCGTCCCGAGCAGGGGATCCCCGCCGATGGCCCCGGGGGCGGGGATCCCCACCCGGCCCGAGGCTTCGCCGAGGGGTTCGCGGGCGACCTGACCCCCGGCATACGGCCCGTGGTGCTCGTGGTCGACATGATGCGCGCCTATTACGACGAGGACAGCCCGTTCTGCCTGCCGAGCGACGACTCCGTGGTGGCGGCCGGCCAGGTGGTCGAGGCCGCCCGGTCGGCGGGGGTCCCGGTGCTGCACACGGTGGTGCGTTACGGCCCCGGCGGTCTGGACGGTGGCGTCTTCCTGCGCAAGGTCCCCGCGCTGCGCCTGCTCATCGGCGACACGGTGCTCGGGCAGCCGATGCCGCAGGTGGCGCCGCTGCCGAGCGAGCCGGTCGTGGTCAAGCAGTACGCCAGCGCCTTCTTCGGCACGACCCTGGCCTCGACCCTGCAGTCGCTCGGCGTCGACACGGTGGTGATCGTCGGGGTGAGCACCAGCGGGTGCGTGCGCGCGAGTGCGGTCGACGCGCTGCAGCACGGCTTCGTGCCGCTCGTGGTGCGCGAGGCGGTGGGTGACCGGGAGCCCGCCGTGCACGACGCCTCGCTGTATGACCTGCAGGCGAAGTATGCCGAGGTGGTGTCCCTGGCGGACGCGGTGGCCTACCTGGGGGAGGTCGGCACCTGCCGCTGAGCCCCTCGCTCCGCCCTCATTCCTCCACCTTCCTCACCCCCGGTGCCGCACGTGCCAGATCGGCGCTATTGCGCTGATCCTGCACATCCCGCCGTGAGCGGCTGAGGCGAGCGGACGACATACGGAAGCATCTCCCAGGCACAGATCAGGGCCGTGGCAGGGTGAAATGCCGACCGAGGCAACCTGCCACGCCCCCGATCGCGTTAGGGACCCATGAACCAGCCGACTCAGGACGAGGAGTTCGTGCAGTTCGTGCGGGCGCGCCAGGGGCAGCTGCTCCGGGCGGCCCGCCTGTACTGCGGCGACCCCCACATCGCTGAGGACCTCCTCCAGGACGCCTTCGTGAAGCTGGCGAGCCGGTGGGAGAGCGTGCGGGACGGGTCACCTGATGCCTACGTCCGGCGCATCCTCTATCGCGACTCGGTGTCGCGCTGGCGCAAGTGGGGCCGCGAGACGCCGTATGCCGCACGCGAGGGTGAGCGCGACCTGCTCGACTCCCGGGTGGTGACCTCGGGTGTCGACGAGTGGGTCGACGGCGCGGACGTGCGCGCGGCCCTGGCCGACCTGCCGCCACGGCAGCGCGCGGTGATCGTGCTGCGCTATTTCGAGGACCAGTCCGAGGCGCAGATCGCCGAGGTGCTCGGCATCGCCGCAGGGACGGTCAAGAGCCAGGCCAGCAAGGCACTGGCGGCACTCAGACGGAGTATGCCGGCGCTCATCGACGCCGGTATGGCGGAAGGAGGACTGTGATGGGCAAGGACGAGCTGAGGAACGCGCTGGACCACGCCGCAGGGCACGGTCCCGAGGTTGACTTCACCGGCACCTGGGGTGCGGGTCGGCGGATGCGCCGGCGCCGTCAGCTGGCCCAGGGCGTCGGCGGCCTGGCGCTGGCGGCGGGCCTGGTCGGTGCCTTCGCGCTCGGTGGCGGCGACCTGCTGTCCCGGGACTCGGTCGGGCCGGCGACCCCGACGGTCCCCGACGACGTGGTGGCGACGGCCGTGGAGACAGACGCCGACGACACCGCTGTGACCTCGGCCCCGCCGACGACCTCCGACGAGGAGACGTCGGAGGCCACGGCGCCGACCGCCACGGATGACCCGACCACGGATGACCCGACCGGGACGGCGGCCCCGGCGCCAACGACGTCGGAGCCGACGACGGAGCCGCCGACGGCGGACCCGACCGGGCCGGCATCGCCGACAAGTGCGGAGCCGACCACGGGTCCCGGCGGTGACCTGATCGTGCTGCCCAACCCGTGCGACGAGCCGACGACCGGGCTCACCGTCATGGGCGCCCCGGACGCCACCCCGGCCACGATGGAGCGGGCGCAGGAACTCTTGGACCTGGCATCGACGTGCGACCTCGACGGGCTGATCGCGCTGGCGACCGACCAGAGCACGACCCTGTCCTTCGGCAACACCTCGCCGGAGGATGCCTTCGCCGGCGAGCGAGGACGGGAGCGGGTGCACGCCTTGGCCTCGCTGCTCGTGAACTACCCGCCCGAGCTGGGCGGCGGGAGCGACGGTCCCGTGCTCTCCGCGCGGTGGCCCGAACTGTCCGAGGAGCAGTGGCCGGAGCTGATCGAGCTCGGCATCGCCACGCAGCAGGACCTCGACTCCTGGGAGTCCTACGGCGGCTACATCGGGTGGCGGATCTACATCGAGGACGACGGGCTCTGGTCCGGGATGCTCGCGGGCGACTGAGGGCCGCGGCGTCCTCGGTCGGGGCGCGGACCGCAACGCCATGCGCTCGGTCGGCCCTGTGACCGCAACGCCATGCGCTCGGTCGGCCCTGTGACCGCAGCACCATGCGCTCGGTGGGGTGGGGGGTCGCTCGTGTCGTTTCGGTGGCCCATCTCACGGAGTACCCTCCGGGAATGGGCGCGCTGCCCGAGGTCCTGGAGCGCGAGACCGTGCTCGCGCAAATCCGGACGAGGTATGACGAGGTCGTCGCCGGAGGTGGCGGCCACTGCGCCCTGCTCACCGGTGAGGCGGGGATCGGCAAGACGGCGCTGACCAGTCACCTCGCGGTGCGCGTCGATGCCCCGGTCTGGTGGGGGCAGTGCGACCCGTTGAGCACCCCGAGGCCGCTCAGCCCGCTGCTCGACATGATCGAGGACCCGAGGACCGGGTTGCCCGACGTCGTCACGGGGGCGGCGCCATACGACGCCTTCGCCGCGCTGCTCCGCCACCTGGGCGGGCTGCCGCAGCCTCCGCTCGTGGTGCTGGAAGACCTGCACTGGGCGGACAGCGCGACCCTCGACCTGCTCCGCTTCCTCGGGCGCCGGCTGTACCGGTGCCCTGCCCTGCTCGTCGCGACGTTTCGGGACGACGAGGTCGGGCCCGACCACCCGCTCGCCGCTCCCGTCGGTGAGCTGGAGCAGCTGCCGGGAGTCGTGCGGGTGCCTCTGGTGCCCCTCACCAGGGACGGCGTCCGCCAGCTGACGGAGAAGGCCAATGCGGCACGGGGTTCCGGGACTGCGAACGCGGGACGGGACTCCGAGAACGCGAACGGCGTGCTCGACGCCGAGCGCGTGCATGCCCTCACCGGCGGCAACCCGTTCTTCGTCACCGAGGTGCTGGCCAGCGGCGACGGCTCGTCGACCACGCTGCGCGACGCCGTCCTGGCCCGGCTCGGACGCCTGGACCAAGGGGCCAGGGCCGTCGTCGAGGCGGTCGCGCTCGAACCGCGGGCGCTCGAGTCGGCGCACGCGGTCGACCTGGCGGACGCCGACGTCGCCGCGGTCGAGCGGGCCCTGCGTGCCGGGGTGCTGCTCGAATCTGGCGGTGCGCTGCGCTTCCGGCACGAGCTGGCCCGCGCCGTCGTGGAGGACTCGGTGCCGTCGCTGCGCCGGGCGCGCTGGCACGAGCGGCTCCTGGAGCTGCTCCTGGAGGCGAGCCCCATGGACCTGAACCGGGTCGTCCACCACGCCGCGGGTGCCGGCAACGCCGACATCGTGCGGCAGCACGGACCGGAGGCCGCCCGGGAGGCGGTCGAGCGCGGCGCGCGGCGCGAGGCGGCGGCCCTGCTGGACACGGTCCTGGATGTGGCCGATGCCATGTCCAGGGAGGACCAGGTCAGGCTGCGGCACGAGGCGGTCGCGGTCCTGAGCCATGTCGACCGGCAGGCCGACGCGCTGCAGCGCGCGGAGGAGTCGGTCACCCTCGCGCGCGACCTCGGCGACCGCGAGCTGCTCGGGATCTCGCTGACCCACCTCGCACGGGCGCGGTGGCTGACCGGCGACTCCCTCGGTGCGAGCGTCACCGAGACGGAGGCCGTCGAGGTGCTCCGGCGGGGGCCGCCGGGGAGGCCGCTGGCGGCAGCCCTGGCGCAGGCCGCCAACACCACGATGCTGCGCCGGCAGCACGACCGGGCCATGGCCCTGGCGAGGGAGGCGTGCGAGGTCTCCAACGACGTCGAGGGGGTGGCCTACCACGAGGACAACACCCCGGTCGGCGGCAAGCGCAATCTCACCCGGGAGCACGGCATCGGCCTCATCGCCTGGGCGGCCGCGGAACTGGTGACAGGCGACGCGGACGTCGGGGTCCGCCTGCTTCTCGAGGTCCTGGCGTGCGCGGAGGAGAACCACGACCAGGACGGCGTGACGTTGGCCCTGGGCATGCTCGGCAGCGGGGGCGGCGAGGCGCGCCAGTACGAGGAGGCTCTCGGCTGGCTGCAGCGCGGCATCGACGAGGCGCGGTCCCGCGACATGGACTACCAGGCCGCCTACAACCAGGCGTGGCAGGCACGAATCCGCTGCGAGCAGGGCCGCTGGGACGAGGCGATCGCCCTGGCCCGTGGACCGGCAGGACTCCCGATGGACCGTGCCGTGATCTCGCGGGTGACGGCGCTGTCGGTGATCGGCCGCGTCCGCGTGAGGCGGGGAGACCCCGGCGCCAGGGAGGTGCTCGAGCGCGCGCTCGAGATCGGTGGTCGGGCGGAGCTGCAGCACCGCTGGCCGGCGCACTGCGCCCTCGCGGAGCTGGCCTGGCTCGAGGGCCGCCCAGAGGCGGGTCGGGAGCACCTGGATGGTCCGTGGGCGGAGGCGCTCGCCACGGACAGCTCGTGGGCGCAGGGCGAGATCGGCTACTGGTTGTGGCGTTGCGGCGGCGTCGGCGACGTGCCGGACACGGCGGCCGAGCCGTTCCGCCTGATGGTCCGCGGGGACTGGCCCGCGGCCGCGGGGGCGTGGACGCGGATCGGCTGCGCCTACGAGCGGTCCCTCGCGCTCGCGGACGGCGACGACGGAGCGCGGCTGGAGGCGCTCGCCGTCCTCGACCGGCTCGGTGCCCGCCCGCTCGCGCTGCACGTGCGCGGCCGCCTGCGCGAGAACGGCGTGGCCAGTATCCCGCGCGGGCCGGGAGCTGCCGCGCGCACCCACCCCGCGGGGCTCACCGACCGGCAGGCACAGGTCCACGAGCTGCTCGTGGCCGGACAGACGTATGCCGAGATGGCCGCCCAGCTCTACATCTCACCCCGCACCGTCGAGCACCATGTGTCCGCGGTGCTGGCGAAGTATGGCGTGACCTCCCGGGACGATCTGCCCGCACCGCCGGCGTAGGGGACCGGACCACCTCCCGACGGGAGGCGGGCGCGGCCCGGGCGTTGCGGCATACGGACATCCCGATGTAGGGGTCCTCGGGCCCGATCTGGGGGTGCCCCACCGATGCGCGGGCACCGGCCGCGCGAGCACGCTCGAAGGGTCCGACCCCGTGACCGGAGGGAGGCGGTGATGCACCGCTATCTCGTGGAGCGCACCTTCCGTGACGGCCTGACGATCCCCGCCAGCGCGGCGGGCGCGCAGGCCTGCCTGGGCATCGTGGACCAGAACCTGGCCCACGACGTCAGCTGGATCACCAGCTATGTGACCCCCGACCGCACCCGCACCTTCTGCATCTACGACGGACCCTCACCCGAGGCGATCCGTCTGGCGGCCGGCGCCAACGGCTGGCCCGTCGATGCCATCACCGAGGTGACGGTGCTCGACCCCTACTTCTACAGGAGCACATCATGAAGAGGACCACCAAGCTCGCTGCCGCTGCTGCCGGGATCGCCGTCGTGACCGGCGCAGCCCTGGCCGCGAACGCCGCAAACGGCCCGGGCGACCTCGCGATCGCCCGCCAGTCCACGGCGCAGTATCACCGGTTCTCGGTCGCCGAGGCCGATGGCTACGGCCTGGCCCCCGACGGCCCGCTCCACGAGTGCATCGCCTCGCTCGACCCGACGATGCCGGGCGCCATGGGCTACCACTACGCCAACGGCACCTACGCCGGCGACGTGAACCTGGACCCCGCCACCCCGGAGGTCCTGGTCTACGAGTCGCGGCCGAACGGCAAGATGAAGCTCGTCGCGCTGGAGTACGTCGTCTTCCAGGAGGCCTGGGAGGCGGAGCACGGCGCGACGGTCCCGGAGCTGTTCGACCGGCCCATGACCTTCGTCGACGAGCCGAACCGGTATGAGCTGCCGCCCTTCTACCAGGTGCACGTGTGGGTCTGGAAGAACAACCCGCACGGGATGTACGCCGACCACAACCCCAACGTCAGCTGTCCGTGACGGCTGGCGCTGGCTGCCCGTGACGGTCGACGTCGGCTGAGCCTGCAGGCCGACGTCGACCGTCCCTCAGCGGTTCCGACGCTCTAGGACGTCGATCGTCCGCATCCGGTGCAACGATCGGCGTTCATGAGCGAGATCATGACGCAGGGGATGACGGCCAAGGAGTTCCACGAGGTCGGCGGCACGGAGGACTGGAGAAGCCTGGGGCTTGGCGCCGCCGCCTGGTTCCGGGCCGGTTCGCACGCCGCGGGGGCCGAGCTCGCGGGGCGTGCGCTGCGGGCCGGCGACGCGGCTGCCGGCCGAACGCGCGGCCTGGAGGTGAGCGTCCGGTCTGGCGGGGTGCAGGTGCGGCTGCCCCTGGGGCCGACGGACGAGGGGTTCACCTCGGCCCACGCCGACCTGGCCCGCGAGGTCTCCGCCGCGGCCCGGGAGGTCGGCCTCGAGGCGGACCCGGCCGTGCTGCAGGACCTGCAGCTGGCGATGGACACGATGGACCAGCCCGCGGTGGCGCCGTTCTGGGCGGCCGCGCTGGGCTACGACCCGGTCGGGGACGAGGACGTGATCGACCCGCTGCACCGCCACCCGCCGATCTGGTTCCAGGACCAGGACGCGCCGCGGCCGCTGCGCAACCGCATCCACCTGGACTCGGTCATGCCCCAGCCCGTCGCCGCCGCGACCGTGGAGGCGCTGGGGGAGCGTGGTGGGACGGTGAACGACAACGGCTACTACGCCACGGTGTCCGACGCCGAGGGCAACGAGGTCGACGTGCTGCCCCTGCCCGAGGGGGCTGACCGGTGGGAGCGGCCGGGCACCGAGGACTGGCGGCTGGTCTTCTCGGCGATGGCCTGCTATCCCGTGGCGTCAACGGAGCAGGCCGGGGAGCTCGCGCAGGCCGC
>Ga0123330_1003009_pt1 | contig 14397 bp, 13 predicted proteins | sample BioC13SIPDNA_2_FD_89704 | JGI IMG/M metagenome (GOLD analysis project Ga0123330, IMG submission 89704) | Anaerobic biogas reactor microbial communites from Washington, USA - Biogas_R2_A C13 SIP DNA | ecosystem: Engineered > Bioreactor > Anaerobic > Unclassified | place: Washington, USA... | reverse complement strand
GAGTGCAGTTGAGGCGAGGGATCTTCCGGCTGCATCCCGATTTGCGTAGACCTGGGGAGGGTGGTACTATAGGCACGTTCTGCAGAGCTACGGCAAAGCAGGATGAGACACAACCGACAGCCACTGCACAACGAATGAGCTTGAGGATCACATCCGAAAGGCCAGCAGAGTACAGGGGCAACAGACAGATGGAGGCCAATTAGGATGGCAGATCAAGTGACCGGCACAGTGAAGTGGTTCAACAGGGACAAGGGCTACGGCTTCATCGTTCGCGATGATGGCGAGAAGGACGTCTTCGTCCACTACAGCTCGATCGAGGGTTCGGGCATCCGCAACCTCGACGAGGGTGACAAGGTCCAGTTCGAGGTTGAGTCCTCGGCCAAGGGCCCGCAGGCAGTGCGAGTCAGCACTGTCCGCTAGTAGCCTGCGCTAAGCAGACACTTCAGCCCCCGGCTCCATCTGGAGCCGGGGGCTTTCGTTTGCCCGGTTTCCCTAAACGGGAGCCAAGGTGCCGGCGAAGATCTGCCAGGCAAGGAGCGTCTTGGCGACCAGGCTCAGCACAATGTAGACGCGCTCGCCGTAGAGGTAGTCGCGCCAGCGCCCCACGCGCTTGTACTGGAGCACCATGTTCACGGCGAAGATGTTGAAGAACACGAAGATGGACGCGATGATGGCGTAGACGAAGGTGGGCGGCTCGGCTCCGGACGAAGAGGCCGACCCTACCAGGTAGAGCACGATCAGTATCCAGGGCATGACCCCGGCCAGGCACCCGTAGATGAACGCCGTCCAGTCCGTCCGCTTGGTGGTCTGGTTGTGCAGTTCCATCAGGTGGCCGAACAGGTTCATCATGGCGTTGATGCCGAACATCAGGATCATGGTGCCCAGATCCCAGATGCCTACCAGCATGCCGATGAGCACGATCATGAGCGAGGAACTGAGGGCGTACTCGTAGAAGCGGGCCGGATTCATGCCCAGCTTGAGGTGCCGTACGTACCAGCGGTAGCCGAAGGTGGCCAGGCTGAAGTGCGCCACCGCCGAGATCAGCAGGAAGAGAGCTACCGCGGGCCCAAAGCGCAGCTCATAGGCGAGGGTCGGATCGGGGACGAGCTTGCGGGCGGCGGCGTCGAAGGTGAGGAAGTTGGTGTAGATGGGGTAGGTGGTGGCGTTGCTCAGGACTATCATGAGCACGCCCTGCACCAGGTGCAGCAACCCCATGGCGGCGTTGAATCGACGTAGACCGGTGAACGTGGCTTCGGACGGCTGAGCGCGAACGACGACCTTGGTCTTGGCCATACCCTTGCCTCCTCCCAGAGTGCCTCGCCTGATAGCGGCGTGCCGCTTGAGTATCGGGCCGGCCGGGGTCGGACACAAGATCGAGGGAGCGGCCGGATCACGGGCACACGGCTGTCATGCGTTCGAGCTAGTACGGTCTGCTGGTCCGCGCACGGGTCCGCAAACCGCACAAATGGAGCGCATGTCGCGGCTACGCGCCCCCAGGAGTCCCGGTACCCGCTTGCGGCAGCAGCGACAGCCTTTCCCTGGCCACCGCCTCTACCTTGGGCCGAGACCAGGCCAGGGGGTGGTACTGTCCTGCCCGCCAGAGCGGTATCTGGTCGTCGTAGTGGGGGCTGGCGGGATGGCCGGACTGCCCGCCGGGGATGACGCCCACGGAAGCGTCCCAGTCCGAGAGGTCCAGGATCATGCGCCAGGAGGGGCCGGCCGAGTAGTCGTTCAGGGGCAGCTGCGGCCGGAAGAAGGCGGCGTTGACGGTGTTGCCGTCGCCGGCAAGGGGGTAGGGGCCGCGGTTGAGGAGGCGCTGCAGGGGCTTAGCCTGGGCCAGGGTGTGGTGGAAGGTGATCCGGTGCAGGTCTCCCCAGCGCCAGTTGTCCACCTCTTCACCCCGGTACCGGCGCAGGTAGGCCAGGGCGTCGGCCAGGGCGCCGGCGAGGATGTCCTCGCGCGTGGCGGGCCGGCCCTGCTCGTCACGGAACCAGTCGGCCTCGTCGTCACGCAGCAGGCGGCGCAGCACGGAGCGGCTGTTGTTGGTCTGGTGGCTGCTGTAGTGAAAGATGGGTCCCAGGTTCAGGCCCAGGTAGCGGTCGGTGAGGTCTCCCAGCCAGGGGGCGAACACCCGCCGGGCGGCGAAGTGCTCGGCTAGCTCGTAGACGGTGGCCTCGGGCGATTCGGTGGTGAGGCGGCCGTCCCAGGTGGCAAGAAGGGACAGGACGCGCGCCGCCTGGGCCCGGTGTTCGCGCAGGGCGGGGTGGTTGAGAAGGGCCGAGCTGGATGATGTCAGCAGGGCGGCGAACTCCGTCCCGGAAAGGCTGTGCACGTCCTGCTGGATGCGGGCGAAGTCGTCCGCCGAAAGCTTGTCTTTCTCCAGCAGCAGGTCGGTGATGCGGCGAGCGCGCTGACCATCGTACTGCTCGCAGGAGAAGTGGTGCGGGTACTCCACGCCCGCCACTCGGTTGTTGGCCGAGACGAGGTAGCCCTGCGCCGGGTTGAGGGCGTGGGGCAGCTCCTCGTGCGGGATCCAGCCCTGCCACTCGTGCTCGCCCGTCCAGCCGGGCACGGGAACGAGGCCCAGGTCGTCGCCGCGAACGGGGATGCGGCCGGGGACGTAGAGGCCGATGTTTCCGGCCCGGTCGGCGTAGACGAAGTTCTGCGAGGGGCAGTCGAAGTCGCGCAGGGCCTCAGTGAACTCGCGCCAGTCAGCGGCGGCGTTGAGGCGCAGGACGGAGCGGGTCAACCGAGAGGGCTCGCTTCCGACCCAACGGAGGGCCAAGGCCACCCTTTGGCTCTCGCCGTCCAGGGGCAACTGCGAGGTGACCACCGGCCCGTGGCGCGTCTCGAGCACCTCGACCACGCGGGACACCACCTCGCCGCGCACCTGGATCTCCTCGCGGTGGACGCGGGCGCGCTCCCACTCCTCGCCTACCCGATACAGGGTTGGATCGTCGGGGTGGAACTGCTCCAGGTAGAGGTCCTGCGTGTCGGGGACGGAGGCGGTCACGCCCCAAGCGATGTGCTCGTTGTGGCCGATGACGACGCCCGGTACGCCGGGGAAGGACACGCCCGCCACCTGCAGGTCGGGGCAGGAGAGGTGGTTCTCGTACCAGATGCCGGGCAGGTCCAGGCCCAGGTGGGGGTCGTTGGCGAGGAGCGGCTTGCCGGTGGTGGAACGGTCGCCGGAGATGACCCAGTTGTTGCTCAGGCCTTGGTAGCGCAACAGGGGGAGCCAGTCGGCGGCGCGGCGGAACTGGGCCACGAACTCGCCCGCCAGTGACGCGCAGGTCTGCTCGGGCAGGATGATGGGGTTGCCGGGCGAGTAGTCGTCGCGCAGTTGGGCGGCGCGCTCCGGCCCGACGTGGGCGATGAGGGCGGCCTGCAGCACCTCCTGCTCCCAGTTGTGGGAGAGGATCCAGCCCTGGACGCGGCCGTAGGTGAGGGTGTCTAGCGGCGTCCAAGGAGCGGGGCGCTGCCGCAGCAGGGCGAACTCGAGCGGCAAGCGGTCCTGGTGGCCACGAATGTAGGCATTGACCCCGTCGGCGTACGCTTGCAGAGCACTCCGTGCGTCGTCGTCGAGCAGGGGCACGTCCTGGCGGGCGGCGCGAGTGAAGCCGGCGGTGCGGGCGAGGTGGTCGGCCTCGAAGCCGGCCTCGCCCACGATCTCCGCCAGGCGGCCGTGACCGAGACGGCGGCTGAACTCCATCTGCCAGAGGCGATCCTGCGCGTGGACGTAGCCCTGGGCGAAGAAGAGGTCCCACCGAGACTGGGCGTAGAGGTGGGGGACGCCCCAGTGGTCGCGGATGACCTGCACCGGCTGGTCGAGGCCAGGGACGGTCTCGCTGCCGGTGGTCTGGGGCAAAGGACGGCGCCAAAGGTTCCGGGCCAGGGCGCCGAGCCCGGCGAGCGAGACGGCGACGAGCAGCAGTCGTGAGGGCTTCATGTCTCCACTCCGTCGTGGCGCGGTTGGCGACTCCGGCGCGGTCCCGTCATGGCGCCGGGGACGGGTGGCCACCCGTCCCCGAGGCTGTGCCGGCCGCTAGGCGGTGGGTGAGCTTCGGAACAGGAGCGGCTGACGGCCGCGGCTGTCGGCGACGGCGAGCACCAGGACAATCACCAGCAGGGCGGCGGCGAATACCACCGAGCGGAGCGCGGCCTGACTCACGGCGATGCCGATGAAAGCCCAGACCAGCACCAGGTTATAGCCCAAGTCCTGCCGCATGTAGGTCATGGCCAGGCCAAGGCCGGCGGCGACGATCAGGAGCAGTACCGTCCAGGTGGCGCCGCTGATGCCGAAGCCGTTCCAGCCGGCATCATAGAGGGCCATGCTGATGTTGGCCACGGTCGCGACGGTGATCCAGCCCAGATAGACGCTGAAGGGTACGTGCACGGACCACTTCTCCCGTGAGGAGGCGGGGGTCGCGCGGCCGATGTCTACCCGCAGGTAGATGGCGATGAGGGTGCCCAGCACGACGAGCATCAAGAGCACGGTGACGGGCAGCATGAGGTTATGCCAGAAGAGGATCCACAAGGAGTTGGCGGCGCAATTGATGGCGTACAGGTAGCCGATCTTCTCCAGCACCGGGTTGTCCCGTTGGGCGGGCATGGCCTGGTAGACGGTGAAGGCGATGAGCCCGAGGTAGATCAGGCCCCAGATGGAGAAGACGTAGCCGGCGGGAACGAACACCACCGGGAAGCTGTCCGATACCTGACCGGTGGTCCGCCCGGCGATGGGCAACGCGTTGGCCAGCGCGTTGACGATGATGACCACGATTGTGGCAGCGATGTTCACCCATTGGCGGGTGTTGAGCCTATCCATGTTCCCCCCTCCTTGACCGGTCCCGGTTGCCCGAAGGCAGGGCAAATATGCCGGCTACCCTGCCCCACTCAGATAATAGCCGTGTACCGGCGGATTCTCAAGAACGAATGCTTCGCCTACGAGATTCCTCGATTCCGCAGGCGCTCCTGCTCCCAGGCGGCGAAGTCCGCCGGGGGATGGACGGTCTCCGCCTCGGGGAGGCGGGTCAGGGTGAGGCGAGCGCCACCTGCGGCTGCTGGCTCCAGGTTCTGCCCTGAAGCAGCCGCCCCGCCCGCTTCTTCCTTGTCCCCCCCCACTGCTTGAAGAAGAAGGGGACTCCGGCGCCGATGCACTGGTCCCGGATCGCCGTCACCCACTCGGTCTCCATCGGCCGGGCACCCGGGCCGGACTCTCCTCCCACAATGACCCAGCCTATTCCTGTCAGGTCCAGGTCGGGGAGTGGTCCGAGCAAGGGTTCGAGCGAGAGGAACTTGGTCTTGGCGCCGGTCTGCCGGAGGTGAACGACACGGTGCAGGTAGTCGCTGCGTTCGACAGTGACACCCATCCAGACGTTGTCAGGCCAGATGAGCCTCGGGCTGATCGCCAGCAGGCGGTCCGAGCGCTTGGTCAGGACCTGAAAGGTGTGCTGACGTGCTCGCCGCATGACATCGAAGGCGCGTTGGATGAAGGCCTCGGGCACGTCCTCGTGGAAGAGGTCGCTCATAGAATTCACGAAGACCATGTGAGGCGCCGACCAGGTTAGGGGGAGTTCCAGCACATCCTCGTGGAGCGCCAACTGGAAGCCGGCAGCATACTTGGCGCTGCCCATGGCCTGGAGACGCTTGGCCATGCGCTCGGCGTAGCAGTTGGCGCAGCCGGCGCTGATCTTAGTGCAGCCGGTGAGGGGGTTCCAGGTGCACTCGGTCCATTCGATGTGGGACTTCGTGGCCATGTTTGCTCCTCCGCGCAAGGGTGAGCTCTCCAGGCTAACGTCTGCCATTGTAGCACAGATGTGCTAATACGCCTAGCTCAGAAGAGCCGCCGCTGCCCGTGGGCGTCGCTCTGCGTGACACTGCGCCAGAATGTGTGGCCCAGAGGATGCTTGCTGGCGAAGAGCAACCTGTAGAGAGGAGCTCTGGTCTTGTAGGCGCGCATCAGGGGCTCCACCTCGTCATCCCGAACCACCTCCCGATATCCCAGGGCCGCGAGGTTATCCCGGTAGAGGTCCATCAGAGCGCGGTGTACACCGGCAGTGCCATGCTCAGCCACGTGCTGCTTGTACACGGTGCGCCACTCGCTGCCGCCGAAGTAGTGGTCTGCATGGGTATCGCTGTCCCGAGCCAGGAACAGCTCGAAGTTGCGCTGCAATCCGGCCTGGGGATAGTAGACGATCAGGTCTGTCCTCAGCCTGGCGAGGGTCTCCACGGTGCTCCAGTGCAGTTCAAATCCCTCAGGGTCCAGGAAGGCTAGGTTCAGCGACTGCCACCTATCTGGGATGAACACACGGTCCTCGGCCTCGAACTGCGCCGCCAACTCTGCGACTAGCGCGTTACTGTCTCCCTGCCTGATCGTGACTGTGTCCGCTCGATCTGAAGCAGCACACCGTATCCTGAGAGCTTCCGTGTTTGCGACCTTGAGATCAGCGAACACACAGCTTGTGAACGCATGCGCCGTGCTAAGAGCTAGCAGGGGCGATCCGAGGACGATCTCGCCAGTCTCCCTGATGCAGCACTTGCCGGGGCCGGCGAAGAGGTCGATGTACCTGATCTGCCGCCAGGGTCTGGCTCTCATCGACGTTACGAACATGTCCATGTACCGGCGAACGTAGTCGAGCTTGACTACCGCCTGTAGGCCGGCATCGCGGTACGCCAGTCGGTCGTCTTTGGGGCTCAGCAGTTCGGGATGCACTAGCGCCTCCGCAGTTACGTTGATGGAAGGGACGTTAGGCGCCGCCTCACTAGGTACCGGTCAGGCCCCGATTCCGCAGGCGCTCCTGCTCCCAGGCGGCGAAGTCCGCCGGGGGATGGACGGTCTCCGCCTCGGGCAGGCGGGTCAGGGTGACGGCCTCGCTACTGCAGCCGGTGACGCAGAGGCCGCAGCCGATGCAGCGCTCCGCGATCACCGCGTAGACGCCGCCCACCTCGCGGATGGCGTCTACGTGGCAGCGCTCGGCGCAGACGCCGCAGCCGATGCAGAGGTCGGCGTCAATGGCGGCGAGGTAGTTGGCCTTGGCCACCGACTGCTCCAGGCCGAACTCGGTGATGCCGCGCAGGATACCGCAGCAGCAGCCGCAGCAGTTGCACACGTAGCCGATGCCTTCCGCCACGTTGCTGACGGTGTGCACCAGGCCGATGCGTTCCGTCTCCTCCAGCAGGGCGAGCGCTTCTTCCTTGGTGACGCTCTCCGGGCCGGGCGGTACCTCGCGCCAGGTGAAGGAGAGGCAGTTGTGCACCGGGAACCGGCAGGGGTTTCCCACCAGGGCCTGCTCGGTGCGGCAGATGCAGTCCCGCACGAAGAAGGACTTGGCCCCTTCCATGATGGCGCGGACGTCGTCGTATGGCAGCACCCACTCGTGCTCGACGGCCGTCTGCGCCGGGATGACGCGGTGCAGGGCCGGCTCCGGCCCCATGATGCCGGCGGCGCCGCCCTGGGCGAAGTACTCCTCCACCAGACGGGCCAGTTCCTCGTCGAGCACGTCCAGTTGGGCCTCGTAGAGCCCGACGATGAAGGGGGCGAGGCGGAACCGGTTGACGCCGCCCTCCCGCTCGAACCAGGCCATCCCCTTGCGCACCAGGCCCATGAGGGCGCGGCGAGCCTCCGCCGGCGCGAGGCCGGCCCGCGCGGCGATCGCGTCGGTCGGCTCCAGGGTTCCGCTCAGTCGGGAGGCCAGGTCCGCCTCCTCCGGGGTGGCGATCTTCCTCAACACAGCCAGTTCCACGCCCGACTCGGTGCGGGGGAAGCCGTTGGGCAGGCGATCGAGAGCGTCGGCGAGCCTGGCATACACATCCTGGGCCATGTGGTTACTCCTGTGACGTCCGGAGCGGCGCCTTCGCGGCCATTTGCGCACCGCCGCGGCCTAAGCCACTCTTGCGGTTCACGCCTCGTCTCAGTCTATCTCATACGTCACGGGCTAACCATCCATGAGCATCCGTCGCCGCAACCGGCTGGCCGTCGCCGCCTTCATCGTGTCGGGTGTCCTTTGGGGGGCGGGGTTCCCCTTCGGCAAGTACGCCTTCGCCCAGTTGGGTCCGGCGCAGGTGGTCCTGTTCCGCTTCGTCATGGCCACCGCCGTCATGGTCCCGATCGCCTGGGCCCAGGGAGTGCGGCCGGCGCGACGCGACCTTCCCCTCTTCGTCGTTGCGGGGGTGGTGACGGTACCGGTCACCTACCTACTTCAGTTCGCCGGGCTTACGCTGACCACTGCTGCCAGCGCCTCCCTGGTGATGGGCGCTACCCCGCCCCTGCTGGCCTTGGCGGCGGTGGCGACGCGCGGCGAGCGCCTGGGCGTGGGCGGCTGGATCGCCGTGGCCCTCTCTAGCGTTGGCGTGCTGCTGGTGGTGGGGCAGCCCAATGGCGGTCATTCCTGGGTGGGCGACTTCCTGGTCTTCCTGGCGGCCGTGGCCGTGGTGGGAGCAGTGCTGATGACCAAGGATCTGGTGGGCCGCTACCCGGCCCTGGCGGCTACCACCTACATCATCGCCTTCGGGACCATCACCCTGGCACCGGTAGCCCTGCTCTGGGAGGGTCTGCCCTCGCTGCACCTGTCGGCACAGGTGTGGGGATCGGTGCTGCTGCTCGGGCTCGGCTCCACGGCGCTGGCCAACCTGCTGTACAACTGGGGCCTGGCCCACTTCGACGCCTCGCGCGCCGGGGTGTACCTGAACGTAGAGCCGCTGGTGGGGGCTCTGCTGGGTGTTACCATGCTGGGCGAGCAGTTGGGGCCGTCGGCAGCGCTCGGCGGCGCGCTGATCGTCGGCACGGCGCTCTACATCTCGCGCACGCAGTAGAGGGCGATGGTGGACGGCTACACAGGTGCCCGGCACATCCAGCGTGCCGGGCACTTGCTGGTGTCCGTACCCCCACTATCGGTCACCGACGGCCAGGTGTCTGGCGGAGGTGGTGTCGGTGGAGGCGAGGATGAGGCGCCTCCACCGACGCCCGGCCCCGCCGCTACTCGAAGAGATCCATGAAGGCGTAGAAGCTCTCGGCAGTTCCGCCCTCAATGACCACCTTCTCGCCGGCGACGGCCTCTTCCGCGTCTAGCTGCGCCAGCACCAACTGCTTCCAGGTCAGGGAGTCGGTGGTGATCACAAGCTCACTGTCTCCCGCGGATGGAGGATCCACCTCGAGGATGCCCTTGCGGACCTGCAACGTGTAGAAGTCCGATTCGGTGTCTTGGTTGCTGGGTAGGTCCGTGAACCGCAGGCCGACAGTCACGTCCGTCTCCGTGGACTTGGAGGCATTGAGGCTGACGGCCATGATGCGATGCAGCGTATCCATGGGCATCAACTGAACCGCGCCCGCGCCAATCCGGGAGAAGAGCGCTCGCGAGTCCCCGAAGGGGAAATCCGTCGGGACTTGCCCGGTCATGAGCAGGTAGTCGGACAGCAGCATGTTGCGCGCCTGGGAGTTCATCGTGCTCTCCGCCAGGGCGATTATCGCCGCCGCCTTGGTCTGGAACGCCGCTGAGTTCTCCGGCTCGAGCAGGAGCACATCGTCGGCGAGCCTCAATGCCCACTCCAGATTGCCTGCCTCGAGCGCGCTCTGGGCCTTGGCCGCCAGGGCCTCCACCCCGCCGGCCAGTTCGGCCGACATCTGAGCCTCACTCAGGGCAGACTGGGGGAACAGATCCCTCACTTCTCCAGTGTAGTAGCCCCGGTAGTAGCGGAAGATGTGGTAGATGTCCCATTCCTTGGAGCCGTACGTCTCCTGCAGATAGGGGCTGGAGGCCAGATGGGGTGGCAGCACGAGCAGGTCCATGATCTCGCCGGGCGTGAAGCCGCGGTTCAGGTACTGCACCGTTTGGTCGTTCAAGAACTGGATGGCGTCGCTGAAGTTGGTCAGGTACTCGCGGACGTCCTCTTCACCGGAGGTGACGGGATTGGGCCCGTGGAGCGCCACCAGGTACTCAGGATTGAGGCTCCTGGCCAGCTTCAGGGTCTCCACGTACTCGAGCGGGTTTCTCTGGCCGCTGCCTCGCATGGTAGTCAGGGCCGGGAAGGCCTCGTAGAGGACGCCGATCTCTATCAAGACTCTCTTCTCCGGCAGCCACACGAGGATGATGTCGTGCGTCTCACCGGCCACGGCTATGAGGTCGAACTGAACGCCGGCGATGGTCGTCTCCAGCTCTCCCTTCACCGTCCTAGTCGGCGGCAGAAAGCCGGATGGCCCCATAAGCTGTGGTCCGGCGAGGACGTAGCCGGTGTACCAGCCCTCACCGTCCTGAACGGGAGCGCCCATGAACATGAGCCCGGCCATCTTGACGCCGCCCTCAAGCCTCGACGGGTAGATCTGCCCATACCACTCGTCGAACAGGGCGCTCATCAGGTTCTCGTGGGCGATGATCTCGGTGTGCTCATCGGCGAAGACGGAGGCGCCGTTGATGTGGCAGTCGTGGTGGTGGGTATAGATGATTGCCTTGACGGGCTTCCTGTCGAAGATGTTGTCTAGCTCGGCGTTGAAGGCGTCCTTGGCCGCTTGGGCCGCCGGAATGCTCTCGCCCGGATCGACGACAATCAGCCCGTTGACACCCTCGATGAGGGCCGGATTGTCTCGGTTGTACCCTCGGGCGACGTAGACGCCATCCGTCACTTGTATCACCGCGGGCGGGTAGAACTCCTGGTACTTCTCCAGCAGCGTAGGATTGACCGGGACCGATGCCGGCTCCTGGGCGGAGACGGTTGCGGTGAACGCGAGCACGAGCACCAAGGCCAAGCAAAGAGATCTCTTCATCTTGCTGTTTCCCCTCGTCCCCCTGAGTACAGACCGAACGGCAGACCGGCCCACTGGGAGTCCATGACGCGCCTGCCGGAGATCGGGGCCGTTTCGTGTTCGTGGATCATCAGGCAGGCCGGAGGAACGGACCGTGTCGCTCCGGTCCGTCAGATCGGCGCCGCCGCCGGCCCAGCCCTAGAGCGCAATCGGTGAACCAACCTCATCCTTCCATCGGCCTGACTCTGAAGATCCCGGACCGCGAGCCGTCATTGGCGGATCAGCGCGTGAGCGCTCCGCCACGTGGGCGCACTGCTAGGCCTTGCTCCCGACCCCTCCACCCCCACCCCCGCAGCCTGGCGGGCGAGAGACCGGACGCGTCCCTGCTAATCAGACTCGCAAGGCTATTGTTACACCGAAAGACATAGACTTCAATAGCAGATTTGCGGATTCACTGAAGTGTGGCGTCCATGAAAACGGGCTCGGCTGCCTGACCTCTTTCCCCATTCCGAAGCCTAGCAGGCGGGCTTCCTCCCGCGAGCCTGCGGGGAAGGGGTATGCTTCCCGCCCCGAATAGGCCATTGCCCCGAAGGTGCCGTCGCGCTAGCATTGCGCGGAAACTGAACCGAGCGATGGAGATGGCAGCGTGACAGCAGCGGGACCGGCCCTGCGCACCGAGGCGTTGACGAAGAGATACGGCGATCTGGTAGCGGTGGACGGCCTCGATCTGGAAGTGCCGCGGGGTGTCATATTCGGCTTCCTGGGACCCAACGGAGCAGGCAAGTCCACCACCATCAACATGCTGGTGGGACTGGCGCCGCCGACGTCGGGCCGAGCGGCGGTGGCCGGCTTCTCGGTGAGAGAGGAGCCGCTCGAGGTGAAACGCCGCATCGGAGTGGTGCCGGAGAGCCTGAGCCTGTACGAGCGGCTGACGGCGGTGGAGCAAATCGAGCTGGTCGGGCGGCTCCACGGGCTGAGCCAGGCGGAGTTGGATCGACGCGTACCGCCACTACTGGAGGCGCTGGACCTCCATGACAGCGCTCGCAAGATGATCGTGGACTACTCGGCCGGCATGCGGAAGAAGACGGCCATCGCCGCCGCCCTCATCCACGCCCCCGAGGTGCTCTTCCTGGACGAACCCTTCGAGAGCGTCGACCCCATCTCCACCCGGGTGGTCAAGACCATCCTACGCGACATGGTGGACCGGCGCGGCACCACCGTCTTCTTCTCCACCCACGTGATGGACCTGGCGGAGCGCTTCTTCTGCGCTGCCGTCGCCTCAATCCTGTCTCAGACGCTCCGCTGTCGCCCGCTGCCATCCGTCGCGCGCCGCGTCCAGAGCGCGGCGACCCACTCGCTCACAAGTGCCCGGCTACCAGCAGCCACGCTACCGCCCCGACTATGAGCAGGTCAACCAGTCCGGCTGCCGCCCGATCCCTCATCATCGTCCGCACGAGCACGACTAGACAGCCTAGGGCGATCCAGTTCGCCAACCGCTGATTCGCCTGAACCACCTTCGCATAGGTTACAACCCCGATCAAGAGAAATGGCAACAGCCATACGGGCTCCTCATCTCTGCGCATGTTCTCCCTCAGTAATGCGAGTCGCGGCCAAACGTCTTGCCTTCGGCGAAGAACAGACGTCCGCCATCGCCTTACCTTTCGATCGCCGCGTCACCGGGCTGCATTCACGCCAGCATCGTGCCACCTTCGCCCATACGGTTCTGGAGCGATTGCTGCCCTTCAGTCAGGTGCCGTGGTAGGCTGGTCGGGGGATTCCGGCTCGCTGCCCCCATAGCGGTTGAAGTCACGCATCCCCCGCCACATTGCCTGCATCGCACCATAGGTCACCTCATCCGGCACCCCTCGAATCTGCATTCTGGCGAGCACCGCCACCGGAATAGTGTCAAGCCACTGCGTAAAGGCTACTTGGCGATCCCATGTCAGGGCCCCCACAGGATCGGCGTAGACGTGCCACTCTGTGTGGCACATCTCGCAGAGCTCGCTCATATTGGCCCACTCGTCCGTGCCACCGTCCTCCACGGTGACGACGTGATGCCTCTGTGTTTTGGACAGCCGCCCGCACCTTTCGCAGTGCTGTGGCCTCGTCATTGCCTCATCCCCCTCTGATGGCTTTCTGGAGTGTCCCTTCCAATGGGCCGGCCAGACGTGCTCCCCAGAAGGCTGGTGCCGCCGCAAGCGCTAGTGTCTCGGCACGGGCAGTCGGACCAGTCGGCGCGACGCGTCTTCTGATGCAGGCGCCATTCACGGGTACCCTCCAGTAGCGCGATTGCTGGCCCAGTCCCATCTGCCCGCGCTAAGATCTGTAGGGGCCCGTAATCGCAATCAGCTGGGCGAGAAGCCGTCCAAGTTTCAGCCGGTTCTCATCTTGCCAGTTCGCCTCTGCTGGAGTCAAGGGGACACTAGCAGTGCAGACCAGTCCAGACATATCTTAACCTTCCGTCTCGAACTTCCGCATGGCGGCGACAACGGCGTGGGGCGAGTGGATGGCCTCATGGCCTCGCCCCTCGCCGGTTCGCCTAGGTCGGCCCAGGCCATTTGGCAGTCTCAGCTTGGAGTACAACCAGGGATCGATGCCTGGGCCAGCCGCGCCCGGCGTTTTCTGGCGCCCATTCATTCAGGTGGCTGGGTTGGTGCGGAGAGGCGCCTTGGTTAACATCAGCGGCATACTCCTGGCTGGAGGTAGACATGCAAGAAGCGGTGGATTTCGATTTCGGCCCTTTTCCGGTGCTGACGACGGAACGTCTGATCCTGCGCGAGATGACGCCGGCTGACGCCGAGGACGTTTTCGTCTTCTGGGGCGACCCGGAGGTGCAGCGCTTCAACGCCGTGCCGTCGCGCGATGTCGAGGAGACGCGGCAGTTCATCCGGGAGATGCACGCCGCCTACCAAGCCCGACGGGAGGTGATGTGGGTGGTGGGCGAGCTTGGCCACGGCAAGGTCGTCGGCGGGGTGAGTTTGCACGACTGGAGCCGCCGCCACCAGCGGGCCGAGGTGGGCTATACCTTGGCGCGGTCGTGGTGGGGCCGCGGAGTGGCTTACGAAGCCGTCGCCGCCGTATGCGCTTTCGGGTTCGACAAGATGGGCCTGCACCGCATCGAGGCGGCTACCATCGCCGATAACCACCGTTCCGTGCGCCTGCTGGAGCGGCTTGGCTTCCAGCGCGAAGGAACCAGGCGGGAGTATTCGCTGGAGGATGACGGCTTGTTCCATCACAGCGCCATGTACGGCCTCCTTGATTATGAGTACCAACGACCTGGGTGACGAGGGGCACGCCTTCGGTTCGGCGAGTGTCCTGGAACACTTCGGGCCCTCGGGCTAGGTTGCGCCTCGGCCGGCGGAAGGTAGAATTAGTGTCCGCAGCGATCCACTAGCGCTCCGGGCCTTGACCCCACCGCGGCCGTCCTTGAGGGGGAGTGGGGTCCCGTCCTGCCGCGGTGATCGCGCCTCGAGACACGTCCAGGCAGGGGGAGGGTGGCATGAAGAGGGCAGTGATCGTTGGCGCCGGCGTGGCCGGCATTACCAGCGCCGCCCGGCTGGCCAAGGCCGGGTACCGCGTTACCGTGCTCGAGAAGCAGCCCACCCCGGGTGGTAGGTTGGCCGCTCTCCGCCGCGACGGGTTCCACTTCGACATGGGGCCTT
>Ga0123330_1003000_pt1 | contig 14431 bp, 13 predicted proteins | sample BioC13SIPDNA_2_FD_89704 | JGI IMG/M metagenome (GOLD analysis project Ga0123330, IMG submission 89704) | Anaerobic biogas reactor microbial communites from Washington, USA - Biogas_R2_A C13 SIP DNA | ecosystem: Engineered > Bioreactor > Anaerobic > Unclassified | place: Washington, USA... | reverse complement strand
GCGACACCACGATGACGGTCTTGGGGCCGACCCGGTCGTCGGCGCGACCACCGGCGAGCGCACCGAGCGCCGCCACCACGTTCGCTGCCACACCGAAGAGCAGGACGTCGCCGGCGTCGATGCCGTACACCGTCACCGCGAGCACCGCACCGAAGGTGAACACACCGGCCAGGCCGTCGCGGAAGATCGCCGACGCGACGAGGTACCCGACGGTGCGCCGATCCTCCGCCCACAACTCCCGCACGTCACGCCAGAGCACCCGGTAGGACTCGACGAACCCCGCGCGGCGGGTGTCGTCGGCGCGCACGTGCGGCTTCTCGGGGACCGCGAAGAACACCGGCAGCGCGAACACCGCGAACCACACCGCCGCGAACAACGCCACCAGCCTGATGTTGAGGCCACCGTCGGTGGTGATCGACAGAAGACCGCGGGTGTCGCCGTCGCCGGAGATGAACCCGAGGTAGCACAGCAACAGCAGCACGATGCCGCCGAAATAGCCCATGGACCATCCGAACCCGGACACTCTCCCGACGGTGTCGTCGGTGGACACCTGGCGCAGCATCGCGTTGTACGGAACCTGCGCGAGTTCGAAGATCACCGAACCGGCACCGAGCAGTACCAGGCCCAGCCACAGGTAGTGGTGGTCGTCGCGAACGAAGAACATCGCCGCCATCAGCACGACGGTCGCGAAGGTCAACACGCCCAGCGACCGTTTGCGTCGTCCGGTCGCGTCGTACTTCTGTCCGGTCACCGGCGCGGTGACGGCGATGACGAACCCGGCGATGCCGAGGGACCAGCCCAGCCACGTGCTCGCCGACACCGATCCCGGTAGGTCGTCGCCCACCGCGTCCGTGAGATACACCGAGAACACGAACGTGAGGATCACGGCGTTGAATGCGGCCGAGCCCCAGTCCCACAGTCCCCACGCGAAGACCTGTCGCCTCGACGTGGCCGTCCCGATCCCCGTCGGAACATCGGTGTGTGCGTTCACCCTGCTGCCCTCCCTTCACTCCCATTGCCGTTCCTGAGCGAGTCGAGTTGATGCCGCATCCCCACTGCGGTGGGGAAAACCAACTGCGACCGAGATCGAACTCACCTGATCTACGGCTCATCCCCGGCCGGGGATACTCGACAGAGGACACACTAGCCTCGCGCTTTCGCGCTGATCGAGCGGACACCCGTGTCGAGAACGAAGAATGGTGCCCTGAACTGGGATAATTCGACTTGCTGAGGGTCGAATATCAACCAGTTCGAGGAGCACCAAATGAGTCGTAGGACATCCCTGAACTGGGGTTTCCTGCGGGCAGCAGTCGACGAGTGAGCACACGGAGCACCTGAACCCCCTTGACCGGGCAGTTCTACTGAATGACCGCGCCCTCGCCGACTGTCCGTCGCCTGATCGCCGATGGGATGCCGTGCCGATCCAGGAGCACCACAGGACCGAGCACTGATCATTTGGTCGCGACCGACGCCGGACCGCTGCCGCACGTGCCAGCACCAACGACACACGGCGAGGTAGGCAATGATCATCATCGGCGACGACTGGGCAGAAGGGCACCACGACATCGAAATGATGTCTCCCCACGGCGAGGTTCTCACCCGCTTCCGCGTCACGGAGGACGTGGACGGACTTGAGGAACTGCTCTCGGAAGTGCACAAGTACACCACCGATGACGAGGTCGTCGTCGGTATCGAACGCGACAACGGCCCCTGGGTCACCGCCCTGCGCGGTTACGGATTCACCGTGTTCGCCATCAACCCGGTGCAATCGGCCCGGTGCCGAACGAGGTTCTCACTCGCCGGCGCCAAGAGCGACATCGGCGACGCGCACGTCCTGGCGGACATGGTCCGAACCGACCGACAGCACCTACGACAGGTCGCAGAAGACACCCTCGAAGCCGAAGGACTGAAGATCCTCACCCGAACCCACAAGAGCCTCATCTGGGAACACAACCGGCACCTGAATAGGCTGCGCTACAACCTGATCCAATACTTTCCGGCGGCGCTCGAAGCGTTTCCCGACCTGTCTTCGCCGGAATCAGTCGAACTGTTGACCAAGGCCCCGACTCCATCCCGAGCCGCCGACCTGACAATCACACAGATCAAGGCCGCACTGCGACGAGCACACCGTCGCAGCATCGACGAACGGGCACCGAAGATCCGCGCCACCTTGCACGCGCCCGGCAAACTGGGACTGCTCGGTTCGCTCGAAGCCGGACATGCCGCGGCAACCGTCGCAACTCTGGCCGTCCTCGCCACGCTGACAACCCAAATCGAGGCACTCAAAGAGCAGGTCACCACGGCCTTCGCGGACCATCCGCACGCCGCGATCATCACCTCACTACCCGGAATGGGGCCAGTTCTCGGTGCTCGGGTGCTCGCCGAGTTCGGCGATGCAGCGGATCGATATCGCTCAGGCAAGGCTCGTCGAAACTTCGCCGGCACCAGCCCGATCACCAAAGCCTCGGGCAAAAAGACCGTGGTGTCCCGACGTTACGTCCACAACGATAGGCTCCTCGATGCCTTGACTCGGCAGGCGTTCACCGCGATCCGTGTGTCGCCTGGAGCCCGCGCCTACTACGATCGCCAACGCCGACGCGGAGTCGAACACAACGCTGCGCTACGGCACGTCGCCAACCGGTTCGTAGGAATTCTGCACGGCTGCCTCAAATCCGGAGTGCTCTACGACGAAAGCGTTGCCTGGGGGGCGCCAGCCCGGGTCGATGCAATGACCGAAAGAGTCGATGCTGCTTGACTTCTTAACAACATGGGATGTCTTTCAGGTGAGCAAGTCTACGTCCCCCTACCCATCCGTGTCCGCATCAGCCACCGGAACCGGTGTCGTGTCGCATGCCGGCGCGGTCCTGCTGCTGCGCACTGCGGAGAAGACCGGCCTCGCTTCGGCGTTGACGACCGAGCTTGCAGCGTATCGACAACCACTGGCCCGCCACGATCCCGGCAAGATTCTCCTCGACCTCGCCGTGTCTCTGGCGATCGGCGGGGACTGCCTCGCCGACATCGCACAACTACGAGCCCACCCGGAGATCTTCGGCACGGTGGCATCCGACCCGACCGTCTCCCGCCTGATCAGCGTGTTGGCCGCCGATGCCGACACCGCGCTGACTGCGATCGGACGTGCCCGCGCCACCGCCCGAGCCCATGCCTGGACTGCCGCCGGCGAGTCGGCACCGGACCACGACATCGACGAGCAGCATCCGCTGGTCATCGACATCGATGCCACCGAAGGTCACCGCCCACTCCGAGAAGGAATCCGCTGCTCCGACATTCAAGCGAGGCTTCGGATTCCATCCGCTGTGCGCGTTCGTCGACCACGGCACCGGCGGCACCGGTGAACCCGTCGCGATGCTGCTACGCCCGGGCAACTCGGGGTCGAATACCGCCGCCGACCATGTCACGGTCGTGCAGGACGCACTCGCGCAGTTGCCGTTCGACCCGGGGTATCGGGTCGGGAAGAAGGTGCTGGTGCGCATCGCACGGTGCCGGCGGCACCCACGCGTTGATCGAGTATCTGACCAAGCGACGCCTGTCGTACTCGGTCGGGTTCGGGTTGACCGATGCCCACGCCGAGGCGATCGGTCTGGTCCCGGAGCAGGCGTGGACCCCGGCCTACGACGCCGACGGGCAGGTCCGCGACGGTGCCTGGGTCACCGAGATCACCGACCTGCTGGATCTGTCGAGTTGGCCGAAAGGAATGCGGGTGATCATCAGGAAGGAGCGCCCGCACCCCGGGGCACAGTTGCGGTTCACCGACCGCGACGGCCTACGGCTGACCGCGTTCGTCACCAACACCCGCCGCGGCCAACTGCCCGATCTGGAGTTACGCCACCGACGGAGAGCTCGGTGCGAGGACCGGATCCGAACGGCGAAAGTTACCGGTTTGCAGAATCTTCCGCTGCACGGTTTCGATCAGAATCGGATCTGGTTGGCGCTCGTGCAGCTCGCGTGTGAGCTGGTGGCGTGGATGCAGATGCTCGCGCTGACCGATACCCAGGCCCGGCGGTGGGAACCGAAACGGCTGCGGCTGCGACTGTTGTCGATCGCCGGGCGGATCGCCCGGCATGCCCGCCGTGTCCGGCTGCGTTTGGCCGCCTCGGCTCCCGACGTCGATGTCCTCGTCGCCGGCCTGAACCGACTCGCAGCACTTCCTGCGCCTGTGTGACCTGCACGTATCTGCCCGATCGAGACGAGAGGAACGATCTTCGGGGCCGTGGACCCCGGCGTCACCCGACCGTGTCGGGCAGTCGACCGTGGACGCACACCGGATCCACGGTCACCACGACCAATCCGAAACCGCTAGGCCGGCACGCGAACCGCACGAAAGATCGAGGCTAGGGGGGACCGTAACCGCCGTGAGTGCTCCCCGCGGATGCAGGGATGAGCCCACGAACCGATCAACGCGCGTGAGCTGGACCAGGTGCTCCCCGCGGATGCGGGGATGAGCCTCGAGCCGACCGGTCTTCACCGGCTTCGGTCTCGTGCTCCCCGCGGATGCGGGGATGAGCCCTTGTCGACGACCTCCGCTACGCCCGAATCACCGTGCTCCCCGCGGATGCGGGGATGAGCCCACGCGCTGGCCGTCCGTCGACATCGACACACCGTGCTCCCCGCGGATGCGGGGATGAGCCCCGACGGTTGTCAAATCGCACCCTAGAGCGGAAGTGCTCCCCGCGGATGCGGGGATGAGCCACCTGGAGAATGGGATCATCTTGTACGGGTAACACTCCCCCGCGGATGCGAGCCGTCACTGGGACAGACTGGCCGCACCCAGGTCACCCTCGACGGCCATGGTCTCCACCTTCATTGTCGGAACGCGAGAACGAACAGTCCTGGACTCGGTATGCATCGCGAGCCGCCCGCACTCCGGCCGGGAGAACGCCGATTCAGACGCGTGGAGAATCATGGGGAGCCTTGCATCGTTCTCCATCGTCTAGGCTGACGCACCGTGACTCTGCCGAACCCTCACCCCGATGCCCGCGCCGTCGTCACCGGAGCGTCCTCCGGAATCGGCGAGGCCCTCGCCACCGAGCTCGCCGCCCGCGGGCACTCTCTGATCCTCGTCGCCCGTCGCGGCGATGTGATGGAGGAACTCGCCGCGACGCTGCGTGCGAAGCACGGCGTCGAGGTCGAGGTCCGCGCGTGCGACCTGTCCGACCGCGACTCCCGCGCGCCGCTCGTCGAGGAGTTGTCGGGGCGACGTGTCAGCATCCTGTGCAACAACGCGGGTATCGCCACGTTCGGTCCCGTCGCCGAACTCGACGCGTCCTACGAACGCGCGCAGGTCGAGCTGAATGCCGTCGCGGTGCACGACCTCACGCTCGCGGTGCTGCCGGGGATGGTGGAGCGCCGCTCGGGCGGAATCCTGATGGTCGGCTCCGCGGCCGGCAACATGCCGATCCCGAACAATGCGACGTACGCGGCGACGAAGGCCTTCGTCAACACGTTCTCCGAATCGCTGCGCGGTGAACTCAAGGACAGCGGCGTGCACATCACTCTGCTCGCGCCCGGTCCGGTCCGCACCGAGACCCCGGATCCGTCGGAGGCGTCGATCGTGGACCGTCTCGTCCCCGACTTCCTGTGGATCTCGAGTGAACACACGGCGAAGGTGTCGTTGGATGCGCTCGCCGCGAACCGGATGCGGATCGTTCCCGGTCCGATCTCGAAGGTCATGTCTGCTGCCGGACAGTTCTCGCCGCGGTCGATTTCCGCGCCGATCGCCGGCGCCTTCTACAAGAAACTCGGCGGCTGACGAACTGGCCCACGAACAGGCTGATCATCGGTGCGTACCCGCATCGATGATCAGCCTTTCGTCGTTACGGTGATCGATATCACCACCGCACGTACGGTTTCCGAGCGAATCGACCCGTGTCCACCTGCTGATTCCCTGTCAAGCCGCGCGGGCCCCACCGACCGATCGCGAATTCACACAATTCGGTACCTGTGCTAACAAGAAGTCACGGAAAGCATGACAACCACACAGGGAGAACAATCTTGTCGCCGAAGATCGCAATTCTGGGAGCAGGACCGAGTGGGCTCGCACAACTACGTGCCTTCGAGGCAGCGCGGAAGGCCGGTCTCGACGACATCCCCGAGATCGTCTGCTACGAGAAGCAACCCGAGTGCGGCGGCATGTGGAACTACACCTGGCGCACCGGTACTGACGCCAACGGGGAGCCCGTCCACGCCAGCATGTACCGCTACCTGTGGTCGAACGGCCCCAAGGAATGCCTCGAGTTCGCCGACTACTCCTTCGAGGAGCACTTCGGACGCCCCATCCCGTCCTATCCGCCGCGCGCGGTACTGCTCGACTACATCATGGGCCGGGTGGAGAAAAGCAATGTGCGCAAGTACATCCGATTCAATACTGCCGTTCGGTGGGTCGAGTACTCCGAGCGGGACGAAAAGTTCACCGTCACCGTGATGGACCACGAACGTGGTGAACTCGAATCGGACGAGTTCGACCACGTCGTCGTCGCGACCGGTCACTTCTCGACGCCCAATGCACCCGATTTCGAGGGCCTCGACCGTTTTCCGGGGCGAGTTCTGCACGCGCACGATTTCCGCGACGCCCGCGAGTTCGCCGGCAAGAAACTGCTCCTGGTCGGCAGCAGCTACTCGGCCGAGGACATCGGGACGCAGTGCTACAAGTACGGTGCAGAAGAGATCACCTTCAGCTACCGCACGGCACCGATGGGTCACGACTGGCCCGATGCGTTCTCCGAGGTTCCGCTCTTGACCCACACGGAGGGCAACGTCGCTCGTTTCCAGGACGGCAGCACCCGCGAGGTCGACGCGATCGTGCTGTGCACCGGATACCAGCACCACTTCCCGTTCCTGCCCGACGAGTTGCGTCTGCGCACGAACAATCGCCTGTACCCGCGGAACATCTACAAAGGCATCTTCTTCCAGCGCAATCCGCGCCTGATGTACCTGGGTATGCAGGATCAGTACTTCACGTTCAACATGTTCGACGCTCAGGCATGGTACGCACGGGACGTCATGCTTGGCCGGATCTCCCTGCCGGACTTCGACGCCCGTGAGGCCGACATCGACGCGTGGCGGAGCCGGGAAGAATCCCTGAGCAATCCGATCGAAGACATCGACTTCCAGGCCGCGTACATCAGGGATCTCGTCGACCGCACCGACTACCCGGAGTTCCACGTCGAACGCCAGGGCGAGGTGTTCAAGCAGTGGAAGACGGACAAGAAGCACGACATCATGGGCTACCGGAACCGTAGCTACACGTCGACGCTCACCGGCACCCTCGCCCCACCGCTCCCGGCGCCGTGGCTCGACATCCTCGACGACTCTCTGGAGTCGTTCCTGCGGAACGACTTCACGCCGCAGAGCGACATCGTGCGCATGCAGCGTGTCGACGCCGTTCGACCGGCCGGTGCGGCACCCGTCGCAGCGGAGGCCTGATCACCGCTGCCGTCCGGGTCCGCCGCCTGCCCTGGTTCGACATCGGGCAGGCGGCGGAGCCGCGGCCGGACGGACGTCCTCAGGAGACGGCCTCGGCCAGACGAGGGACCAGACTCTCGACGGCATACGGGACCGACAGCACCGTGTTGTAGGTGATCGCGCCCCGCTGGTCGAGCGTGGTGGTGATGATCGCATCGTTGCGAGCGGCATCGAGCGTCTCGAAGAGCGGGTTTCCCGCGGTGATGTCTGCTGACGGGTCGTTGCCCAGCACGAGGATCACGTCGCCGTCGAGCATCGTCACGTTCTCCTGTGACACGTCGACGAAGAAACTCTCACCGGTGTCCTGGCGTGCGATCGCGTCCGGGATGGAGAAGCCGAGCGACGTGAGAAATGCACCGCGGGCGTCACCGGCAAGGTATGCGCCGTACCGACCGTCGTACGGCAACATCGCCACTCCGGTCTTGCCGGCGAACTCGGGATGTGCGGCGACGGTGGATTCGAGCAGGTCGGCGGCCTTCCTGTTGAGTTCGGCACCGCGCTCGCTGTCGCCCAGGGCGGTTGCGATCGTCTCGGTCGCGACCTCTCGTCCGACGGTGTACGCGGCGTATCCGTCCGGTCGCGACAGTGTCGGAGCGATCTCGCTGAGCTGTTCGTACGTGGCTTCGTCGTAGCCGGCGGAGACTCCGATGATGAGGTCCGGGGCGAGTGCGGCGATCTGTTCGAGGTTGGGCTCGGAATCGGATTGGATCCGGGTCAGTTCGGCATCACCGACGTAGGGCATGTCCGACAATTTGCGGGTCCACGCGATGATCGCGTGCAGGACCACTGCTGCTCGGTAGACGATGGCGAGTTTGTCGTAGCGAGTAGCCAGGCCTCGCCATTGTTTGAGGTGGCAGAACCGGCGTTCGACCACATTGCGGCCGCGGTAGTCGGCCGGGTCGAACACCGGTGGCCGGCCACCACGCGAGCCACGGCGACGACGGTGCCCGGCCTGATCGGACGGTTCCGAAATGACAGCGCCGATACCGCGCCTGCGCAGCAACTCTCGATTGGCGCGCGAGGAGTACGCCTTGTCGCCGCGGACCCGATCGGGTCGGGTGCGCGGCCGTCCACCTCCGAGACGTGGAACCTTCAGGTGCTCGAGTAGATGAGGGAAGGCTGGGCAGTCGCCGGACTGGCCGGGTGAGACGAGCACGACCAGAGGCAGTCCGTGGCCGTCGACGAGGTGATGGATCTTCGTCGACAGGCCGCCACGGGAGCGGCCGACTGCGTGGTCAGGCGGCTCGATCCGTGAATTCGTGTAATTCGACCCATCCCCCTGTGTGGCGGGTGATGTTCGTGGCGTGCTGATGAGCGCGGACGACGGTCGAGTCCACCGATACTGCCCAGTCGACGATCCCGACCGCGTCGGCGTGCGCGAGCAGCCGTTCCAGAATCCGGTCCCAGGTGCCGTCGCCTGCGAGACGGCGATGCCAGGTCCAGATCGTCTGCCACGGCCCGAACACGTCCGGCACGTCCCGCCACGCGATCCCGCAGCGGTAGCGGTACACGATGCCTTCGACCATCGACCGAGCGTCGGAGAACGGCCGGCCACGCCGACCCGTCCGCACCGGGAGCAGGTCCGCGATCAACGCCCACTGATCGTCCGACAACACCCGAAGTCTCGTCATCGGAACAGCTTCACACCCCAACAGTTCGTCTGACGCTGCTGCATCGAGGCTGGAAGCACAGGCCGCGTGATATATAGCTTCGGTGTTGGCGGAGGGGAGACACCGATGGCTGCAACTCACGTGATCGAAAGGGCGGACTTCGACGACACTGGCCTCACCGGCTTCCTCGAGGCTCATCTCAGTGACATCGCCCCGACAGCACCAGCAACCAGCCGCCACGCTCTGAACATAGCCGAGCTCATGGATTCGTCGGTTCGACTCTGGGTTGTCAGGCAGGGCAGTGACGTGGTCGCGACCGGAGCTCTCGCCCTGCTCGAACCAGGCCACGAAGAGCTCAAGAGCATGCGAACAGCTCCTGAGTTACGCGGACAAGGGATCGCGCGGCTCCTCCTGGAGCACCTGCTGCTCGACGCTAAAATGCGAGGAGTGGCCAGGGTTTCGCTAGAGACCGGTTCGATGGACTTCTTCGAGCCTGCCCGCCGCCTCTACCTCTCCTCCGGATTCGTTCCGTGCGGACCCTTCGGGTGTTACGAGAAGGATCCGAACAGCGTGTTCATGACGCTGGCATGGTGAGTCGTCACGGTTCAGCCTCTCGGCCGTGTTTTAATGGCGTGGTGATTACCCGCACACAGCTCTGGTGGCCGCGCTCCGTAGCGGCCTGATTGACTGTGTCTTCGGCCGCCTCTTCGGTGGCCGATCACTCTCGCTTCCCGCGGTGACACCGGCCAGGCGCGACGGGGTGGCCTCAATTCGAGAGGAAGCCCCCCCAGATGACCCGTGACGGCGACCAGTCCCCAGCGGTTGGGATCGGCGAGATGCTGATCAGTTCCCGCTCACTCGACGAGTACAGGGCCATGTTCACCCTCTCCGAGGACGACCTGTCTCGGAAGATTCTCGACTGCCCAGGCGGCGCGGCCGGTTTCACTAGTGCTGTAAACCATCTCGGCGGTGACGTGACGGCATGTGACATGGCCTATTTCGACAGCGATGCCGAGCAGTTGGCCGGAATCGCCGAACGCGAAACCGTACGCGGGAACCGTTACATCCGTGCCCACTCGGAGCAGTACGACTGGACCTTCTTCGCGGACCCCGACGAGCATCTTCACCTGCGCCGCGGCGCGGCCGAGGAATTCGCCGCAGACATCACCCGGAACCCACACCGCTACGTCGCAGGACGGCTACCTGCCCTGCCGTTCCCCGATGCCAGCTTCGATCTGGTGCTCAGCTCGCATCTGCTTTTCAGCTATTCCGATCGTCTCGATGCAGCCTTCCACCTCGACGCGATCACCGAGCTGATGCGCGTCGCCCGCGACGAGTTGCGGATCTTCCCTCTGGTGGATTCCGGGCCCGGGGCTCCCTACCCGCATCTGGACTCGCTGCTTGCCGATCTTGGGGACCGCGGCATCGCGGGTGAAGTCGTCGAGGTCGAGTATCGATTTCAACGGGGCGCCCACCACATGCTGGTCTGCCACCACATCGTCCGCCCGGCAGCGCGAACCATTGTCGGAGGAACCCCCTGATCAGCGATCTACGCACTACTAGCAATTCTCAGACATGCCCTAGTCGTCGGTCCACGGGCCGAGCCCCGTCTCGTAGAACGTGTACCCGGTGTTGGCGACCGGGACCACGCCGAGCGCGAGCACGACATCTGCGTCCGTCACCCCCAGGGTGACGATGCGTTCGGGTTTCTCGGCGATCGTCGTGGTGCCGTGGATGTGCTCGATCGACACGGGGAACGCCGCGTCTGCCGTGTCGGCCGGTGCACCGTCGTCACCGGTCCCACTGCTGCACGCTGTCACGGTGGCGACGACCGCGAGAGCACCCATCGCGAGTGCGGCACGGATTCTACTTCGAAACATCGGGATCCTCTCGACAGAAGTAAGAGAACCCTAACCTTCGAATCCCGGACCGCGGGTGGTCGGGGCGGGCCGCGGGCCGTCCACCCGGTCCCGACGGGCAGACCTACCTCGCGCGACGGGTCACCGGCGACGCCTGCGGCCGGTTCCGAAGATGCTCCGTGAGATCTCGCGCCCGGCCGCCGACGCCGCCGACCTCAGGAAGCTCTTCACCGCGCTGTTGCCGAGAACCTGCTCGACCAGGGACGGTTCGTCGTCGCGTGGAACCCCGGCCCCGGGTGCCTCCGGAAGTTCCGGTGGCTCGACGCCGGGATCTTCGTCCGGGGCCCCGGCCACCGCCGCGGTCAGTTTCTCGTACGCCGATTCACGGTCGATGGTGCGCCCGTACTTCCCGTACAGCGGCCCCGCCTGCGCTGCCGCGCGGATCGCAGTCTCCCCCACCGCGTCCATCAGGGAGCGTGGAGGCCGGATCCGTGTCCACGCGACCGGCGTGGGCGCACCCGTCTCCGACAGCACCGTGACGACGGCCTCGCCCGTGCCCAGTGTGGTGAGTGCTTCCTCGAGGTCGTAGAACGGTGTCGTCGGATAGGTTCGCACCGTCTTGGACAGCGCTTTCTGATCGTCGGGGGTGAACGCGCGCAACGCGTGCTGGATGCGGGCGCCGAGTTGCGAGAGCACCCCGTTGGGGATGTCCGTCGGCAGTTGCGTGCAGAAGAGCACGCCGACGCCCTTGGATCGGATGAGTTTGACGGTCTGCTCGACCTGCTGCAGGAAGGCCTTCGAGGCGTCGGCGAACAGGAGGTGTGCCTCGTCGAAGACGAAGACGAGTTTCGGTTGGTCGAGGTCGCCCTCCTCCGGAAGCGCCTGGAACAGGTCGGCGAGCAACCACATCAGAAACGTCGAGAACAGTACCGGCCGGGTGGCCTGTGTACCGAGTTCGAAGAGGTTGATCACGCCGTTTCCGCCGACGAGACGCAGAAGATCCTCGGTTTCGAGTTCCGGTTCGCCGAAGAACGTGTCGCCGCCGGCGGCTTCGAGATTGACGACGGCCCGCAGGATCACCCCGGCCGTGGCCTTCGACACCCCGCCGAGTCCCTTCAGTTCGGTTTTGCCGTCGTCACCGGTCAGGTGGGTGATGACCTGCCGCAGATCCTTCAGGTCCAGCAGGGGCAGGCCGCGGGTGTCCGCCCAGTGGAAGATCAGGCCGAGGGTGGATTCCTGTGTGGCGTTGAGTCCGAGGACCTTGCTGAGCAGGATCGGACCGAACGCCGTGACGGTGGCACGCACCGGGATCCCCGCTCCCCCGGTGCCCAGCGAATAGAACTCGACGGGATACCCCATCGGGGTCCACGACTCGTCGCCGGTGTCGGCGGCGCGGGCGGTGATCGCGTCGCTCGGTGCACCACGCGCGGTCAGCCCCGACAGGTCGCCCTTGACGTCCGCCATCACCACGGGCACCCCGGCCGCCGACAGTTGCTCGGCGATGACCTGCAGTGTCTTCGTCTTCCCTGTTCCTGTCGCACCGGCGACGAGCCCGTGCCGGTTGAGTGTGGCCAGCGGGATGCGCACCCGCGCGGATGGTACGACCACCCCGTCGTGAACGACGGTGCCGAGTTCGAGGGCGGCGCCGCCGGTGGCGTATCCCCGCGCGATCTGCGCGGCAGGTGATGTGTGGTCGGCCTGCTCGGCCGCGTGTGGGGTGTCGGCCATACGGAGTTCCCCTTCGATGTCGTACTGCATCGCTCGGTGTCCACCGCCGACGATATCCGCTCGGGTCCCCGGGCACCGTCGTTGTCTGACTACCTGTCGTTGTCTGGCTACGCTGTCTGTCGTGCAGGACAAACTCGTATGGATCGATTGCGAAATGACAGGGCTGCGCGTGGGCAGCGACAAACTGATCGAGATCGCGGCGCTCGTCACCGACAGTGATCTCAACATTCTCGGTGACGGCGTCGACATCGTGATCCACGCCGACGACGATGCGCTCGCGGCGATGCCCGAGGTGGTGCGGGACATGCACGCACGGTCGGGGCTCACCGAGGAGGTGCGCGAGTCGACGGTGAGTCTCGCCGAGGCCGAGAAGCTCGTCCTCGACTATGTGCGCGAGCACGTCGGGGAGGCCGGTACCGCTCCGTTGGCCGGTAATTCGATCGCGACGGATCGGGGGTTCATCGCGCGTGACATGCCGGAGCTCGACGCCTACCTCCACTACCGCATGATCGATGTCAGCTCCATCAAGGAGTTGTGCCGCCGGTGGTATCCGCGGATCTACTTCGGTCAGCCGGAGAAGGGGCTGTCGCACCGGGCGCTCGCCGACATCAAGGAGTCGATCCGCGAGTTGCGGTACTACCGGAAGACGGCGTTCGTCGCGCCCCCCGGACCCACTTCGGGTGACATCGCGGTGGCCGTGAAGAGCCTGGGACCGGCCTGACCTGGCGATTCGGCATTTTCGACGTCGTCAGGATAGTATCTGTACCGCAGGAGCAAGCGGCCCCGGTCGCGAGCGAATGCGATGGTGAGTGTAGTTCAGTTGGTAGAGCACCAGGTTGTGATCCTGGCTGTCGCGGGTTCGAGTCCCGTCACTCACCCCGAGGAAGAACGCCCCTGACCTGCGGAAACGCCGGTCAGGGGCGTTCTTCGTTTCGAGCCATGCAACAGGTCGTGCAATGGCGGCGACATACATGCGCTCGATGGTGATGACTGCGGGAAATTTCCCGCAGTCATCACCATTCGGCGCGGTGCTCGCCCACGGTGTCGCCGCCGGCGACGGGGTCACACGTCGGAGTTGCCGGCCTTCCACGTCGCCCACGGGATGTTCCAGTCACCGAGGCCGTCGACACCGGACAGGGTTCCGCCGACCGTGTTGCTCACGATCACGATGTCGCCGCGCTTGGTGTTGTCGTAGATCCACTTCGCGTTGGCGGGGCTCAGGTTGAGGCAGCCGTGGCTGACGTTGCGGTAGCCCTGGTCGCCGAGCGACCACGGCGCGGAGTGCAGGAAGATGCCGCTGTACGACATGCGTGTCGCCCAGTCGACGGGGGTTCGGTACCCCTGCTGCGAATCGACCGGGACCCCGTACGTCGACGAGTCCATGATCATGTGGTCGAAGCGGTCGCCGATCGTGTAGATGCCGTTGGGGGTCGGTGCGTCGTTCTTGCCGAACGACACGGGCATGGTGATCTCGTCGACGCCGTTGCGGTTCACCACGACCTGCTTGGTGTTGTCGTCGGCGCGGATGATCACCGCGTCGCCGATGGTGAAGTGGGTGTCGACGTCGGACTGGCCGAAGATGCCGTCGCCGAGGTCCTTCCCGTACACCTTCACGTCGACGGAGACGGTGGTGCCGGGTGCCCAGAAGTTCTCGGGTCGCCACCGCACCTCGCGGTTGTTGACCCAGTAGAACGCGCCCTCGACGGGCGGGTTCGTCGTGACCGTGATCGCCTGTTCGGCGGCGTGACGGTCGGG
>Ga0123330_1002984_pt1 | contig 14498 bp, 10 predicted proteins | sample BioC13SIPDNA_2_FD_89704 | JGI IMG/M metagenome (GOLD analysis project Ga0123330, IMG submission 89704) | Anaerobic biogas reactor microbial communites from Washington, USA - Biogas_R2_A C13 SIP DNA | ecosystem: Engineered > Bioreactor > Anaerobic > Unclassified | place: Washington, USA... | reverse complement strand
GAAGGTCCGATGCCGCAGACGCGCTACGTCCTCATGCGGGCGCTGCGTCAGGGGCTGCGGCCGATCGTGATCGTCAACAAGGCCGACCGGCCCAACGCCGACCCGTCCGCCGCCCTCGACAGGACCTTCGACCTGTTCGTCGAGCTGGGCGCCAGCAACCGGCAGCTCGACTTCCCCGTCCTGTACGGCTCCGGTCTGGAGGGCTGGATCGTCGAGGACATCGACGGGTACAGGAAGGAGGAGCACGAGCGTAAGGAGCACCTCGCGGAGGGCGGCGGGCTCTCGCCGGCGCTGCTCAGGGAGCTGGCCGACGCCGGCATGAGCGACCTGTTCGAGACGATCGTCCGCGAGGTGCCGGCGCCGGCCGTGGACCAGGCGGCGCCGTTCCGCATGCAGGTCAGCACGCTCGCCTGGAGCGACTACATCGGTCGCATCGGCTGCGGCCGCGTGCTCGAGGGCCGTCTCAAGGTGGGCGATGAGCTGCGGCGCATCGTCACCCGCTGTCCGGCCGGCGCTTGCGCGTCGAAGGCGGATACCGCGCCGGGGGCAAGTACGGCGATGGGGGCCGGCGCCATGCGTGGCGCTACGGATGACACCACCGGTGGCGCCGACTATGGTGTCGACGCCCCAGCGACACATGGGCCGTCCCCCAACGGCCCGAGGCCGGGCGCCGGACTCGAGGCCGTCGTCGCGGAGGCCGCGCGCGTGACGCACCTCTGGGTCACGCGCGGCCTCGAGAATCGCGAGGTCGGCGAGGTCGCCGCCGGCGACATCGTCTGGCTCGCCGGCCCGGAGGACATCACGCTCGGCGACACGCTGGCGGCGCCTGGACTCGTCGAGGCGCCGGGGGGCGCGGCCGCCGTGGCCCTGCCGCCGCTGGAGATCGAGGAGCCCACGGTCAGCATGTTCTTCCTCGTCAACAACGGGCCGTTCGCCGGCCGCGACGGCCGCGCGGCCACCCTGCGCCAGATCAAGGACCGGCTGGAGCGCGAGCTGCGCGCCAACGTCGCGCTCCGCATGGAGGACCTGGGGCGGCCGGACGGGGTCAAGGTCTCCGGCCGCGGTGAGCTGCACCTCGCGATCCTCATCGAGGAGATGCGTCGCGAGGGTTTCGAGCTCTGCGTCAGCCGCCCGGAGGTGATCACCCACCGCGACGAGCACGGCAAGCTGCTCGAGCCGATGGAGCATCTCGTCGTCGACGCGCCCGAGGAGTTCCAGGGCGCGATCATCCGCGAGTTGAGCTCGCGCAAGGGCGGGCTGCTCGGCGTCGAGGCCACCGGCACGGGCGTCGTCCGCCTCGAGTTCAGCATCCCGACACGCGGCCTGATCGGCTACCGCAGCAGCTTCCTCACCGAGACGCGCGGCCTGGGCGTGATGAGCTCGCGGTTCACGGGCTACGGCCCGTGGAGGGGCGAGCTCCCCGGCCGTGAGCGCGGCTCACTGGTCAGCCAGGCCGCCGGCGACGCCGCCTCCTACTCGCTCGAGAACCTGCAGCAGCGGGCCACGCTGTTCGTGAGCCCGATGGACCCGGTCTACGAGGGCATGATCGTCGGCGAGAACGCGCGCGCCGACGACATGCTCTGTAACCCCACCAAGCGCAAGCAGCTCGGCAACTACCGCTCGAGCACCAAGGAGATCGACGCCGGCCTCAAGGTGCCGCGCACGCTCACCCTCGAGAGAGCGCTGGAGTGGATCGCCGACGACGAGCTGGTCGAGGTCACGCCGAAGAACGTGCGCGTGCGCAAGGCCGTCCTGAGTACCGAGCTGCGCAAGAAGGCGGGGAAGAAGGCCACGACGGACGGCTGAGGGCGCTCGCGCCGCGGGAGTCCCGCTGCTCGACCGGCGCGGACGGAGTGCTGCCCGCCGCCACAGGGACGCCCCGTCGGTCCGGTCGAGTGCTACGGCAGGCCCATGGGAGGGGTCGAATGACGAGCCTCCGTCTTGCCGCACGTCGTCCCTGTGACCGTCGTCCCGGCGATCGTCGTGTGGATCCTGGCGGCGCGCGTGTTCCGGTCGACGGGGGCCGGTCGCCGCAGGCCGCACTTCCCGGACGCCGGCGACGGCGACATGATCCCCAGGGAGCGGATCAGGTTCACCCACCCGCATCCGGGGGCGGAGGCTTCGGCTGGATCAGGGCGGGTCGCCCGCGGCGGCCTCTGCCGCCCGTCGCCACGGCGCCGCCTTTCGCTCGAACGTCAGCCCTGCGTCGGCGGGGGCCGTGGACGGAAACGTCGCGAGCACCAAGCCGGCGGGCAGGGCTTGACTCCCTTCCACGCGACGATTCCGGAGCCCGCGCGCCGTGCAGCCGTTGAAGAAGACGGCGCGCACTCCGGCATGCCGGGCGAAGAACGGCTCGAAGTCGTTGACGACAGCGCTCGGGCTCACGATCGAGGCGTCCCGGCTGCCGGGACGCTCCGCTCGCGCGAGGACGTCCCTCAGTGCAGGAACAGGCGCAGCCCGGTGTGCACCATCGTCATCCCGTACTCCGCTGCCGTCTCCGTGACCACGGCGTCGCGCGCCGAACCCCCAGTCTGGGCGACGTACTGCACGTTGCTCCTGGCGGCGCGGTCGAGGTTGTCGGGGAACGGGATGAAGGCGTCGGAGCTCAGGCAGATGCCGTCGAAGCGCTTGACCCATTCCTCGCGCTCCTCGCGCGTGAGCGGGTCCGGGTCCGCCGTCAGTCCCTCGCGCAGCTTGCGCCTCTCCACGTCGGAGAGTCCGTCCCAGAGCAGGTAGTAGTCGACGAGGTTGGCCTTCTCGGGCTTGGGGAGCTCCTGCCGGATCGGCAGCGCGAGCGTCTTGGGATGCTGCTGCAGCAGCCACTTGTCGGCCTTGTCGCAGGCCAGACGCGTGCAGTGCACGCGGGACTGCTGGCCTGCGCCCATACCGATCACCTGCCCGTCGCAGGCGACGCCGACCGAGTTGGACTGCGTGTACTTGAGGGCCACCGTCGCCACGATCAGGGTCTCGAGCACGTCGTCCGGCAGGGGCGCGGTTCCAGCGGCCGCGCCGCGGGCGGCCGCGTCGGGCGCGCTGCCGGCGGCCCGGAACAGTCCCGGGGTGATCCGGGCGGTGTTGCGCTTCTGGGTCATGGTGAAGCCGAAGACCTGGCGCGACTCCACGTCGGGCGGCTCGTAGTCCGGGTCGACGGCGAGGATCATGTAGGCGCCGTCGCGTTTGGCCGTCAGGAGCTCGAGCGCCGCCGGTTCGAACCCGGGGGCGATGATGAGGTCGGACACCTCGTCGAAGAGCATCCGCGCCAGCGAGAGGTCGACCACGTCGCTCACGGCGGCGACGTCACCGAACGAGCACATGCGGTCGCCGCCGCGGGCGCGCACGTAGGCCGTCGCCAGCGGCGAGTACTCCTCGTCGCCGAGGAACTGGGAGGCGCGATACGGCGCGGACAGCTCGCCGGCGACGGCGGCGCCGGCCGGGCTCACGTGCTTGAAGGACGCGGCCGCCGGCTTCCCGGTCGCCTCCTTCAGCTCGCGCACCAGCTGCCAGGCGCCGAGCGCGTCGAGGAAGTTGATGTAGCCCGGCCGTCCGCTCAGCACGCGGAGACCGGCCTCCTCCGGGACCGTGACCCCCGCGGGCGTCTGATGCGGGTTGCAGCCGTACTTCAGGGCGATCTCCATCGGGCTTCCTTTCCGGCGGGTGTCACAGGCGCCGGATCAGTCTACGCCGTCCGCCCGGCCCGTCCAGCAGGAGAAGGAGCTGTCCGGCGGACGCCACCTCACCGGGGGACGCGGCTCAGAGTGAGAGCAACGCGATCCCGACGAACACCGCCGCGAAGGCGGCCCACTGGCGCGGAGCCAGCCGTTCGTGCAGCAGCAGCTGGGCGTAGGCCGTCACCACGACCGGCGAGAGCGAGCCGAGGATGCTGATCACGCTCAGGTAGCCCAGCCCGGTGGCGATGATGAACAGGAAGTTGGCGGCCGCGAGCAGAAGGCCGATGGCGGCGAGCACGGGCACGTTCTGCCCCCGGAGAGACAGGCCGCGGCCGCTCAGGAGCAGGTAGCCGGCGAGCACGACGGCGGAGGCCACACGTGTGGAGAAGACCGCCCACACAGGGCTCTGCTGCCCGGTCGTGCCGTAGATGAGCAGCATGAAGCCCCAGGCGAGCGCCGTCAGCGCGGCGAGGAGCACGGCTCTGCGTGCATGTGCGGGGTGCTTGCCGTGTTGCGGCGCCCGCGAGATCAGCGCCACGCCGGCGATCGTGACCGCCATGCCCACGTACGCATGCAGTCCGGGGCGCTCGCCGAGCAGGATCCCGGCCGTCACCGGGAGGAGCACCTGTGCGGCGATGACCGGCGCCACCACGCTCATCGTGCCGATGGCCAGCGCCTTGTAGAACATGACGAGGCCGGCCGCCGTGGCGACGCCGGTGAGGATGAGGAGGAGGGCGTCCCGGCCGGCCGGCGGCGGTTGCGTCGCGGCGGCGAGGCCGACCGCGGCGGCCAGCGCGGCGGCGATCTGGCTCCAGGCCGTGACCTGCCACACCGAGCGCGTCCGCGTCTCCACCCCGGCGAGGTAGTTCGAGGTCCCCCAGGCGAGGCTCGAACACAGGGCGAGGAGGGCGGCGAGCATCTAGGCCCGCGAGGTCCGTGCGTCTTGCCGGGGCGGCAGCATGGCGGGAAGCATACCCCAGCTGCCTGCGGCCCTCGTCGGGGCGTCGGCGGCATGGGCGGACAGGTAGGATATCGAGGGGGAGCGGCGAGGGCGTCCGCTCCGCGGCCGGTGGCGGCGCACGGCCGCCCTCCCGTCGCGGCCGCCGATCGAGGCGCACTCACGCCCGCCGGACCGGGGGTCCGGCCGGGCCCGATGCAGAGGAGGACGGGTGACCGACGGGTCCAGGTTCTACATCGACGGACAGTGGGTCGAGCCGGTCCGGCCCGGTGACGAGATCGTCGTCGTGGACCCGGCGACCGAGGAGGAGGTGGGCAAGGTCGCGGCCGCGTCCGTCGCCGATGTCGACGCGGCGGTGCAGGCGGCCCGGCGCGCCTTCGGGGGCTGGTCGCGGACCACGCGTGACGAGCGCCTCGACCTCCTCCTCGCCCTGCGTGAGGAGTACAAACGACGTATCCCGCGCATCGCCGAAGCCATGACGACCGAGGTCGGCATCCCCAGAGGTCTCGCCGCGGGGGGTCAGGCCCTGGCGGGAGCGAGCCATCTCAGGGAGGCCGCGGAGGCGCTGCGCAGCTTCCCGCTGGAGCAGGACTGGGGCAGCACCCGCATCCGGCGTGAGCCGGTGGGCGTGTGCGCGCTGCTCGCTCCGTGGAACTGGCCGATGAACCAGGTGACCTGCAAGGTCGCCCCCGCGCTCGCCGCCGGCTGCACCATGGTGCTCAAGCCGAGCCGTCTGGCGTCGCTGTCGGCTCTCGTCTTCGCCGAGGCCGTGGATGCGGCCGGTGTGCCCGCCGGCGTCTTCAACATGCTCAACGGCGCTGGGTCGGCTCTGGGCAAGGCGTTCGCCGTCCACCCCGAGGTCGACATGGTGTCGCTGACCGGGTCCACCGCCGTCGGCGGGGCGGTCGGCGTGGCCGCGGCGCCGTCGATCAAGCGCGTGTCCCTCGAGCTGGGCGGCAAGTCGGCCAACATCGTGTTCGGCGACGTCGACGTCCCGAAGGTCGTCCGCGCCGGTACGCTGGCCGTGATGCACAACTCCGGCCAGACCTGTAACGCCCCGACGCGCATGCTGGTGGCAGAGGAGATCTACGACGAGGCCGTCGAGGTCGCGGCGCAGACGGCCGACAGCGTCGTGGTGGGCGACCCCCGCGACACCGCGACGTTCATGGGGCCGGTGGCCGGACGCAGACAGTACGAGAGGGTGCGCGGCTACATCGAGGGCGGGATCCGCGAAGGCGCGCGGCTGGTGGCGGGTGGACTCGCGAGGCCGGACGGGCTCGACAAGGGGTTCTACATCCGGCCCACCGTCTTCGCCGACGTCAGCGCCGACATGCGCGTCTTCCGGGAGGAGATCTTCGGCCCCGTGCTCTGCATGACCCCGTTCCGCGACGAGGACGAGGCGATCGAGCTCGCCGATGCGACGGAATACGGCCTCTCCGGGTATGTGCAGTCGGCCGATCTGGAGCGGGCGCGGCGCGTGGCGAGCCGCCTGCGCACGGGGATGGTGCACCTGAACGGCGCTCCGACTGATGCGGCGGCGCCGTTCGGCGGGTACCGCAAGTCGGGCAACGGCCGCGAGTGGGGCGTGTTCGGCCTCGAGGAGTACCTCGAGGTGAAAGCCGTGATGGGCTGGTCGCCGCCGCGTCGGGTCTGGCCGCAGCGTTGAGGCGGCGCTGGTCTCCGGGAGACCCGGGCGCGCACCCGGCGGGCGGATCCGGCGGCCGTCAGGAGCGTCGCGGGCGGATCGCGGACCGCCCCCGCCGGCCCGGGCTCATGCTTAGGCCGGGTCCCGGAGCGGGCATGACCCTTCTGTGACCAGAGACGAGCAGAAACGCGCCGTGGCCAGGGCGGCGCTGGCGTACCTTGAGCCCGGCGGGGTCGTCGGGGTCGGCACGGGGAGCACCGCCGCGTTCTTCATCGAGGAGTTGGCGGCTCGTCCGGAGCTCGCCGCCGCGGCCGTGCCGAGCTCGGAGGCGACCGCCGCCGCGCTGCGCGACGCCGGGATCCGGGTGGCCGGGCTCGACGAGGCGCCGGCGCCGGCCGTCTACGTGGACGGCGCCGACGCCGTGGACCCCGGACTGCGGCTGATCAAGGGCGCCGGCGGGGCTTTGGTGCGCGAGAAGATCGTCGCGAGCGCCTCGCGCCTGTTCGTCTGCATCGTCGACGCGAGCAAGCTCAGCGACCGGCTCGACGGGCCGACCGGCGACTATCCCGGCGGCGCGCCGGTCCCACTGGCCGTCGTTCCCCTGGCGGTGCCGCTGGTGAGCCGACGGGTGCGCGATCTCGTCGGCGCCGTCGCCCTCCGGGCCGGCTATCGGAGCGACGACGGCCTCGCGATCCTCGACGTGTCGGGACTCGCCCTGGACGACCCCGAGCGGATGGAGGCGACGCTCGCGCTGCTGCCGGGCGTGGTCGAGAGCGGCATCTTCGCCCGGCGCCGGGCGGATGTGGCGCTGGTCGGCTCCGAGGCCGGCCTCCGGACCGTGACGGTGCCGGCCTGATCCGCATCGTGGAGCGGGGCCGACGCCCCGCCGGCTCATCCTTCCGGTGTGGCGGGCGGGTCGGGACCGGAAGGCCCGGCGTCAGGATCGGGCGACGGCGTGGGCGGAGGCTCGATTGCATACTTCTTCAGCAGACGTGCGGTGGTCTTGACGAGCGCCTGCTCCCACTTGACCTGACCGGACCTGACCGTGTGCCAGAGGTCGGAGAAGTCACGGTTGGTGAGCCCAAGGCCGGCCTGGAACTGCACATAGGGGATCCCGAGACGCGCAGCGAGCCTGCGGCAGGCCCGATGATACAGGCGGAGAGGCTGGTCCAGCTGGCGGCCGATGATCGCCATGTTGCGCGGGAGATCGATGATCACGGGGTGTTGTCCGCGCCTCAGGCTCTCCTTGCAGACGAGTTCCAACACGCGCATGTTGTTCTTCCAGCGCCGGCGGAACTTCGGCCAACGCTGGACCATCCACAAGCGTGCCGCCCGGCGTTTGCGCTGGTCGGTCCAGGTCACGGTGGACGACCTGAGGCCGCGTCGGTCGAGGCCTCGCGATGAGGCGGCCCGGGGAGGAGGCAGGACGACGGGCGGGTCGCTGCGACCGTTGCAGAACCTGCCGGGGTTGACGCCGATGAAGACCACGCCCGTGCCCGCCGGGAGATAGCGGACCAGGCGGCGGTCCTGTGTGAACAGGCGGTGCTTGGAGCCGAGGTTCACGCACCGTACTTCATGACCGCGGAGGCGGGAGACCGCGCGGGACCAGGAGCGGTCGCTGACCGTGCACTCGCGCGCCGAGGAGCCGCCGAGCAGGCAGACCAACGGGTCTGTCGGAGGGTCGGCACGCAGGTCGGCGATGAGCTGCAGCACGCGGACGAAGTCCCCGGGGTAGGTGCTGCGCCCGGCGGCGTCCACGGTGTCCGGGGCAGGGGCGCCTGACGCCGCCGCCGGGACATCGAGCGCGACGGCGCCCAGCACGGCGACGACCAGCACGGCGACCGTGGATGTCAGGAGTCTACTCATCTCGTTGCCCCTGTGCATCTTACGCTCCGCGCGACTCCTGTGCGGCCTCGGGCGACCGGCGGCAGGCCGCAGGCGCCCGATCGGGCGCGCTGGTGCATCCGGTGGACGGCGAGGGGCTGGCCGTCCGGCGGCGCGACGCGTTATCCTGCCGCGAGGGTGTGTCGACCGCCGTGAAGGAGGGGTACGCGTGGGGGGATCTCGTGGCCGGGGCTCTGCTGCGGTGCTTGTCTGTGTGGCGACGGCCGTGCTGGCCCTGTCGGCCGTGGCGAGTCCCGCTGCCGGTGCTCAGGAGTCGGCGGCGGATGTGACCGACGCCGTCTGGGAGGCCGGCGCGGCGGAGGCGCCGCCCGCCGCGGTCGCCGGCATCCCGTTCCGTTTCGCCGTCTACCCGTTCGAGCTGCGCCGTCTCGAGCTGCCCTCGCGGGCGTTCTCCAACAGCCGCGTCGTGCCCAGGGTGGACACCGGGCTGCACGACGCCGAGGGCGTGCGCATGCGCCGGGTCAAGGGCAGGCTCTACGAGTTCCCTCGCGGCCAGGCGAGCTACGGCCTCGAGAACCTCAACGCGTACCGCATCACCGGCGACGCGTTCTTCCTCGAGAGGGCCCTGGCGCAGGCCAGACGGCTGGTCTCCTACCACACGGAGGCCGCCGGGGCGTGGTACTACCCGAACTACCCGTCGCGGCAGCGTCATGGCCGGCCCGGCGAGTACGTCAGGGCTCCGTACTACTCGGCGCTCCCGCAGGGCCGGATCCTCATGTTCCTCTCCCGTCTCGCCGAGATGACGGGGTCGCCGCGATGGCGCGAGGCGGCCGATCACACCTTCCTCGCCTTCCTGCGGCCCGGCCCCTGCAGCGGGCCCTACGTGGTGCGCGTCGACGCCAGAGGCTACTACTGGCTGGAGGAGTGGCCCTGGGCCGGCATGAAGCCGGACGCTACGCTCAACGGTCACAACTCGTCGGCTTTCGGACTGTACGAGTACCACATGGTGACCGGAGACGAACGGGCCGCGGAGCTGTTCAAGGGCGCGGCCACGACCATCCGCCATTATCTTCCGCGGTTCCGGAACCCGGGTTGGATCAGTTGTTACTGCCTGGCGCATCGCCATCCGAACGCGCATTACCACGCCATGCACGTGGGCCAACTGCTCCAGCTCTACAAACTGACCGGCGACCTCGTCTTCGCGCGGGCGGCCGATTCGTTCAGCCGCGATTATCCGCGCCCCGCCGTCAACGGCAGACTGCGGGTCGAGCCTGGCGTCTGCAGGGCGGTCCGCATCGACGCCGCCGGGACGCCCGTCGCGCGCCGCACCGTCACGCTCCGACGCGGAGTCACGTGGCGGACCGACTGCCGCCGCCGGCTGTGGCGCGGCTCGCCCGTCTATCTGCGTGTACGCTCGGGCGGGACGCTGGCGGGGTGGTGGCTGCAGGAGCGTCCGGGCAGGGCCTTCCTGATCGGCACGGCGGCGGCCCGCAGCTATGCTCCGCCGCGCCGGCTGTCCGTCGCCGCGGGGGTGTCCCTTCAGGCTCTCGCGTTCGATGAGAACGGCCGCGTGCGTGCGAGTCGGCGTGTCTCGTCGGCAGACGGCCTGCGCTTCACCGTCAATCGCCGCGCCGTGATCAACGGGTACGACCGCGTCCGGATCAGCGCCGGGGATCTCGAGAGGTTCTGGGTCCGGCTCCGGTCCGGGGTGCGGTTGTATTGACGGCGATTCCTCACATCTGCTTGAAGACCATGATGCTGCCGGAGTAGCAGCAGAGCCACACACTCCGCGTGGGCGCGTCGTACGTGATGCCGATGGGGAGGGCGTTGGTGGCCACGCTACGGACGACCTTCATGTCGCGGGTGCGGACCTGGGTCATGGTGTTCGAGCTGTAGTTGACCACGAAGAGGGAGGCGCCGTCCGGGGCGATGGCCATGCTGCGGGGCTCCGACCCCGTGTGGACCTTGTCGACGACCTTGCCGGTGCGAGGGTCTATCTTGGCGACGTTGCCCTCGTTGTTGAGCGTCGCGTACAGGTACGCGCCGTCGGCGGGCATGCACAGGTGCCGCGGCCCGCTGCCGACGCCGCGGATCCAGGAGACGGAGAAGTCGGTGAGGTCGACCGCGGCGATGTCGAAGCTCCCCATGACGGCCACGTAGGCGGTCCGCGAGTCGGGCGCGACGGCGATGCCGCGCGGGTAGGGGCCGAGGTAGATGTCCTTGACCACCCTGCTCGTGTGGACGTCGATGACGCTCAGCGTGTACGAGCACCAGTTGCTCACCAGCACGTACTTCTGGTCGGGCGTGACGGCGACGAACTTGGGCACCTCGCCGACCTTGATCACCTTGTCCACGGCGAGGTCGGCGAGGCTCACCCGGTACACGTAGCTGCGGGAGGCCTGACCCGGCGAGCAGACGTCGTGGCCCTCCACGAAGCCTGCGCCGTACATCGAGTACTGGGAGACGTAGGCGAAGCGTCCGTCGGGGAGGAAGGCGCACTCGACGGGCGCCCCCCGGACGGTCTCGCCGTGGCCGCGGATACGGTATGCCGCCGCCTCGATGGAATCCGGGATGGTCTCCACGAGCTTGAGGGTCCGGGAGTCGTACACGGTGATCGTGTGCTTGTACATCATGTTCTGCGCGAAGACGTAGCCGGTGCCGGAGCTCACGACCGATTTGGGCGCGATGTCGGGGTCGACGATGGTCCTGCGCAGCTTGAGCTTGAGCGACGAGGAGGGTGGCCCGGTCCATGTGCCCGGACCGGACGACGGGGTGCGTTGCGCCGCCGCTCCTCCCGTGCGGGCGGAGGCGGGAGACCCGTCCTTCGGCGTGTCGCCGGGTGGCGGGCCCGTCGCGCAGGCGCGGACCCCGGCCCAGACTGCGACGGCGCCCCCGACGACGAGCAGCGCGACGGCGAGCGCCGCCAGTCGCCGCCGCCGGTAGATGCGCGCCCGGTCGGCGCGCCGCCTCCGGCGGTGGGGCGGACGGGGACTGCTGCCGTGGCCGCTCATGGGTGCGGAGTGTAGCAAACGACGCCGTGACGGCCGCCGGACAGCCGGGCCTAGCGTAGAACGGTGGCGAGTCGCCGCAGCGCCTCGGCCAGCGTCGTGCGCGGGCAGCCGAAGTTGAGCCGCAGATAGGCTGGGTCGCCGAAGGCGGCCCCGGCCGAGAGCTCGACCCCTGCGGCGCGGCACGCCGCCGCCGGGTCGTCCAGCCCCGATCGGTCCACGCGAAGCCAGGCGAGGTAGGTGGCCTCGACGTGCGTCATGTCCACACGCGGCAGCTCGTCGGCCACGAACGTCTCGAGCATGTCACGGTTGTCGCGCAGATAGGTGAGCAGCTCCCCGAGCCAGGCGCCGCCCGAGCGGTAGGCGGCCTCGGCGGCGGTGACGGCGAAACACCCGGGGAACGGAAGAAGCCCGTCGCCGGGTCGCAGGAACCGGCGACGCAGGTCCGGGTCGGCGACGATCGCGAAGGCGAAGTTGAGGCCCGGCAGGTTGAACGTCTTGCTCGGCGACATGAGCGTGACGATGCGGTCGGCGTCGTCCGGGCAGGCCAGGGCCGCCGGCACGTGCGGGAGGTCGTCGAGGACCAGGTCACAGTGGATCTCGTCGCTGATCAGGACGAGGTCGTGGCGACGGCAGAGGTCGACCAGCGCCACGACCTCGTCTCGCCGCCACACCCGTCCCAGCGGATTGTGAGGGTGGCACAGGAGCATCACGCGGGTGTCCGGGGCCGCCTCCTCCAGCGCCGCGAGCGGCAACTCCCAACGTCCGTCGCAGAGCTCGGCCGCGACCGTCGTCAACCGCCGGTCGCGCTGCGATGGCGCTTCGAGGAAGGGCGGGTACACAGGCGTGACCGTGAGGACCGCCTCTCCCGGGGCGGCGAAGGCGTCGCAGGCGAGGTTGAGCCCGGGGACGACGCTGGGGAGCCAGACGATCCAGTCGTGCTCGATGCGCCAGCCGTACCTTCGCTCGAGATGCTCGACGATCGCCTCGACCAGCGACTCGGGCACCAGCGAGTACCCGTACACGCCGTGCGCGGCGCGCGCTTCCAGCGCCCGGACCACGGGCGGCGGGGCGGCGAAATCCATGTCGGCCACCCACAGGGGCAGTACGTCGTCACCGTGGAGGTCCCACTTGAAACTGGCGGTGCCCCGGCGCTCGATGGGGGCGTCGAAATCGTTGTCCACCAGGGCAGGCTACCAGACGCGCGCCGGCGGCGTCGGCTCGCCACGTTCTCCCGGGACGCGCGCGACGCACCCCAGGCCTGCCCTCATCCTGCCGGCGCGGTTGCTCCATTCCGTGAGAAGGTCCAGACTCACTGGACTCCTGTTGTCCTCCTGAGGACGGGTTCCGTATGAAGATCCGTTTGATCGAGCCCATCTCGCCCAGTCGCCATCTCTGGTCCAAGTCCTACTTCGTGCGCCTCGGCCTGCCGATGATCGGTGCGGCGCTGGTGGAGGCGGGGCACGACGTGCGTATCTTCAACCCGCAGCTGGCACCCGTCGACTGGGCCGACGTGTACTCCTCCGACCTCGTCGGCCTCTCCACCACCACGTCCACGGCTCCGGAGGCGTATCGGATCGCCGACGACCTGCGCCGTCGGGGCATCCCCGTCATCATCGGCGGCTCGCACGTCACGTTCATGGTCGACGAGGCTCTGCAGCACGCCGACTACGTGGCGCGTGGGGAGGCGGGCGAGACGATCATGGTGGAGCTCGCGGAGGCGCTCGGCGGGACCCGCGAGCTCAGTTCGGTCGCCGGCATCTCCTATGTCGCCGAAGACGGCACGCCGGTGCATGCTCCCCTGCACGAGCGCTGCCCGGACCTCGACCTGCTGCCGTTCCCCGACCTCACGCTGATCGACGGCTGGGAGCGCATCGTCAACACGCCCATCATGACGAGCTGGGGCTGCCCGTTCGACTGCACCTTCTGCTCGGTGACCGCCATGTTCGGCAAGAAGTACCGCTTCCGCAGCGCCGAGAGCGTGATGGAGGAGATCAGGCAGAAGCGGCCCGAGAGGATCTTCTTCTACGACGACAACTTCGCCGCCAACCGCAAGCGTCTCAAGCGGCTGCTCCGGATGATGATCGACGAGGGCATGCAGGTGCGCTGGGGGGCGCAGGTGCGTACCGACGTCGTCCGCGACCCTGAGCTGCTGGAGCTCATGCAGGCCTCGGGCGCCGATTTCGTCGCCCTCGGGCTCGAGTCCGTCAACCAGGCCACGCTCGACCACTTCGAGAAGTCGCAGACGGTCGCCGACATCGAGCATGCGATCAAGGTGCTGCACGACTACGGTATCCGCAGTCACGGCATGTTCGTGCTGGGGGCGGATCACGACACTCCCGACTCCGTGCGTGAGACAGTCAGGTTCGCGCTCGAGAACAAGATCGACACGGTGATGCTCAACATCCTCACGCCGCTCCCGGGGACGCAGCAGTATCGGGAGCTCGAGGACGAGGGCCGGATCATCGAGCGCGACTGGGCGTTCTATGATGCCCAGCACGTCGTGTTCCGGCCCCGGCAGATGACGCCCCTCCACCTGCTCCAGGAGACGCTCAAGGCCAACCGGCGGTTCTACGCGACATGGCGGCCGGTGGTCGCGTTCCACCGCTGGTTGTGGACCGCCGCCGACCAGGTCGTGCGCAAGCGGGCCGCCTGGGACCGCATGCTCGAGTACGGCTGGCTCTGGTACTACTCGCGCACGTGGTGGACCGACGCGAAGAACCGCGCACAGCGCCGCCGGCTGCGGGCGCTGAGCCGGCAGGGACCGGACCCCTCGGCCGCGCAGGCGGGCTCGGCCCGGCAGGCCGGCGCGGCCGCCCGACGCTGACGTCTGTCGCCGGTCCCCGAGCCCGGGCGTACCCGCCTCCCGGCCGGGGAAGAGTGGTGATGTACGGCGCGCCGGCGGACGCGGCGCGCGCCACCCGCGACCATGAGGACCGGACGATGGCCGTCGCCACCTTCGCCGCCGGCTGCTTCTGGGGCGTGGAGCAGCGCTTCGCCGCGCTGCCCGGCGTCCTCTCGACAGAGGTGGGATACACAGGCGGCGCGACCGAGCACCCCACCTACGCGGACGTGTGCTCCCACACGACCGGACACGCGGAGGCGGTGCGTCTCGAGTACGACCCGGGCGTGATCAGTTACGAGGAACTCCTCGCGCACTTCTTCAGACTGCACGATCCGACGCAGCTGGACCGGCAGGGACCCGACGTCGGCGACCAGTACCGCTCCGCCGTGTTCTTCCACGACCAGGCGCAGCGGGAGGCAGCCCTCGCCGCCATCGCCGAGCTCACGGCGTCACGCGTGTTCACCCGTCCCGTCGTCACCCAGGTCGTCCCGGCGGCCGAGTGGTGGCGCGCCGAGGAGTATCACCAGCG
>Ga0123330_1002909_pt1 | contig 14786 bp, 11 predicted proteins | sample BioC13SIPDNA_2_FD_89704 | JGI IMG/M metagenome (GOLD analysis project Ga0123330, IMG submission 89704) | Anaerobic biogas reactor microbial communites from Washington, USA - Biogas_R2_A C13 SIP DNA | ecosystem: Engineered > Bioreactor > Anaerobic > Unclassified | place: Washington, USA... | reverse complement strand
CTTCCGTGATCTGTGCCTGGGGTGGTTCGCGCGGGACGACCTGGACACCGCCGGCTTCCTGGATGGCGTGCAGCAAATGCTGGTGATGTACTCGGCCGAGGTGACGTCGGTCAACCACAACCTGTTCTCCTCGCATGATGTGCCGCGCTTCCGCCACGAAGCGGGAGAAGACGCGGCACGGCTGCGGCTGGCGACGATTTTCCAGCTCACGCTGCCCGGCGCGGCCGGCCTATACTACGGCGACGAGATCGGGATGACGGGCGGCGATGACCCGGACTGCCGCCGCGCATTCCCCTGGGACGCGCCGGAGACGTGGGACCGGGAGATGCACCGGACGGTGCGAGCCTTGACGCGGCTGCGCAAGGCCCAGGCCGCGCTGAAGCTGGGAGATTGGCGCGTGGCGTGGCAGGAAAAGGATGCGTTCGCGTTCGTACGTGAGCGCAATGGGGAGCGCGTGCTGGTGGTGATCAACCGCGGAGAGGCGATCGACCGGCTAGTCCTGCCGGTGCAGGCCGGCAATGCGAGGGTGTTGTTCGGACAGGCTGGGGTGATGGCGGACGCGAACGGGGTCGTCGTGACGGGCGTGCCAGCCATGGACGGAGTCGTAATCCGTCTTTCGTGACCTCGCAGGAGCCCCCTCTTCGCAACCGTGCGAAGCGTCTTCAGCCCCTAGATCGCGTGCGTCTTCACCACCCCGCGCAGGAGGGCCAGCAGCCGGTCGCGGTCGCAGTGCGGCAGGATCTGGCTGGCGCGCTGCATGCGGCCGCGGCGCAGATACGCCAGCAGCTCTTCCTCAAGCCACGGCAAGCGGATCGTGACATCGTCCAGCTCGACCGTGGTCTCCGTCAGCGACATCGTGGGCACCCAGCCATCGCCTTCGCGGCGGTGCAGGTCGCCCATGATCTCCACATCAACGCCGTCAAAGTTGAACCGCGCGAAGTGCGACCGGTAGACGCCGTTGTCGCTGTGCGTCACCGGACCAAGGAGGTGATCGCCGAACAACTCCGCGCAGCGATGGACCCCGGCGACATCCGTCTCGATATCGATATCCTTTACATTGATGGGCACGCCGTGGAGCGTCACGGATGCGCCTGCAATGACCTTGCAGGGGATGCCTGCCTCCTGCATCCACCGGACCACGCGGACCAACACGCTGCGCCACGCGGGGTTGCGCGCCACGACGAGCAGGTGCTCCACCGCGCCCCGCAGCGCAGCTTCGTGCGCGCCGCGCCAGTTCGCCTCCAGCCACCAGTCCCACTCCGGCCCGGTCAGCGCGTTGACGCCTTGGTCCTCGATGATGCTCACGAACCCTTCGACGCCCAGGATCTCGTCCACTTCCAGCCCCGCGCGGCGCATCAACGGCTCGACCTCGTCCGGGTGGGCGAAGTACGCCACGAAAGTTACACCTTCCCTCGGTGGCAGCTGGCCCGTCTGCTCGATGGACTCGTAGAGGCCGGGCAGTGCGAGCGGCTCGGTGAAGTAGTGTGCAGCCGCGTCGCGATGGACGGCGAAGCGGGTGATGAATGCGGCGAACAGCGGGCCACCCGGCCGCAGCACCCGCCGCGCCTCCGACAGTGCCCGGAGCCGCTCCTCCTCCTCGAGCAGGTGGTAGAGGGGACCCATGAGGAGGACCGCATCGAAGCTGGCGTCCCCGTAGCGGGACAGGTCCAGCGCAGTCCCCTGGTCGAACGCGGCCAGGGGAACGGCCGCCCCAGGCTGCATCTCGGCTGCTGCCGGCTGCATCGCAGCCTCAGGCCGCGATGCGGCCTCCTTCTCTCGTGCCAGCGCCAGGTTGCCTGCGGACAGGTCGAACAGCGTCACTTCGTAACCCAGCCGCGCCAGCTCGATCGCATAGCGCCCGGGCCCGCCGCCACAGTCGAGCACGCGGCACGGCGCAGGCGGCAGATGCTGCAGGAGGGCGCGCAAGGTGATCGCGAACTCCGTGCGGTGGCGCTCCGCGCGTTCCCACTCACGCTGCGGGTTGCTGTCATAGAGCTTTTCGACCGCGGCCCGGATCTCCGCGTTTTCGGTCGGCATGTTCACACCGTCAGCCTTGCCTCATGCCCTCTCGACGACCACCGCGGTGCCATACGCCAGCACCTCGGTCATGCTTTCGCCCATCTCGGTCGCGTCATAGCGCACGCAGATGATGGCATTCGCACCCTTCTCCGTAGCGTGCTGCATCATCAGGTCGAACGCCTCCTCACGCGCCTCCTCACACAACCATCTCAAACCTACTCTCCGTAGTGCTCATCGGCGACGCTGATCAACGCCAGGACGCAGCCGGTGTCAATAAAATCGGATGCTTCATTGTTACGCGGTGCCGTAGAGATAATGGTCGTGTGGTTTAGAAAGATCACTCACGCCAAAATCGGTGGCCCGGCCGAGTGCGGAGGTCATTAGGCAGCTTGACGGTCACAGCACCAACAGTCATAACTTGGCCTCCTTATCTCTCTTGATGGCTCGATTATCGCACGGCAAGCAGGATATTCATAGCGTGCTGTGGGTGGAGCTCACCGTTCGACACCGAGGCAAACAGCAACGTGACCTGGATGGTTTTGAGCATAGATGTAGGGCAGGTTTTCTGCCGTGATCCTTTCGCCGGTGTCGGCCACGCGAATGCGCGTCTCGCTTTGGCCTTCCGAGAGCTCGACCGGCTCGGCGCTCAGCGAAATCGTGCCGCCGCCCGGCATGTGGTGCAACGCATTGGTCACCAAATTGCCAACACCTGGTCCAGGCGCCCGGCGTCCGCAATCGGCATCACCCCACCCAGACCGGCGAGCTCCAGGCCCATTGGTCGTTGATCTGGCGGACGCGCACAGTGTACCAGTCGCGGCGGGGGCCGGGGGCGCGGTGGCGCAGAGTGAAAGCGCCGGCAAAGCGGCCGGCCGGAACGGCCCGATGGAAGCGGTGGGCCGGGGTCAGAAATCCGCCCAGGTAGCCGGCGGAGGATGCGGCAAGTAGTTCGCCGAGGGTTGCCGCAACAGGTATCCCGTTGATCGTCCCGTGCAGCCGGGTGGCCGCGTCGCCCGCCAGTTCCAGGCAGATGGCCTGGGTGCCCGCCGTCGTGGTGGTGGGGTTGCCCCACGTGCGGGTGGCAAAATGCACGGCGTTGGCGTCCAGCCGCTCCCAACGGCTGAAGGCGTAGCACTCCTCGTCGCCAGCCTGGGGCGCCACGACGTCATGGCCGCGGAAGCGCGGTTCCACGCCGAGCAGCCGCCCACCCGTCACCGCCAACACCACGTCCCAATCCACGTTGTGGCCCTTCTCGCCCCAGCCCACTTCCAGGCAAACCTTTAGCGGCGCAGCCCACGGGGACACCGTCGCATCAGCCCCCCGCCAGCGTTCGATCACCCGATTGTTGTGCAGCAGTTCGATGGTGTCCAGCGCCGCGCCGCCGCGCACCTCGACGGCGATCTCGCGCACATCGGCGGGGGGCAGGGCGCTGCCCAACGGTGCGCCGTTGATGCTGAAGCGCAGGTCAATGCGATCACCCGTCAGCGCATAGCAGCGCCGGGCGCGTAGCGCGGCCAGGATGCCGTCGCGGGTCAGCGCATCGGCCCAAACGGCCACCCGCCCGTGGCCGTAGCTGCCGGGATGGGCGCTGTGGTGGTCGGTGGAGCCGACCGCGCCGACGATATGCCCGGCGGCCAAGCCGTGCTGATAGGTGCTGGCGCCGTCGCGCGGCCCCATGGTGTGCAGCATCGGGCAGGCCGCCTCGTCGCTCTCTGAGCAGCCATGCATGGACATGATCTCGACCACCGGCGAGAACTCCGGCGTGAAGGCGTCCCAATTGATGCCCCGGTAGCCGCGGCGATAGCCGATGTGGTGCGGGATAAGCAGCGCGGGCACACCGCGCGCGGCCAGGGTGCGCAGCTCCCGGCGCATCTCGTCCAGATCGGCCGCGGGGATGATCTCCCCGGCGGGCGAGCCGAAGACGATGTGGTGGTCGCCATAGGCCATCGAGTGCCACTCGCAGCCCAGGAAGGAGATGAAGCGGCCTGGGGCGTGGTTGGCCTCGACGACCTCGCGGAAGGCCGGCCATGTCTCGGCGGTGCGCTGAAAGCCAGCGCGGTGATAGGCGACGGTCTGGGCCAGCCGCACATCGGCTTCCGGCATATCGGCCCACCACGAGTGCGCCGTCACACAGGCGAAGTCGAGTTGTAACCGGGCGTTGCGATAGGAGTCTTCAATCGAGCCGTGCCCATAGCCGATGTTGCAGTGGCTGTGCAGGTCGCCGGTGAAGAGATGCAGGTCATCGTAAGCGGTCATGGGGCCTCATTCAGTTGCTCTGCGCAAGCCGCAAGCTCGTCGGCCCCGACCAGGACGCTTAGTTCCACCTGGTAGCGCACCTCGGCGCCGGGCGCCAGGGTGCGCAGCCGGCCGGCGGCGCGCTGTTCGGCGCGCGGGGCGCGGTCCCACTGGGTGGTCGGCTCCAACGCGGTGACGTAGTCGCCCGCCGCCAGCAGCTTCCAATGCGCCAGGTAGGGCAGCTCGGCGACGCGCTGGCGCACGCTCAGGCCCAGGCCCAACGCCCGGTTGACAATCGCTGTGCAAGCGAACCCCGCACCATCGGCGCGCAGCTTATGAAAGAAGACCTGTTCGGGGTACTCGACCTGGGGCGGGCCAAACTCGGCGTGCGTTGCCAGACCCGCTGCGGCGGCCGCATCGCGAGGGGCGAGCGCCTCATCCCGTATCAGCAGCGCCGCGCCGGGGGCGACCAGTGGAAAGCCGAAGTTGCAGTGGTAAAGCAGCACGTGCGGGGCCGGGCGGAAGCCCTCGTTGCGCACCGTGTCCTCGATCAGCACGCTGCGGCTGCCCAGAGCGGTGGTGATGCGCCTGGACAGGAGCAAGTGCGCGCCGCCCACCACGGTCTCGCGCATCTCACCTTCGAGCATCAGCAAATAGCGCTCGCCGGACCACGCCTGCGTCACGCGCACGTCGGCGGCGGGGATGTGAGCGATACGGCCGTGCAGCCCGAAGCGCTCACCGCCATCGGTGTCGGGCGGGCCGATGTGCGACAGGCCGCAGGTGGTCAGCAGCCCGCCGCCCCACGTCCGCTGCCAGCCGGCGCCTTCCGGTTCATACTGGCCGGGCGTGCCCAACGCCCCATGCACCCAGGCCAGCGGCCGCCCGGCGTACTCGGCGGCGCCCAGATCCATGGCCCGATCCAGCAGCACGTCGAAGCGGAAGCCGCTGCCGGTGTAGACCTCAGCCACCCGCAGGCCGCGCGCCTTGCCGTCGGCCAGCTCCACCAGCCGGATGCCGGCAAATTGGGCCATGGCGGGGCCCAGTTGCCGGAGCCGGTCAGGCGTGTAGTCGACGCCGAAGAGGCTGGGCATCGTTCAGCCTTCAGCGCAGGCCAACAGGGCCGCGACGCGAGCCGAGAGCGCCTGGGCTGTGTGCGGCCCTTCCCAAAGGATGCCGTTGATGAACACCGTGGGCGGCAGCTTGATCTTGCCCCGCACGGCAGCCTTGAGGCTCTCGTTGACTGCCTCCTGATGCGTTCGCCCGTCCAGCTCGGCGCTGAAACGCGCCAGATCCAGCCCCAACTCCCCAGCATAGGCCAGCAGGTCTTCCCGCTGGAGCCGGCCCCCGGCATCGAAGAGCCGGTCGTGCATCTCCCAGAAGCGGCCCTGGGCGCCGGCCGCCTCGGCCGCCTCGGCCGCGCCCTGCGCCAGCGGGTGCGAGTGGCGAATCGGCAGATTGCGATGCACCATCGCCACGCGCCCGCCGAACGCCGGCAGCACCGCGTGGAGCACGGTATGGAGTTGCTGGCAGTGCCGGCACTCGTAGTCGCTGTACGCCACCAGCACCACCGGCGCGCCGGCCGGACCGGAACGCCAATCGGCCTCGGTCACGGGAGCGGGCTTAGGTGTCTCCGCCAGCTTCATCAGCGCCCGCACCACCATCGCCGCGTTGGGCAGATCAGGGTATGTTTGCGGGTCGTAAACGCGGCGGATCAGCCCGTCGGCGTCGGCCATGAAGACCGCCGGCGTCACCTGCCCTTCGGCAGAGACCGCGCCGTAACGCGCTGCCACCGCCCGCGGGGGTCGGGCGTCGCTGAGGAGTGGGAACGCCAACTCGGCAGCGGAGGCCAGCGCGGCCAACCGCTCGACAGGAGCATCGGAGATGCCCACCAGGGCCGCGTTCTGCTCGCCAAAGGCAGCGGCGCGTTCGCCGAAGCGGGCCAGTCCCCCGGCCAGTTCGCCGTCGGCAACGCCGGGGAAGAAGATCAGGGCCAGCGGCCGGCCGCGCAGATCGGCCAGGGCCACCTCACCGCCGGCCGCGGCCGGTAGCCGGAAGTCGGGGGCCAGGATGCCCGGTTGGAGAAGGGGACGAGTCATAGCGCATATACCTCAGTGGTCGAGCCGTCCGTATTTTGCGCCGGCGTCAATGAAGGCGGCGATGTTGCCGGCCAGGCGATCGCCGACCGCCGAGATTGCCTCGGCGCTGGCAGCCAGGATCAAGTGGTCCGACCCGCCGTCGGCCACGGCCCGCTCGACGAGGGCCTCGATTTGGGCGGGCGTGCGCTGTTCCAGGTCGCTCCACTCGATGTTGCCCACCAGGGTCAGCGGCCCGCGCGCCGCCCGGCGCCGCGCCTCGGCCAGGGTGATATCGCCTTGCGGCGGCGGCTCGACCGGGTCGAGCATCTGCACCCCAGCGTCTACGAACTTATCGAGCACAGTCGCCACGCGACCGTGGCAATGCACCCAGGCGATGCGGCCGGCGTCGCGCACCATCTGCCACAGCGGCCGCTCGTAGCCCAGGACGAAGCGGTCGAACATGCGGCCCGACATCATGGGCGGGGTGGCCTGCTCGCAGCCGCCGAAGCGGATGATCGGCCCGGCGCCTTGGGCCAGGATGAAATGCAGCCGCTCGGCGACGCGTTCGGCGGCGGTGGCGATCAGCCGCTCCACCAACGGCCGCTCGGTGACGGACCACTCCAAGAAGCGTTCAAAACCGACGAGCCGCGAGACCATCACCAGCGGCGACGAGACGAAGCACACCGCCACCCCGCGCGCCCCCAACCGCTCGCGGGCCGCCAGATAGCCGCTCATGTCGGGCGGGTCGAAGCGGTGGGGCATGGCGAGCAGCTTTGCCGCGTCATCGGGGTCTTTGAGCAGCGGTTCTAGCTCCCAGACGGTATCCTCGCCGGCCAGGACCGCCTCGGTGGTGGTCAGCGCCCCGCGCGGGGTATGCACCCGGTATTGCAGCAGGCGTTGGCCGTCGCGCTGACTCTCGCCGCACAACTCCACACGGTCGGGGGATGCCAGGAGGAAGCGCCGGTCGAAGATGCCCTCTGGCACGCCTTGCATGGCGTAGGTCTGCCCGGCGTTGCGGAACGGCTGGCGCTCGGGGATCTCCAACTGGACGAAGAAATCGCAGTGCGTCTCGGCAAGTGCTACCAGCCGCCGGTAGTTAGGCGCCGCTTTCCAGTCGCCCGGCGCGGGCGGGAGCGCCAGTGGATGCCAGGGGATGGGCGCGAAGAGCGGCGTCCGATCCACCGGCTTGCCGGCGATCGTGCGTAGAATGCGCTCCTGCGACGTGAGTGAGGGCATCACTGCCCCTGCGCCGCGATCATGGCGCGACACCTTCAACCGGCGCCCAACCGCCCGCTTCGGCCGAGCGATAGAACGCTTCGGCCACCAACACGGAGGAGAGGCCGGCTTGCGCCGAGTTGTCCGGCGGCCCAGCGCCCGCGAGCATGGCAAGCCAGTGACGGTGCTGGCGGTAGCCCACGTCGCCTGCTGGGATGCCCGACGCGGCCCAGCCGGCCCCACCTTGGTTGACGGCCAGGATGCCGCGCTCGGTGCGCAGCCAGGCCGTGCCGCCGTCGCCGTAGATCTCCATGCGGAAGCGATCGGTGCCGGCCACCTCGGTGTAGCTGACCTCGTGAGTCGCCAACAGGCCGCTGGCGAAGCGGTAGGTCGCCAGGGCCAGGTCTTCGTTGTCGGGCGTCACCACGCTGCCATCGATCAGCTTGCGCTGCGTCCCGGTGATGGCCGTGGTGGCCCTGACCGCGGCGATGGGGCCAAACAGGTGTTGCAGCAGATCAATGCCGTGGATGCCGATCTGCATCACCGCGCCGCCGCCCACCAGCGCCCGCTGATAGAACCAGGCAGCCCAGTTGGCCCCGCGCGTGGCGTTGCGCTGGCGCACCATCGTCAGGCGGCCGAGCGTTCCCGCGGCCAGCAGTTGGCCCACCGCCTCGATCTCGCCGAAGTAGCGATGCATGAAGCCCACGTAGAGCGGCGTCCCATGCATCTGCGCCACGGCGATGATCCGCCGGCACTCGGCGCCGCTGCGGCCCATCGGTTTTTGCAGCAGCATCGGCTTGCCGGCCGCGGCCGCGGCGGTGGCGATCTCCTCGTGGGTGAAGTCCGGCGTGGCGATGATGACCGCGTCCACATCGCGGCGCGCCAGCACGGACCGGTAATCGGTCGCCACGATCGGGATGCCGTAGCGCGCCGCCTGCGCCTGGGCTTTGGCTTCGCCCCTGCTGAAGAGCGCGACGACCGTCGCGCCGGCGGCTTGCAAGCCGGTAATGTGATAGTCGCTGATCGAGCCGGCGCCGAGCACGGCGATACGGGGTCTGTCTGTCATCATGGGCAGGTAGTCACAGAAGAGGTCATACATTTCGGGCCGGCTCGGACCCGGCGCGGCGACTTCCTCAGTGCGGATCGCCACGCGGTTGGGGGCGGGAAAGATGATCGCTTGGGATTCCATGATTTTCTATAGCCTGCGCCGCCCGGCCAGGTGTACTTCGGGCGTCTCGACCTCTTCCAGCCAGGCCACGTAACGCCGATGGATCTCCGCGGCCAGAGCCGGGTTGTCGGCAATCACGTCGTGCGCCTCGTCCGGGTCCGACGGCAGGTGATAGAGCGCCGGCTCCGTGGGGATGAGCGACAGCCTGGGGTCAATCAGCTTGGAGATAAACATCTTGGCGTCGCTGCGCACATCGTCGTACTTGCCGGCGTAGTGCAGGCACCAGCCGTCATCGGTGATGATGGCCGATTTCGCCAGGACGGGGGTGTGCTGGATGATGGTGTTGGAGCAGACGGCGATGTCGCGATGGCTGGTCGTCTCGCCGCGCAGCAGCGGCAGGAGCGATTTGCCGTGGATGGTCTCGGGCTGGAAGCGCCATTCTTCGGTGGTGAAGACGCCACACTGCAGCGCCTGCGTGCGCGCCTGCCCGCCGACCGACTCGGTGGCGACCAGGCCGGCCAGTTCGAGGATTGTCGGCATCAGATCCGGCGCCTGCACGATGGCCCGACTGTGCTGGCCGCCGCGGATGCCGGGGGCGCGCACCATCAGCGGCACACGGCGCACGGCGTCATACATGGGGATGGCTTCGTAATACATCACACCGTCCACTTCGGGCAGCAGCGATTTGCCGGTAATGTCGTGCTCGCCGAACAGGTAACCGTGATCGCTGGCGAAGATGATGGCGGTGTCTTCGGTCATGCCCAGCTCGTCTAGCTTGTCAAGCAGCACGCCGAACCAGTGATCCACCATGCTGGCCTCGGACCAGTAGAGATTGCGCACGTGATCCATCTCTTCGGGGGTCAGAAAATCGCGCCAGTGGCGGTAGTAGGGGAAGATAATCTCCTTGCCCTGCCACCGCTGCGGCTCGTACATGTCCAGAAAATGCTGTGGCGCATCCCACGGCTCGTGCGGGTCGAACAGGTCCATAAAGAGGAAGAACTGCTGATCCTGGTTGCGTTCCAACCAGTTGCAGGCTTCATGCACCGTGCGGGCGCAGAAGCGGTCTTCATCGGTCTTCCACCAGGCCCGGTTGCGCAGGTAGTGCTGCAGGATGAACAGGCTGCGGTTCTTGCCGCCATCATCGGGCATGCGCACATTCTTGGGGTCGGTGCGCCAGTGATCGGTCTCCTGGCCGCGGATCCAGTCGAAGCCGTCGAAGCCGCGGTCGTAGTTGAAGCCGTCCTCCAGCAGGTGTGGGTTGTCGGCGATGAGCTGCGTCGCGAAACCCGATGCAGTAAGGATCTGCTGCAGGGTGACCGTGTCTTTGGGCAGCGGGCACCATTCGTGGTCGGTGAAGCTGAAGCGCCCGCTCATGATGTCCAGGCGGTTCGGGATCGTCGGGAAGGAGCCGAGATAGGCGTTGTCGAACACGAACGCCTCGCGGGCGAATCGGTCGAGGCACGGGGTCTTGACAGCCGTCGGCCCATAGCACGACAGGTTGTCGTGACGATAGGTGTCGGTCATGAAGACGATGATGTTCATGATGGGAGCCTTTCGGTTTATATTTTCATTTCAAAGCGCCCAGGGTCAAGCCCTTGACGATCTGGCGCTGGGCGAATGAGAGGAAGATCACGGCTGGCAGCGTCGCAAAGAACGCTGCCGCGCTCATCTCGCCAAAACGAACTTCGTACTGTTGCGCAAACTTGGCGATGCCGACTGGGATCGTAGCCGCCTTGGTGGAGGTCAAGTTCAGCGCGAACAAGAACTCATTCCAGGAGAAGACGAAGGTGAGGATGGCGACCGCGGCCAGGCCGGGCGCGATCAGCGGAATCACCACCTTAATGAAAGTGCCCAGATTGGAGGCGCCGTCAATGTGCGCCGCCTCCTCCATCTCCACCGGCAGATCGGCCAGGAAGCTCTGCACGATCCAAAGCGCCATAGGCAGGTTGAGGACGACATGGCTCAAGATCACGCTGGCCAGTCTGTCGTACAGCCCTATGCCGCGCATCAGCAGGTAGAACGGCCCGACCATGGTCACACCGGGGATCATGTGAAACAACAGGATCCAGGCAGCCAGGATGCCCGTGAAACGTCGCGGCCAGCGGAAGCGCTCCAGGCTGTAGCCACCCAACGCGGCGATGACGAGCACCAGCGCCGTGCTCACAACAGCGATGATCAAACTGTTGGTCGTGTTGACCATGAAAGCCGATTGCTTGCTAAAGAAGAGCCGGTCGTAGTTCACCAGCGTCGGCTGAAAAATCAGCGTGCCGGAGGTGATGTCTTTGTAGTACTTAATCGAATTGATGAAGGTGAAGAGGAATGGGAACAGCGTGATGACCGCAGCCAGCCCCAACACGACATAGCCGATCACGTTCCAGCGGCGAGTGAGGATCATGCTGCGCTGCTCCTTCCCCGCACGGAGCGGTTGTAAAGAATCACGAACACGGCGGTCAGCAGGATGGTGATGATGGAGAGTAGCGCGCCGTAGCCCATGCGCGACTGCCCGAAGAAGACCCGGTTGATGTAGAGACTGATCACTTCGGTCGCGTTGCCCGGTCCGCCGCCCGTCAGCAAAAACACCTCGTCGAAGACCTTGAAAGAGAAGATCGTGCGAAACATCAACGTGACCAGGATGGTCGGCCGCAACAGCGGCAAGACGACGTGGCGCAGCAGTTGCCAATCCGAAGCGCCATCCACCCTGGCTGCCTCCATCGGCTCGATGGGCAGCGATTCAATGCCCGCCAGCATAAGCAGAAAGATAAACGCGGTCCAGTGCCAGACGTCTACCACCATGATCGAGGGCAGGGCCAACAATGCACTGCCGTTCCAGTTTTGGGGCGGCAAGCTCAACGCTTTGAGAACCTGGTTGAAAACCCCGAACTCGAAGTTGTAGAGCAGCCGCCAGACCGTGCCAATGGCGATGGCCGGCACCAGAATCGGGATCATCAAGATGGCGCGCAGCAAGCCGGAGAAGCGCTTGACCTGGCTGGCGATCAACGCCAGGGTCAAACCCAGGAACATCTCCACGCTGACGACCACGATCACGAAAAGCACCGTGTTGCGGACCGCCTCTGGAAAGATCGCGTCACCGAGGAAGGTCTGGAAGTTGTCCAAACCGGTGAACTGCCAGATGACCCGTCCCTCAGCAAAGGAGACGGTCGAGACACTCATCATGAGCAGTTGCACCAGGGGATAGATCGTGAGCGCCAGCAAGACGACGAGGGTCGGCGCCAATGCCCAATAGCGAAAGCGTTGGTCGAGCCACTCGCGCAACGATTGCGGTCGCGGCCACGTTCGACGCGAGAAAGCGGCGTTCATAGAGGCTCCTTGCAACTGGCCCCGGCAGCCGCAATCCGCATAGGCGGCTGTCGGGGCCATCTAACCTACGCGCGGGATCAACCCAGCTTGGTCTTGTACCCCGCTTTCTGGAGGACGGCAAAGATTTCCTTCGCCATGTTGTCCAGCGCGTCATCGCCGCTCATCTGGCCGGCGATGGCCTGGTTCAACCGCAGCTCGATCGAATCGGTGATCTGCGGCCCTTCGGGGATGCGGACGGACTCGACGATGTACTGCGTGCTGTCGGCCATCGCCCTCATCCAGCGATACTTCGGGTCGGCGGCCAACTCGGAGGTGTAGACATCCTGTCGAACCGGGACCGCGCCGAACTTGGTGTATTCGAGCTGCGATTCCTTGCTCAACGCCCAATTCAGGAAGGTCAGACCGGCCTTCTTGCGCTTGTCAGGCAGGTTGTTGGGGACGCCCATCACCCAGATGCCGGTTGTGGTGGCGTGGCGGCCCTCTACCGGCTTGGGCAACACGGTCACGTTGACCTTATCGACGACGGTGGATTTCTCAGGATCGTCCATCGCAGACCAGTTGGCGACCACCATCAATGCCTGGACGATCTTGCCGCTGAGCATGAGCTGCTGGAGATCGGCCTGCCCCAGATCGGCCACGTTTGCCGGCCCATAGGTTTTGAGCAGTTCCAGCCACTTGCTCATGGCCTTGCGACCGGCGGCGTTGTTGATCGTCACGGCCCAATCCTCACCGGGCTTGGCGACCCAATCGCCATTGTAGCCGCGCAGGAAGGGTAGCCAATCGTAGGCCACCGCGAACCCCGCCTTCTGGCCGCGCGTGGCGAAGCCGTACAGATTGGGCGCGCTCATCAGCTTCTTGGAGATGTCGGCCACATCATCCCAGGTCGTCGGCGGCTTGAGGCCGGCCTTTTCGAGCAGATCGTTGCGGTAGTAGAGGAGCTGGATGTTGCCGTTGATCGGCAGCCCGTAGACGATGCCATCCTTGGTCGAGTAGTTCTTGTCGTGACTCCAGCGCATGGCATTGTTGTAGTCAATGATGTTCGGGTCAACCTCGAAGTTGGGATCAATCTCCTGGAGGGGCGCCATGAATTTGCCGGCATAGAACGTAGCATACCAGCCTTCGTTCAGGTTGACGATGTCGTACTCGCTCTCGGACGCAGTGGTGGCGTTACGCGTCTTCTCCAACATGCCGGTGAACGGCGTCACGGCCAGGTTGACCTTGTTGCCGCTCTTCTCCTCGTAGAGGCGCACCAGCTTCTCGAAGCCGGGGAACCACGGCGAGTCGTTGATCAAAACCGTAATGGGATCCACCTTGGCCACGGTCGCACCCGTGGATACGGCCGGCACGGCGGTGGCAGCCGGCGCGGCAGGGGCCGCGGGCGCCGTGGTAGGCGGAACAGGCGTGGCGGCCGGCTGCGGTTGCGCGCAAGCGGCCAGGGATGTGGCCGCCAACGTCCCCGAAAGGACGCCGGTGATCTTCAGAAATTGACGACGATCGAGCTTCTTGGCGGTGGTCATTTCGTCCTCCGTTGGTAGATTGGTTGATTGGTAGACTGGTAGACTGGTGGTGTCATGTGAGAGTCGAGCTGGCACGGACGATCAGCTCGCACGGCAGCACGATGGCGGTTTCGGCCGGGGCGGGGCGCTTGTGCCAGCGTGCCTCGGCCAGGTCAATGGCGAGTTGGGCTGCTGCGCGGCCCAACTCGCGCAGCGGCTGCTGGACGGTGGTGAGGGGCGGCGTGAAAAAGGCTGCCTCCTGGATATTGTCAATGCCGGCCACGGCCAGGTCTTGCGGCACACAACGTCCCGTTGCATAGGCCGCGTGAAGGACGCCCAGCGCCATGCGGTCGTTACTGGCCAACACGGCGTCTAGGTTCGGGTTGCACGCCAGCAGTGTGTGGAATGACTGCTCACCGCTGGCCGGCGACCAGTCGCCGGTGATCACCAGCGATGGGTCAGGCTCGATGCCAACCTCTCGCAGCGCGTCCTGCCAACCCGCCAGCCGGTCGCGGGAAATGGCGCGCTCCAGCGGCCCGGTGATGATGCCGATGCGCCGCCGGCCTTGGGCCAGCAGGTGGCGGGTCACATCGGCGGCAGCCTGGCGATTCTCGATGCTCACAACATGCAAGCCGGGCCGCGGGTGGAAATCGCAAAAAACGACCGGGGACAGACAATCCAGGCAGTCACGGGTGGCCCAGGCGAGATCGTCCTCCAGTTCCGGCCCCAACCAGACGATCGCATCCACCTGCCGGCCGGCCAGCTCATCCAGGCGGTGAGCCGGGTTATCGAGCGTATCGAGCCACTCAAGCAAGAGCTGAAAGCCCAACTCCTGGCAGCGCTGCTGGATGCCGGTTGCAATGCGCGAGGGGCCGAAACGGTACAGTTCCGTCGTCACTACGCCGAGAGTGCGCGTGCGTCCGGCCGCCAGATTGCGCGCCAGGATGTTGGGCCGATAGCCCAACTCGCGGATGACCTCCAGCACGCGCAGGCGCGTCTCCTCGCTGATCTCCGCTTTGTTGTTGACGACTCGGGACACCGTCTGGTAGGAAACGCCGGCCTGGGCGGCGACATCGTTGAGGGTGATCTGCTTTGCCACGCGCTTGAAGCTCCTTGACAAGGCCGAAGGTGCGCTGTGGGCGTTCACGTGAACGCCCACAGAATAGCACGACTGAGGCGGTTTGTCAAGAGGCAATTTGGCGGCTGTGTCACTGCTCAGCGAAAAAGTCCGGGTTAATTGCTCAGGGAAAATGTCCGCATACT
>Ga0123330_1002895_pt1 | contig 14819 bp, 15 predicted proteins | sample BioC13SIPDNA_2_FD_89704 | JGI IMG/M metagenome (GOLD analysis project Ga0123330, IMG submission 89704) | Anaerobic biogas reactor microbial communites from Washington, USA - Biogas_R2_A C13 SIP DNA | ecosystem: Engineered > Bioreactor > Anaerobic > Unclassified | place: Washington, USA... | reverse complement strand
GCCTCGCCGGCCTGGTCGGGCGAATCGAAGATCCACTTCTCCATGCGCAGGAAGTCCTCCAGCGCGCCGGGATCGTCGAGGATGTCGACCAGACCCACGTACTTCTGCACGAACAGGCGCCACGGCTTGAGCGTGAGGTAGCAGAAGTTCATCAGGTCCGCGGGCACGTTGCCGAGCGTGTCCACGAACAGGTCCACGTCCATGTCCCGGGTCCAGTGCGAGAGCATGTTGTCCGGGGTGTGGAAGTCGACCGGCGTGACCATGGTGATCAGGTTGCGGATCTTCTCCGGGTGCAGCGCCGCGTAGGTCAGGGCGAACGCGCCGCCCTGGCAGATGCCCAGCAGGTTGATCGCGTCGAGCCGGTGGCGGCGGCGGAGCTCGTCGACCGCGCCGCCGAGGAAGCGCTCGATGTAGTCCTCGAGGGTGAGGAAGCGGTCGGAGCGGTCGGGGTAGCCCCAGTCGATGATGTACACGTCCTCGCCGCGCTCCAGCAGGCCGCGCACCAGCGAACGGTTCTCCTGCAGGTCGACCATGTACGGGCGGTTGACCAGGGCGTAGCTGATGAGCACCGGCACCTTCGCGGTGGGCGCCTTCGCGCCGGCGTAGCGGTACAGCACGACCTTGCCGTCGCGCCACACCTCCTCCTTGCCGGTCGCGCCGTAGTCGTAGTCGCCGACCTCGCGCAGGGTCTGCAGGCCGGCGGCCAGCTTCTGCTGGAAGCGCACCGCCTCGGCGGCCAGGCGGTCGGGCGTGATGTTGAGCGGACCGTGCATGTCAGCGTCCTCCGCAGCGCCTGGCTGGCGCCGGCTCGGGTGGCAGCGGCGCGTCCGGGATCGGGATGAAGCTGGAGAATCCGTTGGTCGGCGCCCGCCGCGCGGTCACGCTGGGCCTGGGCGCCACCTTGCGCGCGGCGCGCCCGGCCTGGGCCTTGGCCACGGGTGTCTTCCGCGCCTTGCCCGCAGCAGCGGCCTTCCGTGCCTTGCCCTGCCGCGGCGCCGGCTTCGCGGCGGCAGGCCTGGCCGGGGCCGCTTTCTTCGCCGCCGGTCCGCCCCGGCCGGCGGAGCGGCCCGCGGCCCGTCCGCCGGCATCCGGCGCAGCGGCGGCCGGCGACGCCCCGCCCTCGACCGCGTCGCGCAGCCGGCGCAGTGCGCGCTCGAGCTCGACGATCCGGCGGTGCGCCGAGTCCACCTCGGTCCGCGTGGGCATGCCCAGGCTGGCGCACAGCTGCTCGACCTGCTGCTGCACACCGGCGCGCACCCGCATCTGCGCATCCACCAGCCGGCCGTAGGCGCGACGGAACTCCGGCGACAGGGCCACCTCGGCATAGGCTTCCTCGGCGGCATCGATCCACAGGTCGAAGAGCGCGCGCGCCGACTCCACCTGGCGCCCGGGCTCGGCACGTTCGGTCAGCCTGTCCTCGAACAGGACGAAGGCCTGTTGCGTCGCCTTGGACAGCAGCGCGTTGTAGGCGCTGTTGGCTTCCTCGTACTCCACCAGCGCGCGCGCCAGCGCCTGCGCCCGCTCCTGGTGCTCGCGCCCGGCGCCGAAGGCCGGGATCCGCAGCCAGGACATGCCTTCGGCGCGCACCGCCTCGAGCCACGGCGCGGCATCCTCCACCCACTGGTCGAGCCCGGCCAGGCCGTGGCCGCGCATCGAGCGCAGCAGCTCCGGGAACGGATTGGCGCCCGAGGCGCCGAGCGCTTCCTTCCACGCCCGGGCGATGTCGCCGGCCGAATGCTCCCGTCCGGCGAACCGGGCCGCGACCTGCTGCATGTACGCATACCAGTCGCGCGCCTGCGCGCCGAAGCGCTCGAGCGCGTCGTTGACCTCGTGGCGGCCGCCATGGGCGTAGCGCGTCCACCAGTCGATCGCGTCCTGCCAGGCATGCGCCCCGAGCGGGGCGGCGTCCGGCGACGCGGTGCGCAGGGCGTCGCCCCACGCGGCCCAGTACTGCCGCGCCAGCCGTTCGAAATCCTGCGCCTGGCCGCCCGCGCCGGGGCCCCGGTCCTGGTTCGACATGCCGTCCTCCTGCTGTCGTTCGATCATAGCAACGGCCGGTGGCGCGCAGGTGGACGCCCGGGGGTCAGAACTTGGGGATCCGGATGGTCTTGCTGACCATGAGCGAGCCCGACAGCGCGTACACGAGCACCAGCGGGTGCAGCTGCCAGGGCCCGAGCTGCCACCGGCCGAACCAGATCGCCTCGCCGATCGCGCCCTGCCAGGCGGCGACCGCCAGCAGGACCACGATCAGCAGGCTGGTCGGGATCGGCGTGCCCTCGAAGTACTTCACCTTGTCGCCGCCGTCGGCCAGGGTCTCGGCGGTGACGTTGTAGCGGGCCAGCCGGCTCACCCCGCAGCCGACGAAGAAGCTCAGCACCACCCAGTCCCAGCCGCCCTGCAGCCCGCAGGCGTAGCCCAGGGCGGCCGGCGCGAGTCCGAACGAGATCACGTCGGCCAGCGAATCGAGCTCCCGGCCCAGGGTCGAGGCCACCTTGCGCCAGCGCGCGATCCGGCCGTCCAGCGCATCGAGCACGAAGGCCAGGGGGATCAGGGCCATGCCGGCCAGCAGGTCGCGCACCACGCCGTCCTGCAGGAAGCGCATCGCCGCGAACACCGCGCCGGTGCCGCAGACCGCGTTGCCCAGGGTGAACCAGTCCGCCAGCTGGAAATCGCGGAACATCGAGAAATGGCGGGGGCGGGACATGGCCGGGCGCCTCGGGCGGAAAGTCCTAGGGTGCCAAAACCGGCGTGAGGACGATACGCAGGCCGGCGCGCCCGTCCGCTAGGGGATCGCGAGGTTCCACGCCTCCAGCCGCTGGCCCGGCAGGCGTGGCGTGGCCTCGATGAGCGCGTCCCCCGGCAGCGCCGCCGCGCCCTCCAGGAACGCGGCCACCCGGTCGAGCGCCGCATGCAGGTAGGGCAGCAACGGCACATAGCGCGCGGCCAGCTCGGGCAGGCCGAGGAAGCTGTCGAAGTGCTGTGCGTTGCGCACCTGCCAGAAGCGCACGTCGCGGCCGGCGGCGCGCGCCATCTCCACGTAGGGGGCGCTGCTGAAGGCGATCGGGATGAGCCCGTCGTCGATGCCGTGCACCACGACCACCGGCAATCGCTCGCGCGGGAGCCGCGCACGGGTGGCGGCGATGCCCGCCTGCACCCGGCGCGCGTCGGCGTCGGCGCCCTCCCACAGCGCGCGCAGCCGCCGCAGCCCGTCGACACCCAGCCCCGGCGGCGCCGGGCTGGGATCGACGATCCCGACCCCCGGTCCTGGCGGCAGGCCGCTGGCCTCGCTCCACCAGGCTGCGCGCTCGACCGCACTCGCCGGACGCGGCGACAGGTCGAGGTTCTGCGCCGCGAAGCGGTAGCCGCAGGGATGTTCATCGACGCCGTAGCGGCCGTATGCCGAGGCATAGGTCACCGCCAGCGCGCGCCACATGTCGAAGCCGGTCGACAGCGCGCCCGCCCGCAGCGCCGGTGCCGTCCAGCCCCCGGCCACCAGGCGCTCGTGGGCCGAACGGGCCTGGCGCGCCGGGTGGCTGCCGTCCACCAGCCCGGCCGCCGCCAGCTGCGCGCACAGCCCCGCCAGGTGCGGCGCGGCCAGCGCCGCCATCAGCGAGCCCGGCAGGTCCTGCGGATGCAGCTGCGCGCACGGCATCAGCAGCGCCGCCTCGGTGGCGTAGTCGTACAGGCAGCGCGCGCCCGGCGCGTCGACGTACACGTTCGGCTCGCCGGCCACCACCGCGTCCAGCCAGGGCCCGTCGCCCGCCTCCGCCGCACGCAGCACCGCGCCCCCTGCATTGGAGATCCCCACGGCCACGATCCGGGTGGCGTCGAAGGTGAACGGCCCGTGCTCCGGGAACGCCTCTTCCAGAGCCCGCAGCGCGAACTCGGCCGCCTGGCGCACGTGCCGGCCCCAGTCCGCCTCGGGGTTGTCGCGCGAATGCGCATGCTTGACCGCCACGCCCCTGACGGCGTGGCCGGCGGTGCCGGCAAGGTCCGGCACGAACGCCAGTTCCCCGTCCCCGGCCTGCGCCCGGGTGCCATCGGACAGGCAGCCGGTGCCGGTGTCGAGGTCGAAGTAGTCCGACCCGGCGCCCTTGTCGGTATGCGCGACCGCCCAGCCGCGCGGCAGCCCCCAGGCGCTGGCCACCGCGATCGAACCGTAGATCCCGCGCGAGCCGGACGATGCCGTCACCAGCAGCCGCGGGCGGCGCGGATCGAAGTCGTCGGGCAGCTGCAGCATCACCCGGTGCGGGTGGCGCGCACCGGGCAACGTGGCCAGGGCATGGAACTCGCGGCCGGGCACGGCGGCGGTGGCGCCATGGAGCCGGCCGAACCCGCCACCGGGTGCGAGGTCGGCGATGCCGCGCCAGCTGCTCCAGATCGCGCGCCGGCGCAGTTCCTCCGGTCGCGGCCGGGCCGGATCGAGGTACGGCGGCGGCATCGCCGTGCGCAGGCCGTCCAGGCCCAACCCGGCGGTCAGCAGGTCGTCGTGGCCGCGGTGGGTGCTGGTACGCGTTGCAGTGAACATGTCCGCCGTCCGGGTGGATGCAGCGCCCGTCGCGCCTTGCCCCATCCTAGCCGCCGGCGGCGACCGCCGGCATCAGGGTCGCGCGTAGTCCCAGGACACCATCCGCCCGTCGCGATAGGGCATCACCCCATGGAAGGCGCGCGGGTCGTCGTCGAACACCATCGGCAGGAAATGGCGGTCGCCCTCCCACAGCGGCAGGTCGAGGATGCGCCCGACCTCCACCCATTCCAGGCTGCCTTCGGGGTTGGACGCGAACGGCTCGCCGGAGAAGCCGGTCACCAGGAACACGAACCCGAACCAGTCCTCGCCGCCGCGACCGAAGCCGGGCCAGCTGATGGTGCCGCGCAGCTGCATCGCCTCGCATTCGATGCCGGCCTCCTCGCGGATCTCGCGACGCATGCCGGCCACCACGTCCTCGCCCGGCTCCAGCTTTCCGCCCAGGCCGTTGTACTTGCCCAGGTGATGGTCGCCGGGACGCGCGTTGCGGTGGACCATCAGCACCCGGCGCCGGTCCGGCGACAGGACGTAGCCGAGGGTGGCGAGGATGGGCGTGTACGGCATGGACGGCTCCGCCTGCAAAGCCGCGCATGGTAGCGGCGGTCGCGGCCGGCCGCGACCAGGCACGACGCTTCGCCGGCGCGTGGTGCCCAGTCCCGGCATCGGCCGGTCCGGTCGCGCCGGACGTGACCGTCGCCCAGCGCGTGCTCCGGGATGCGCTTGCGTTTTCCCATCCCGTGCGTTTTCCCATCCCGGCCACTCGATCGAAGCGACATGCGCAGGCGTATCGACCGATGGGGCGCGCCTCCCGGCAGGCCGTCGGCTCGATTGCGGAGTGTGGGCACAGTCACAACTCGGTCTCGCGGGCGCCGATACGCTGTGGCGCAGGGGGGACATCCGAGGGACACACGCCATGACTCCAGCCCTTTCCGGGGCGGAGCGCGCCATGCTGGAAGGCGCGCACCGCCAACGCTACAAGCTGACGCGCGCCCCCCGCTTCCAGCCGCCTCCGGACCCGCTCCAGGCCACGGCCGGCCGCCTCGCCGAGAAGACCTCCCAGCGCCGCCTGGTCACCCTGCCCAAGCCGCCCTTCGCGGTGCGCGTGCTCAACAACATGACCTTCGGCGCGACCCGGCAGTCGATCGCCGAGTTCAACGCGCTGGGCAGCAGCGACGTCGCCCGGCTCACCGCCTGGGTGGACCGCCAGCTCAAGCCCGACGCGATCGACGACTCCGACGTCGAGGCGCGTCTCGAGGCCGCCGGCTACTACACGCTGAAGAAGACCCTCGCCCAGCAGTGGGAGGATCACGTGCGCTCGGGCGCCGAATGGAACATCCGCATGCGCCCGGGCTGGGAAGTCCAGCGCGAGGCGCTGGTGCGGGCGGTGTTCTCGAATCGGCAGCTGTTCGAAGTCACCACAATGTTCTGGCACGACCATTTCAACGTGATGGTCAGCGACTACAGCATCTGCCCGGTGTTCGGGCACTACAACCGCGACGTGATCCGGGCCAATGCCTTCGGCAACTTCCGCGCCATGCTCGAAGCGGTCGCGAAGAGCCCGGCGATGCTGTACTACCTGGACAACAAGTCCAACCGCCGCGGCGGGCCGAACGAGAACTTCGCCCGCGAACTGCTCGAGCTGCACACGCTCGGCGCAGAGAACTACCTCGGCTTCGTCGATCCGTTCAAGGTCCCGCCCTGCCCCGAGGACCCGAGCTACCCGATCGGCTACACCGACATCGACGTGTACGAGACGGCGGCCGCGTTCACCGGCTGGACGATGAACGACAACCACTGGGAGTTCACCCACGCCGACAAGGACAACGGCCAGTTCCACTACCACGCGCCCTGGCACGATTCGGGGCCGAAGTTCGTGCTCGGCACCTTCCTCTACCCCGAGCGCCCCGCGCTGCAGGATGGCCGCGACATCCTCGACCGCCTCGCCAGCCACCCGCGGGTGGCCGGGTTCATCTGCAAGAAGCTGGTGCGCCGCTTCCTCAGCGACGAGCCGCCGCAGTCGCTGGTCGACAGCGCGGCCAGGGTGTTCCGCGACAGCTGGCGCGCGCCGGACCAGATCGCCAGGACGCTGCGCCACATCCTGCTGTCGGAAGAGGCGCAGAACGCGTGGGGCCGCAAGATGCGGCGGCCGTTCGAGGCGGTCGCGGCGGCGCTGCGGGTGACCGGTTGCGACTGGACCTACAACTTCGACGACAACCGCAGCGGCGACCTCAACTGGCGCATGGGATTCACCGGCCACCAGCCGTACGACTGGGCCGCGCCCAACGGCTACCCCGACGTCACCACCGCCTGGTCGGGCGCGAGCAACTTCGGCATGACCTGGAAGACGCTGCTCTGGCTCACCGAGACCAGCCGCCCCGACGACAGCAACGTCAAGCTGCTGCCGATCCTCGAGACCACCCGCCAGCACATCCCCGCCCACCAGTGGACCGCGAACCGCATCGTCGATTTCTGGTGCCGGCAGATCCTGGGCTACCTGCCCAGGTCCCAGCGCCTGGCGGCGCTGCGCGCGTTCATGGCCCAGAACGGGGACCCGGCCACGACCGTGCTCGAGGACAGCGACCGCAGCTCGACGCGCGACCTCAAGAACCACTACAACCACCAGCGGCTGCGCAGCCTGGTGGCGCTGATCCTCATGACCCCCGAATTCCTGAGCCGTTGAGGACGCGACCATGACCAGGATCGAACTCGATCGCCGCGAATTCCTGAAAGGCTGCTGCGCCGCGGCCACCGTGGGCGCGGCAGGACCCGCCCTGTTCTTCTCCGGCGACGCGAAGGCCGCGGCCAACGGCTACGACACCATCGTGCACGTGTTCCTGCGCGGTGGCATCGACGGCCTCAACCTCGTGTTCCCCGTCTCGGGCGAGGACCGCAACCACTACGAGGAGGCACGCCCGCGCCTGCGCGTGCCGGTCAGCGGCGAGAACGCGGCGCTGCCGCTCTCGACCGGCGGCAGCGCCACCGGCTTCGGCCTGCACGGCGCGGCCAGCGGCCTGCGCGACATCTGGGCCGACGGCAAGCTCGCCATCGTGCATTGTTGCGGCATGCAGACGACGGTCACGCGCAGCCATTTCGACGCCCAGCAGTACCTGGATTTCGGCACGCCCGGCAGCAAGGGCAACGGCACCGGCTGGCTCGCCCGGGCGCTGCAGGCCCAGCCGGGCGTCCCCTCCTCGGTGGTGATGCCGGCGCTGGCCGTCAACAGCCGGATGCCGGCCAACATGCTCGGCGCCACCGGCGCGCTGACCATGGGCAGCCCCACCGACTTCCAGCTCAACGGCGGCGCATGGGCCTGGCAGGCCGTCCGTCAGGACTCGCCGGCCGGCTTCAAGGGCGTACGCGAGACCCTCGCCAGCCTGTGGCAGGGCAACGTCGGCATCGAGCACGCCGGCCGCGCCGCCGATGCCGCGCTGCGGACGGTCGCCCGGCAGGCCTACACCGCCACCCTGCCCGACGGCTGGCCGAGCACCAACTTCGCCCGCCAGCTGTGGACCGTGGCGCAGTCGATCCGCTTCGACCTGGGCCTGCGCTACGCGGCGCTGGACGTGGGCGGCTGGGACACCCACGAAAGCCAGGGCAACGACGGCGGCGGCTACTACCGCGACCGCGTGGCCGAACTGTCGGCGGCGCTGGCCGCGTTCTACGGCGAACTCACCCGGACCGGCGAGATGGCACGGGTCACGGTGGTGGTGCAGTCGGAGTTCGGCCGGCGCGTGCGCGAGAACGGCAGCGGCGGCACCGACCACGGCTACGGCAACCCGCTGCTCGTCCTCGGCGGCCCGGTGAACGGCGGCCGCTTCTACGGCACCTGGGCCGGGCTGCATCCCGAGACCCTGTCGCCCTACTTCGGCGACATCCCGGTCACCACCGACTACCGCCGGGTGTTCGCCGAACTGCTGCACAAGCGCATGGGCCACGCCACGGTCGACCAGGTGTTCCCGGGCTTCGGCAACCACACGCCGCTAGGACTGTTCGCCCCGGCCTCGGCATCGGCCTCGGCAACGCCACGTGCGGTCGCGCCGGGGCCCGTCCGCCAGCCCCCGCGCCAGGTGCCGCAGCCGGCCCTGGCGGACATCCGCACCACGTCGGCCCCGGCCGAGGTGGCGGGCGAGGCGGCCAGCGCCCCGATCCGGCACCGCCGCGGCACCGTGCACCTCCCGAAGCGGATTTCCCAGCCGCTGCTGCGGCTGCGCCTGCGCCTGTACCGGCTGATGCAGGAGCACCGGCTCTAGGCCGGCGAGGCGGCCAGCCTCGCTGCCGCCGGCACGAAAAAGGACAGGCGCCCCGGGGCGCCTGTCCTGTCAAACATCCAGCGGTCGGCCGCGATCAGGCCGGTTCGGCCTCGACGATGACCTTGACGGTCGCCTCGACGTCGGCGTGCAGGTGCACGGTGACCTCGTACTCGCCGGTGTTGCGCAGCGGGCCCTCGCCCATCACCACCTCGGACTTCTCGACCGGGGTGCCGGCCTTGGTCAGCGCCTCGGCGATGTCGCGCGGGCCGACCGAGCCATACAGCTTGCCCTCGGTGGAGGCGTTGGCGTAGATGGTCACGCTGCTGCCGTCGATCTTGGCCAGGCGCGCCTGGGCCTCGTCGGCGATGGCCTGGGCCTTGGCCTCGTACTCGGCGCGCCGCGCCTCGAACTCGGCGATGTTCGCCGGCGTGGCCGGCACGGCCTTGCCCTGCGGCACCAGGTAGTTGCGCCCGTAGCCCGGCTTGACGGTGACCTTGTCGCCGAGGTTGCCGAGGTTGGTGACGCGCTGGAGCAGGATCAGTTCCATGGGATGTCTCCGTATTCGTTAGCGACGCTGGCGCGCCGCAACGGTTGCTGTCCGAATCGGACGGATGGTGGACCGGCCCGGCGCAGGGGTCGGCGTGCCGCCGGCCGGCCTGCGCGGCCACGCCGTCCCCGCGGGGACGGGCGGCGCCCGGTCAGACGTTGTGGTTGTCGGTGTACGGGATCAGCGCGAGGTAGCGGGCGCGCTTGACCGCGGTCGCCAGCTGGCGCTGGTAGCGCGACTTGGTGCCGGTGATGCGGCTCGGCACGATCTTGCCGTTCTCGGTGAGGTTCTGGCGCAGCGTGTTGAGATCCTTGTAGTCGATCTCCTTCACGCCCTCGGCGGTGAACTTGCAGTACTTGCGGCGGCGGAAGAACTTGGACATGTGTGTGTTCCTCAGGCGGCGGGGGACGGCTCGGCCTGCTGGGCCTTGGCGCCTTCGCCATCGGTGGACGTGGAGGTGGACGTGGACTGGGCCTCTTCGTCGTCGCGGCGGCGACGCTCGGAGCGCTCGGGCTTGTCGCCCTTCTCGTCCTTGTTCTTCATGATCAGCGACTGCTCGGTCTCGGCCTTGTCGCGGCGGATGACCAGGTGGCGCAGGATCGCGTCGTTGAAGCGGAAGGTCTCGACCAGCTCGTTGAGCACGGCCTGGCCGGCCTCGATGTTGAGCAGCACGTAGTGGGCCTTGACCAGGTTCTCGATCGGATAGGCCAGCTGGCGGCGGCCCCAGTCCTCGAGCCGGTGGACCTTGCCTTCGCCGTTCTCGATCAGCGTCTTGTAACGCTCGATCATCGCCGGCACCTGCTCGCTCTGGTCCGGATGGACCAGGAACACGATTTCGTAATGACGCATGGAGGTTCCTTTCGGGTATTCGGGCGCCCTCGCGGGCGGCTCCGGAACAGCCCCCCGACGCCCGGGATGGACGCGGTGGGGCAAGGGCTCCCGGGCGGCAGGGCCACAGGGAGCCGCGCATTATCGCGGATCAATGACTTGCAGGCAAGACGCGCGGGCCCGCCCGGGCGGACCCGGCAGTCCCCGACGCTCCCGGCCGCGAGCCGGCGTCCGCGCCGCGGCGCCGGATCATGCCGCCTTGCCGGCGTCGGTGGTGAAGCTCTCGCCGCAGCCGCAGGCGGCCGCGGCGTTGGGGTTGTCGAACACGAATTCGTGGTTCAGGCCCCGGCGCACGAAGTCGATCGTGGTGCCGTCCACCATCGGCAGGCTGTCCGGGTCGACATGGATGCGGACCCCGTCCTGCACGGTGACCGAATCCCCTTCGCGGGCCTCGCGGGCGATGTCCACCACGTAGCCCCAGCCGGAACAACCGGTGCGTTCGACGCCGAAGCGCAGGCCCAGGGCGTCGGGCTCGGCGGCGAGGAACCTGCGGACCCGCTCCAGGGCGGCGGGAGTGAGCTTGATGGCCATGCACGCGATTCTAGCCCCTCGCGCCTGAAACCGGCATGAGGCGCACGCCGCGCGCGGTAGACTGTGCGCTCCACCCATCGCCCCCCTCGCAGGACCCCAAGGCATGACGGTTTCCAGCGTCGAACACGCGCTCGCGGGCAGGATCCCCGCCGGCGGCGAAGTCACCGTGCGCGGCTGGGTGCGCACCCGGCGCGACTCCAAGGCCGGCCTGAGCTTCGTCAACGTGAGCGACGGGTCGTGCTTCGCGCCGATCCAGGTGGTGGCGCCGGCCACGCTGCCCAACTACGAGTCGGAGGTCAGGCGCCTGACCGCGGGCTGCGCGGTGGTGGCCACCGGCACCCTGGTGCCGTCGCAGGGCAAGGGCCAGAGCTTCGAGATCCAGGCCTCGCGGATCGAGGTGGTGGGCTGGGTGGACGACCCGGAAACCTACCCGATCCAGCCCAAGGCCCACTCGCTGGAGTTCCTGCGCGAGGTCGCACACCTGCGCCCGCGCACCAACCTGTTCGGCGCCGTGACCCGCATCCGCCACTGCCTGGCCCAGGCCGCGCACCGCTATTTCCACGAGAACGGCTACTACTGGATCAACACCCCGATCATCACCACTTCCGACGCCGAGGGCGCCGGCCAGATGTTCCGGGTCTCGACCCTGGACCTGGCCAACCTCCCGCGCGACGGGCACGGCAACGTGGACTTCTCGCGCGACTTCTTCGGCAAGGAGGTGTTCCTGTCGGTCTCGGGCCAGCTCAACGTCGAGGCGTTCGCCCTGTCGCTGAGCAAGGTCTATACCTTCGGGCCCACGTTCCGCGCCGAGAACTCGCACACCACCCGCCACCTGGCCGAGTTCTGGATGATCGAGCCGGAGATTGCCTTCGCCGACCTCGACGAGGACGCGCGCGTGGCCGAGGAGTTCCTCAAGTACATGTTCCGCGCGGTGCTCGAGGAGCGCGGCGACGACATGGCCTTCATCGCCGATCGCATGCAGAAGGACGCGATCACCCGCCTGGAGGCGTTCATCAATGCGCCGTTCGAGCGGATCGAGTACACCGAGGCGGTGTCGCTGCTGCAGAAGTCGGGCGAGAAGTTCGACTTCCCGGTGGAATGGGGCCTGGACCTGCAGACCGAGCACGAGCGCTGGCTGACCGAGAAGCATGTCGGCCGCCCGGTGGTGGTGACCAACTACCCCGAGCACATCAAGGCCTTCTACATGCGCCTGAACGACGACGGCAAGACCGTCGCCGCGATGGACGTGCTGGCGCCGGGCATCGGCGAGATCATCGGCGGCAGCCAGCGCGAGGAGCGGCTTGACGTGCTCGACGCACGCATGGACCAGTTCGGCCTGGAACGCGAGCACTACGACTGGTACCGCGACTTCCGCCGCTACGGCACGGTCCCGCACGCCGGCTTCGGGCTGGGCTTCGAGCGCCTGATCGTGTACGTGTGCGGGCTGTCGAACATCCGCGACGCCATCCCCTACCCGCGGGCGCCGGGCAATGCCGAGTACTGAGGCCGCCATGACCCGCTGCCGCCCCTCGCCCCGCGTCCGTCGCGAGCGCCCGACCGCGCCATGATCCTGTTCCTCGCCCTGTGCTTCGTCGGCGTCGCGATCGGCGGGTTCACCGCCTTCGTGATCTTCTGGCCGTTGTCGCTGGTGCACCTGCGCGACCGCCACCCGCAGGTGCGCGCCAGCCTCGGCGAGGGCGCGTTCATCTCGCCCAGGGCGTTGGCGTGGCTGCTGAGTGGCCGCTACCGCTCGGTGCCCGACCCGCGGTTCACCGGCCTGGCCACGCCGGCGCGGGTGTCGGTGCTCGTGATCCTGTGGGCGGTGGGCATGTCGGGCCTGCTGTGGCTGTGGTCGGAGGTGGTCGGATGAGCGGCCACCCCCGCCACGTGTCGGAACAGTGGTGGCTGGCCACGCTCGGCCGCACCCTGGTGTGGGCGCGGCTGCGCGTGCGCGAGGCCGGCACCGCCGAAGTCTTCGACAGCGACGGCAACACCCTGGTCTACGACAGCGAGGACACCGCGCGGGCGATGCTGATGGACGCCGAGTTCGTGGCCTTCGACGGGCTGGACGAGGACGACGCGCTTGCGCGCGGCTTCGTGCTCTCGGAACTGGCGCCGCCGGCCGGCGAGGACGAGGCCGCGCTGCGCGCGCGCATGGTGCAGTCGCTGGGCGGGCGCGCCTGATCCACTCCCGCTCCCGCGGCGCTGCCGTAGGATGCCCCCATGTACACGCCCGCCGCCTTCGCCGCCACCGACCTGGCGCTGCTCGACGCCCTGGTCGGGGCCGACCCCTTCGTCACCCTGGTGACCGTCGGCGCCGACGGCGCGCCCTTCGCCAGCCACCTCCCGGTGCTCTACCGCCGTGACGGCGACCGCGTCCGCCTCGAAGGCCACTGGGCGCGGCCCAACCCGCAGGCGCGCCATGCCGGCCCCGCGCTCGCGATCGTGCATGGCCCGCACGCCTACGTGTCGCCCGGCTGGTACCCGGACAAGGAGCCGGCCGCCCGCGTGCCGACCTGGAACTACGCCGTGGCGCACCTGGCCGGCCCGCTGCAGGTGTTCGAGGACGAGGCCTCGCTCGCCGACCTCGTCGCCCGCACCAGCGACCGCTTCGAGGCCGCCGCCGGCCAGTCGTGGCGCTTCGAACCAGGGCGCGAGGCGCACCGCCGCCAGCTGCGCGGCATCGTCGGGTTCCGACTGGAGCCCACCCGGATCCAGCTCAAGGCCAAGCTCGGCCAGAACCACCCCGTGGCCAACCAGCGCGCGGTCGCCGACGCCCTGGCGCGGCAGGATGCGCCCGGCAGCCAGGCGGTCGCGGCCCTGATGCGGCAGCAGCCCGAGCGCGGGCCGGCGGGCTGAGACCCGCGCCCACCGAAGCCCGATGCCCGAAGGTCCCGAGATCCGACGCACCGCAGACCGCCTGGCCGAGGCCGTGGCCGGGCGTCCGCTGGTCTCGGCCTGGTTCGGCCTGCCCGCGCTGCGGCGCCACGCCAAGACGCTGCCGGGCCGACGCGTCGTCGCCGTGGAAGCGCGCGGCAAGGCCCTGCTCACCCGCTTCGACCACGGCTGGACGCTCTACACCCACAACCAGCTCTACGGGGTCTGGAAGGTATGCGCGGCCGGCGAACGCCCGCAGACCACGCGCGTGCTGCGGGTGGCGCTGGAGACCGCGGACCGCGCGATCCTGCTGTACTCGGCCTCGGACGTCTCGATGTGGCGCGACGACGCGCTCGAACGCCATCCGTTCCTGGCCCGGCTCGGCCCAGACGTACTCGACCCGGCGCTGGACGCGGCGGCAGTGGAGGCGCGCCTGGGCGACCGCCGCTTCGCCCGCCGCACGCTCGATGCGCTGCTGCTCGACCAGGCCTTCCTGGCCGGGATGGGCAACTACCTGCGCGCCGAGGCGCTGTTCGAAGCCGGCATCGCCCCGGGCCGGCGGCCGGCCGACCTCGGCCCGGACGAGCGGGCCAGGCTGGCGCAGGCGCTGCTCGACGTGCCGCGCCGCAGCTACCGCACCCGCGGCATCACGCCGGCGCGCGGAATGCGCCGCGACTACATCGCTGCGGACGACGGCGGCTTCCGTTTCCATGTCTTCGACCGCGAGGGCGAGCCCTGCATCCGCTGCGGTGCGTCCATCACACGCACCACCAGTGCCGGCCGGCGCATGTACGCCTGCCCGCGCTGCCAGCGCTGAACCGCGCAGGTGCAACTGAAACCATCCCCGGCCTGCACCGCCGGCCCCGGCGGCCCGGCGTCGGCTCCGTCGGCTTTGCGATAATGCGCGCCCGCCTCCGCCGGACCCGCGATGAGCCGCCTCGACGAACTGCTCGACAAGAACGAAGCCTGGGCCTCGCGCATCGAGGCCGAGGACCCGACCTTCTTCCAGCGCCTGTCGAAGATCCAGAAGCCCAAGTTCCTGTGGATCGGGTGCTCGGATTCGCGCGTCCCGGCCAACCAGATCGTCGACATGGCGCCGGGCGAGGTGTTCGTCCACCGCAACATCGCCAACGTGGTGGTGCACACCGACCTCAACTGCCTGTCGGTGATCCAGTTCGCGGTGGACGTGCTCAGGGTCGAG
>Ga0123330_1002882_pt1 | contig 14870 bp, 4 predicted proteins | sample BioC13SIPDNA_2_FD_89704 | JGI IMG/M metagenome (GOLD analysis project Ga0123330, IMG submission 89704) | Anaerobic biogas reactor microbial communites from Washington, USA - Biogas_R2_A C13 SIP DNA | ecosystem: Engineered > Bioreactor > Anaerobic > Unclassified | place: Washington, USA... | reverse complement strand
GCAGAGGTCTTTTCTCTGTTTACCTCCGTGTATGCGGGGAGAATACCGGATCATTTATTCTTAATATTCAATTTGTGCATTGGAATAACATTGGTTTTTTTCAATGTATCTTTTGGTAAATCTAAAAGTAATTCTATTTCTCTTGGATTGATACTGAGATGATAATCCTCTTCTAATTCCTCCATTATTTCGTTTGGTGTTAAAATACCTTCTTCAAGAAGCATTTTTACGGATGTTTTTAGTAATGAAGGAGTTGAAGTAATTAGAATATCGTCAAGAGGTTCCTTTTTTCGCCAACCCTTCTTTTGCATAGTTCTCATTAGATGCTGATAACCGTTATAATCGATTAATTCTAGATCATATGATCTTCTTATCATTGCAGATATTGATACTTTCCATTTTTTCTTAAGTTCAACATAATACATCAGTCTATTAGCATAGATGCCTATATCTTTCTTAAAAGCTTCTTTAGGTAGTAAAAAAGCAGAGGCGAATTGATTAGCCTGCATTTCACGTTCTTTAAATTCTTCTTTTGATAAGATTTCTATATCTTCACTCCATTCATGCAGTAAAATGTGCCCAATCTCATGGCTGATATCAAAATGGATTCTAGATGCTGTACCTTTGTTCTTGGAGTAACCAATTATATATATAGGATCACTATTATCTATATTAACCATTTGACTAAAGGCATCAATATCATCTATATCTGTATCAAAACGAGTAATAAGTATACCATTTTGCTCAGCTTGATAAATAATATTATCTATTGGTCCTTCGCCCACCCCCCATTCTTTCCTAAGTGATATAGCTACATCGCTTATGTTCATCGTTTCGTCAAACCGGGGAAGTTTTAGCCGAGGAAACTCTATATATTCCCTTAGGAATAAATAAATGATAGATATAAAATCCATCTTCTTTATTTGTTGTTTTCTGTATTTCTTGTTAGTGGTCAATAAAGCTCTAAAATAGGTTGATCCTTGAGTGAATTCTGCATTGTCTTTTTCCAGGAAAAAATCAACTGGGAAATCTAAAACATCACTCATTTTCTTAATGGTCTTATATTCAGGGTTTGTCAATTTGTTGTTTTCATACATAGAAACAGTTTGTCTTTGAAGTTCCAGCGTTTCCGCCTCTTCAGCAACATTTAATCCCCTATAAATCCGGGCAGACTTCAACCTATCTCCGTTAAATTTTTTTATATCCATAAATAATCCTACCTTTCAATTAAACTGCTACAAATTATAAGAGTTATTAGTCGCCATTCTTTGCTTCGGAATTTTCGGTGTGTTTTCTGATTTTAGGTAACTTCCTTTGTCCTTTTCTATCCTTAGCCTTCTGAGTCAAACTTAAATTTGCTGTCGGATTATTAAACTGTGATATGCTATCTGCTACTTTATCAACGATAGTACTTTCGGAAGCCCTGCGTGACTTAGTACGAGCTCGCGAAGATACACAAGAAGACATCATTCGAAAGCGTAATCAAATTAGCAAATTTCTTTTACGCTTAGAAAAAAGGCCTCCACATGGTGTAAAGGCCTGGACTATCAAGTACTGGCAATGGTTGAAAAGTTTAGATTTCAACCAGGCTGCTCAAGGTATTGTACTAAAAGAATATATTCATGCCTTAGAAGAAGCGCAAGCCAGGGAAAAGCGTTTAGAAGCAGAGATTACCGAGCTGGTCAAATATAGTGAACAAGCTCCAGTCATTGCAGCGTTTCAGGCTTTGCGCGGAGTCGGCCTGATTACCGCTGTTACCGTAGTAGCTGAAGCAGGTGACTTAAGCAGGTTTGATTCGCCGAAACAATTAATGTCTTACGTGGGACTGGTTCCGAGTGAATCTTCCAGTGGAGGTAGCCGACATCAAGGGAGAATAACTAAATCAGGTAATGCACATATCCGAAGAGTAATAGTAGAATCGGCCTGGCATTACCGACGTCCACCAGCAATCGGGATAGGACTAAAGAAGCGACAAGAAGGACAATCAGAAGAAATAAAGGCAATATCTTGGCAGGCCCAACACCGGCTTAATTTAAAGTTTCGTCGTTTATCAGGCCGGGGTAAACCAAGTCAAACTGCGGCAGTTGCAGTTGCGCGAGAGCTATTAGGTTTTATGTGGGCGATAGCTCAAGAAATAAGGCAGGAAAATAACCTTCAAAAAATTTCTTAGTAATCCAAGGAATTAAGAAATCAAATTCCAAGTGTAGAGGCCAGTAGGCAAGTTCGGCCACGGTAAGGAGAACCCCCGGCGTCCCCCATGTGCCAGAGTTTGCGATCTGATGCACGACCACAGACCGGGGCAGCTCCCGACGTATAAAAGTCTTGTGTTATCCAATACACGTATATCAGGTTGAGCAACCGTCGATAAGCCCAACTGCCTATTGCCCTGTATACCTTGGACAAGGAGATGAGGAATCACTAAAAAGGTTTATCGCTTTTGTTCTCCCAAGGATAGCAAAAAAGAATAAGGGGCAACGAAGTTACCCCTGCTATCCTTGGCAGAACCCCCTCTGGCGCTCGGGTTGCTCCTCAGCATTGCCCTATCCTCCAGATGGGTAAGAGCCAACTTTATTATGCCCTAATTTTCCCAAGGTAACCCAAACGATGTTTAATTACTTGGGATAGGTGGACTATTTTTGTCTTTTGAACATTGTTGGGGGGCTTGACAAGGCCCTTCCATATCAGGGGGACACAACAAAAACGTCCCCCTGTGTCTTAATCTCCCTTCATAATTTAATGAAATAAAGCCTTTACGGAGTTTCTATCGGGAATGGGGTATTAGGATCAGTAATATGCTTGAGAATTAATACTGCATCAGTAATATCGATTTCTGTATCTCCGTTTACATTGGCGGCTATTTGTTGTTGCGCATTAAGTGTAGATGAGTCAGTAATGTGCTTTAATACCAGGACAGCGTCAGTAACATCAATATCTCCATCATCATTTACATCCCCATAAACCACAGTCGTCACCCACTGTACGGCTACAGTTACGGTTACCGCCTTAGCCGGCATGGTGAAGGTATAGCTTTTTCCGGATGTTACTGTGGTTGTTGCCACTGCTCCACTGTCTACATCGGTAACAGTAATAGACTTGAATTGTTTGCTGGCTTCTATATTGGCTATGCTAACGGTTACGGTTACTCCTTCAGTCGTTTCGGCAGCCGGATTGGTGCTTACGGTTGCAGTCCCGCCTACTACATTAGCTACGATAGCGTATTTCACGTAAGGAGCAGGGGGATTATTTTTCAAGAAGGGATAACCGTCGTTCCTGCTACCCTCAATTCTCCAAGTATCATTAAAATCTCAACCCCCATAAGTTTTCTGCTCTTTCATTTGCTCTGTGGTTTTGTCTTCCCCATCGGCTGATGAACCCAAGCCTGATGCTTGAGTATCCCAGTAGCTGTTGGTGACGGTGCCGCCATTGTTACTACCCACCAGGCCGCCATAATCTTCGGTACCTATTACAGCACCTATGGAATAACAGTTGACTATTGAATCTTCATTATAAGCAACCAGACCCCCAACCTTAGAATTACCTTTAACATCGCCTGTCGCATAAGAGTTGGTAAGTAACCCTCTATTATCACCCACCAGTCCGCCGACATACGTGCTCCCTTCTACCGTACATGTGGAATAGGAAGCAGTGATTTCGCATTCTCTGCTCTCGGTATAAGTGTTACGCCCCACCAGACCCCCGACCATAGAAATACCTTTAACATCGCCTATCGCATAAGAGTTGGTGATTAACCCTTGATTATCACCCACTAGACCGCCGACACGTCTACCACTCGGTATCTCACCGCCGACGTTTATACCCGTTATAGTTCCGGCGGTATAAGAGTTGGTAATTGATCCAAAGTTGAAGCCCGCCAGACCTCCGACCGAATTTCCACCCGTCACGGTTGCCTCCGTATGGCAGTTGGTAATAGTACCTTCGTTAATACCCACCAGACCGCCTGTATAATAACCAGTATTATCGCCGATTACATCACCAGTGACATATGAGTCAGTAACCAGGCCGTAATTACATCCTGCCAGGCTACCGACATGGTAACTCCCGATTACATTTACATTTACTAATTTCACATTTTTGATTTGGGCAGTAGCCTCGGTAACACCAAACAAACCTGCATAACCCGTAGTACTTTGGTTAATAGTAAGGTTGCTGATGCTCTTGCCGTTGCTGATAAATGTGCCGGTAAATGGAGACTCTTCACTGCCGATGGGCTCCCAACTGCCGATGGGTACCCCGCCCTCATCGGCGTTGTAACCGCTCAGGTCGATATTTTCGGTTTGTCTAAAGTGTTTATCAAGGTGATTGCGAACATTATAGAGTTGATCTGCATTGGCAACAAGGTACGGATCTTCTTCGCTACCGCTGCCGCCGGCAAACTCCATAGCTTTTATGGTCAGCGTGAAGCTCTTGGTGTCACTGGCAGAACCTTTTCTGATGGCAGCTGTAAAGGTTACCGTTTGGTTGCCTTGAGCCGAGGTGGGCCTGGTAACTTCTCCGGTGCTAGTGTTTATCCAACCAGTCGGGGATGCACTCCAGGTAATGGCAGTACCATTACTGCCTGTAGTTGGCAACGGGTTTATCAAGTTAGTATTCACGTTATTTTCTGTGCTGTTTGCTCCCTTGATAGTATCCCAGGTTAGAGCGACAATATCAGCAGCAACCGCATCAGCGTCTGGATTACCTGGCGTACCAAAATCCCTGGACTGAAGGGTCAGACCCCTATCTCCTACTGCCACAAAGTTAGATTTTCCTGCAGCCACCCCATATAAGTCAAGCTGATGTTCAAATCCGGATGTTTGCTGAGTCCAGGTATTTCCTTTATCAGAAGAACTAAGTATTTTACCGTATGATGTAACAACTGCCAGGTTGCCCCCGCCATAAGCTACAGAATTTATGCAATCATTAACCCCATCTACCTTTTCCGCGACAGTCCAGTTTTCTCCGTCATCATTGGAAACATAGATTTTGCCATTTTCTCCCGTGGCAATAAAGCGACCGTCAGCATAAATGATATCCTTTGGATAGTTCCCGCTACCGGGTAAATCAGTTTGTGGCCATTGCGATCCATCAGTGGATTTATATACCTGACCATTTTGTCCTAAAGCTATAAAGGTTCCATTACCATAGGTAACTGTTACAAAAGGTATGCTATAACCAGTATTAACAAAAGTCCAGGTCTCTCCATCGTTTGAAGTGACCATAGCATTGCTGGTATCTCCGCCTACAGCAACATACATACCGTTACCAAAGGCAACATCATACAATACCTGAGAAGTATTCGATGTTTTACTAATCCAGCTTGTGCCATCGTCCGATGTAAGTATCACACCATTATCACCAACGGCAATAAGCTTTCCATTCAAATACTCTACTGCCCACAGGCGTTCGGTAGTTCCTGAATTTCCAATGGTCCAGGTAATCCCATCAGGGGATGTCTGTATAATCCCGGCATCTCCTACGGAAACAAACATATTTCCATTATGAGTTACGTCCAGAAGTATTTGCCTGGTGCCAAAATTCCGCCTAATCCAGTTTGTTCCGTCAATGGAACTCGCGATTTCGCCATAACCACCTACCGCTATCCATTTGTCACTATTACTAGCAATTGCGCTAAAGCGAACATTTACTCCCAAATCTTGTCTTGTCCAGTTCGTTCCATCGCTGGAAGTAAGAACATATGCGTTTGACCCCAAGTTGGGCGCAGCAATAAACTGGCTACCATTGTATGCTATAGTATCGAGGCGTTCCCCTGAATAATTAGTATGTTCGGTCCAGCTTACTCCATCTGTTGATGTACAAATGAACTCAGTTCCGGACTCACCGCCTACAGCAACAAACTTGTCATTTCCATAAGCTACATCCCACATGGTGTAACCGACCCTATCTAACTTTGTCCAATTCTCTCCATTAGAAGAAGACACAATAAGTCCGTCGTATCCTACGGCAACATATGATCCATTGGCATAGATTATTGAATGCAGGAGCGATTCTAGATTGGTATCATTCTTTAGGTTCCAGTTTTCTCCGTCGTTTGAGATAACAATTTTCCCGCCTTGCCCTACGGCAACAAATTTATTGTTTCCAAAGATAATATCTGTAAGCTGATGGTAGGTAGTAGTTGCTAATAGACTCCAGTTAACCCCATCAATGGATCCATATATCACCCCATCATCATTATCATAACCTATTGCAACATACCTACCGTTGCCATAAGCTATTCCCTTTAAGGTAGCTTTCGTTTTTAAGTCAAAGGCCTCCCAGTGTTCGCCATCGATCGATGATATTATAGTTCCGTTATTTCCTAGTGCCATAAATTTACCGTTTAGATACTTTGTTTCCCACAAAATGTTCGATGTCGGCCAGGGACTGCGATAATCCCAAAGGGGTTCAACAGAAGGAGTACCCGGTTCCATTATTTTAACATTTACCGTCCAATCCCTGGTGGTGACTCCATCTTCCGCGGTGACCACATAGGTAACTGGATTAGTAAAGTCATTGGCGGTGGTATCGCTGACCTGGGGCACATCGCCTACCCTGGCATTGGACCCGAAAGATAGAGTGAACGTTGGTACCAGGTTTGTTACATCAGTACCGTGAGGGACCAGAACGTTAATGGTTCCTGCTGCATAATCAATAAGCGAACCGGTTGACCGGGCAAAGTTAAATGCGGTTATTTCGGCTTCGGTGCTGGTTTGCCCCGCTTTTGTTACTGTCACAGTAAGTTTCTTATCGCCATACACCTGTTGCATGTCAAAATCAGCCAGATTACTAGTTACGCTAGTAAACTGCGTGCCTGGTTTTTGGGTATAGCTAATCAAATCGTAAGATGTCCCTGCCGTAGGAGTTCCTTTAAAAAACAAGTGCAGGGTCCCCTCTAAGGTTGGTATGTTGGTACTTAGCTTTGTAAACGCAGAGCTATCTATATCAATCTGCAGGGTTCCTGTCGTAGTTTGATTGTAACTGCTTATTATCACATTTGAGCTACAATTAGTATCGGTACGAACTAGCCCCTCATTCTTAAAAGCAATCGTGCTTAAAATGGTCGGAGGGGTGCCAAGAAAGGAAATCTCTCCCTTATTAAGGACACCGCGATTTAGGCTTTTGGTGCCAGAACCTTGTATCGATAATTTCCCGCTAGACACAACTTGTAGATTTCCAGTGCCTGTCATTGTCCCAGCTGTCCATGTGCTAGGGTTGAATATGTCTTTCGTTGGATCAATGGCTATATCACCGCTACCATCAATAGTACCACCGGTAAGGTTCAAGCGTTGGTTTGTCACCTTTTGGTTAAACACTACTTGCCCATTGGCATTCAAAACCCCGGTTGAATTCGATGTACCATTCCACGTGGCCTTGGCATTACTTGACACAGTGCTGTTAACTATGTTGTAGGAGCCGTTAAAAGTTACGTTGGTCCCTGATCCTTCTGCTATCATATAAGCGCAATTACCCAAATCTTTCACATTGCCACCAATTGTATAGGTCCCGCCGGTAAATTTTAGTAACTTCCCGCCATATACTTGGAATTCCCCACTCCCTTCGCCACCTCCGCTTAGAGTAAGGGAAGTGCCGTTGATAGCTATTACTCCATTATTTACTATTTTACCGGAAATGAACGAATCACCAGCGGTATTAAGGGTACCACCGGATACAGTTAAGTTCCCAGCACTTTGCAGTATTATACTTATAGTACCAGAGGCGTATTCCACCACCGATGTTGCCGGGATTATTACTGTATCGCCGGTAGACGGAATCTGTCCTCCATCCCAATTACCGGCGGTATGCCATGAGCCATCTCCCGCACCTCCCGTCCAGGTAACAATAGCTCCCTCTGCTCTAGCCAACATAGGACTTAACAACCCTACTGATAAAATTAAAGCCATAGTAGCAATAAGTACTAGTAAACGTACTGAAAGCTGTTTAGCCCTGGAAAGCGTGCATGTCATATTATTTTTATCCCTCCTTACCATTAGAAAAAGACTAGTCAACAACAAGTGTTCCCCCTGCGATGCCGCCACTTTTTTTAATTTGATATCCTGCTGCTTCCATCATTTGACGAGTTTCATCTTTTGATAAATCACTTTTATCATTTATGCAACCGTCACCCCTCTTTCTCAGAACAATCGCGTATAGAATTTATATAGATAGTCAGAGGATACCCCTTCTAGCTTCCTCCAAAACCGAAAATAAACAACAATAGTGCCTGGTTAGCATGATCGTCCGGACAAGGAGTCCATAAAGGACCCCTTGTCCGGTGTATTAGTTTAACAGAACCCTATAGCTGCATACAGCTTTTTCCATATACTTTGAGGTTGCCGCCAAACCCGGGTTTAAATGAATCGCTAACTTTGTTATTCATATCCTTGACTTCACCGCCTACCGCCAGATCATCGACGCTCCATGTTCCTTCTAAGAAATCATAGGCAGCAGACTTGGAAACTGGTCCCACGCTTAAACCTCCGGAGAACTTTAAGCTGCCACAGTTATCAAGGATTATTCCACCACTGGGCCCTATACCAGCAAAGGTTAATCCCCCTTGAATTCCAACCTCATTACCATTTCCTGCCAAGCCTCCAAAAGGAGATACTTCCACCGACGTTCCTATGCCAAAGCCGACCTCGGCACATAGGGAAACTCCCTCATTGGTAAAACAGAACTGACCGCCACCGCCGAAGCCTAAATAGGCAGAACCACCTATACAAAACAGACCATAGGGATCGCGCAGGTTAACCGGGTTATTATTCACATAAACATAGAGGTTGCCCTGCTGACCGTTAAAAAGGATGGGATCACGTGCCGTCCACCGCCCGGCATCGGGGTCGTAGTCACGCATTCCGAAATGAACCAGTTTGGTATCCGGGTCGGTTATTCCTCCGGCATAACCAACGGGTAGTTGAAAATCAGGATTGCTGTCAGAAATTAATTTGCCATAGCTGTTATACTCCATAACCCTTACCACCTGACCGGCAGCATCGGTGATCACCCGCGGGGTGCCCTGCTGGTCGGTAGCTACGTAATACCAGGTTAAACCCTGCTTAATAGCAAATAGGCAATTACTTTGATCATAATAGTACTCGCTTAAGCTGTCGGCATTATCACGCATGGCAGTAATCTGGAAGGGGTTTCCGAGATTGCCATACAGATATTGTTCCGTCGTAATTACCGGCTCTTCCTCAGTTCCTGTGGTCACTATGCGGCCCACCCGTCGACCCAGGCCATCATAAGTATAAGAGGCTTTTTTATCTGGCAGGGTTACATCTCTTAATTCTCCCTGAGCAGTGTATTCAAAAGTGTCAGTGCCGCGCTCGGCCAGAAAACCATCAACATTAAACTGATACGCTACATCACCCAGATGGGTTAAGCGGTCCTGATCATCATAGGTGGCGCCGCCTGTCAGTCGGTTGCCATTTACATCATAGGTGTAGGACTCAGCCACGCCCCCACTAACTCCCGTCAACTGTTTGTTGGCATCATAGGTGTAGGTTGATTCAGCAACCACCCCATTTACCGTTTCCTTCCTGGATTTAATCATTCCGGCATTATCATAACCTGTTTCCAGAGAATAAACTTGCTGACCATTTACAGTATTAGTCCGCTCTACGGGTCTTCCATAGGTATCGTAGGTATAGGTAACGGACATATTGCCGTTACTGATTTCGCTGGGTGCACCTAATGGCCCCCTATGTTCAATGGTAAATCCTCCATATTGGGTCAGCAATCCATCGTTGTCATAAGCTAGCGTAAACTCAGGGGTCCCATCCAAAGTAAATCCCACCAGGTTGAAATTATCATCGTATCGGTAACTATAGCTGCCGGTTACTTTTCCACTGGCTGACATTTGGGTGATCAGTGCCCCGTCGTATAAATAATTGTAGCTGTTTCCGTCCGGATTTCGGCTTATGCCGGCCACCCGGTTAGTAAAGTCGTTATAGGCAAAACTAGAGGAAACGGTGTCATAGGCTATACCACCGATGCGGCCAGTGGCGTCAAAACTATAGCTGACATTGCGCCCGCTGGGCAGGGTTAATTGGGTCAGCGCACGGTCCCGGTTGTAGCTTTTCTGGTAGTTGGAATTTCCCGGGGGGGTATAGCTCTGGGCCAGGTCTACCTCTGTGTAATCCAGTCCATGAACAGCGTTACTGGGCATAGTAATCTTCGTAACATTACCATTGTAGTCATTGCTAAATGCATAGGTCTGTCCGCCGGGCATGGTAATGCTTTTCAATAGATCAGCATCGTTGTACTCGTACCGGAAGGTGCTGCCTGCAGCATCCTGGAGGGCGGTAACTCGGTTCATGTCATCATAAGTATAGGCCAGGCTCAGCTCGCCTTGCTGAACACGGGTTAAATGACCCTTTCCATCATAGGTGTAACTTGTCTCTTGCAGGAAATCGTTTACTTTTTTGATTAGACGCCCGCACCAGTCGAGAGTGCTCTGGGTCTGCCTTCCTTCAGGTGTGGTAGTGGTCACCGTTACCGTTTGGCTGGCGTCATCAATGTCATAAGTGTGCTTATATTCTTTTCCGTTGTTATTTACCGTATCCGTTATTTTGGTTACGCTAAATAGGTCGTCAACATCATCCATTTCCACCATACGCTCCCGGGTCACAGTTGATGCCAGTCCTGCCGGAGTTTTAATGGTAAACTCCTTGGTAATGGGTGATCTCATGTCTATTCCCGGGCGCGGGTCGGGACCTGCTGCCATAGTAGCCATCGTCCCGTCTGGATAGGTAACCTTACGGGTACCGTTATTGTTAATCTCGATTATAGTTATGCCACCGGCCGAATCGGTATTAACCATACGGGTGCCGACTTGGGGAATATATTCCACTTTATAGCTGGATTCCCGGCCCTCGGCTGTATTGACGTTTACTTTATAGCCATTGTCCAGTTGGGTACGCGAAAGTTGCGTATAACCGCCGGCAGGGTCTTCATCCTTGGTTAGCCGCCCCATTTCATCATAAATGAAACGATGCACATTACCCTTGTGATCACTGAACATGGTCAGAAGATTATCGTTGGTGTATGCTAAATCAATGGGTATCTCATACGGGCAACTAATGCTGGAGAGGTAGCCATTTTCATTAACGGTCAGATAGGTTTTTTGTCCTCCGGGGGCAATGATTTTTGTGGGATTACCTGCTGCATCACGTTCGATAGTGGTTACATTATCGAAAGCATCTGCCACTGTTGTCAGTTGACCTTGTTCATTATAGATATACTTATATATTGCACTGCCGGTTAAGGCATTAATCGTGCGCTGGTGGCGGCCATTGGCATCAAAGACGAATAGCTTATTGCCTCCCTGGTCGGCGATGAGATATTCGTTAGCCAGAATACCGTACGAAGGTTGACCGACCCGGCGGATACATTGATTATAAGTATCCGCAATATAAAGGCTGCCATCGGGGCTTAGGGCAATACCACAAGGGTAATTCAGCTGGGCTTCGGTTGCCACGTCACCATCGCCGCTGTATCCTTGCGTACCATTGCCTGCTACAGTGCTGATAATGCCATCCTGAGTTACCCGGCGGATAAGGTGGTTGGCAAAATCCGAAATAAAAAGGTCGCCATCCGCAGTTACTATAATATTATTAGGACTATTGAGGCCGGCTTGTAAGGCCTGATCGCCGTGAAAACCAGCCCCCCCATTACCCGCAACAGTAGTTATAATACCGTTAATACTAATACGCCGGATACGGTTGTTGCCGGAGTCCGCAATGTAAAGGCTGCCATCCGGGCCTATGGCAACAGCATTAGGATATGCAAGCTGTGCTTTTTCGGCTATATCGCCGTCACCGCCGAAACCTCCCCCGTCAGTACCAGTCCCGATACCCGCTATGGTGCTAATAATTCCACTGGGATCTATGCGGCGGATACGATGATTATCAGTATCCGCAATATAAATGCTGCCGTCGGCGGCCACTGCAATATCACCAGGGGAATTAAGCTGTGCTTTGACAGCCAGGCCGCCGTCGCCGCTTAAACCATAAGAGCCGGTACCCGCAACCACACTGATAAGTCCATCCGGGCTAACCCGCCGAATACGATGGCGAGCATTCTCGGCAAAATAAATACTGCCATCCGGCCCCAGGGCAATGCTCAAAGGTGCTCCAATTTTTATCATCCTGGCGGGGCCATTATCTAGTTCGTTGCCGGTTGGGTTACCTGCAATGGTGGTAATGATACCCTCCGGACTTATTTTGCGGATGCGGTGGTTGAATCCATCGGCAATGAAGATGCTGCCGTCCGCGCCTACCGCCACATCAAAAGGTCGATTAAGCTGGGCCAGGCTGGCTAAACCGTTGTCACCACTGTAAGCACCATCCAGGAACCCGTCTCCGTCGGAGTCCTCTACAGCTGCGCCGGCCACAGTAGAAATAACGTTTTGGCTGCTGCCCGTATCAGTTCTGCTGCCGTCTCCCAGATATAGCATCCCGCTGTTGGGAACGTAGGCATGGTGCACGTTTAGGGACCAGCCACCAATTCCTGCAGGTGCGCTATCCCAATATGATAAAGTCCCGGACCATTCCTGCCACGCGGTGACTGTTAGGCTATTTCTGCCGGGTTGCCATTCAAAAGGAAATGGTCCGCTGCCATACCCGCTGAAAACGTTCTCAGTTGGGGGCGGATTCTGATAAACAGCCTGATACACATACCCTACACGTACATGAATAGGGGTACTGCCCTGGAAGGTTTGACCATAAGGGTTTTTGCCGTTCCAGGTATAGGTATAGCTCTGGTTTATAACCGGATCGAATTTTTTCATGAAGAATTGACCTGCCACCCGAACTTCCAATATGATCTCCTGGAGACCATCCGGGAGCTCAGCACCGCTGATAGGTATCTCAACCGAACGCAGCTGTTTATTGCCCTCGACCCGGTTACTATTATAGTTCAGAGAAAAGGAGGTGCCGTAGACTTTGGCTGCTTCACCTAATGCCTGGTTTTGATACTCAATGATTGACCCCCTTCCCTTACAGGGATCATTTACCATGTTGATTTCCGGCATGGGCACTTCCGGACCCCTGGCACCGGCCGGTGGGCCATAAGGCCAATTGCAGTCCCAGGGGGTAAAGTGAGTAATAGGCACCCGCCATAATTCCTGTCCCCCCTGGTACAGTGCCGCCAATTTCTGCCGTTCGGAGTCGGTTATGCCCAGGGATGCCAGGGTTTCCACCGCGGCGGCAATACCGCTCCCATCGATATCCAGTTCAGCCAGGCCCTCATTGATTTCCAGTATTTTAATTACCCGGCCATTTTTAGATGGAATCCAGGCAGCCAGATCATAGTCATAATAACCCATGGGGACAATACCCCCAACGGGGAAACCAATAAAATTTTCTACATAGTGATAGATGGGCTGATTAAATATAACACTTTTTGAACCAGCGGCTATAGCTTCATCGGCGCTGTATTCTACGCAATAGGTGTAGCCCACATTGGGGGGGAGGATAGCCGGCATAGCCTGAGGTCCATTAGTCCCTACCGTATATTCGGTGGCACGTACTGTCAAGTTGCTAATGCGCGTGCCATCTTGCAGTTGTGCCGTCACCCCTTCCGGTATTACTAATGTGGCCTGACGGGTACCGTCGGCATCAGTAATCTCACTGCCCCTGGCTACCTGCATAGGGCTGGCGGGGGTAAGGGTTACTTCTGTTTTATTGCTATCATAAGGAATAATTACTACATCGGGTAGTATAGCAAAGTCCTGCCAGGGTACATCTACCTGGCGCTGAGCGGCAATGTAGTTATCTTTTTCGTAACGTACAGTAATGATCCCGCCGCCGTTTAACGCCATATCAAATTGACCATCGGAGCGGCTTAAAGTACTGCCGAATTCCGGGTGATTTAATATGGTAATGCGTACATCTGGCAAAGGTATGTTGTCACGGGTAAAGACCTTACCGCGAATTACCGCTACCCGTTTTTGTTCAATAGTTTCCGGTGCCATGTCGATTTGGACGGCATCTTCACCAGAATAAAGGAAGGCCGTAGAAGAAAACAGGTCGGTCGCCACGGTGCGGTCGGCTGCCGGGGCCACCAGTTCGCCTGAATGATTGGTAACCGGCAGACCGACCAGAGTTGCAGCCTTGTTCCCGGCTAGATCCTTGATAGGATTGGCTCCTGGTATATAGCTTATGGTGACTGTATCTCCAGCTTTAATCGATTGCGCCAGGGTGATGGTCACCTTAGCTCCTGTTATAGATGAGTTTAACGGGGCCTCCTGTTCACTGCCATTCACTTTTACTTTGAAATCAGTACTTGATGGTACTGAGGTCTCGTCCAGGTTTTCATTGTAAGTTAGCACCAGGGTAGTGCCGTTAATAAAAGCACTGCTGACTGACGGCGGAGTGGTATCTCCAGGGTCTGCAGCCGTAGTTGTCACATTTAACTTAACCAGGTCGGTTTGCAGGTTTTCGGTACTGTCTTCCGCTACCACATAGATATCGTAGGCAGTATCGGAATTCAAGCCGCTGATGTTTATACTTGTTTCGTTATTGGCCATTAACGCTGCCTGGCCACTTTTAACAGCTACCATACCGCCTTTGCCAGTACCATTCTTTACCTCAGCGGTGCTGGGGGTTGCTGCCCCATCAGTCAGCACCACATAATAGGTGATACCGTTTTCATTTGTCTTAGCCAACAGTTTTAAACTGGTTGGTGTTATATCAGCAGTTTTGGGATAAGTGGATATCCATACTGGCGGAGAGGTATCGCCAGGCGGAGGAGGAGCACTACCCCCACCCCCACCACCTCCAGGGCTGGGGGAACTTTGACCGGGGATATCAGTGCGCACCTGACCCAGTTCGGTATCACCACTAAACTTGACTACCCCGTTGATACCAGAG
>Ga0123330_1002855_pt1 | contig 14961 bp, 20 predicted proteins | sample BioC13SIPDNA_2_FD_89704 | JGI IMG/M metagenome (GOLD analysis project Ga0123330, IMG submission 89704) | Anaerobic biogas reactor microbial communites from Washington, USA - Biogas_R2_A C13 SIP DNA | ecosystem: Engineered > Bioreactor > Anaerobic > Unclassified | place: Washington, USA... | reverse complement strand
CCGCTTGCGGGTTGGTTGCGGCTGGATGGGTAGAACGGTCGCCGTGGAGAAAGGAGACGGGTGATGCCGGGTTTTGACGGGACGGGACCGCGGGGGCTTGGCCCGATGACGGGGCGGGGCATGGGTTACTGTGTGATGCCGGTTTCCAATTCGCCACTGCTGCAGGGGGGCTACGGCTATGGCGCGGCGTATCCGCCGGTGTATGGGTGGCGGCCGCCGGCGTTGGCGGGCATGCCGGTGGCGGGTCCGTACGGATGGATGCCGCCGGGTTGGTTCGGCCCGCGACGTTTTGGTCCGGGTTGGTTTGGCGGATTTGGATTTGGTCGTGGGCGCGGGTTTGGCCGCGGCCGCGGACGGCGCTGGTGGTAGAGAAAGCCGAAGCGCCTTATAGCTTGGGGTTTTGTACTAATTGAAAGGAGATGTGGCAATGCCAGGTGGAGACGGAACGGGTCCTGCGGGCATGGGTCCGATGACGGGACGTGGTGCGGGTTTTTGCGCGGGGTTTGGGATGCCGGGCTATGCGAATCCGGTAGGCGGTCGAGGTTTCTGGGGCTGGGGTCGCGGAGGCGGCGGCCGCGGGCGTCGGAACTGGTTCTATGCGACGGGCATGACCGGTTGGCAGCGGTCGGCTGCGGGTTGGCCGGCGTGGGGCGGCGGACCGGCGAACAGCGGTCCGTACGCAGGGCCGGCTGGGCCGGCGATGACGAAGGAGCAGGAGATGGACGCGCTCAAGGGCCAGGTGGAGTACCTTGAGGATGCCTTGGATGGGCTGCGCAAGCGTATGGAGGAGCTCAAGTCGCAGGCGAAGGAGTAGGCCCCAGGATTTCGCGCCTCCGGTTGGGCGATTGGTTGATCGGTAACGCTGCTTTTTTACCGGAGGATTTGCGATGAAAAGGGTGCTGGGCGGTTTGGTTATGGCCATGATGGCATTGGCGACGGCGGGCGGTTGCAGCCAGCATGGCTCGACGCGGTCGTGGTCGGGACCGAGAGGTTCCGCCGATGCGGATGCTTTGAGGCCGCAGGTGTCGGAGGGCGTATCCGGCGATCAGAACTGCAGTTGGATGGAGGCCTATACGGGAAACGACCTGTGCCGGTGACGAGTGGTGTCCCCTGTGGCCCGGTCGGAAGAGAATCTCAGCGCAGGGACCTGCGGTGAGGCAGGGAAAATGACTATGGAAGGAAGGAAAAGACGATGAAGATTGCCGTGACGGCGACGGGAGCGGGGCTGGAGGCTTCGGTGGATCCGCGGTTTGGGCGATGCGCGTTTTTTGTCATCGTGGAGACGGATGACATGGGTTTTGAGGCGGTTGAGAATCCGAACGTGATGCTGGGGGGCGGGGCGGGGATTCAGTCGGCGCAGTTGATGGCGGAGCGGGGGGTTCGCGCGGTGCTGACGGGCAACTGCGGTCCGAACGCGCATCAGACGCTGGCGGCGGCGGGTGTGGGTTTGGTCGTGGGTTGTTCGGGTACGGTGCGCGAGGCGGTGGAGCAGTACAAGGCGGGGCGGCTTTCGACGACGGATGGTCCGAACGTGGCGAGCCACTTCGGGATGCGTGGCGGCGGGATGGGTGGCGGCATGGGCGGTGGTCGGGGTATGGGGCGCGGCATGGGGATGGGTCGCGGTATGGGTGGCGGACGCGGGATGGGGGCTGGAGTGATGGGCGCGGGCGGTTCCGGCGTCGATGCGGCGGGTTCGTCCGGCGCGGCTGGCGCATCGGTGCTGGTCGTGGTGGTTGACGAGGGCAAGTGCGTCGGCTCGGCGGTGTGCCAGTCGGTGTGTCCGACGGGGGCGATTGCGGTGGATCAGGTGGCGACGATCGACCGCGAGTCGTGCATCGGATGCGGCCGTTGCGTGGCGGAATGTCCGCAAGGGGCGCTGGCGTTGGTCAAGCGTTAACGGGACCGGCCGCTGGGCCGGGCGGTAAGCTTAGTGGAGGCTCACGGGCATGAAACAAGCTGACATCGTTGTTATCGGCGGGAGCGCGGCGGGGATCACCGCGGCGATCACGGCTCGGCGTCACTACCGCGAGAAGCGGGTTCTACTGATCCGCAAGGAGCAGCAGGTGCTTATTCCGTGCGGGATTCCGTACATTTTCGGGACGGTGGGCAGCCCGCAGAAGAATTTGATTCCGGACGAGGTGCTTTCGAAGAACGGGGTGGAGCTGCTGATCGATGACGTGGTCGGGTTGGATCGCGAGCAGGCGCAGGTGACGACGTCGGGAGGCGAGACGATCGGGTATGAGCGGCTGGTCCTGGCAACGGGGTCGCTGCCGGCGATGCCTCCGGTGCCGGGGTTTGAGTTGAGCAACGTGTTCCCGGTGTTCAAGGACGTCTCGCACCTGGCGGGCATGCAGGAGTCGCTGAAGGGCGTGACGGATCTGGTGATTATCGGCGGCGGTTTTATCGGGGTGGAGTTCGCCGATGAGTGCCGCAAGAGTCTGAAGGCGAAAGTGACGGTGGTGGAGATGCTGCCGCACTGTCTGATGCTGGCGTACGACGAGGAGTTCTGCACCCGGGCGGAGGCGTTGCTGCACGAGCGCGGGATCGCGACGGTGACGAGCGCGAAGGTCAAGCGGGTGGTGGGCAAGGATCGGGTTGAGGGGGTTGAGCTGGTGGACGGGCGGGTGCTGCCGGCTCAGGCGGTGATCGTGGGGGCGGGGGCGACGGCGGACGTGCGGTTGGCGAGGGACGCTGGGCTTCGGCTGGGCGCGACGGGCGGGGTCGCGGTGGACCGGACGATGCGGACGACCGACCCGCGGATTTACGCGTGCGGCGATTGCGCGGAGAAGAGTTCGTTTTTCGGCGGCGGCCCGTCGCCGCTGAAGCTGGCGTCGATCGCGACGGCGGAGGCGCGGATCGCGGGGGCGAATCTGTTTGGCACGCGGCGGGAGAATATCGGGACGGTGGGCGTCTGGTCGACGGCGATCGGAGAGACGGCATTCGCGACGGCGGGGTTGACGGAGGCCCTGGCGGCGCGGCACGGGTACCGGTACGTGGTGGGGACGGCGGAGGCGCCGAACCGCCATCCCGGCGGGATGCCGGGCATGCAGAGCATGAAGGTGAAACTGGTGTTCGAGAAGCGGACGGGGGTTATTCTGGGCGGCCAGGTGATGGGGGACAAGGCGGCGGGCGAGGTGATCAATACGATCAGCGCGTGCGTTCAGCGTCGGATGACGGCTGAGGACATTGCCATGTTCCAGACGGGGACGCACCCGGCGTTGACGGCGTCGCCGATCGCGTACCAGTTTGTGAACGCGGCGGAGGCGGCGATCGCCGCCATGGCGTGACGGGCTTGGTCCCGGAGAGGAGATTCCATGCCGAGAATACTGATTATCGACGACGATTCGGATTGCCGGACGATCTGCCGGGCTCCGCTGGAGCAGGCGGGATTTGAGGTGGGCGAGGCGGCGGACGCCGACGAGGGGGTGGAGCGGCTTCGGTCGGAGGGGGCGGACCTGGTGATTCTGGACGTTTTGATGCCCAGCGAGTACGAGGGTTTCGAGGCGGCGCGGCGGATTCGGGAGGAGCTCGAGATGCGCGACCTGCCGATCCTGATGCTCAGTGCGGTGCACGACGTCAAGCAGCCGCCGTATCGTTTCGTTCCCGACCAGCAGCATCTGCCGGTGGATGCGTTTCTGGACAAGCCGGTTTCGTGCGAGGTGCTGGTGGAGAAGGTCCGGGACATGCTGGGATTGCGTCGGGAGACGCCGGATTCGCCGCTATGACCGCGTCACCGCCCGCGTTTGACGGAGCGGGGGAAGTCGCAGCGGCGATTGGATAGAATACTATAAGGAGAGAACGCCAGATGGCGGTTCAGGTTGACGGCGAGCGATGCAGCGGATGCGGCATTTGCGTGGAGGCATGCCCGCGTGAGGCGATCCGCATCGAGGGTGGTTTGGCGACGGTGGACGCCGAGCGGTGCACCGGCTGCGCGGTGTGCGTGGATGAGTGTCCGAACGAGGCGATTTGCGTGCCGTAGCGCGTTGAATGGAAGGCAGGGATGAAGATAGCGATTGCGAGCGGAAAAGGCGGGACGGGCAAGACGACGGTGGCGACGAACCTGGCGAAGACGGTGTCGTCTCGCGGCCGATCGGCGGCGTATATCGACTGCGATGTGGAGGAGCCGAACGGGCACGTTTTTTTGAAGCCGTCGATCGAGGAGACGCGGTTGGTGCATCGGCAGATTCCCGAGGTGGAGGCGGATCGGTGCACTTCGTGCGGGCAGTGCGCGAAGATCTGCCAGTACAGCGCGATTGTGTGTTTGGGCGGCAAGCCGCTGGTGTTTCCGGAACTGTGCCACGGCTGCGCCGGATGCTGGCTGGTATGCGAGGCGGGCGCGATCAGTCCGGGGAATCGGGAGATCGGTCAGTTGGCGATCGGTCGATCGGACGGGGTGGCGTTCGTGCACGGCGTGCTGAACGTGGGCGAGGCGATGAGTCCGCCGTTGATTCGGCAGGTGAAGCAGGCGGGTCCGTCGGCGGAGGTGGTGATTTTCGACGCGCCGCCGGGGACGTCGTGTCCGGTGATCGAGACGATTCGGGACGCGGATTTCGCGGTGCTGGTGACGGAGCCGACGCCGTTCGGTCTGTGGGATTTGAAGCTGGCGGTGGAGATGGTTCGGGCGTTGGAGCGGCCGTTCGGGGTGGTGATCAACCGGTCGGACAGCGGGGACGCGCAGACGAGCGTGTACTGTGCGGCGGAGGGGATTGAGGTCCTGGCTGAGATTCCGGACGACCGGCGGATCGCGGAGGCGTATTCGCGCGGGGAGATGGTGTGCGACGCGTTGCCGGAGTACCGGCGGCTGTACGAGGGCTTGCTGGATCGGCTGGAGGAAAGGACGGTCGGTCGTGGCTGAGAAGGACTGGCAGGCGGACATCGAGCGGTTGCGTGAGCGTGAGCGGAAGGCGCGTGCCGTTCTGGGTGTTTCGGAGGAGGCCGACGCGGCGGCGATCCGTCAGGCGTATCGGCGGGCGAGTCTGGCGCACCATCCGGACGCGAATCCTCAGGACAAGGGGGCGGCGGAGCGGTTTCGGCTGATTCATTGCGCGTATCGTTTTTTGAGTCGCGGCGAGGCGTGCGACGAGTTGGGTCGCGTGGGCGTTTCGTCGGAGGGCACGACGGACGAGAAGCATCAGCGGGACAGCGCGTGGGGTTACTGGTGCTGGTGTCGCGAGGAGTTTTTCGATGGTTTTCTGTAGCCGCTGAGGTGTTGGTCCAGGCGGGCGCAGGATGTTTGACAACGCATTGTGCGAAGGATAGCGAGCCGATGGAATCGAAGGTGAAGGAACTGGTGGTGATCAGCGGCAAGGGCGGGACGGGTAAGACGTCGGTGGTGGCGTCGTTCGCGGCGTTGGCTGAGGGAGCGGTTCTGGCGGACTGCGACGTGGACGCAGCGGACCTGCACTTGGTGCTGTCGCCGACGGTCCGGCGTTGCGAGCCGTTTTCGGGCGGGAAGCGTGCGCGGGTGATCGCGGAGGAGTGCGCCGGGTGCGGAAAGTGTCTGGATCTGTGCCGGTTTGGAGCGGTGGAATTTGACGGTCCGGCCAACGACGTGATCGGTCGGACGTATCGGATCGACCCGGTGGCGTGCGAGGGCTGCGGGGTCTGTGCGTGGTTTTGTCCGACGAAGGCGATCGATTTCGGTCCGGCGGTCAACGGCGAGTGGTACGTATCGGAGACGCGTTTCGGGCCGATGGTCCACGCGAAGCTGGGGGTGGCGGAGGAGAATTCGGGCAAGCTGGTGAGCACGGTTCGCAAGCAGGCTCGGGAGGTGGCGGAGGAGCGGAAGCGGGATTTGATCATCATCGACGGGTCGCCGGGGATCGGATGTCCGGTGATCGCGTCGATCGGCGGGGTGGATATGGTGCTGGTGGTGACGGAGCCGACGCTGAGCGGTTTGCACGACATGAATCGGGTGGCGGATTTGACGCGGCACTTCGGCGTTGCGGCGTTGGTGTGCGTGAACAAGTGGGATTTGAACCCGGAGGTGGCCGAGGAGATTGAGCGGGCGGCGCGGGAGCGGGGGATTGAGTCAGCGGGCTGGGTTCGGTACGATCGGGCGGTCACGCAGGCCCAGATCGCCGGGCAGGCGGTGGTGGAGTACCAGGAGGACGGCTGCGCCGCCGATATCCGGGCAGTGTGGAGTGCGGTGAAGGATGCGCTGGTCGGCGAGAAGGCGTGATATCAGTCATGAAGGCTCGGTCTTCCTCAACGCGGTTCGATTTTGGCGAGTTGGCGCGTGACTACGATCGGTGGTACGATACGCCGGCTGGTCGAGCGTACGACCGGGTGCAGAAGTGGGATGTGCGGCATCTGCTGCGACGGGCGCGGCCGGGCGAGCGGTTGCTGGAGGTCGGCTGCGGAACCGGGCATTGGTGTTCGTTTTTTGCGTCGATGGGTTACGAGGTGTTTGGCGTGGACGTGTCGGCGGAGATGATCGCCGTGGCGCGAGGATCGGTTGGCGGGTGCCGGTTTGAGGTGGGCGACGGGTGCGCGCTTCGGTTTGAGGACGGGTCGTTCGACGTGTCGGCGGCGATGGCCACGTTGGAGTTCGTGGGCGATCCGGCGTTGGCGGTGCGGGAGATGGCCCGATGCGTGCGACCGGGCGGGAGTTTGGTGGTTGGGGTATTGAATCGGCTATCGCCGTTGAATCGGCGTCGGCTGGCGAAGGGGAAGTCGCCGTACGTTTTTGGTCGGCTGTTTGCTCCGGAGGAGTTGCGTCGCCTGTTGTCGCCGTATGGAGGGGTTCGGATGGTCGCGTCGGCGTGTTGCGGGCGGGACCGGCGGTCGCGGAACGGGCTTGAAGGGCCACTAATTGTCGCGGAGGTCCGACGATGAAGGTGCAGGCTGAGATGAGTCTGTATCCCCTTCGCACCGATGCGGTGGGCGGGGTGATTCGCCGTTTCGTGGACGAGCTGAAGGGGGACGATTTGACGGTGCGTGAGGGCGCGATGAGCACGACGCTGGCGGGTGGGGTGGATGAGGTACTGGCGGCGGTCGGCAACGCGTTCAAGGGCGTTGCCCATGACCACGAGGTTGTTCTGGTTTTGAAGGCTTCAAACGCGTGCCCGTCGATCGGGCCGTCGGAAGGAAACAGCGATGTCGAGCAGTCAGCATAGAGTGACATTTCAGCCGCAGGGTCGGAGCGTGTCGGTTTTGCCGGAGACGACTTTGTTGGAGGCGGCGGCCGGGGCGGGATTGATCGTTGACACGCCGTGCGGCGGGGTTGGGACGTGCGGGAAGTGCCGCGTGCAGGTGGTACGCGGGGCGGAGGCGCCGACGCAGGCGGATCGGCGGGTTTTTTCCGCCAAGGAGTTGGAGGGCGGTTGGCGGCTGGCGTGCCAGAATCGGGTGCGGGGGAACATGGTAATCGAGGTGCCGTCGGCGTCGCTGTTCGGCGGCGACCATCAGATTCAGGGGAGTTCGACGGTGGGCGGGCCGCGGGAGCTTCTTCCTCCGATTCGCAAGGTGTACGTGGAGCTGACGCCGCCGACGTTGGAGGACGACGTGCCGGACCTGCTTCGGCTCGAGGGTGCGACGGGTCCGTTCAAGGTTGGGCTGGCGATGCTGCGGTTGGCGCCGCGGCGGCTTCGCGATCAGGGTTTCAAGGGTACGGCGGTGCTCTCGGACGGTCAGTTGGTCGATTTCGAGGCGGGCGATACGACGGGGCAGTGTTTCGGCGTCGCGTTCGACATCGGGACGACGACGATGGTGGCGTCGCTGCTGGATCTGGGATCGGGCGCGGAGGTGGCGACGGTGTCGCGGATGAATCCGCAGGTGAGTTTCGGGGATGACGTGCTGTCGCGGATCAAGCATTCGGCTTCGTGCCATCACTGCCTGGACGAGTTGCGGCGGGCGGTGATCGAGGAGGCGGGCCGGATGATCGAGGCGTTGAGCCAGGAGTCGGGGGTGGATCCGCAGCACATTTACGAGGCGGCGTTTGCCGGCAACACGACGATGCAGCACCTGCTGTGCGGGGTGGACCCGTCGCAGTTGGGCGAGGTGCCGTTCGCACCGGCGTACGCCCGCGGTCTGCTGCTATCGGCGCGCGATCTGGAGGTGCCGATCAATCCGCACGGTTCGGTGTACGTGTTTCCGGTGATCGGGGGGTTCGTGGGCGGCGATACGGTGGCGGGCCTGCTGGCGACTCAGATCGACGCGCAGGAAGGGCCGGTGCTGATGGTGGACATCGGCACGAACGGCGAGATCGTATTGATGCACGACGGGCAGTTGCTGGCGGCATCGACGGCGGCGGGTCCGGCGTTTGAGGGGGCGCGGATCAGTTGCGGGATGCGCGGGACTCGCGGTGCGATCGAGAAGGTGGTGCTGGACGGCGACGTTCAGTTGGGCGTGATCGGGAACGCGGCGCCGACGGGCGTCTGCGGAAGCGGGCTGATCGATCTGGCGGCGGAGTTGCTGCGTCAGGGGATCGTCTCGCCGGAGGGGCGTCTGCGGCCGGCGGATGAGCTGCCGGCGGGTCTGTCGGCCTCGCTGGCCGGTCGGGTGCAGCAGGACGGTGACGGGCGGACGGAGTTTGTGCTGGCCGAACCGGAGATCGGGACGAGCCACCGGGCGATCACGTTGACGCAGCGGGACGTTCGCGAGCTGCAGTTGGGCTGCGGGGCGATTCGGGCGGGGATTTCGATTTTGTTGCGTCAGGCGGGATTAAAGGCGTCGGACCTTAAATCGGTGCTGATCGCGGGCGGGTTCGGGAGTTTCATCCGGCGAAACCAGGCGCAGCGGATCGGGCTGATTCCGCAGGAGATCGACCATCGGCGGATTCACTACGTGGGGAACGTTTCGCTGGCGGGAGCGCGTTGGGTGCTGCTGTCGGTGAGCGCCCGGCGTCACGCGGAGGAGCTGGCGCGGCGGACGCGTCACGTGGAGTTGTCGGTGGACATGGACTTTCAGATGGAATTCGCGGAAGCGATGGTTTTTCCGGAAGGGGAGCATGCGGGAGAGACGGAGCAGTGATGAGCACGTTGGAAGCCGGCGAGAGGACGTGGCAGGAAGAGCGGCTTGAGCGGGTCCGGCGATGGGAGGATCGGCGGTCGTACGAGGACTTCATCGACGAGGCCGCGATTGAGGAGTTGCTGGTTCGTCATCGGTCAAGCGAGCCGAAGACGGTGGAGGACATTCTGGCGAAGGCCCGGCAGAACGCGACGAGCGGGGCCTTGCTGAGCCCCGAGGACGTGGCCGTGCTGGCGAACGTGCAGGATCCGCAGCTCTGGCAGGCGGTTTTCGAGACGGCGGACTGGATCAAGCGGACGGTGTACGGCAATCGTATCGTTCTGTTTGCCCCGTTGTACGTATCGAGCCCGTGCGTCAACAACTGCGCGTATTGCGGGTTCCGCAGCGGCAACAGGGACGTTCAGAGGCGCACGCTGGACATGGCGGAGCTGCGGGCGGAGTTGACGGCGCTGGTGCGGGCGGGTCACAAGCGGCTGATCATGGTCTACGGCGAGCATCCGGCGAGCGACTGCGAGTACATGTGCCGCACGGTGGAGGCGGCGTATCAGGTCAAGAGCGGACCGGGAGAGATTCGCCGGGCGAACGTGAACGCGGCGCCGTTGTTCGTGGAGGAGTACAAGGCGGTTCGTTCGGTGGGGATCGGGACGTACCAGGTGTTCCAGGAGACGTACCATCGCCCGACGTACCGAAAGCTGCATCCGGCCGGGACGCTGAAGGGGGAGTTTGACTGGCGTGTTTTCTCGCTGCACCGCGCGCAGGAGGCGGGCATCGACGACGTGGCGTTGGGGGTTTTGTTCGGTTTGTACGACTGGCGGTTCGAGCTGCTGGGATTGCTGTATCACGCGATGGCGTTGGAGCAGGCGTTCGGGGTGGGCCCGCACACCATTTCGTATCCTCGGCTGGAGCCGGCGCTCAACACGCCGATCGCCACCGGGTCGCCCCACCGGGTCAGCGACGATGATTTTCGCAAGATCGTGGCGGTCATCCGGCTGATGTGCCCGTACACGGGATCGATTCTGACGGCGCAGGAGCGGCCGGAGCTGCGGCGGGAGGTGATTCGCCAGGGCGGGGTTTCGCAGATGGACGCCGGTTCGCGGATCGCGGTGGGCGGTTACGCGGAGATGGATCGCGAGCACGTTCCGGACCGGCAGCAGTTCATGCTGGCGGACACCCGCAGCCTGGACGATTTCATTCTTGATTTGTGCCGGGAAGGGTATCTGCCGTCGTTCTGCACGGCTGGGTATCGCGAGGGCCGGACGGGGGCGAACTTCATGCCGTTGGCGAAGCACGCGACGGCGAAGAATTTCTGCGTCGCCAACGGGATTCTGACGTTTGAGGAGTATCTGGCGGACTACGCCACGGAGCCGGTTCGGCGGATCGGGCGGGAGACGATCATTCCGCGGTACCTGGAATGGCTGGAGGCGAACGCGTCCGCGCTGGCTCCGAAGGTTCGGGCGCATCTGGAGCGGATGGAGCGTGAATCGCGGAGGGATCTGCATTTTTGAAATGATTTCGGAGACGACGAAACGGGCGTTGGAGGTTGAATGCCGGAGGCTGTGCGAGGCGTGGGGTCTTCGTCGGGCGTATTTTGCGCAGGTTCTGGGGCCTCGCCGCCACTTTCTGGCGGGCTATGGTCCGATGGAGGCCGACCGGCCCGAGCCGTTGCGACTCTCGGAGAGTCTGGTTCTGCTGTGGCACGGCGAGTTGACGGTGGAAGCGCGTGAGGCGTTGCGGTACGATCTGGAGGCGACGGTGCGTCGCGTGGAGCGGGAGTTGGCGGACAGGGAAGCCGCCGGGCCCGCGGGCGACGGGTGTATTGATGAAAAAGGAAACACGTGATATGGCTCCTGATCCATTGACTCCGTACGCAACCGGCCGATGGTGACGCCGATCGTGAACGCGGTGAACTACGAGTACCTTTCGTTCGAGGTGCTTCGGCAGATCACCGACGGGGAGATCGACGGGTATACGTATCATCGGGACGACAATCCGACGGTTCGCGAGGTGGAGCGGAAGATCGCCGCGCTGGAGGGGGCGGAGGACTGCGTGGTGTGCACGAGCGGGATGGCGGCGTGCACGATGGTGTATTTGACGTACCTGAAGGCGGGCGACCATCTGTTGATTTTTCACGACACGTACGGGGCGAACTACAAGGTGTCGCTGATTTTGGAGCGGATGGGGGTGGAGATCACGTGGGTGGACGCCGATGACGCGGTGCGGATCGGCGAGCATCTTCGGTCGAACACGCGGATGATTTTTCTGGAGACGCCGACGAATCCGCTGTGCAAGGTGATCGACGTGGCGGCGGTTCGGAAGGCGGCGTCGGCGGTGGGCGCGATGGTGGTGGTGGACAACACGTTCGCGACGCCGTACCATCAGAATCCGCTGGCGTTGGGGGCGGATCTGGTGGTGCACAGCGCGACGAAGGCGCTGGGCGGCCACAACGATCTGATGGCGGGTGCGATCGCGGGGTCGAAGGAGGACTACAACCGGCTGTGGTTTACGCGGCAGGCGATCGGGACGACGCTGGACGCGTACTCGGCGTTTCTGCTGGATCGCGGGCTCAAGACGTTCGAGCTGCGGGCGGAGGCGATGGCGCGGGCGGCGCAGGCGGTGGCGGAGTTTCTGGCGGGTCAGCCGAAGATTTCGGGGCTGTCGTATCCCGGGCTGGAGGGTCACGCGAACCACGCGGTGGCGGCGCGCCAGATGCGTCGGGGGTTCGGCGGGATGCTGGCGTTCGACGTGGGCGAGGACGAGGAGGACGCCAAGCGGTTCGTGGCGGCGTTGCAGAACATTTATCACGCGGTGAGTCTGGGGGCGACGGAGTCGCTGATCTGCATTCCGTATCTGACGACGATGCTGTATCTGCCGCCGGAGCGGCGGACGACGTTCGGGGTTCGGAAGAACACGGTTCGGCTGTCGATCGGGATCGATCCGCCGGAACGGCTGGTCAAGGACATTCGTCAGGCGTTGGCGTGTGTGGCACAGGGAGTGAAGGCGGGTGGCTGAGCGTCGCGTCACGGTTCTGGTGGAGAACACGGCGGGCGGCCGCGGCCTGCTGGGCGAGCATGGTCTGTCGTTCTGGATCGAGTTGGGGTCGAAGCGGGCTTTGTTCGACACGGGTCAGGGGCATGTTCTGGAGGGCAATGCGCGAAAGCTGGGCGTTCGGCTGGAGACGGCCGATGCGATCGTTCTGAGTCATGGGCATTACGACCATACGGGCGGTTTGGTTGGCGTGCTGAAGGCGGCGGGTCGCGTGCGGGTGTTTGCCCATCCGGTGGCGTTCGCGGGCAAGTACGGGCGGAATCCGGACGGCAGCGGCCGCGACATCGGCATGCCGTCGCGGGAGGATCCGGACCTGCGTGAACGTGCGGAACTGGTTTGGACGGAAGGACCGACGGAAGTGTTGGAGGGTCTTCGTCTGACCGGACCGGTGCCGAGAGTGACGGATTTCGAGGATACCGGCGGGGCGTTTTTCACTGATTCGGCGTGTACGGATCCCGATTTGCTGGTGGACGATCAGTCGGCGTTTATTGAGACGGCGTCGGGCACGGTGGTGGTTCTCGGCTGCGCACATGCCGGGGTGATCAACACGCTGCGCTATATCCGGGAGCTGACCGGCGATCGGCCGATCGACACGGTGATGGGCGGGATGCACCTGCTGTCGGCGGGCGCGAGGCGGATGGCCCGGACGGTTGAGGAGCTTGGGCGGCTTGGCGTTCGGCGGTTGATGCCGTGTCACTGTACGGGTTTTGAGGCGTCGGCGCGGTTGTGGCGGGAGTTTCCGGGCGGGTGCGTGGCGAGTCCGGTGGGCACGGTGTTGGCGTTGGAGGATTGACGCGTTGGCGACGTACGCGCAGGAGCTTCGGGCGTTGGTGAGTGGGCGACGGCTGCTGCTGCCGGGGGTTCGCGCGGTCATCGTCAACGATCGGAACGAGGTGCTTTTGCAGAGGCGGACGGACGGGGATTGCTGGGGGTTGCCGGGCGGCTGCGTTGAGTTGGATGAGACCGCGTTGGAGGCCCTTGATCGCGAGGTGCTGGAGGAGACGGGCCTGAGGGTTCGGCGGGCGGAGCCGATGGCTTTGTACTCGGGCCGAAGGCAGCGGTTTTCATATCCCAACGGCGATCAGGTGCAGGCGTTTGCGGTGGCCTTTGTCGTTCGCGAGTGGACGGGGCGGCCGGTCGCGGACGGGATTGAAGGGTCGCAGGTGCGGTTCTGGCCGGTGGACGGCTTACCGGAGAATCTGGCGGCAATCCACGTTGGGACCCTGGCCGATTTTCGGCGATATCGAGGACAGTTTTTGCTTTCGGATGGAAGCGATACGGAATGAAAGGAGTTGCCGATGGCGTCATTGCCAAGCGAGGTGCGTGAGGCGTGGGAGGATCGCGAGGGTCCGGTGGTGTTGGCCACGGTGGATGAAGGCGGCGTGCCCAACGCTATTTACGCCACGTGCGTCGGCGTGTTCGGGGAGGACCGGTTGGTGGTGGCGGACAACTATTTCGACAAGACCCGGAGGAACATCCTTCGCGGCGGCAAGGGGTCATTGCTGTTCATCACGAAGGACGGCAAGGCGTATCAGGTGAAAGGGACGCTGGAATATCATCGCCGCGGCGAGGTGTTCGACGCGATGAAGCAGTGGAATCCGGCGAAGCATCCCGGTCACGCAGCGGCGGCGCTCAAGGTGGAAGAGGCGTACTCCGGCGCGCGGAAGATCGTCTGAGCGATGGGTGAACGAGCGCCATGGGCAGGCGGCGAGGCCTGCTCGCGGCGTGGATTTCCTGTAGTCGCGAAGCCGAAGGCTTTTCCGCTTATCCGCTTAGGACCTTCGCCGGCGGCGCATGAGCGGGAGGACGCCGCAGGCGAGGACGGCGAGAGTGGCGGGTTCGGGAGTGGTGACAAGCTTGTCCTTGCTGATGAGGAAGGTATCGCCATAGTGTCCGAGGACGAAGTCCCACTGGAAGGCCCAAGTGGCGTCGCCGGTGAGCGGTCCGCCGCCGTTATCCAGGATTGAGGGGAGGTCGTCTTCGAGCTTGTCGAGGGTGGCGGGCCAGGCGTTGACTTCATGGCGGCTCGGATCCGGGGCGACGACGGTTTCGGTGAAGACGGCGAAGGGATCCTGTTGCTGGACCGCGCTGGCGTTGATCACTTCGACGGTGTCGTCGCCGGCGGCGCCGCTGAGGTTGAGGTTGGTGTACTGGAAGAAGTGCAGATCCAGGGGCTGCTGGGACCGGCTTGTGATCTTGATCGTCTCAGCCATATCCGAGACGCGGCTGCCGACCTCGCCGCCGGTCAGCAGGTAGGAGACCTCGACCGTGTAGAGGCCGTGGTCGTACCTGAGGAACAGCATGTCGTTGTGGCCGTTGAGATCGCGGTCGGAGACGACCGCGGCGACGGGTCCGCCAAAGGCATCGAGGGCGTACTCTCGCTGCTGGCCCGTCCGCATCCAGAACCACTGCTGTTGCAGATGGTCGACGCCGTTGACGGTCCAGTTGAACATGCCCCGGCCGCCGGTTGTGTCGATGGACGCTGTGGAGTTCAAGTCCGCCAGTTCGATCACCTCCGGCAGTTTGATCACCGCAGCTTGGGCGCAAAGGGTAAGCAGAAAAACGGCGGGCAAAAAACGAACCAACACATTTCTCATCTCTCTCTCCTCTCTCTCCTTCCTCGTGTCTCCCTCAGGTGGTCGTCGAGTCCTTGCGGCATCGTCGGCCACCGTTGTTAGTGTACAAAAAGCACTCGTTTTAATCAAGACCTAACGATTGTGCGGTAGGCTGCGACTTGGCGGCACAGGATCGGCGGTTTTATCGGACGCGCGGCTGGCGGCTGGGCGGGATGGATGTGGATGGTGGCGGGAGTTCAGGCCAGTGCCATCCTATGGCGTTCCCGGCATCGGGTGTTATTCTCTCTGTTGCCGCCACGCGGACGGGCTCAGGCCGGTGAGTTTTCGGAAGACCGTGGCAAACTGCTGGCTCGACTGGAAGCCGCACCGT